>Ga0187821_10000318_pt1 | contig 11945 bp, 9 predicted proteins | sample NC_wetland_sal_i_20_FD_132442 | JGI IMG/M metagenome (GOLD analysis project Ga0187821, IMG submission 132442) | Wetland sediment microbial communities from Neuse River Estuary, North Carolina, USA - SourceSoil_1 | ecosystem: Environmental > Aquatic > Freshwater > Wetlands > Sediment | place...
ATGTCTCCGAGCGGTACCGTATTGGGCGCTCAGGATGACGTACTGGCCAGAGTCGCCCGAATAGCGTTGGGCCGCTGGCGCTTTCGGCAGAAATACGACTGCGAGTAGCAAAGCTATGGCGAGCCGGATCTGAAACATTGGAATCTCCTGTCGCGAGAACGCAAAACCCTTCACGATAACCGGGCAGGCGGACGCGCTCTCATGTAGCGGCTGTATTCTTGAATTTTCAACCTGAACGATACGTCTCCAGAGACGGCTAGACTGTTCAAAATTGCTCATCTTCTTCATTTGGTCCAGTACCCAGTGATGTCTGGCAACCTCATGGAAGTGGATGCCTGGCCTGCAAACCACAGGCCTGGATAGCGTTAAGCGCCATTTCCGTGTCAGGAAAGATAACATGCGGGATCGTTCGGCGCTAACTGCGGCGACTCAGTTCTGCTGGTACCTCCAACCTCAAAAATGTGTTTCGACGGCGTGTATCATTTCAACTGACGGCCTGAACTTCCTTGGAGCAGTTCGCGGTCAGGAGGAGTCGCATGGCTACGATCAGCCTTGCCATCAACGGACGTCTCTACACGATCGAAGCGGACCCTCAGATCAGTCTTCTGACTGTGTTGCGCGAAAATCTCGACCTGACCGGAACCAAGTACGGCTGCGGCGAGGGCCAGTGCGGGGCCTGCACCGTCCTGGTCGAGGGCAGGGCGCAACGATCTTGCGTCACGCGCGCCGACAACCTGGCGCAAAAGCGGATCACCACCATCGAAGGCCTGGCGCACGGCGAACCCCTTCATCCGGTGCAGCAGGCATTTCTCGAAGAGGACGCGCTGCAATGCGGGTATTGCACTCCCGGCATGATCATGTCGGCGGTGTCGCTGCTCAGTCGAAACCCTCATCCCACGCGAAGTGAGATCATCGATTCCCTCGACGGCAACATCTGCCGCTGTGGAGCCTACTCCCGGATCATCAGCGCGGTTCAGAAGGCGGCGACCGCTCTGGCCAAATCAGCCGCGGGAGGCCGGCCATGAGCGAGACCACGCGGGTTCCGGCTCCCTGGGAGCCCGAGCGTTACGAGCTGGCGTCGGCCCCGATGTACCGCTTCGATCTCGATCGGCGCGATTTCTTCAAGTTGCTGGGCGCGGGTGTTGTGGTGGTTTCCGTTTTGAGGCCCGCGGCCTGGCCGCAGGAATCCGGCAGAACGAGAGCATCGAGAGGGGACGCACTGCCCAGGGAGATCGACGCCTGGCTGCACCTGGGAGAGAACGGCAAGGTGACGGTGTACACGGGAAAGGTGGAAGTGGGCCAGAACATCCGCACCTCGCTGAGCCAGGGTGTCGCCGAGGAACTTCATCTCCCCCTGGAAAAAATCGAACTGGTGATGGGCGATACCCAGCTCACCCCGTTCGACATGGGCACGTTCGGAAGCCGGACGACGCCCACCATGAATCTGCAGCTGCGCAAAGCGGCGGCCGCGGCGCGCAACCTGCTCATTGATCTCGCATCCGCCCAATGGCAAACCGAACGGCAGCACCTGGTCGCCGCGGATGGCAAGGTTCTGGATCCGAACACCAAGCGATCCGCAGAATACGCCGCGCTGGTCAAAGGACAGCAGCTTGCCCAAAGCATTCCCGCCGACGAACCACTCGCCACGGCGGCGAGTTGGACCGTTATGGGTCAATCCCCACCCAAGGTGAATGGGGTTGATTTTGTGACCGGGAAACACCGCTATCCATCCGATCAAAAATTGCCGGACGTGTGGTATGGCAAGATACTCCGCCCGCCTTCTTTCGGAGCGACCCTGCTCTCGGTGGACTCGAAGAAAGCTGAAGAGATGGGCGCCGTGGTGGTCCGCGACGGCAATTTTGTGGGCGTCGCCGCGCCCAGTTCGGGGTTGTCCGCAGCCGCGATGGCGGCCATCCACGCGGAATGGAAGTCCGAGCCGCAGCCTTCGAGCAAAGACCTTTTTGACTATCTGAAGAAAAATACCGACACGGCGTCCGGAGACGGCGACCGCTATGACGTGGGCAATGTGGATGAAGCCTTTGCTTCCTCGGGTCCGCGGGTGCGGCAGACCTACACGGTGTCGTACATCGCGCACGTGCCGCTCGAACCGCGCGCGGCGCTGGCGGAGTGGCGCGGCGACCAGCTCACGGTCTGGACCGGGACGCAGCGCCCCTTTGGAGTACGCGGCGAACTGGCCGAAGCCTTTCGGATGCCCGAAGATCAGGTGCGGGTATTGATGCCGGATACGGGCTCGGCCTACGGCGGCAAGCACACCGGGGAGACGGCCATCGAGGCGGCGCGGCTGGCGCGCGCGGCCCGGCGCCCGGTCAAGGTGGTCTGGACTCGCGAAGAGGAGTTCACCTGGGCCTATTTCCGTCCCGCCGGCGTGATTGACGTTGCCGGAAGCGTTCAGAGCGACGGCGCCATTATGGCCTGGGAGTTCCACAACTACAATTCCGGCTCGGCGGGAATCCGCACCTTCTACGAAATTCCAAACCAGCGTATCGTCTTTCACCCGGCGCGTTCTCCGTTGCGGCAGGGGTCATATCGCGCGCTCGCCGCCACGGCCAACCATTTTGCGCGCGAGTCCTATATGGACGAACTGGCGAATGGGTTGAAGATGGACCCGCTCGAATTCCGCATGAAGAACCTGAAGAACGAACGGCTGCGCGCGGTCTTCCAGGCGGCGGCGGACAAGTTTGGCTGGGGAAAACAAAAAGCCGGGCCCGGTCAGGGATTCGGAATGGGCGGCGGCTACGAAAAGCTGGGAAATATCGCGACCTTCGCCGAGGTCAACGTGGATCGCAAGTCGGGGGCGGTGAAAGTCGTTCGCATCGTTTCCGCCTTCGAGTGCGGGGCCATCGTGAACCCCGAGAACCTGCGTAATCAGGTCGAAGGATCGAACGTTCAGGGTCTGGGTGGAGCTCTCTTCGAAGCGATCGAATTTGAAAACGGCCGAATCCTCAATGGCAGGATGTCTGAATATCGCGTTCCCCGCTTCAGCGACCTTCCCTCCATCGAAACGGTTTTGCTCGACCGCAAGGACCTTCCCTCGGCGGGAGCGGGAGAGTGCCCGATGGTTGGACTGGCGCCGGCCATTGCGAATGCCATTTTCGACGCGACCGGGGTGCGGCTGCGTTCGCTGCCGCTGGTTCCACAGGGTCTGAAAATCTCGTAAGGCCCGCCCGGCTGCTCGTTCCTCCGTGCAGCCTCGGAATCTTGGTACCCTATCTCGCATGCCGAAACCACGTCGCGATAAAGCCTCCTTCCCGCTGGACGCCACGCTCTTCACCGGAAAGCCGCGGAAGGCTGTCCCGCACGAGTTCGTGCTCGACGCGATCGCGCCGCTGTCGCCGGAGACGCGTCCCATGTTTGGCTGCCTCGCCGTCTACGTTAAGGACAAGATCGTCCTCATACTGCGCGACAAGCGCGATGGGACAGCCGACAACGGAGTGTGGCTCGCCACGACCGAGGAACACCACCAGAGTCTGCGGCGGGATTTCCCCAGCATGCGCTCGATTCGGGTTTTGGGGAAGAAGGTGACAGGCTGGCAGGTCCTCCCGGCCGATGCGGAGGATTTCGAGCAGGCCGCGATGCGCGCCTGCGAGTTTGTCCTTGCGGGAGATGAAAGAATCGGGAAGGTACCTGGAGCACGGCGCGGCTCGAGATCGAAATCCAGGCGGGCGGCAGCAGCACCCAGACAGGCGAAGGTGCGCAAAAGGGCCGGGAACGCGCGCCCCAAGTCGTGACAGAAAAACAAACCTGGAAGCTGGACAGCTCACGACCTGCCTCCATTCGCTGGCCAAGTTGCTGAAACAACTCACAAGAAGCAGGTCTCGAACGCAGCCTGCAGAGCGCTGTGTTTCTGGCGGGAAAGGTTTATGCCACTGCGGGCAACCCGCCGGCCATTTCAGGACTCTGTATCGTACTGCAGGACAGGGAGTCCTTTATGAAGCGCATTGCGGTCGCTATGCTGGTCGCGTTGGGGTTTACGCTGGGCGCGTGTGGTGGAGGAGGAGCGGGAAGCAACTCTGGCAATGTGAATGGAAACTGGACGGCCACGCTCACCAATCCCGATGGCACGCCCGCCTTTGCCTTCACGACTTCGCTGCATCAGAACAGCGGCAGCTCCACCGTGAACGTGACGACCCTGAGTTTCACCACAGCCACGCCGTGCTTCGATTCGCAGACCAGCGAGACCGGCTCATTCATGCTCAGCGGGAATTTCAGTGGAAACGTAACGGGCGCGTTTGGCATGACTATTTCGACAATGTTCCCCGGCACCCAGAACGTCCTCACCCTTCAGGGCAGTGCGAACAACAACACCATTTCGGGCACTTGGACTTTGACTGGAGCGCAGTCAGGATGTACCGGCTCCGGGAACTTTACACTGACCAAGATGTAAACCTGCTTGTCTCCTCTTGATCAAGTGCCACAGTGCGCCCGGAGAAGCGCGTCTATTGTTTCCATGTCGATTGTTCCCAGTCGATCCTCGTCCGGCGTCGGTCGGAAGGAGATTGCTTGACCGGCCAACCGTCATTAGACAACCGGGAGGCGGCATCGCCAGATGTTGCCTAACACGATGATAACAAAAGGATTGCTCGGCCGTTCCTGATCCTGCAAGCCGCTGTCCGCCTCTCGATCGCCTCGGGGAAATCCTGTAATGAAGGCTTTCTGACCGGGTTTCTGCATCCAATTCGTGCTCGCCAATCATCACGCGACCGAAGCGAGTTTAGAATTGGAGCTAAGCAGGAAAGGTCGGAATGCGACAAAGGAAGGGATTTCATGCTCGAGCGTTCGTCGCCGTGGCTTTGCTCCTGTCCGTCTGCTGGCCCACGGAGACCGCGGCCTACGCCGTGCTTTCGCATGAAGCCATCGTCGACAGCGTGTGGGTCACCAGCATACGTCCCTTGCTCTTACAGCGTTTTCCCGGCGCGACTGCCGACGAAATCAAGGAAGCGCACGGCTACGCTTACGGTGGGGCCATCATCCAAGACCTCGGCTATTACCCGCACGGAAGTTTTTTCTTCAGTGACTTGACGCACTATGTGCGCAGCGGAGACTTTGTGCTGGCCCTGCTCCGCGATTCCACGGACATAAATGGCTATGCGTTCGCGCTGGGGGCTCTCGCCCACTACGCCGCGGACAACGACGGTCATCCCATCGGCACCAATCGCGCGGTCCCGGTGCTGTATCCCAAGTTGATGAAGAAATATGGCGACTCGGTTACGTATGAACAGGACAAGCTGGCGCACGTAAAAACAGAATTCGGCTTCGACGTCCTGGAAGTCGCGCGCGGGCGTTACGCTCCGGATAACTATCATGACTTCATCGGCTTCGGAGTTTCAGCTCCTCTACTGGAGCAGGCTTTCCAGGAAACATACGGCTTGGATCTGAAAAGCGTACTTACCGACGAAGACAAGGTAATCGCGTCCTACCGTCACGACGTCAGCCAGCTACTTCCCAAGGCGACGCGCGTTGCCTGGAGCCTGAAGAAGAACGACATCATGAAGGACCAGCCCGGCATGACGAAAAGGAAGTTTCTCTACAATCTTTCTCGCGCCAGTTACCAGAAGAACTGGGGAAAGCAATACGTGCCGCCTACCCTGGGCGAACGATTCCTGGCGTTTCTGGTCCGGATTCTCCCCAAATTCGGCCCGCTCAAGGTGCTGCAACTCAGAACCCCGACACCCGACACGGAACGAATGTTCGAAGCCAGCTTCAACGCGACCCTGGACCGCTACCGGCAGCTGCTCAGCCAGGTCGGCGCCGGCCATCTGGACTTGCCGAATGACAACTTTGACACCGGCAAACTAAGCGGGCCCGGGCAATATCGCCTGAACGATGAGACCCATGCCAAGTTACTCGGGCTTCTGGCAAAGCAGAATTTCAGCGGCGCCGGGCCGGGGGTTCGGGCCGAGCTTATGGAATTCTATGGCCATCCCGATGCTCCCTATGCCACCAAGCGAAAGCCGAAAGACTGGGCGAAGGTTCAGGCCAACCTGGAACAACTGAGAAACACGCCACCGGCGGTGAGCCGGACGGCCGCGGACCGCCCCTCTATCCCCGGAGTGGAATCGAGTCCAAGTGCGGATACTGGTTCCGTTCAATAGGGCCGGCTGACTATCTTGTCCGCGGTTACAACCCCAGGCTGACTCTTCGCCTCCAACACGCGGCAGGTTGCAGGCCAATCCATGTCGGCAGTCGTCACATCAGCGCCGCTCCAGAAGTCACGAAAACTTAGGGTGTCCGTAGTCGCTGTCCTGGTCATCGTGTTTTTGGCAGCCCTTATTTTCCTGGCATCGCACTGGCCCTTCCGCCGCGACGTGGTGATAAAGGACCTGGAGGACGAGAGCTTCAGCAAGGTGGCGGTCGGAGCTTTTCATGGGACGTATTTCCCGCGCCCAGGCTGCGTTCTTGAACACGTGGTCTTCCAGCACAATCCCAAACCTGGAACGCCGCCGCTGATGACCATCGAAAGGATTCGGATTGAAGGCAGCTTTGCCGGGCTGTTCCGGCAGCACGTCCAGCGGATTGTGGCGGAGGGCATGCACATCCTCATCCCGCCCAAGGAAGCGGGGGAACACTTCGAAACGCCGCAGAGGCCTACAGTGGCAATCGACGACCTGGTAGCAAACGGAGCCATCCTCGAAGTGGCCCGGGCGGACAAGCTGCCGCTTAAATTTGTCTTCTCTGGATTCCGCCTCAGTCATGTCGGCGCCGACGGTCCGGCATCCTTTAAGGCGATGCTTTCCAATCCGGAACCACCCGGTGAAATATCCACTACCGGGGAGTTCGGCCCGTGGAACGCCGACAACGTCGGCAAGACACCCGTCTCTGGCGAGTACGCTTTCGAACATGCCGATTTGGGGGTGTTCCAAGGAATCGGCGGGCTGTTGTCTTCGTCCGGAAAGTTCAATGGCGAGATCGACAAGATTCAGGTTGACGGCACGACCGATGTTCCTTTTTTTGCCGTCACTCTCGGCTCTCATCAGGTGCATTTACGAGCCCAGTTCCATGCCGTGGTAAACGGCGAGAACGGAGACACCTTCCTGAAAGAGGTGACCACGACTTTCGGCAAGACGACGGTCTGGACGGAAGGCAGCGTAGCGGGAGAAACCGGCCAGATCGGAAAGACGGCATCCCTGGAATTAGCGGCCAAGGACGGGCGGATTCAAGACATCCTGTTGCTTTTCACCGAGTCGCCGCAGGCTCCGATGTCCGGGATCGTCAGCTTGCGGGCAAAAGTTTCTGTGCCTCCCGGGCCGCGGCCGTTTCTCGAGAAACTAATAATGCAGGGCGATTTTGGCATCGACGCGGGGAGCTTTACAAAATCCGAAACGCAAGCCGGAGTCAACAGTCTCAGCAAAGGAGCCCAGGGAATAGAAGACCATAGTAAGAGTGATAGCGATAAGGACGAAGGCGATCCTGAAACGGTGCTATCGGACCTGAAAGGGCATGCCATCGTTAAAGGCGGTATCGCCAGACTCTCCAACCTCTCATTCAGGGTTCCGGGAGCCCTGGCCGAAATGCAGGGGACCTACAGCCTGATTACCGAGAAAATTGATTTGCGAGGCACCCTGAAGACCGATGCTGAAGTCTCCAAGACGACACACGGCATCAAGTCTTTACTGCTGAAAGTGCTGGATCCCTTTTTCAAGAATAAGCGGGGCGGCTATGTGGCGCCGGTCAAGATCACAGGCACTTACCAACATCCGTTCTTCGGCCTGGACCTGAGTGACCGGGACGACCCTCCGAAACACAAAGCAAAGGCGCAGGCGTCTACCCCACCCGACCAGTCGCGGCATTGATCCCGGTGTGACAATTTGATTTCCGACTCTTCAAGGTTGGTCGCTATCTTTGACACGGCGATGGCACGATGAGCTTAACTCCGGATCGCAATGGGAATGGAAGATGTGCGTTCCGATGGCGAAGCCGAGAACAGATCCCACCAACATATCGGAAGACCAGTGGTCATGAGCCATGAAGCGGCTCACCGTGACCGTCCCGGCCGCGCCGTAGGCCAGCACCCGCACCCAGGTCTTCGGGTACTCGCGAGCGAGGACTGTGGCCATGCCCCAGGTGAACATGGCGTGGCCGCCAGGAAACGATGTGTTCATCGAATGATGGCGGAAGAAGTCGCCGTTGCCGTTGCCTTCTCCGGGCCGCTGCCGGCCGGCAATGAATTGCATCGGGGCATAGAAAAGGAACGTGTTGGTCAAAGTTTCCAGTTCCAGATTTCCGGTTTCTGTAGCATGTGGATTCGAGGTCTTGAGCCCATAGGCCCATAGTCCGGCCGCTGAAGCGGCCAGTCCTCCCAAAGCTATGTTGGAGCTGTTCTGATAGCGCTGGGTCGGTCCATCCGGCAGTTGATTTTCGATCCGCCGGTCGGTGGCGAGCAGGGCCCCGGTTCCCGCCAGCACCAGCGCATCCCACTTGAAGTTGGAGGGCTTGAACGGGGCGGCATACAGCCCCCGCTGATCGGCCAGGCCGCGCCGCAAGATCCGTGCCGCGAATCCATGAGACTGGGCTGGATCCTGAGTTGCGGCGGAGCCGACCGCGCCGTCAGGGGAGGCGCTCATGCGAAGGGCGCTTACCTGAAAGCTGGGCGTCGCCGCACTGTCGGCCGATGGCGCCGGGGGTGCCGTTTGAGACCAGGCCGCGATGGAAAATACAATCGCAGCCAGTCCAGCCAGAACAACTTTATCGAAATCCATGATAGTCATCTTTCCGATGTGCGGACCGTCCTGGTGGGGTGGCGGAGACGGTCCCTTCGTAAGTTGGCTGCCACAACCTGTAAGTAGAAAGGCGACACCAGGGTTCCCCTGGCAGCGCCGAGAAGACGAACGAAGGCCGATGAGCCGGCCCTCGTTCGAGTTAGTTTCCAGCTTCTGGCTTCCAGCCTTTGGCCTCGGGACAGAAGCTGGAAGCCTGCAATTACTTGCACGAATCGCTGACCATCTTTACGTTCGTGACCTTCAAGTGCCCGTGCTCGCTATCGCTCTTGGTCATGCCGCTATCCTTGGCGGCATCCTTGGCGTCCTCTTTCATGTTGTGCATGGCGGCATTCGAAACCACCCCGGTTGCAGTGACAGTGTGACCTACATGCTCGGCCAGGTCGACTTTGCTGCTCCGCACTTCCCAGGTACTGCCATCGTTCCCGGTGAGCAGAAATTCGTTGGCGCTATCACCTTTTGACAGGCACCCGGTGATGTCCCTGACGTCCGCCTTTTCCTTGGCGAATCCAAACGTGCACGCGGCAAGAACCACGCACAAAAGTAGATTGATTTTCATGATGTATCTCCTCTCCACAGTGAGCTCGAACCGGGATTGAGATGTTGAAATCATGAAACGCGCTGTACGGATGGGGACAGTTTTGTACGAACCGTCCAGACAGTTGAAAACAGGGGAGGCAACCTAATGCCTCGTTCCGGTCATCATCCGGCTGGTGCGGCGCCGGTTCCCATGTCCAGCAATATCCCGCACTCAACGTGGAAATACTGTGCTGGATTGCTCACCCCGCACCTTCGGGCTTGCACCCTGAGGCGGCAACCTGAGCCGTTGGATTGCGCTTGGGAGTTGTAAGAAGGGTCAGGAGCTGCTGTTTTCCCAACTGAAATTGCTGAATTGCCGGCGTAACTGCGACTTCAGCAGTTTCCCCGTAGAGGTGTGGGGCAACTCCTCGAGAAAGACAAAGCCATCCGGCAGCTGCCACCGGGCAAACCGGCCGCCCAGGAATGTGCGCAGTTCGTCGTGGGAAACCTGGGCTCCGTCTTTCAGAACGACGCAGGCCAGCGGACGTTCCTGCCATTTGGGATGCGGAATCGCCACCACGGCTGCTTCTTTAATCGCGGGATGCCCGACCAGCGCGTTCTCGAGATCGACCGAGCTGATCCATTCTCCACCGGACTTGATCAGGTCTTTTGTGCGGTCGGTGATCTTCATGTACCCCTGGGCGTCGATCGTGACCACATCTCCGGTGCGCAGCCACCCGTCGTCGGTCCACTTGTCCTGCGCCTCGGGCAGGTTGTAATAGGCCGCGGCGATAAAAGGCCCGCGCACCTGCAACTCACCGAACGTCTCGCCATCCCAGGGGATCTCGCCATCGTCAGCGACCGCGCGCATCTCCACCAGCGGCGACGGCAGGCCTTGCTTGGCGCGAACCTCGTATTTGCGGTCTTCCGACCAGCCGGTCATTTCTGGTTTGAGGGTCGAACAGGTTGCGATCGGCGTGGTCTCCGTCATGCCCCACGGCTGAATCACGCGCACTCCGAACTTGTCGAAACGGCGGAAGAGACTTTCCGGCGCCGCCGACCCGGCCACGATGATGCGCAATCCCTCGGCCAGCTTCCAGCGCCCGGGATCGTGCTCCAGGCAATCAATCACGCCCAGCCACACGGTCGGCACGCCTCCGGTCAGGGTGACCCGCTCCTGGACCAGCAACTCCAGGAGTGCCTCGGGCTGGAGATTGGGGCCGGGAAATACCAGCTTGCTGCCGTTCATCACCGCAGCATGCGGCAGGCCCCAGGCATTGGCATGAAACATGGACATCGCGGGCAGCACGGTGTCCATGCGAGACAGGGCAAAATTGTCCGGCAAGGAAATGGACAGGGAATGCAGCACCAGGGAGCGATGTGAATAGGCCACGCCTTTGGGCTGGCCCGTGGTTCCGGATGTGTAGCACATGGCAGCCGCGGCGTTCTCGTCAAGGCCGGGGTAGATGGGACTGCCGCCGCCCTGTGCCAGGAACGACTCGTAATCTTCATATCTGGGGGGTACTGGGGATCCACCGAAGGGCGCGACAAACACGCGTTCGAAGCTCACCTTGTCGGCGAACCTCTCAAATGTGGAGAGCAGTACGTCGTCCACGATAAGCCAGCGGTCCTGGGCGTGGTTGACGATGAAGGCCAGTTCCTCCGGATGCAACCGGAGATTGAGCGTGTGCGCCACACCACCGACCACGGGGATCCCGAAGTACCCTTCCAGGTGCGTGGAGTGGTTCCACATGAGGGTAGCAACCCGGTCGCCCTTTTTGAGTCCCGCATGCTGCAGGCTTGCTCCCAGCGCGCGGGCCCGGCGGTAAAGGTCGGAGTAAGTAGAGCGGCGAAGGGAGTTGTCCGGCAGGCGGGAAACCACCTCAACTCCAGGAAAGAATTTGCCCGCCCGTTCCAGGAACGCGGTGAGGGTCAGGCCGTACTGCATCATTGTTCCCTGCAAAGTTTTGCCTCGGCGCGAATGCGCGGGTTTGGACCTGCGTGTCGAACCCTGCGCATTGTAGCGCGGTCCACGGTCAGCGCGGCAGCCGCCGAACCCGCGGCGGAATCATCTTTCAGGTTTGCCGGAAGGCTGAATCTGCACAAAATGCCAGCCGAAACGTCCTTTGATGCACAGGTTACCGTGGGTCACGTTGTGGTCAAGCGGGGAGGTCACCCCAACGATCCGGCCTTCCTGCTGGCGCACGGTGAGGTTGCAACCGACGCCGCAGTACGGACAGATGGTATCGGTGTGGGTCTGGCGGCTCTCGTCCCATGTGCCGGCCTGGCGCATGTCATATTCGCTCTTGAACATCAGTGCGCCGGTGGGGCAGACGGCGATGCAGTTTCCGCAATAGACGCAAGCGGAGTCGGGCAGGGGAACGTCGAATTCGGTGGCGATGCGGGCGGAGAAACCGCGTCCGGCTACGGTGATGGCAAAAGTATTCTGCGCGTCCACGCCGCAGGCCTCGACGCACTTATAGCACAGGACGCACTTGGAGTAGTCGCGGACGTAGAGATCATTGTCGATCTTTACCGGCTGGGCAACCGTAGCCGAAGCTGTTCCGAAGCGTTCGGGATGCGCGCCGTAGCGGTCCATGTACTCCCGCATCGCCGGAGCCGTAGAGAGGTCAACGGACGAAGCCAGAAATTCCAGCACCAGCCGCCGGCTCAAGCGGACCCGCTCGGAAT
>Ga0187821_10000319_pt1 | contig 11941 bp, 8 predicted proteins | sample NC_wetland_sal_i_20_FD_132442 | JGI IMG/M metagenome (GOLD analysis project Ga0187821, IMG submission 132442) | Wetland sediment microbial communities from Neuse River Estuary, North Carolina, USA - SourceSoil_1 | ecosystem: Environmental > Aquatic > Freshwater > Wetlands > Sediment | place...
GTCCGCCTCGACGATGTGTTTCATGTCGATACGAAAGAGTTCCTGATCCTTAAACCGATTGAGCGCCTCCTTACGCGTGCTGTCGGTCTTTGCGCGGTCCACCACACGATCGAGTTCCTTGCGGAGAGTTGCCTGTGGTTTGATGAGCGGGGCATTGCGGTAGCCTTGCAACAGCGGCAGCAAGTTTCCATGTTGCCGGCGCAAAAAGTCTTCCCACAGAAAATCGCTGGCTCCCAGCAGGCGGGCGAGCAGCGGAAACGTCGTCTTGTCACTCAGGACGTCGAGGCCCTGCTTCTTCCCTTTTCCTTTGTTTTCGCCCACGAGCACATCGAGGAATTGATCGAACGATTCAAGCGCCTTCGCCGGGTCGGGGGCCCACGTGAGGGCGTGCGTGAATTGTTTGATCAAGACCGCCGTCAGCCGGAGCTGTTGCTGCTCGGCCTGCTCGGTCAGTTTCTGACCATGGCGGTTCCGAACGTGGAATCGGTCGTGCAACTTGCCGCCGTCGACCTCGAATCTCGCCTTCGTGATGTAGACGTTGCGCATCGCGAGGGCATTCGCGAAGGCATAGAGAAAGGCCGGGGTATCGTCGGAGCGGATGTCCATGATGGTGTCGGTCGGTGACTGACTGTTATCAAACGTAATCTGGACGGTATGGAGCAATCCGGTAAAGGACGCACGTCGTTTACCGAGTTGCTCCACAAGACGCCGATTCACTCGCTGCCGGGCTTCTTCAAAGTTGCCGGCATCCAGGAGTTGGATCATGCCGGTCAATTCCTTGCGCAGCCGGGCCTGCTGGGATGGCGTGAAGGGGTGATCGGAGGCGGGACGGACCACGAGCACATCGACGATCTTCTTCCGACTCAGCCCCGGCCTGACCTTTGGTCGTCGGGTCGGCCAGGGCATGCGTACGGGCTTCTGGGCCGAAGAGGGGGCCTCGGCAAAGGTGTGGATACGACCTTCTTCGATGTTCAAGCCAAATGTGGACAGCAGTCCGCAGATCGTCGCGAACTCCGAAAAGTAGTCGTAGGCCACGACGGTGATCTCGTAACGGCCGCCTTCGCGAGGTCTCATCGACAACTCGCAGGGATGATCGAGCGTCAGGGCAGCGATGAAGTGAAGATGCTGTGCGACGGTCTCGACCTCCACCTGCGTGAAATACTCGGGGTCCATCCGCGAGACGAAGTCACGAATGACCTCGTTGTCGATGTCCTGGCAGAGAGGACCAAGTTGTGCGATCAGGTCGTGGGAGGCGAGGGGTTCGCGGGTCATCGTGACGGCAGTATACCCGAAGTCCCTTCATTGTGCGGTGATCCATGCGCCAGTATAATGCCGGCTCATGGCGCGCCGGATCACCCAACCGAAGAAGAGCCGTTCGCAGCCTCCTTCTGTCACGCCACGTCTGCTCCCTGACCCCACGCCGCTCCTGATGGCTTCGGGACCGGAGACCGCACAGGTGGCGGCCATCCTGGAACCGTATGGCATTCGAGCAGCCAAGGAAGCCGACGGCAATCTGCAGTCCATGGCCGGAGACCCGCATACCAGACGCCAACTGGCGGACATCTTACCGATGTTGCTCGAATCGATCGGGCGCACGGCCGACCCGGATCAAGCGCTGAACCATTGGGAACGATGGTTCGCCAGCGGGCTGAGCCGATCGGCGGTGCTGGAGTATCTGCGCAGCTCACCACGTATGCTGGATCTGGTCTGCGCGATCTTCGGCAACAGCGACGCGCTGGCCTTTACGCTCATCCGCGACCCTCTGCTCGTTTATTGGCTGGCGGAGCAGGACGTGTTGTCCAAACCGTCGACCAGAACGGCGATGGAACGAACAATCCAGCAGACTCTTGCCCGGGTGAGTGCCAGCGAACTGAAGTTGGACACGCTGCGACGGTTTCGACGACGCGAGATGTTGCGCATCGGCGTGAGAGATTTGCTTCGTCTCGCTGACGTAACAGAAACGACTGCCTCCCTCTCTGATCTGGCCTCGGTTCTCATCGATGCGGCCTATCGTGTGGTGAGTTCGGATCTTCGAGCCCAGTACGGCGTTCCGATGCATAAGAACCGGCAGGGGCGGTGGGTGGAGACCGGCTTCACCGTCATCGGCATGGGGAAACTGGGCGGGCATGAACTCAATTACAGTTCCGATGTAGACGTGCTCTATGTGTGTGAATCCCATGAAGGGGAAACTCACTCCATTGGAGGCGGACGCGCAAAGTCGAGGGCAGGAATATCGAACGAAGAGTACTTTGAAATCCTCGCCCGGCAAGTGACGAAGGTGCTGACCGAACAAACTCATGAGGGATACGTCTATCGGGTCGATCTTCGCCTGCGTGCGGAAGGCTCGGTCGGCCAGCTGACCCGCTCGCTTGACGAGTATGCTTCATACTATCGGACGAGAGGACAGGTGTGGGAACGGTTGGCGTTGCTCAAGGCCTGGCCCATCGCCGGCTCGCTGGAAGTGGGGAAGCAGTTCGTCAGAATGGTGAGGCCGTTTGTGTTGGCTTCCTCGGGCGGCAAGAGCGCCACGCCGAACGTCCAACAGTGTCTCGCGGTGGTGCAGGATGTTCGCTCGGTCAAGGAACGGATCGATGCGAAGATGGCGGACCGCGGGCAAGAACGTCGCAACGTCAAGCTAGGGGTCGGAGGGATCCGGGAGATCGAGTTTCTCGTTCAGACAATTCAGGTCCTGGCCGGCCGGCGGTTACCGGCCCTGTTGGATCGGAGCACGTTGGGATCGCTTGTACGACTGCAGGAGGCGGGCATTCTTTCAGCGAAGCAACAGGCCCAATTGACGAGTGCCTACAATTTTCTTCGGGATGTGGAGCACAAGCTTCAGATGGTGCATGATCTCCAAACGCACGCCCTGCCGGATCAGCATGACGAACTCGAACGTTGTTCAATCCGCATGGGGTACAACGGTGAAAATCGGTCGGCGGCGCTCAAGCAATTTCAAATCGATCATGCCACTCATACAGCCGTCGTGCATCACATCTTCCGGTTGTTCTTCGAAAGCCCCAAGATCTCTCCTGTGTTCAGAGCGACCCTCCGCGCGACGACTGCCCGACGCTGATGTCCACAACATGACCAATCTGGTCAGCCTTGCCGCCCGATCATCCCGCTGACCAACTTCACTTGCTCGAGTTTCAAGTGGGGCACGATAATAAGAAGAGGGTCTCGCTCGTGACATGGAGGCAGGACGGCGGAAGGTTGCTGGAGAACAAGCCTTGCTGATCCGAGTGCTGTTTAATGGGATGAGGCGCTTATGTCAGAAATCTTGTTCTTCACATTGTGCTGCACAATCTTATTGCGCAGGACTTGGATTAATTGCTCATACGATGATGAGCGGAGAATAGCTTTAAATTGCCCTCGATAATTCTGGACCAGGCTGATTCCATCAATCACCACATCGTATGCTTTCCAGTCACCATCTTTCTCTATAAGCCTGTAGTCCATGGGAATCTCTGTTTTCTTCCCAACCAAGATGCTCTTGACCTCTGCATAGTTCCCGTCAAGCCGTTCGTTGAGGAATTTAACCTCTTCATCAGAGTAGGAATGTAACTTGTCCACATAGGTTGCCGTCAAAAACTCAGTGAACAGATCGACAAACTCTTGTCGTTCCCTCTCTCTTAATTTGTCCCACTGGCCCCCAAGCGATCTCTTGGCCATTTCTCCATAGTCAAAGCGTGCATCAGCGATCTTTTTCAGCCGAGCGACACGCTCGTCCATGCGCTCCGGTTTCTTGAGCTCTTGATCTCGCATTACTCCGAGGGCTTGACTGACTGTGGTCCTCATCGCTTCCGTTGGGCTATGTGTACCGGGCGATGGTTTTGATTCAGGGATACTTGTCGTTCCCAAGAGGATCGGCGTTGCGCACATGAGCCAGAGCGAGAGGGAGCCGAAAGCCTTGAGTCCTCTCCTCTCGCGAACCGGGAACCCAGCGTCCTCTAATGCGATTTGATGTATGCAGTTCATGCCTGTATCGACCCGCTTCATCGTTGCACAGCGTGTTGCTCGCTCCTAACTATCCATTTCGCATAGAATTTGGCCTTGTTCAAGCTTCCCCTTCCAAATGCGCCTCTGAGTGGCACCAGCCAGCTTCAGCGCGGAGCACCCTAACACCATCATTCTAACAGGTGTCACAGCTGATTCGATCAGCCCGCCTGGCCAACGCTCGCTGTCTAACACTTAAGTACGCTAAAAACCTCCACATCAATCACTGGATGACTTCCCCAGCCGTCTACCCGGAGAGCCCCCAACGGCCTTCGCCGAATGCGAGAAGGCCCGGGAGAATGCGCGACTCATTTTTGAAGATCGAAAACCTGTCACCGTAGGCTTGCTTCTCGGCCCACACTTGCAGGTAAGGGCGTCCACGAGGGCCGGGGTCTCAAGCGGAGCACACCCCTGTGTCCTCCTAAACGTCTCGCTTAGGATTGTCCTCCCTGCGAGGGAGTCATGCCCTGCAATGATCCGCCCCTACCTAGCGGCCCTCCACATAATGCACTGGGTAATGGCCACCACCCCAATAAAACGTGCACGTTCACACCGATCAGCTTGTTTGCCAAGCGATTTTGAACCAATCATCCCCCACCGTTTCCTTTTGGTATCGCATTGAATCAGCTCCCTTCGGGTCACCTGCTATACTTCAGTTGGATCGCTAACACATCGAGCCTAATGGCCGCGTGAGAAGCTCAATTTAGGAGAATGTTTATGTACCGCCTACTGATTGTTGTGGCTCTGATAGCTATGATTCTCGCCCAGGACGCCCTTGCATCACAGGTACCGGATTCCAGGACTGAGGTGGGCGTTAATACCATGCCTATGCCGCAAACAGCCAAAGCCCAACCATCCAGAGCCCCCGACATCCTGGAGTCCAAACTTGTCGGACGACTCTATACGTTGACATACGGGGGTCGGGAACTCTGCAAACAGGTGGGGCTAGAAGAAGCGGCACGATTCGAACGTGTACTAGAGGGATTTCACGATGCCTTTCCAGAGGTCATGCGACAATTCGAACAATCGTTGTATTTTGAGGAGACCAAACGCAAATTTTCCCGATGGGTCAAGGAAAGCCCAGAATTAGAGTCCAAGGACGAATTGGAAAACCTCTGCCTGGCAGGCTACAAGCTTTTAAAGGCCTACACCGACAACAAAGAAGACCCACAGGTTGTAGAGAACGTTTTACGTATAAGAAAGATCCTCACGCATTGAACCAAGCTGATACACCCGTCATCTAGTAGCCTGAGTGATACGCAGCGCCCGGTTCGGTGCATCTTATCTTTTATTATCCCCCTCACTATCTGGGTACGGACAAAAAGTTGCGAAGCTCGCCCCCTAGGAGGAGCCGATTGTGTTCACTTCGTGCTCTCCACAATCTCCCTCCTAGGGATCGAGGACACCTGATGAGATCGTGAGCCCTTAGGATTTCGGAGTTACCCGAACCTCCACACGCCGATTTTTCTGACGACCCTCATCCGTCGTGTTGGGTGCGACTGGCCTTGTGTCGGCGTAGCCAGCAGAAGTGATGGTACCTGCCGAGACGCCGCCTTCTGCCAAGGCTGTTATGCCGTTCGTGGCACGGGCTTCTGACAATTCCTTATTGGTCGGGAATCGCTTCTTGAGCGAACTCCGTATCGGCCGATTGTCGGTGTGTCCATCCACTTCCACCGCGTACTCGGGGTAGTCCTTCAGAATGGCGCCGACTCGCTTGAGCGCATCGACTCCGGCCGGCTTGAGTTGGTCCTCGCCGGATCCAAACAGCATCGAAGAGGCCAGATTGATCAGGAGACGCTCATTATTGAGGTCTACCGTGATGTTGCCCTGCTCGATCTCCGGCCGCAGCGCCCGGACGAGCCCCCGTTGCGCCTCGCTGAGCTTCGCCATCTCGGCGGAGAGGTCACCGCGGAGAGCAGCCAATTGCCTATCACGATCAGCCAACTGTTTCTCTAAGTCGGCCACCCGCTGGTTCGAGGCTGCAAGTTCGGCTGCGAGTTTGTCCTTATCGGCTGCTCCGCTGCTCTGTGCCGCGGCGACCTGTGCCTCGAGCTCCGCGTTCCGCTGCTTGGCCGCGGCAAGATCTGCTGCGAGTTTGTCCTTGTCTCCCGCGCCGGCTTGAAGTGCCGCGAGTGATGCCTGTGATGCCGCGAGTTCAGCGGCTAGGCGATCCCTCTCTGCTTGAACAGACGGCAACTGGCTCGCAAGCCTCGAAGAATCGCCCGCACTGGATCGGAGAGAGGCCATCTCACGATCGCGGTCCGCCAATTGTCGCTCAAGGTCCGCTGTACGCGCCTTGGACTGGTCGAGGTCAGCCTGGGCGGATTTGAGGGCATCACTGGAGCTGGACCGCAGAGAAGCGATGTCCCGTTCACGATCGGCCAGCTGCTTCTTGGCTGCCGCCAGTTCATCCTTGATCCGCTGCTGCTCTTTTTCCCAAGCCGACGGGTGGCGGTATTCATAGCCGCCATCGCAGCAGATTGCACCGAAATCGATGGCACCAGCATTGCCGGCGATGGCCAGCATACTGACGGCCAGGACAAAGATCTTCATAGCCTTCATGGTGGTCTCCTTTTGTTTGTTGAAATGAGTCGTCTCCGTTGGATTGCTCACAGCAGTCCTTCGATGTTGGAGGTACCTTGTGCACACTCGGTCGCCTGAACGGGTGTGGTCGAGAGGCGTAGGGACAGGCTTACGTGGTCTGGACCGCAGCCGGTTCAGGTATTTTCAATCGGTAAAGATCGCGACGAATATAACATTGAGAACCGTCTGAAGAAAGACCGTGTAAATACGGAGTCGGGTGTCAAAACCAGTTGTTTCTGACCCCTTCGACAGCTACCCGTGATTCTCTGCAGAGTCCAGGGGATAGCAGCCAACTCTTCACTACCTTTTTGACACGCCTGCAGCCCGATCGGTCTTGCCAACCAAGTGCTTTGCCATTCGTTGACTTAGCTGGATTGACGGTATAGAAAGCTAGCGTTCGCAGCTTCGAGTCCTGGCCGGGGAGCGATCTTTACGCTATTGCGAACTGTTGGGTCCGCTATGAGTGCGCATATGGCATTGAAGTAATACAACAACTGGGGCAGGTCACTCTCTCAGCGAAAACCTGCGTGAGGTGAGTTCGATGAAGAGAAAGTTCTTTCTCACCGGTATCAAGCAAATCCTGCTCCCGCACCCCAAGGACGCGGACGCGTTAGATACCTCGACAGCCTCGGCGCGCGTGCTGTTCGGCCCCCCGCCGGAAACCGCGGCGGGCGCGAGAGGGCGTGACCTAGTGGACTTCCTCAAGCAGGTCACCCTCTTTGAGGAGCTCGGCCGCGGCGATCTCAAACGGCTCGCCCGGATCGTCCACGAACGGAGCTACGGGGACGGCGAGTATATCTATGAAGAGGGGAAGCCCGGCGTAGCGTTGTTCCTCATACGAAGTGGCGTGGTCGAGATCATGAGGCGGAGACGGAACGGCGAGGAGATGTCTATCGTCACGCTGGAGCCGCCCGCCTCCTTCGAAGAGTTGGCGGCTACGGGGGCAGAGGTGGTTCGCTGGACTTCGGCCCGGGCTCACGGCCCGGTCTCCTTGGTGGCCCTCGGGCGTTCAGACTTGGACGCCCTCAGCCGCAACTTCCCGCTCCTAGCAAACAAGATTCTCAAGAAGCTGGCCCAGATCATCGCCATGAGGCTCCAGATGCTCGTGGAGGCTGAGTACTTCAGGGAGGATGATAAGGAGTCTAAACAGTGACGCCTAGCAATGACGGGGGGAAGCTCTTCAAGTCTGTCGTGGCTGCCGCCGGCGTGTTCTTAGCAGCGTACCTGCTCATGGAGCTTCGGAATCTCATCGTCCCCGTGGTGGTGGGCGGACTGCTTGCGTACATCTGTCGGCCTCTCGTGGCCGGCTTGGAGGGTTACAGGGTACCCAGAGACGTGGCGATTGGATTGTTGCTGCTCGTATTCGTGCTCTCCTCCCTTTTCATCGTGGACCGTTTCCGGGCCGTCATGCCCACGGATACCCAGGCCATCGAACTCAAGGTCGAGGTGCTCCACAAGATCAACGAGCGCTACAAGGCTCTGATGGGGCTTGATGAATCGCTGACAAAAGGCAATCGGGTCTACCAACTGGTGCACCGTGACTTGGACCCTATGGTGGATCGTATCAACCATCAGCTTGCCCTTACGCCGGAAGAGCATGCCCAATTATTCGCCTCGCGCCCTCGCCGCGCCGACGCGCCAGCCGGATCTGACCGGCTGCTCGATCACCATCGTGCAAATCTCCAGGCGCTCAAGCTGCGCACGCGGACCGCGCTTGCTGAGCCTGACGTGGTGGACCCAGCGCGTCCGGAGGCTGTCCAAGCGCCGACACCGGCCCCGAAGAAGCCTCTCGCAGCGCTGGCCGACATTCTCTCCACCTGGATAGTAGCCCCTCTGGTCTTCCTATTTCTAATGCGCGATACCGGCGAGTTCAAACGTGGCCTTCTCGGGGCTGTTTCCAACCGGCTGTTCGAGCCGGCGCTAACGGTCCTGGCTGATCTCGACCGTGCGTTGGGCAACTACATGCGCGGCATCTTCCTCGAGTGCTCCTTGCTCGGCCTTACGGTGGCGCTGTTCCTGGCCATCATCGGCGTTCCCCTCCGCTGGGCTATCGCCATTGGACTCTTCGCGGGGGCTACTAATATGGTTCCGTACGTCGGCTCTGTGGTCGCATTGCTGGGCGGGCTGGGCTATGTCCTCTTGGCGGAGGAAATCCACCCGCTGTTGCCGATGGTGGACATGGAGAACGTCTGGATCTGGGTGATTGGGGCGGTGGGACTCGCTGAGCTGCTCAAGAACGTTATCTACGAACCCATGGTTCTTGGCGGTGTGGTCAAGCTCCACCCGCTCATCGTAGTGATCGGAGTGTTTGGCGGCGCCATTTTGTTCGGCGTAATCGGGATGCTGCTCGCGATCCCGACTATCGCCGTCCTCAAAGTTTTCGTCTCGAGCACAGCGAGGCAACTCAAAGCCTATGGCTTGATTTGAAGGGCCACTAACGTCGAGTTCAATATCCGGTGACCAAACCCGATCCAGTTTGTATGTTAGGAATCGACCTATTGGTGTTCCAATTTGTGTGATTTACGAGAAAGTCGCGCTTGGAAACTTAAATCGGAAGGCTCGCAAATCGCACATGTCGGGGAGCGACTGTGCTCGTTTTGTGCTCAACTCCACCTCACTCCAGCCTATTTCAGCCTACTCCAGCCAAAGTTCGGGCTTCCCGCAAACCTTGGCTGGAGTAGGCCTGAGTGAGCCTGAATAGGCTGGAGTAGGGTCAGGGAAACGGTTTCCTAAACCACGGGTCGTACATCTAGTCCGCTAGAATAATCCCCTCAATTTCAAGGCGGAGTGCTGTCGTTAAGGACGGTAGGATGGCCTGCCCGATATGATTCGATTGGTGTCCAATATAGCCTACCCGACCGCGTGTTCAGACATATCCAGCGCAATGGGATGCGAAGCGGGGTGTTAAATACCGATAAAATCCTTCCCGTGCAGTGCGCCTGACACACATTGAAGGTGGTACAACTACAGGGGGCAGGTCAATAGGCACGCGATGAGTAAATCGGCAGCAATCTGAGAAGGATCCATCACGTGCATTTGAAAAGTTCGGCGATCGTCGTTATGCGGTCTTGCTCAATATGATAGATGCTCAAATTGGCTATTTCGCGCAGGCGCCCGTCCCCGCTCAGATGATTAAGTTCACCTGACATCGCACGTGATTCCCTAAAGCGCGATTCTACGTACCCCTCTTCAACGGTCAATCCTTTCAATGGACCGACCTTGTCCTTGCGCACAAAAAACGCATTGTTGCCTCCACTGTTGCAGCCGACAAAAATGTACCCCTTCTGTTCTGCAAGCAGGCAGAGCGCTCTGAGTGAGCACCCCCAGTACAGGTTCGAGTAGTGAGCTCGCGTTCGGTTAAATTCTGGATCGTAGGGTATAGTCACGGAGTGTTGCACGCCGAATACGCTGTTAAACTCAGCAACAACGAGGATGGGATCAATAACCTGAATGTGCTTCCACACCCAGTAGTCATTACCGTCGAGATCTATGCTGAGGAGGCCGAGTTTGCCGGAGAAGCCATGGGTTACTAAGAGATCATTGATATTCTCTCTAGTGATGAAGGCTGGCACAGCTGTGAGATCATATCTCCAGTAATAAGGCCTGGTCCTGACGTGTAGTATGTTCTCCGCGCTAGCGTCCATAATGAGTCCGCGCCAGTTATTGTTTGTGAGCAGGAAACGGGTATTTGCTTCCTCATAGTTCTCGACGCCAAACTCGACGAATATTTGCTGATCTTCCGGAATACCCACATGATGGATAAGGTATTGGATTATGCCGTCATCTCCAAACTGCGAGAACACTTTGAATTCGGCGTCTTGGATCGAACGGCCGATCCGCTCCGTTTTCATCAGACCGATCAGCACCCGTAACATGAGCATCTTGGCTTCGGTAACTTGTTCCTGCATTTCGGTAACTCGCCCCTGCATTTCGGCAACTTGTTCCTGTAATCTTCCCAGGCCGAGGCCGGTACCTATCCGGTGCAGCTGCTTCAGAAGCATAGCTTTCAGCATCGCCCTCAAGCCCTTTTGGCTCCTCTCACGCAGCCGGTCAATCCCTGGGATAGACGTGTCACTAGGCTGGTCTTGGCGGTGCTTGCCAGCCCCCACTGGTTAGGCCACCATCCAAGTTCCTTCATGCCGACAAGCTGATCGGCAAGAACATGCAGATCTCAGCGGCGGGTGGCCAATACCCCAGCGCACGATGCGGTTGTGGCGTAATGTAGCGGTGGCGCCAACCTTTCACGATCACCCGCGCCTCATGCAGCATATAGCAGAGTTCGCCGTTCAGCAATTCGTTCCGCAATTGTCGTTGAAGGATTCAACATATCTGTTTTCCAACGGACTCCCTGGCTCGATACACAGCGGCGCGGAAAGGACCCTGCGGTATGGAAAGCGTTACGAGCCTTGGATCACAGCGGTCCGCCCCTCTGTCTCCCTAGCAGCCGTGTCTCAATAAACCCTGAAGACCGAATGGAGCTTCGTTAGGAGGTCCCTTGGCTGAAGTAGGCCTGAATGAGTCTGAGTAGGCTGGGGCAAGGTCGTGAAAACGGTTTTCCTAAACTGCGCGGGTCGTACATTTAGGGCGCCAGAACACTCCCTTGAATTCCGAAGCGGAGTGGTTTTTGAGTCCTTTTACGCCCTGGCGAGCTAGTCCGCATACCGCAGATCACGATCGTCGGCCAACGAGAGGTAGGCTTCTCCCCATTGGCGGGAGTTCTCGAGACTCCAGGGTTCGTCGATGTCGAGGGGCTTGAACCGGAGGCCGTAAATTCCTCCGTAGACCAGGTGAGTCAGCCCTGCTCCCGAATCTTCGACCAACTGTACATAGGCCGAACATAGGGGCGCTTGGCTGTTATCGCTCCAGCCTGTGACCCAGTACCACTCACCGGCCGGGTTCCGGTCATAGAGCCGCACTTGTAGGACGGGTCGAGCGGGGCCGGCTTCTTTGAATCGAGCAAAGAAACTGGACTCGCAGTTGTCGTTGCTTTCGACTTCAACGATCACGGGAGTCTTCCTGCTGAGGTTGTCCGGGATTCTAGCGCAATCAGTGGTCAAGAAACACAAAGGGCCCGGCAGTTTCCCACCGGGCCCTTCATTGAGTGGATGCCCCCTCCTATGTCCTCCCCCTCGCGAGGGGGAGGGAAGGGTGGGGGTTAGTACATCCCTTCCATACCGTGGCTGTGACCATGGCCACCGCCCATCGGTTCCTTCTTCTCTTCAGGGATGTCGGTGATCATAACTTCGGTTGTGAGCATCAAGCCCGCCACGCTGGCGGCGTTCTGCAATGCGCAGCGCGACACTTTGGTCGGATCGATGATGCCGGACTTGATCATGTCCACATACTCTTCTGTCTGGGCGTTGTA
>Ga0187821_10000320_pt1 | contig 11937 bp, 14 predicted proteins | sample NC_wetland_sal_i_20_FD_132442 | JGI IMG/M metagenome (GOLD analysis project Ga0187821, IMG submission 132442) | Wetland sediment microbial communities from Neuse River Estuary, North Carolina, USA - SourceSoil_1 | ecosystem: Environmental > Aquatic > Freshwater > Wetlands > Sediment | place...
AGATAGATGAGGTTGGAGCGCGGTACAACGCATGGCTGATCTCGAGGCTGACCATCACTCCCCCGCGAGGAAGCGCAACAACGACAGTCGAATCACCACGATAGGCACGTAATTTTTGGCCGGAACGGCGCCTGCGCGAGCACGATCGCGAAGGACTATCGGAGTGTGTCGCGGCCGTGCGGTGTTGAGAGATCTTGTACCGGGCCGACCGGCACGATGCGTGTGGGATTAATGTCGTCGTGGGTGATGTAGTAGTGGCGCTTGATGTGGTCGAAATTGACTGTGTCGGCGATGCCGTCGACTTGATAGAGATCCTTGAGGTAGCCGAAGAGATTCGGGTAATCGATGATCCGCCGGATGTTGCATTTGAAGTGGCCGTGGTAGACGGCGTCGAAGCGAATGAGCGTCACGAACAATCGCCAATCGGTTTCGACGAACTGCGGGCCGAAAAGGTACCGTCGGGTTGCGAGACGCGCATCCAACTGATCGAGCGCGTCGAAGAGACGTCGCGCGGCCTTCTCATAGACGCGTTGCGATGTCGCGAAGCCGGCTCGATAGACCCCGTCGTTCACATTCTCGTAAATGAACGTATTAAGATCGTCGATCTCCTTCCTGAGGCGATCCGGATACAGGTCGATAGTGCTCTCGGAAAAGCGGTTGAATTCACCGTTGAACATGCGCATAAGATCGTCGTCGGAATTTGTCACGATGCGTTTGCGGACGGTATCCCACAGAACCGGCACGGTCACGCGCCCCCGATAATGTGAATCAGTCGCACGGTACGCGTCGCTGAGGAACCGGAATCCATTGATGAGATCGAGGGAATGGCCGGATCCTTCACGGAAGGCCCAGCCTCGTTCATCGCGGATCGGGTCCACGACGGTCATGCCGATGACATCTTCAAGTTGTTTCAACTTCCGCACGATGATCGTACGATGGGCCCACGGGCAAGCCCACGACACATAGAGGTGGTAACGGCCCTTGGCGGCAGGAAAACCGGAACTGCCGTCCGCTGTGACCCATTCGCGAAAGGCATCCGCCTGTCGGATGAATTCACCTTCGTCGAACTGTTCCTGGGGAAATTGCGCTGAGATCGTCATCGAATCGTATCTTACTCTTTCGCCGTGACCTCTGCCTATGAGGTGCACCGTCGTATCCAGCCGGCGGCATCCGGTCAAGCACCGGGCAAATATCGGCGATCGAGTTTTCGGTTGGCGTGTAGGCGATGGTACCGGGTAAGATAAGGGCACCCGTGTCCTCGGCGAGAGTTAACGAAGAGGGTTGCCTCCTTTATAATAATGAAGACTCAATTCTCGAGGGAACAATTCTCGTGCGTGAATCCATTTGATTCATGCGTAAAGAGGTGAAATGACACGAGTCGAAAGAAGGAGGGAATCGTGACCCAGCCGCGCCCGACCGTTGGCATCCTCGTCGGTGGCGGTCCTGCCCCCGGCATCAATAGCGTCATCGGAGCCGCCACGATTCGGAGCCTTCTGGCCGGCTGTGAAGTCTTCGGCTTCATCAATGGGTTCGAGTGGCTGATACAGGGGAACACGAGTCATGTGCAGCCCCTCTCGATCGAGGAAGTCAGTCGCCTCCATTTCCGCGGCGGCTCATTGCTCGGGACCTCGCGGGCAAATCCCACGAAGAAACCAGAGCATCTCAACCAGGTTGTGTCGGCATTGACTGGGCTCGGTGTCACCAGGCTTATCACCATCGGCGGGGATGACACGGCGTTTTCGGCACTGAAAGTGGAAGAGAAGGCGGCCGGTCGTCTTCAGGTCGTGCATGTCCCGAAGACGATCGACAACGATCTGGATCTTCCGTACAGTATTCCGACCTTCGGGTTTCAAACGGCCCGTCATATCGGCGTGGACATCGTGAAGAATCTGATGGTGGATGCCCAGACGACTAACCGCTGGTACTTCGTCGTGACGATGGGACGGAAAGCCGGCCACCTCGCACTGGGGATCGGGAAAGCCGCCGGGGCGACGCTGACTCTCATTCCTGAGGAATTTCGCCAGCGTCCTGTGCCGCTGACGCAGTTGGTCGATACGCTGGCGGCGGCGATGATCAAACGGGCGAGTGAGGGGCGGTTCGATGGAGTCGCCATATTGGCCGAAGGGCTGGTCGAAGTGCTGGATCCTCAGGGCCTGGGCGGGCTGGATCACGTGGAGCGGGACCAGCACGGTCATATTCGGCTCTCAGAAGTCGATATTGGTGAAGTCCTGAAACGGGAGGTCGCGAAAGTGCTAGGGGGCTTCAACCTCAAGACCACCATCGTGGCCAAGAACATCGGGTACGAGTTGCGCTGCGCCGATCCGATCCCGTTCGACATGGAATACACGCGCGATCTCGGGTACTGTGCCGCACAGTATCTGCTTGACGGCGGCACTGCGGCGATGATGTCGATTCAACAGGGTCGATTCACGCCGATCCCTTTCAAGGAGATGTTGGATCCGGCAACAGGCCGGGCGAGGGTCCGGATGGTGGACGTCGAGTCGGAGTCCTACCAGGTTGCGCGCCAGTATATGATCCGCCTGTCTCAGGACGATCTGATCGATGGGCCGACGCTGGGACGATGCGCGTCAGTGGTGGGCTTATCTCCAGAAGCATTTCGGACGCGATTCGGTTCTGTCGTGTGAGTTAACGCGTGTCACGAGAATGGACGGTGTGTTGACGAAAGGATACGTACGATGAAAGTCCTTGTTGCGATCGACGGATCAAAATATGGGCGCTGGGGGCTCGAATGGATCGCGCACCTGCCGCTTGCGGCTCCGCCTCAGGTGACCGCGCTGCATGTCATCGACGTCGCAGCGCTGCGAGCTCCGTTCATGGCGCAGCCGGTGATCGTCGGCAACGAACGCTACATCCGCGAGGAGATTCAGAGGCTCGAGGAGCGAGGCAAAAAAGCCGTGGCGGAGGCCAGGACCGTGATGACCTCGCTCAAACTCAAGGGAAAAGTCGTCAAGGAGCAGAACGCCGTGGCGGTGAGCATCCTCAAACGTGCGCCGAAACGGGACGGGCTGGTCGTCGTCGGCAGCCGGGGTCTCGACGCGCTCGATCGATTCATGCTCGGGAGCGTTTCCGGTCATGTGACGACCCACGCACCCTGTTCCGTGTTGGTCGTAAAGGAAGAGGCCCGCATGCTCAATCGCATTGTGTTCGCGACCGACGGGTCCAAGTCCTCGGAGAAGGCGCTCGACTTTCTCCTGAAGAAGCTCCTACCGAACGTGCCGGGCCAGAACGGCGGACAGACGGCGATCGAAGTGGATGTCGTCCATGTGATGCCGTTTCTGAAGTACCCGGAGATTAAACAGGCCGGAGTGAAACTGGTCGAGCAAACAGCGAACAGATTAATCAAGGGCGGATTTGTCGTGGGCGAAGCCTTCAAGCTCGGGAAACCCGCTGAAGAAATCCTGAAAGTTGCGTCTCAGAAGAAAACCGATCTGATCGTCACCGGCGCCAAAGGGTTGGGGGCGGTCGCGCGCTTTCTGTTAGGCAGTGTCTCGACGAAGCTCGTCCAGCATAGCAGCTGCTCGGTGCTCGTCGTTCGATGAATCGACGCTAGAGATCAACCGCGACGGTGATCTCATGGAGCCCTGAGGCTCCGTCCGGAGCAGGGTCCTGTTCGATCGACGTCTGCAGTTGACCGGTCCCATCTGTCGCCCGCACGACCAGCTGATGCCGTCCCGGCCCGGGCACCGTCCATTCATAGGTCCAGAACACCCAGCTTGATGAAGAGAGGGGAGGAGCGAGGGTGGCAGAGTGCCACTGCTCACCGCCGTCAGTACTGACCTCGACGAGACGAATGCCTCTCGTGCCGGCAAAGGCGAGGCCCTGCACCAACTGAGTGAGACCATGGACGGTCGCGCCATGTCCCGGCACATCGATGCGGGACATGGTTTTGACCAGCGCTTCATCCGACCAACCCTTCTGCTGATAATACCCTTTATAGTCCTGCGCGACGACTTCGATCTCCGTGAGCCACTGCACGCTCTTCATGCCATAGACACCGGGGACGATGATGCGCGCGGGAAAGCCGTGTCCCTGAGGTAAGGGAACGCCGTTCATCATATGGGCGATCAGCACGTCGCCGGCCATGGCGCGATCCAACCGGATGCTGTCCGAATAGCCGTCCGCGGCGCGAAAGACCACATCATAGGCCTCGGCATTCGCGCCCGTTTCTTCCAGCAGCGCTCGTAGCGGGATGCCTTTCCACTCAGCCGTGCTGATGAATTCATCGGCTACGGTGTTCCCGACACATTCGAGCGTCACGATCTGCGAGACGGTCGTCTTGGCGAGGAGCTGAGCGTAGTCCAACGTGACTGGACGTTCGACCAACCCATGAACCAGCAGTGACCACTCGCCGACCCGCATGGTCGGCGGGCTGCGATAGGAGGTGACGTAGAAATTCTCGTTGGGCGTAATGGGCGGAGTCGGGCCGGCGTGGTTATGACCGAACAATTTGTCGAGAAGGCCGGCCAGACTGGGAAGCGGGCGCAGGGCGAACCACGCCGTCGCGGCACCAGCAGCGGTAAGGAGACGGCGTCGTGACAATAGCGTCATGGTGATGGGCACGATTCTGCCCGGAGCGATTGTATCAGCCGCCGAAATTGTAGGCAGCCCGTTTTAGAGGTGCAATCACAAGATCGATGCTTGGCATTCTGCTTGCCCACGATTGGCCTGGAAGGGGACGACACACTGAGGTGATTCCAGACCAAGAAATGGAAAGACGCGGAGCGCCTTGTGACGCTCCGCGTCTTTGCTACGTCTTGAATCCTCTCCGATGCCCTACCGACGGCGGCCTGTCCGTTGTGGATGGTCGCCTCGGAAATCCTGACGGTCTGCTCTCAAGTCCCGCCGATCCTGGCGTATATCCTGGCGATCCCCTCGGAGATCACGACGATCTCCATGCCGGTCTTGGCGGTCGGCTCTGAGATCCCGACGATCGCCTCGCACATCTTGACGATCGTGCTGGAGGTTTTGCCGATCCTGCTGCAGCTGTCCCGCGTTGGCACCTGAGCGTTCATCTTTTTGCAATTGTTGCCGGTCATGACGAAACGCTCCTTCGTCTTGCCGAATGTCCTGACGGTCAGCCCGAATGTCTCGGTTGTCTTGCCGAAGATCGCGCCGATCTCCGCGCATATCCCTGCGGTCTCCACGAAGGTCCTGCCGATCCTGGCGCATATCCTGTCTGTCTTGTCGCAAATCTCCACGGTCCTGGCCTGAATCGCCCTCCAAGGAGCCGTTCTGGGCATAGATGGGACCGCTGCACACGATCGCCGCTAGCATAGCTGCTGCCAGCACTATCCGTGACGATTTCCTCATGATGGTTCCTCCTGGTAAGCAGTCGTTTCTTAACCTTACTGAGAAGTCTAGCAAATGCCCGAACCACGCTTGACAGAAGGCCAGGTGGCTTTTACATTCAAGCGGTTGCGAACGTGTTACCAGTTCAAGGATCAGATTGTGGCGAGGCAGACCCAGGCTTGGATCCCGAGATCACACGCGGAGTGTCATCAGATGCGAGCCTCAGTGGTTCTCGGAGCAGCAACTCTTGTGCTGTGTCTCACTGGTCTTGCGTCCACTGACGCGGGCTCTGCCCAGCTTTCACGGCAGGAGACCTCTCCGAGCGAGGGTCCAGCGCAGTTGACCCAGCCTGAGGTACTTGCCCTCGCCAAAACGACCGCACGGAAGGTGGTCCGGCAGAAGATCTACGACTACGAAATCAAGAGCGTGATTTTCGACTCGCACGCGAAGGAATGGTCCGTTTTGTTTGAGCAGCACCCCCAAAACGCAGCGAGCCGAGGCTGTCTCTATGTGTATGTTAAAGACGACACGAAGGATGCGACGGTGCGCCCCTGTTGATGACACATCGCTTGATCCCTAGAAGTTACTTCTTTGTGGAATCGGGCGTCTCTGACGCGGGCTTAGCTGGAGGGGGCGCGACCTCAGTTTGGTTTTCATCAGCTTTGCCGAGGAAATGCACGGGCTCTTCGCCTCTCAGATGCGCTGGTCGAATAATGTACGTACCATAGATGCTTTTGGTCCAGACGGTCTTCGCGGTGTCGTAGTCTCCTCCCGAAAACACATAGCCGAGACCGCCGACGACAGCACCGCCGAGCGCAAAGGCCCCTTTGCCAATAATATAGGGAACCGTGAGCGCCCAACTCGCCACCTGGATCCCCGTGTCGTCTGAGCCATCACTGCCAGATGCCGGGTCTTCAGCTAGGGCCCATCCGGGCGAAAGGAGGAGGACCCCTATCACGGCCATCAGCAGCACCACGGTTGTGGCCTTTGTTCCATCCGGCAACCATCGGGTCTTGGCGTTGATCGACTTTTCTCGCATGATGGGAGCCCGGAGTAGGATAATTCGCGAGGGGCTGAATGACATGGGAGAAAATCTCCCCACTTCTCCTCGGGTGAGGCCGCTTGATATTCACATAACAGAGGCAGTCGATACAGGTCAAGGTCCGCAGGGGGAGCACTTCGTGTCACTGTGAGACTGGTGAAGAAACTGCTATCGAAAGGGAAAGGAGAGGTGGTGATGCGCGAGATCTCAAGACTCATGTTGTGGATCGGGGTGAGCGTGACGCTCTGTGGGACCGTGGGCTGCCAGTACTACGAAGAGTTTCGCGTCAAGAAGACCACAGCGGACCTGAAAGAAGAACAAGCCGCGTTGCTCCATGATTACCGGCTCTGCCTGGAGAAATATCAGGATGATCCCGCCAAGTCGAAGGAACTTTGTGGCCCCTATACCCAGCGGCTCAGAGAAATCGAAATCACGCACCAGGCAGGCAAATAGAATGATGCGCCGCCTACGACACGATTAAGTATCGAATTATGGCGAAGCACAAATGACGTTGCTGTTTCGGACCCGCACACATCTGGAGAAACTCTTCGCACCACTTCGAGGACCGATACAACGAGAACAGAACCGCGTTCGGGCTGCGATTCTCAGGATTGATGGCTTAATGCCGTTGCTCATGAAGCAACGGAACGGCGTCCGCTGGACCGCCGACGAGCGAGCGCAACTCTCTCATCATCTCCGTAATCTGATCTCCTTGAGCCCCTACTTGGTAGTGTTTCTCGTGCCCGGTTCCTTCGTGCTGTTCTCGGTGGTTGCGTGGTGGCTTGATCGTCGCCGACAGAAACGACGCGAGGACCAGGCGGGAGCATCACGATCCACCAAGGCTTCGCAGACACATCCATGATCTCCTACCATGGTGGTGAAGGGAGAGCGCCCTAGCCCTCGTTACAAGCTGGCAGGCGAGTGCGATCAGATATCCATTGAGACGTGAGGGCCTCGGAAACGACTGAATTCCCTCAAATAGGTGTCCACAAACGAGAAACGACCTGTCTATAAATTATGTGAGGCAGTACATCTTATAGACACCGCTACTCATATAAGGAGGCGAGCGCATATGCGATTTGTCAAAGTGAAAGATGAAGACCGTCCAGGCGACGCGGCGATCAACCTCGATTTAGTCCGTCAGGCTCACTATGGGGGAGGAGTGCTACGTCTCTATTTCGAACGGGGCGCCACGGTTGATGAGGTGTCGTATACGGGAGAGAACGCACAGAAAATCTGGGCAGCGATGGGCTAGGGCGAGAACAGGGGGAAAAAGAAGTAAGTCACGGCCGCCAGAGGAGTGGCGGAGATCAGAATGATGAGGCATCGTGCCACACCAAAGATTATCTTGTAGAAAGGAGTGTCCATGCTGAACGCGAATCCTCGGTTGCTTGTCGTCTTGAGTCTGATATCCGGCCTGATCGGAGGAGTTTTCGGAACCTTCCTTCTTATCGGGAGTTCAGTCATTGCCCAACCTACACCAGCGGAGATCCCGCAAGTGATCAGCGCTCAGGAATTCCGCCTCGTCGATAGCAAGGGCCATATTCGGGCCATACTCGATCTCTCAGATGGCGGGCAGCCCTACTTACAATTTAAAGATGAGTTCGACACCGACCGGGTGTGGGTCGGCATCTCGTCTGAGACCGGCCTCGCGGTGCGCGACGTGGATGGGAAAACCCGGCTCGTCTTGAGTGTGGATGAAGAGGGAATTCCCTCGCTCGTGGTGCGAGACCGGCAACACCGCACCAAGGAATTTCATCCCTAAGCTTCAGTAGCATTGGGGAAAATGAAAGCTGGCAGAGAGGGACCTCTACGCCTTCTTCAGTCTTCTGCCAGGTGCTATTCGCGTGGTCCTCGGCGCACCGGATTGAGGGCCTTTCCGAAGATGCGTGATTCCGAGCTTACTCGACCTGTCTGCTAGAATATGACTGAGTGAGGATGCATCCATGTGGATTGGCCTCTGGACGTTGCTCATGCTTTTGATAACCACGACGCAGGCCAACGGCCAGGTGTCGATCGGGAGCCTGCGCTCGACGGTGGAGTCGTCAAACCTGGAGGTCGTCACGCTTCAAGGTGTCGTCCACCTTGCTCGGCGGCACCAGCAACAATTGGGTGGGAAGTGTGGGAGCATCGCGTTTGTGTTGACCGATGACACGGGCTCGATCGAGGTGGCTATCCGCCGGACGAATCGCTTACTTGAGCCTCTCCGAGAAGGTGATCGCGTGCAGGTCACCGCGCAAATTGAGGTTCTGCGTAACCCCGATAATATTCCCCTCCGTGTCTGTGTCGAAGCGGTTGCGATTCAGCATCTCGGCTCGTAAGGAACGAGAAACGGCTGAATTCGGCTATAATCGCTTGACTCAACCGAAAGTGAGCCGATGTCTCTCTGTCAGCGCGCGATCCATTTGTTGCTGCCGACGTGTCTGTGGGCCATGACGGCATGTGCGCTGGGTGATCCGAGTACAGGGCGCCGCTCGGAGTGTACCTCCAGTCGCCGCAAGGCTCTGCCGAATGGAAAAACACCGAGCAACAACTCGCACAGGCCGCAGACGCCGCCACTACGGAATACCGCCGCGCCAAGACACTCGATGCACTCGCAGCCTATGAAACAGCCGTGCGGGCCTGCCTCGACCACGGCTTCCTTCTCTACCGGGTCCTGGATGCGTCCTCATCCGAATTCCCCAAAGGATTCCGGCGGCCCCTTGAAGATCGTGCCTCGGAATTGATGGACATCGCCGATGAATACTTGAAGCTCGGCGCGAGCGATATCATAGCCGTCGGCATCGCCAGGGACGTGATTCACAAGTACAACGTGGAACGGATGGATCGCGCGCAACGGCGAGCCGAAGGCATCCTGATGCAGTACCGCTACCAGCGTAATTACTAACCCACTAGATGTGCATGTATTGAATGGTCGCTGGCAGGTCGGTTAGAGACTTCGCCGGCCAGTACCGGGAGTCGTATCGATTTCTTCCAGTATCTTGAAGGTCCTCCCTCGGTTCTTAGGAGGATTATCAAAAAAGGAGACCGCGCACAGTGATTGGTCTCAAGGCACCGTAACGTATTGCATTATAATGAGTTAATTCAGTATTCCCGCTCGCTTTTCTAGTCCAGATTGCCCCTGGTAATTCGATCAAACCCTTCTCGACAAGACAGTTTTTTATCGCCTGCTATACTCGTAGTTGCACGTACATTTAGGGACGTGATTGGACTTCTTTAGGAGGTTGCTTCGATGGATGTCGGAGCGCACACATCACTCACCGGGCGAACACAGGAGGAGTCAGCGGCGATGCGAATCACAACTATTGTACTCGGAACTCTGTTGGCCGGACTGTTTCTTATCCTCCCGAATCTGGCACAAGCCGATCAGGATCTTGAGACAGCCAAGCTGCTGATTAAGATGGTCGAGCTCGGCCGTGGCGTGATTTCGGAGCAGCAAGCCTTGATCAACGATCCTGCAAAGGGCGACAAGGGTGTCACCGCTGAATTTGTGACCAGCCAGATCGCCGATCGGTTTAAGAAGCAAACAAATATCGATCTGGCTGTTCCGAATTCCCATCCCTCGATCAAGTTGTTACAGACCATGCTGGAATCACAAAAGGAAGTGATGGACGGAGCCCAGCCGATGATCAACAAGCAAGGGGTCGGCTTCAAAGCGTTCCTGCCCGCCGTGTTCGCGCGCCGAACCGGTGCGACCTTCTTCAAGAAGACAGGCATTCAAGTAAAGTTGACCAGCGTCGCTTATCGGTATGACGGGAACAAGCCGGACGATTTTGAGCAGGAGGTGCTGCAAGTGTTTGCGGACCCGAAGACTCCCAAGGGACAGGTCGTCAGCCGCACCAGCATGGTGAACGGCAAACCGGCGCTTCGCGTCATGAAGCCAGAGTACGCCGGAGCCTCATGCCTCAGCTGCCACGGTAATCCAAAGGGAGAACGAGACATCACTGGGATGAGAAAAGAAGGCTGGAATGAGGGAGATCTGGCCGGCGCCATCAGCATCGTCATGCCGGCGCGATAAGTACCCACCTGTCTCTCTTGCTCCCCCGTGTGAACGGGGGAGCGGCCACCCACTCAAACAATCACCTTAGTCTCGTTCTGATTTCTAGATAATTGGCAGCGATGCGTTCGACGTAGCCCGGCATAGCTAACTCAGGATGGCGTGCGCCGTGTTTTCCGACCGATTCCACGGCTTCGCCGCCGTCGGCGAATGTAATCCTGCATTCAGCTCAGTACTCTATTGCGGAATATGCAGATCGCCGAAAGAGCTTAGGGTGAATGCGGGGAGGAGTCGTGCGCAAGGCCTGCGATGTCTGCGACGATTCTCGCGGTGGTGCCTTGATTCTCCGTCACGACTCGACGGGCGCGGTCTCCCATGGCCCTGGCCTGTTGCGGGTCCGCTAGCAACCGATGACACTCTGTATATAATTCTTCCCCATTCCGTACTTGAAGGGCCCCTCTGGCCTCCAACAACCATCGGGACACGTCCGGAAAATCGTGCATGTCAGGTCCGAAGAGGACGGGTTTCCCGCAGGCAGCCGGTTCTATCGGATTCTGGCCGCCCTTGGGAACGAAACTCCCACCGACCACGGCGATGTCGGCGAGCGCGTACAAGCGGCTGAGGTAGCCCATCCGATCCACCACGACGACCACGGAGGGTGTGCCCTTCGGTTGAGAGAGCAGTGACACTTCCACACCATCGTTCCGAAACACATTCTGAACTTCGACACCTCGCTCCGGTCGGCGAGGTACGAGGATCAACCGAAGAGAGGGAAACCCTGCTCTCAGCCGGGAAAACACGGTGCGAATCATGTCTTCTTCTCCCGGATGGGTACTCCCGGCAATCATGACGCGCGAATCCGGCGGGATGTTGAGTTCCTGGCGAAGGGCCGCTCGCGCTTCCTCTTCAGGTATTGAGAGAGCCACGTCGAATTTGAGATTGCCCGTGCTGCGCAGCCGAGCCGGTTCGAGCCCCAACGCAAGAAAGCGCTCGGCCTCACCGGGTGACTGCGGATAGACCCAGCGAAACGTATTGAACGCCGGTTCGAACAGAGCCCGAAGGAACCGATATGTGCGAAACGACTCCCGGGACAGGCGCCCGTTAACCAACAGGCACGGAATCCGTCTCCGTCGGAGTTCCGCAATGAATCCGGGCCAGATGTCGGTTTCAATCAGGACGAAGAGCGCCGGCTCCACTCTGTTGAGGCATCTTCTCACGGAAAAGGCGACGTCATAGGGGAAGTAAAACAGTCCGTCACAGAATCGGCTGAATCGATCGGTGGCGATGGCATAGGCCGACAAGGTCGACACCGATAAGTACAGCGGTCGATCCCCGATCGCATGCCGCACGTGCTCGATGAGGCTGCCGGCCGACAACACTTCGCCGACGGACAGCGCGTGGATCCAGATCGGTCTGCGGGAGGGTTGTACCGGCCGGGGAAAGTCTTGCCAGCCCAAGCGCTTGAATAATGTCTTCCGGCGTTTCGGGATCAGCAACCAGAACGGAAACAAAAGGACCATGAACAAGAAGATGGCCAGACTGCAACCCGTGCGGTAGATAGCGAGGACGATTTGCTCATGCCATCGCA
>Ga0187821_10000321_pt1 | contig 11919 bp, 6 predicted proteins | sample NC_wetland_sal_i_20_FD_132442 | JGI IMG/M metagenome (GOLD analysis project Ga0187821, IMG submission 132442) | Wetland sediment microbial communities from Neuse River Estuary, North Carolina, USA - SourceSoil_1 | ecosystem: Environmental > Aquatic > Freshwater > Wetlands > Sediment | place...
ATGGAGCCCTGGCGGTCCGACACGACCACCTCGAGCTTTCCGTCGCGGTTGAGGTCGGCCAGGATGGGAGCGGAGAAGGTCCCCGCTTGCACGACATACGCGGCGAAGTCGCCCGCGTCCGTCGGGAGGAGCGGATCATTGAAGATCTCCCAGTTGGCGATCGAGAGGGCTGTGTACGCGTTGTCTCCGGAGCCTTCCCGGCTGCTCGCCACGACGATCTCGGGCAGGCCGTCCCCGTCCAGATCCCCGGCCGCGGGGGGCGAGATGGTGGCCCCCCCGATCGGGACCGTGTAGGTGGAGATGTGGCCCGCCGAGTCGCGATAGGCGGTCAGGAAGGAGCCCCCGGACGGGCCGGCGGAACGGCCGCGGATGATCTCCATGGTGCCGTCCCCGTTCAGGTCCGCGAGGATGGGCTGGCCCCCCGCCAGGGCGGGATTCGGCGGCACCAGCACGCCGAGGGTCGCCGGGTTGTTGTCGCCGTCCAGGACCTCGGTGCCGTCGGGGTGCATGGCGTAGATCGCGCCGTCCAGGGTCTGAATGATGATGTCGGGTATTCCGTCCCCATCGATGTCGCCGACGCAGGGGGTGGCGCTCACGCCGGTTTGCGTCGTGAGAAAGGCGTTCCGGGTCGACGGATTGTTGTCCGTGTCGATGAAGTCGTTGCCGTTGGGCTCGAGGATGTAGACCGCCCCGGTGTTGTTCAGGCGCTGGACGGGGACGATCAGCTCCAGCAGCCCGTCCCCGTTCAGGTCCACCGCGAGGGGTGGAACGCCACCGTTCCGGACGCGGCCTCCGATCGTCACCGGCCAGCCCGGCTTCTGGTGATCGAACGACACGTTGAGCGTCATGAGGCTGTCCGCCGCGCTGATGTTCGTGACGGAGATGCCCGTCGGGATGTGCCCGTACGCCTCGGTCGAGGGATTCGTGGTCGGGGTCCAGTGATCCCGCCAGCCGGCGCGGAAGACGTCGTCAGGGCTTCCGCCGTTGAACCCCGTGGGCGGATCGTCCAGATCCTGCACCCCGTTCGCCTCCTCCAGGTCCACGGCCTTTCGGTCGCGGTCGCCGTTCACGATGTTGAGCGCGAGGCCCGAGGCCAGCTTCGACTCGTCGACGTGATAGGCCAGAAGCCCGGACCCCGTCCCCTCGCCCGGAAGGAAGTAATCCCATTCGGCGCCCTGGTAGCTGTCGGTGTAGAAATCGAACGACCCGTCCCCGTTCACGTCGTCGAAATCGAACTTGCCGTTGTGGTTCGGGTCCTGCTCGCGGTTCTCGAGAAGGAAGTACTCGCTCTGGGTCACGGGGATCTCGAGGATTCTCGGATTGGGCCCGATCTGACGCTCCACCTCGGACAGCGTGACGGCCTGATCCGTCACGGCGCGCGTGGTGGGGAGGATGCCGAGGAACGCCTTGCTCCAGGCGCTCGGCTCGCAGGGGACGAATCCGTTCGCGTTCCATACACCCGTCGCCATGATGTCCCAGGCTCCGAGCCCCTGCGAGGAGCCGCCCACGTCGCCGTTCGTGTCGTAGAGGTCCGGGAGCCCGAGCTGATGCCCGAACTCGTGGCAGCAGACGCCGGTCATCCCGAAGACGTATCCGTCCTGGCTCTCCGACTCCGGCAGCTCCACCGCTTCCTTCACGCGCACGAAATTCCCAGGCGTGATCGCGTCGTTCGTCTTGATGCCCACGGCGCCCGTCGAGTCCGGCCCCAGCACGGTACGCATGTCCTCCTGCGTCACGAACGCGGACCAGACTTGATCGCGGCTGTTGTCCAGGACGTCAGCCTCCTGGCCCTGCCCCGCGTGGAAGATCACGATGCTGTCGTATTGACGGAAGTCGACCGTGGAATCGGCGAGCGCCACCATGTCCCGCACCAGGAACACGACGCGCTCCTGAAAATGAGCGTCGTCTCCGTAGTAAGCCATGGGATGCGGCAGCGTGAAGACGGAGTCCCAGAGCGTGGGCTGGAGGGTCACCTGCCCCTCGGTGACCTGGCTCCAATACTGATTCATGAAGAAGAGAAGCCGGTTGTAGTAGGCCGACGAGGAATCGATGGGCGTGTCGCTGAATGCGACGCGGACCGCGAAGACGCGGTAGGTGGCCTGGGTCTCCGCCCTGATGTGCTGGCCGCGGCCGGGAAGGAGGGCGAAATCGGGCCTCAGCCGTGAAGTGGAGAACCCTTCGCGCGGCCCGGGAAGCCCGCGCTTCCCAGGGACGGGCGGCACGGCCGAAGCCGTTTGTGTCAGGAGCGTTAGGGAGATTGCCAGGAGGAACGCGGACGTCCGACTGGGCCGGGGCGTGCCGAATCTCACCCTAGGAGTGTAGCCGCGATCGCACGCCCCGGTCAACGCCGGCGCTGACGATCACCGGCCGTTCGGCCGGTCGCGACCTCCGCCGCCGTCACCGCGGTCGCGGTTGCCCTTGTCCCCCTGGTCCCGGTTGCCCCCGCGGTCGCCCTTGTCGCCGTGATCCGCGTTGCCCTTGTCGCCGCGATCTCTGCTGCCCTTGTCGCCCTGGCTGCCGCTGCCGCCGCGATCCCGGTTGTCGCGATTCCCCCGGTCCTCGCGCTGCGGCGCCGGGCGTTCCCTCGCCCCGTCCTGGGGCGCGCGGCGCTCGCCCCGCTGCCACCATCCCCTGCCCTCGGGAGGTTGCCGACCGTTGCCCTGGCCCTGGTTCGGACCCACGCGCTCGCGGTTCTCCCGCAGTCTCAGAATTTCGTCGCGGCCTCTCCAGATGCGCCCCTCGCGGTAGCGGCGAAGGTCGCGGAACTCGGGCCGCGCCGAGCGCGTCAGGGGCGCCCGCTCGCGCCGGTACCTGAGATCCCGCTCGGGAAGGAACCGCGATCGCAACGCGGCCCGCCCATCGAGGGAAGACCACTGGGACTTCCACTGCCGATACCGGCTCGGGGCCTGGGGGCGCACGCGGTAGATGAACCGAGGGCGCACGGTGCCGAACCGGATGGGGGCGTAATGGGCCCACGTCGCGTCCACGCGAATCTCGAATACGGAGCACGCGTTCACGTAGGGATCGAAGTAGAACGGGTGGACATGGCAATCGGCGCAGACGTAACGCGGGTACTCCACCCGCTCGCCGATGTAGAAGTAGGTCTCGTTGGTTGCGATCCGGTCCTCGCGGCCCGGGGGCGCGATGCGACGGATGATGCGGTCGATCCCAACATAGGGATCGCCGGCGATCTGCCCGGAGTCGGTGTCGTCGCCGTCGTTCGCGAGATCCGGACGATCGCCGTCCGCTCGGTCCGCCGTGAGATACCAGGGGAGATCCCGGAACGGAACCGGGCTCGCCACCGCCACGACGTACTCGATCCCCGGCGGACCGTCCGCGACCAGGTCGTAGGGGTCGCTTCTCGCCGGGATCTGATACGCGCGGCCGCCGTCGACGTAGGGCGGATCCTCGGGGCCGTAGGGATAGACGAGATGGATGTAGCCGTCGGTATCGACGTTGAAGACGAGCATGTAGGCGTCGGCGGAGGAGCGGAAGTAGACGAGCATGTTCTCGCCCGGCCGGTACACGCCTCCCTCGGCCTTGTTGACCCATACGTCCACGTCCAGCGGGCCGGCGCGCACGATCTTCTGGGCCGGGACCACATCCCCGGCCGGGTACGCCCTGGGGCTGCCCACCGGAACGTGATCCGCGCCGGCGGCCACGGAGGCCGCCGCGACCAGAATCATCGAAGCCACCGCGAGTCCAGCCGGCGATCGTTTCATCAAGGCGCCCGCCTCGTGAGTTCGGGGTTGTTGGGGTCGATCTGGTAAGCCCAATCCATGACCATCGACGAGCTGTCGAGCGACTTCACTTCGAACTTGGCATAGTGATCGTCGCGCGTGAGCACGATGTAGCTGTGGCCGACGATCGCCTCCACCTCGCCATCGGCCGACCACCCCGAAGGCGGCGCGAAGTCCACGTCACGCAACGTCACGAATCCCGCGTCTTGAATCTTCGTGTCGGGCGGGGCGAAGACCAGGTTGTGGCCCGCCTGCGAACCGTAATAAATGTCCGTCAGGCTGTCGAGGGAACTTCGCCGCGCCTGCGCGGAGAAATCCCAGCCGCTCGTGGCGTCGGCCGTGAAGGTGTTCGTGAGCGTCACTCCGAATCCCTCGGGTCGAGGCGTGTCGAACACGTTCTCGAAGCTCAGCTCGGCGCTCTCCTGCCCCGATAGATTCACGGCGGCCACCGCGTAGTAATAGGTCACGCCGTTGGTGACGTTGGTGTCGACGAAGCTGGTGTTGGGGGTGGATCCGATCAGCGTGAACGTGCCCGTCGGGGCCGAATTCCGGTAGACCTTGTAGTAGGCGATGTCGTTTTCCTGGTTCGCGCGCCAGTAGATGGTGACCTGGCCATCCCCGGTGACGCTGTAGACGCCGTCCACGGTGTGGGGCGGGCCGCTCCTGACATTGACGACCTTGTCTTCGTGGCAGCCGAGCGCCAGGAGGGCGATCGAGAGGGCGAGTGTTCTTGTGATGGTCCGGATCACGATGCCAGCCTCCTTGTTCGAGAGGACGCAACTGTCGCAGACCCGAACCGCAAGCGATATGCCACCCCGCGCTGAATCGCTAAATGGCGCGTAAGGTATTATGGTCTAGAGCATTGCCGGTTTGATGGGGCGTCCCCTCCCCCACGGCGTCACGTAGGGTATCGGGAACAGTGTGGCGGAACGGAAACAGGCCTGATGCGGGGACTTGGGGGCAAAAAAAATGAGCCCCGGCTTCGTCAGCTCTATTGGGTTACGGCTGTGTCGACCAAGGCCGGTGCTCGATCGGGCAGCTAACCCACCACCACGCTGACTAACCTGCGGGCTCCTTGGAGGTCCCCCCCTCCGGTCGTTATCTCATTGCACCCTGCATGCCAAGAAATTGAGACGCCTGATAATAGGGGTTGCGAGGCGGCAATCCGATGTACGTGATAGGATTACACGCCCACTCTCGATGCCGTCGCGCACGGCTCCGTCTCCCGCTTATCAAGAAATATTACAGGTGATTTAATAGCTGGCTTGTCACTTGGAGAGAACTCACTGCGAGAGAGGCGCTTGGATGAATAAAGGAACTTTATAGCGGAAACTTAAGACCTTTGCCGAATCATGTGCCGGCGGTCCAGCTGGTAGAGCTTGATCTTCTGAAGGAGCGTCGGGTAGCTCAGGGAAAGCTCCCGGGCCGCCTTCAGCTTGTTCCAGCTGCTGCGCTCCAGAGCCTGCCCGATCAGCCTGCGCTCCACCTTGGCGACCTCAGCCTTGAGGGTCGCGGGCGCATCGCCGTTCGTCTCCTCTTCCGCCCGCAGCAGCTCGCGCGGCACGAGCCTCGTGGAGAGCGGCTCGCCCTCATTGGCCAGCACCACCATCCGCTTCACGACCTTCTCCAGCTCGCGCACGTTGCCCCGCCACGGAAGCTCGGCGAAGAGACGCAGCATCTCGGGCTCCACCCCGTGGATCTCTTTCCCCATCTCGGCCGAGAATCTCCGGCTGTAATGGTCGACGAGAAGCGGAATGACCTCGGGACGCTCCCGGAGGGGCGGGACGCGGAAGCAGATGTCGTTGAGCCGGTAATAGAGGTCCTCCAGGAACTCGCCCTTGGCGATCCGCGTCTTCAGATTGACGTTCGTGGCGCACAGCACCCGGACGTCCACCTTGGTGGACTTGTTCCCACCCACCGGCCGCACCTCGCGATTGTCGAGCACGTGCAGGAGCTTTCCCTGGATCGTGATGGTCGTCTTGTCCACCTCGTCGAGGAAAATGGTCCCGCCGTTCGCTTCCACGAAGAGCCCGGCCTTCTCCCGCACGGCCCCCGTGAAGGCGCCCTGGACGTGGCCGAAGAGCTCGGATTCGAGGAGAGGCTCGGGCAGCGCCGCGCAGTTGACCTGGATCAGGGGCTTCGACGCGCGATTGCTCGACGCGTGGATGGCCTTGGCCAGGAGGCCCTTGCCGCTACCGGTCTCTCCCTCGATCAGGATCGTGGCGTCGCTCGGCCCCACGCGCTCGAGAAGCGAGAGGATCTCGAGCAGCTCGCTGCTTCGGGTCACGATGCCGTGATCGTTGGCGGTTCCCAGCAGGCGGCCCCGCAGCGACACGTTCTCGCGTGCCAGCTCGCGGCGCTGTGATTCGAGAATGGCCACCGAGACATAGTTGCTGAGCACCGCGATCAGGTTCACTTCGCGCTGCTTGAACGTGCCCAGCGGGCCCTCCGCCTGGCGGTCCAGGTAGAGGAAGCCGGCCTGACCCGAGGGAAGCGAGAGCGGCATGATCACGAGGCTCGTCCGCGGGCCGAGCGCGTGAGACGCCGGGAAGTCGCGGAACCGGGGATCCACGCCGGCGCGGCTCGCCACCACCGGACCCGCTGCGAGCCGGTCCGCGCCGACCCGCGCGAGCAGCTCGCGAAGGAGGTCCTGGGCCACGCGGACCGAGATGCCGGTCGCCGCGAGAACCCGGGCGCTGCCGTCCGAGGCGGGCGCCACGACACAGCCCCGCGTGGCGCCGGAGCGCCGAACGAGCAGGTTCAGGATCTCCTGAACCGAGCCCTCTCCTTCCTCGACGCGAAGCACGCGGCGGATCTCGTCGAAGGCGGCGAATTCGTTGCTCTGCGCCGAAGTGCCCTGGATGAGGCCCTGCTCGACTTCGCGGCGGAAGGATTCGATCTCCTGTTCGAGCGCGGGCTCCTGGTGGTCGGAGAAGAGCGACGCGGCGTGATCGAGGTGGATGACGGCCTCGTCGACCAGGCCGCGGCACATCTCGCTCCGGGCCAGCTCGAGGAGCGCCGAGCCGGTCAGCTCGGGCAGGCTGAAGCTCTCGAAGCCGGCGGCCGCACGCCGGAGGAACGTCACCGACTCATCCAGGATCGCGCGTGACTTGCCACGGCGCGCCCGCTTGCGCCAGACGAGGCCCGCCGAGAAGCAGAGGCGCGCCAGCTCGTAGCGCTTTCCGATGTGGCTCAGGATCTCGGCCGCCTGATCCAGGTAGATGCGCCCCTGATCCAGATCGCCGTCTTCCGCGCGCGCGAGTCCGATCAGCTTGAGCGAGCTGGCTTCCTCGAGGCGGTCGCCGAGGCGACGGGCGATCAGGAGGGCGCGTTCCGCGATCCGCACCGCGGGGTCCAGCTCCAGCGAGGCCAGGTGCACTTCACCCAGACGGCGAAGGAGCTCCACGGTGAGATCGGATTCGGGCGCGACCTGGTCCGCCATGGCGAGCGCGGTCTCGAATTCCTTCCGCGCTTCGGCGAGGGCGCCACGGTCCAGGTGGTAGTCCCCGAGTGCCTCGCGGGCCAGGATCGTCTCGCGCGGGTAACCCCGCTCGGAGGCGAGCGCCAGGGACTCGCGAATCAACTCCTCGGCCTGCGCCCAGTCCCGGCGCTTGCGCTTGAGGTTTCCGAGACATCCGAGGGCGCGGGCGCGGCCCGCGGCATAGCCCACCTCGGTGTACATCTGGAGTCCGCGGCGGTAGTGCTCCTCCGCGAGATCCCAATCGCCCATCTTGTCGTGGACGATGCCCAGATTGTGCACGTAGGTCGCCGAGTCGTGGAAGTGCCCCGACCGCTCGCTGATCCGCAGCGCCTGCTCGAGGAACCGAACCGATTCCTTGAACCGGCACTGGTTCTTGTGGAGAAGCCCGAGGTTGTTGTACGCGGCCGCCATCCCGCTCTGGTTGTCGGCGCGGCGATAGGTCGCGATCGCGCTCTCGAAGTGCTCGCGGGCGGAATTCCACTCACCAGTGCGCAGCGCGATGGCGCCGAGGCACATCTCGGTGTGCCCGAGATCGACATTGGCCGTGGTATCGCGAAGGAGGCGGTACGCGAGCGATGCCGCCCGGTGGGCCGGACGGTAGCGGCCCCGCTCGAAGAGCAGGATGCCGAGCCGTGAGGAGAGCCTTCCGATCTGCTCCCGGGTGACATGCGGGCGAAGCTTGCGGTGGAGGTCGTGAAGGGCCTCCACCGCCTCGTTCAGATCGCCGCGGTGCCTCAGGCACTCGACGATTTGCGTTCCCGTCTTGAGGAGTACTTCCTGACTGGCGCCGTCACCCCGCCGGCCCTCGATCTCGAGGGCGCGCCGGTAGTATTCCAGCGCTACCGCGAAGTTGTCCGCGGCGAAGTATAGGTCGCCGAGCTCCTGGGCCTTGTGATCCCCGTTCGCAGTCGCTTTTTCACGCGGCTGGGGCGGCGAATCCCCCAAGGCACGGTTCGGATGGCTCGGACGGTCTTTGGGTACAAATCCTTCCATGCCAGCCCTCGACTGCCGAATGAAGCGTCGTGCTGTGCGGCGAACTGGCTCCGACTAGCGCAGCCAGAACGGCCAGTTCAGTCGCAACACGGCCAGGAACATCCTCAGACCGCTTGGTGCGCTGCGCGCGAAACTCCGCGTCGCCACGCTTCCGGTGCCTGCCACCGCGGCCGTCGGCGAAACCGCGCTCTTGCTCTTGAGCACGACTCCGTCGTTATCGCCACCGTCGCCAGTCGGGTTGATCGGACCGGTATCGGTCCAACCTCTCGGGTATGCGACGGCAACTTTGGTGCTCGCGGGGAGGAGGCAGAGGAAAAAGGCGAGGATTGCCACTGCGGCCATGAAGCGACCTGGAACCCGGATCCTCATGTAGTGCTCCTCAGAGATGACACCCGGCGAAAAGCGGTCGCCCGAAAGCTGTTTTCGGGTCTTCCATCGTCGCGGGGCCTGGGATTCCGGTCTGTGTAGCCGGGATCCGGAGGGAAGTCCTGGGGACTGAGCCTCGCGCTGACGGAACTACCTTTGTAAAACAATATAGTTGGTCGAATTACCCAAGTCAAGGAAAATGCGTGCATTTTGCGACTTACGGGGGTGGAACGAGGTCAGTTGCCTACCGGCTGCCCCTGGGCCCGCCAGACCTTCCGGGCCTCGCTGAGCACCAGCCCGTAACGAAGCCCCCGCGTGGAGACGTATACCCCGGAGACCGGGAAGCGGTTGACGAATTCGGACAGGATGACCGCCCCCGCCGGGATGATGTCGGCCCTGCCGCGGCTCACGCCCGCCAGGTCCCGGCGCTGGTCCAGGGGGATGGAGCAGAGATGCCTCTCGATCGAGGCGATCCGCTCCCGGCTCAGAAGGTGGTTCTCGATGCGGGAAGGGTCGTACTTGGTCAGGCCCAGGTCGAGGGCGCCGAAGGCAGTGACGGTGCCGCCGACCCCGACGGCCCGGTCGATCCTGTTCCCGTCGAAGGCTTCCAGTTTCTCGGCGAAGATTTCCCGGACGTGGGAGCGGATCTGCTCCAGCTCCTCGTAGGCGGGCGGGTCCCCGCGCACCAGCCTTTCGGTCAGCCGGACGCACCCGAGCTCCAGGCTGATGAGCTGGGTGCCCTTCTCCTCCTCGCCGCAGATGATCTCGGTGCTCCCGCCGCCGATGTCCACGACCACGGAACGGCCGTGCGTGGCGCTGAGGCCGCTCATGACGGCGAGAAATACGAGGCGGGCTTCTTCTTCTCCTGTCAGGCTATCCACGGGATAACCGATCCGCTGGGCGTAGCGGTCGGCGACTTCGCGTCCGTTGCGGGCGACCCGGAAGGCGTTGGTGCCGGCGACCCGGATCTGGCTGGCGCCGCTATACTCCGCCTCGTGGACGAAGCGCTCGAGGCAGTCGAGGGTCCTCGCCGCGGCGGCCTCGTCGATGACACCGGTTCGATCGAGGCCTTCACCGAGGCGTGAGATCTCGCCCATCCGGTGGGCCGTCTTGAGCCGTTCTTTCTCGTCGACGTCGGCAACCAGAAGACGAACCGAGTTCGTGCCGATGTCGACCGCACCGATCCTCACCATATCGGCGTTTGCCCCCGCGATTGACTCCGCCAAGAGTGGGACCTTACCATGATGCTGCCATGAATGTAAAGTCGGAAACCCTTGCCAGGTCGAAAAATGGCCCCAATTCCGGGGGCCCGGAGCCCAGGGAGAGCCTGCTCGGCAAGGGCGCCCCCGAGCTGGAAAAGCTCCTGTACGCCCTCGGGGAGAAGCCCTACCGCGGGCGGCAGATCGCCGAATGGATGTACGGCCGGGGGGCGGCGAGCTTCGCCGCCATGACGAATCTGCCGGCCGCCCTGCGCTCGAAGCTCGAGGAGCAGTTCACGATCGGCTCCCTCCGGGAGCGCAACCGCCGCGAGACCCCCGACCGGCGCACCCGCAAGGTCGCCTACGAGCTGCCGGACGGAGGCATCATCGAGTCGGTGTTCATGTCGACGGCGACCCGCTTCACGTTCTGCCTTTCCTCCCAGCACGGCTGCGCGTTCGGGTGCCGTTTCTGCGCGACGGGGAGAATGGGCCGGGGACGCCACCTCACCGCCTCCGAGATCGTGGAGCAGGCGTATCGCCTGAGGAGCGAGCTACCGCCCGGGCAGACCGAATACAACATCGTGATGATGGGCATGGGGGAGCCGCTCGAGAACTACGACGAGGTACTCGCGGCCCTGATCCTCATGAGCGATCCGGCCGGGATGGCGGTGCCCGCGAAGCGAATCACCATTTCGACGGTCGGCCTCGCGCCGCAGATCGTGCGGCTCGCCGATCAGGGGCACCGGTTCCGGCTCGCGGTTTCGCTCCATGCGGCGGACGACGTGCAGCGCTCGAAGCTGATGCCGGTCAACAGACGATTTCCGCTCGAGCAGCTCATGCGCGCGGTGCGCCATCACGTCGATCGCACGGGACGGCGGGTCACCTTCGAATACATCCTCCTCGAGGAGCTGAACGATTCGATCGCCGACGCGGCCCGCCTGGTGCGCCTGGTGGCGCAGCTCAGCTGCAAGATCAACCTGATCCCCTACAATCCGATCGGCCCCGGCAAGTTCAAGCGCCCGTCGCCGGAGCGGATCGAGCGCTTCGCCGAGTATCTGAGGCCTCGCGTTCCGGCCGTCACCGTCCGCTACAGCCAGGGCGTGGAGATCGGGGCCGCGTGCGGCCAGCTCGCCGGCGAGGAGGAATCGGCTCCTGGCTAGAGGCGAGAGCGGAGGGAACATGCTCGGCACCCTTCGCCGGCGGCTGCTGGCCCTCTTCCTCCTCATCTCGCTCATCCCCTCGCTCGGCCTGACCCTCCTCGTGACGCTCTATCTCTCCCGGAGCATCACGGCCCTCCGAAACCCGGAGACCGAGCACGCGCTCGCCCAGTCCCTCGAGGTGATCCGGGAGGGCATCGAGCGGCTGGGAAGCGACGCCCGCCAGCACGCCGAGGTCCTGGCCCTGGATCCGGACACGCAGCGGCTGCTCGCCGCGGGCAAGACCCCCGACCTCGAGCGCTATCTACGCGAGGAGGCGAGAAACCGCGGCCTCGACTACATCTGTCTCTATACGATCGGGCCGCCGATCGCGCGGGTCTTCGGCGACCGGCTGGGGCCGCGCATCACCCTTCCCCAGCCCGAGGAGGCATCGCTCCGCGGCGCGCTGGAGCAGGGCGGCCTCATCACGGGCGGCGATGCGCCCCGGCAGGTGAGCGGGGCCTCGCCCCTCGGCAAGAAGTACATGCTGCTCGCCGGGTATCAGCTCGACCCGGAGATCTCGAACGAGATCCTGGCGCTCCAGAAGAACCTCACCATGTATCGGAAGCTGGGCGTCTACACGTGGATCTCGGAGCGAAGTCTCTGGATCTTCGCCGCGCTGTGGACCCTGGTCCTCGGACTCCTGAGTTTCGGGCTCGCCTACTTCGTCTCGCGCGGCACCGCACGGCCCATCCTCGAGCTGCGCGGCGCGATGGAGCGGGTTTCCGGGGGCGACCTCGACCACCGCGTGGCCCCGTCGGGGACGGACGAGGTGCGCTTCCTGGGGAACGCCTTCAACCAGATGGTCGAGGAGCTGCAGACCTCGCGGCGCGCGCTGGTGCGGGCCGAGCGCCTCGCCGCGTGGCGGGAAGTCGCCCGCGCGGTGGCGCACGAGATCCGCAATCCCCTCACGCCGATCCAGTTCGCCCTGGAACGCCTGCGCG
>Ga0187821_10000322_pt1 | contig 11918 bp, 10 predicted proteins | sample NC_wetland_sal_i_20_FD_132442 | JGI IMG/M metagenome (GOLD analysis project Ga0187821, IMG submission 132442) | Wetland sediment microbial communities from Neuse River Estuary, North Carolina, USA - SourceSoil_1 | ecosystem: Environmental > Aquatic > Freshwater > Wetlands > Sediment | place...
CTCAAACCATTGCCCGTAGCCGGTCGCTTCCATGCCCACGCGCGCCGGCTTCCCCAAACCGGCGTAAAAAATCCGGGCCTCTCCGTTCTCGTGCTCCAATCGCCGCTCCACCAACTCTCCCGTGGCTGGGTCCATCATCGCGATCTGCTGATAGCGCGGGTGATAATCACATCCTATAATCATCATCGCTCGGCTCCTTTCCTCCGAGCCTTGGTCGTCCTAACCGCTACCAAGTCTACTCGCTCGAAGGGAGCCGACGCAGTTATAGGATCAAAGTGCAGAATCTTAACTCCGAGTGGACGTACGGGAATAGTGTTACAATGTGGAGCGGAGATCGCATTGCGGAGTGCAGGAGGGCGGGCCACCCGCCTCCAGGCCAGGCCGACGACAAAGAAAAGAAGCAAAAACGAAAAGCAAAAAGAGGACACTTCTAACGAGGTAAGGAAGGGGACATTTCTAAAGAGGTTTGACACTGTTCGTACTGAACCTTGACATCCTCACAAGGCTTCGAGTAATGTTCGCGCCCACTAACCAAGCTCTCAATTAGCACCCTGTAAAAAGGAGAACGAACATGAAGCAGCTCAGCAAAATAATGTTACTCGCATTGGGTTTCGCGTTTTTGGCCGTTGTCTGGACTTCCGTTCCCGGAAGGACAACTTCGGCAAGAGAAACCGACGGTAACGTGCAACTCCAATGCGCGACATTTACCAATGACGTGTGCAATACGTGGGTAAAGGTAGCTGATGACGGAACGACCTCGGCATTCTCAATTTCGTCCGGAAGGGAGCTTAGAGTTACCGACATCGAATGGAATTCCTCTGTTACTGGCTTCGGCTCTTTGATGGTGTTGATAGGCGAACCCGGAGGCGGGGAAGTAATAAGGGCGGTATCATCGACTGCCAACACATCGTTCGCAAACGGAAACACAGGCTCCATCCATCTGCAAACCCCCCTGGAGTTCTCGGCCCCACCTCTTGTGGGGGTCGGGGGGAATAATCCCCGAATCGTATACCTACAAGGGACAGTGGGTCCTGCCTAAGTCCTCTTGGGGTGCGGTCCGTTGCGAGCGACTATCCTCAAGAAAGATCCGAACGCAGTCGAAACTAGGCGCCAGGAGGGCCAGACAGTTGGTCTGGCCTCGCTCGGATGCGTGGCCCGTCCTTTGAAGTTGAACTTGGTGTGCCCTGTCCTCGCCTCGGCAAGGGCGGGGCTTTTGATTTAGTTCTCAATGTTTGCCTCAGTCCATGGGTTCAACGCGGGCCACACCACGATGCCTGGTCGCATGGAATGAAGAACAGCTCCGCGGTCTTTAACAAGCTGTTAATAAAGGCTGCCTTTTTTAACCTCGCCGTAACATAGCCTTCCCACACGTCCATGTACTATAGTGCGTTTGGTACCGGGCGAGGTCCAGCCGAAGCTTGGGATGGTGCAATGAAACGAGTTCTGCTGATTGAAGATGACCGGGACATTGTCGAGCTCGTTCGCTACAACCTCGAGCGCGAAGGTTTTCAAGTTGCCGCCGCAACCGATGGCGCCAGCGGCCTCGCGCAAATCCGCAAAACGCCGCCGGACATTCTGCTGCTCGACTTGATGCTGCCGAAGCTTTCCGGCCTGGACATCTGCAAGGAAATTCGGCGTGACACGTCCCTGAACCGGCTCCCGATTCTGATGCTGACGGCGCGGGGCGAGGAAGCGGACCGCGTGGTGGGCCTCGAAATGGGCGCGGACGATTATGTGACCAAGCCGTTTAGTCCGCGAGAACTCGGGGCGCGCGTGAAGGCCCTGCTGCGGCGCACCGAGCCCACGAACGAGCCGCGGCGCGTGATCGAAGCGCGCGGCTTGACGATCGATCCTTCCTCGTATCGCGTCGCGCGCGACGGTAAGCCGGTCACGCTGTCGACGCTTGAGTTTCGTTTGCTCTATTACCTGGCGACGCGGCCGAACCGCGTGTTCACGCGCGATCAGCTGCTGGACGCCGTGTGGGGCACCGAGCGTTTTGTGACGCCGCGCAGCGTGGATGTTTATATTCGCCGCCTGCGCGAAAAAGTGGAGGTCGACGCCGACCATCCCGCGTTCCTGAAAACCGTGCGCGGCGCGGGATACATGTTCGAGAGCGAAGGCCAGTCCGAAAAACAGGAGTAAATCTCCCTTGCGCGTGAGCCTATTCTGGCGGCCGGTTTTGATTTGCCTGGCGCTGGTGGCGGCGATTCTGCTCGCCGTGCAATGGACCTCTCCGGAAACCTTGCCGAAGATCTGGCTTGCCCTGGTAATTTTTCTGATCGCCGCCGGAATCGCGTTCTTCCTTTCTTCCCGCTCGATTACGTCACGCATCCGCCGCCTGAAAGAATTCACGGAGCGCGCGGGGACTGGGGATTTCACGCCGATCGAGCGCGACCATGGCCATGACGAACTGGCGGATCTGGCCGACGCGCTGGGCCGCGCCGCCGCCGGGCTCGGCCAGACCATTCGCACTCTCACCGATGAACGCAATCGCTCGTCGGCGATTCTCGGCAGCATGGTCGAGGGCGTCGCCGTGGTGACGGGAGACGAACGCATTCTCTACTGCAACTGGGCGTTCGAGCAGATCCTTGAATTGCCGGAGGGAAGCTCGCAGGGCCGAACACTCGTCGAGGCGCTGCGGCAGGCCGACCTGATCGACCTGGTGCGGCAAGCCCTTTCAGGAGAGGAAGAACTAACCGGCGAGGTTGAAGTAGGCACGGTGCGGCGCCGGAATTTTAGCGTCACCGCCGCGCCGGTGCGCGCTGCCGGCGCGAATGGCGCGGTCCTGGTGCTCCACGACATCACGGAGTTGCGGAGACTGGAGCGTGTGCGGCGCGATTTCGTGGCCAATGTTTCCCACGAATTCAAGACGCCGCTGACCGCGATTCAGGGATTCGCCGAAACGCTTTTGAGCGGCGCGCTGGACGACAAGGCGAACCGGAACCGCTTCGTCGAAATCATCCGCGACCACGCGCGGCGCCTGGCGCGGCTCACCGATGATTTGTTAAAACTCTCGCGAATTGAAGCGGGCCGCCTGGAACTCGAACTTCGCCCGATCCGCGTGGAGGCGCTCGTGAACGGCTGCGTCGAGACGGCGCGCCTCAATGCGAAAGCAAGAGGGCTCGAGATTCATGTCGAATTGCAGCAGAATGCGCCTGCGGTTCGCGGGGATGGGGCGCAGCTTGGCGAAGTTCTGCAGAACTTGCTCGACAACGCGCTGCAATACACGCCCTCCGGCGGGCGCATCGATGTAACCGCGCGTTCCAACGGGATGGGCGTCGTCTTCACGGTTGCCGACACGGGCATCGGAATACCGGAATCCGACCTGGAGCGCGTTTTCGAAAGATTTTACCGCGTCGATGCCGCGCGATCGCGCGAGGCGGGCGGCACCGGCCTGGGACTGGCAATCGCCCGGCATATCGTCGAGGCCCACGGCGGCCGCATCTGGGTGGAAAGCGCCGTCGGCCAGGGTTCCCGCTTCCATTTCAGCATTCCCAGCGTTTCCTAGCGATTAGCAGACCTCCACGCATACGCCGTGATGTTTGCATGAACCCTTGGGAAACTTGCAGAGTCCCTCGCTGAGGAGAAACAGACGCGCACACACACTCTCTAAACATCATAGCCTGCGGGCTGGTCAGTCGCAGAACTGGCCGAGTATTGACCGGTATCCGCTCTGCAGGGCGTCGGCCTGGGACATGAAGGACCCGGGCTGCACGTTCTTATAGTAACCGTCGTCGGTGCAGTAATAATAACCGCTGGTTTTAGAGGTCCACACCTGCACGCGCAACTGATCTTCATCGATCTCGTTGCTCGCGTCAGAGTTCAGATCGAATCCAAAAACAATTTTTACAAAATTTGCAAATGGGCTGGGCTGCGACCGTTTATGAGCTCGCGGTGGAACAGTCGCGGGCGGCGGCTGAGGCGCTTGAATCGAATCAGTTTGGGGCGGGACAGAACTGACGTTTGTCGCTTGCGGAGGCGTCGCGGATTGCTGCGCCGTGAACTGCTGCGCGGATCCACTTCCCGCGGAACTAGTGGATGAACTACCGACGTGCCCCACGGCCAAGGTCAATAACAGCACGAAAAATCCCAAACAAGTTCCTGCTGCACTGCCAAGCAGCAACTTTTGCCGGGGGTTTCCTCGCCTCCATGCCACAAGAATCGCCGGGGGGATCCAATTTTCCATCGCGGTGGCGTCGAGCAAATTTTCCGGAAGCCGAGCAACTCGGCCATGGGGGATTGGCTTGATTTCTTCCGCTTTGAGAAATTCAGACTTTGCCGGGGTTTCCGCGGGGACCTGCGGCAGAGGCTTGAGCACCGTCGGCACTGGGTCCCTGGGCAAAATCATGGGAGGAGTATTGCCGCCCGGAGCTTGGTTTGGGCGCTCAATTGAGGGCAGGTCAGAAATCGGCTGGATGCGCGAAGTCTGTATGGGCTGGGACGGATCCGGCGAAGCGAGAGGATCGGCGGTGCGTCCTTGCAGGTGCGCAGCCAAGTCTTCAGAAGGGACAGTGCGATCCTGGTTCGGGGAAACTATTTCCAACCGCGGCGTAGATGCGGATATACCGCCTGCGGAATCCACCGGAGCCGGCAAGTGTGAATCGATCGCGCCCGCCACTGCACCCGAAGAAGGGTCCACAGGCTTCATTTGTGGAACAGGAAATGCAGCGGAATAGGAACGGGGGACGTACCCTACACCGGGCGCGAAGACTTCCGGCATCGCGGGCATCGGTTTCGGCGGCGGAAAGTCGTCCAATGGCGGAGCCTTGCTCGCCTGCTCTTGCCGAGCGATCCAATCTGCGATGACTTGCTGTTGGCTTGCAGGGAGATCCTTGAAGCTAATTCCGATTTCTTTTTGTGAGGCGCCTTGCCAGATAATTTCACCGACCAGATTCACGTCCAGCCCGGAACCACGGAGGCGTACATTCAAAGTCGAGTTTTTCCTGGCAGTCAGTTTTTTCGCAGTTTGACATGCTACTCCATCGATTCCGAGGTTGATGATTATGCCGCCGTTGTCGGGGCCCAAGTGAACATAGACAATGGCGGACGCAGTATGCCGAGGGTTGCGGCGGCGTTCGTCCGGACGAGGCGCAATCTGAGAGGAAGCGACTGGATACACAAATATCCCCGGCGCGTCGATCGGGGACGAAGGTAGATTATGGACGCGTTCTAGGCTCTGATTCTAACTCTAGAGCCTTGCTTTCACAAGGGCCAGCCAAAAGACCAAGCCCCGCCTCCCTGCTGAAGATTTTCGCGTTGCCTTCGCTAAACAGCCTGGGAGCCCCAGTCGTTTCGCCGGATATTCACCCCGACTTCATCCTTCTGTCACAAAATCCGATTATGCTGGCCTTGGCACGAACCTAGGCTGAAGGTGGAGCGATGGCGACCCCGGCTTCCAAAATGCAAACGATTTATCAGGACGTGCTGGCCAATTATCTGATTTCCATGGCGCGGACGGTGGAAAGCAGCGTGGAAAGCGCCCTCGACGCGCTCTTGCGTCCCAATCTGGAAGCAGCGGCAGAGCTTTCGAGCCGTGTGTTTCTGGTGGAACCGCGCGTCAACGAAATGGAAATTTTGATCGACGACCACGCGGTCCGGATGCTGCGAACCGGGCTGCTTGACGACGAGGAAATCCGCCGGGTCGTCGCCTCCCAGAAAATTGCCAACGACCTTGAACGCATCGGCGATCTGGCCGTGAACATTTCCGAGCGCGTGATTTCGCTCGCGGGAATGAATGTCGCCGAGACGCCGCGCGATCTTGAGCCGATGGCGGGCGCCGTCCGCGGGATGCTGGGCCGCAGCCTGGGAGCGCTGATTTTTCGCAATGTGGTCCTGGCCGGTGAAGTGCTTGAGGCGGACGATGTCGTGGACCGCTATCGCGATCAGATTTTCGAGCACTTGCTCAACCGAATGACCGAAGACGGCCGGCAGGCCGCGCCGCAGCTTCAATTCGTGCTGGCCACGCGGTACCTCGAGCGCATCGCGGACCACGCCACAAACATTGCCGAGGACATTATCTTCTGGGTTCGAGGCCTCGATGTGCGTCACGGACGCTCGCGGATCGTGATCGAGGAAGCCAACTATCCCGAAAAGAGAATTTAAATTGCGCTGCACAATTTTGGTGCAGAACAGCGATCTTCGTGTTGCAACCCCACCCCGGGCCGGCGCTCCCCTGGCGCCGGCCCATCTCCCCTTTCTTTGCAGCGACCACATAATAGGGCAGTTATAGAGATTCGACGATTTTATGCCGGGCTCATTCGCTTGTAACACGGCTGTAACAATTCAGGGTCACAATTCAATACGACTTCCAGGAGAAAAAATGCGAATCGTAAAAGTGCTGACCGTGCTTGCAGTTCTGCTGGCCGTTGCCACGTTTGCCGCGGCCGAAGGGCCAGTCCTGTTGAACGCCGCCGGCGCGACGTTCCCCTATCCGATTTATTCCAAGTGGTTCGATCTGTATCACACCGCCCATTCCAACGTGCAGATCAACTATCAATCCATCGGTTCCGGCGGCGGCATCCGCCAACTGCTCGATAAGACTGTCGATTTCGGCGCCTCTGACGGCCCGATGAACGACGAACAGCTCAAACAAGCCACCGTGCCGATCCTGCACTTCCCCACGGTTCTGGGCGCCGCGATTCCCGCCTACAATGTTCCCGGCGTGCAGGGAGAGTTGAACTTTACGCCCGAGGCTCTGTCCGGCATTTTCCTGGGTACGGTGACGAAGTGGAACGATCCGTCGATCACCTCGGCGAATCCCGGCGTGAAGCTGCCCGGCGACGACATCGTCGTCGTGCATCGCTCGGACGGCAGCGGGACTTCCTATATCTGGACCGATTATCTTTCCAAGGTGAACCCCGCGTGGCAGTCGAAGGTGGGTAAGGGAACGTCCGTGAACTGGCCTGTGGGGCTCGGCGGGAAGGGCAACGAAGGAGTTTCCGCGCTGGTCCAGCAAACGCCGGGCGCGCTCGGCTATGTCGAACTGATTTACGCGATTCAGAATCACATGCCGTATGGCAAAGTGAAAAATTCCTCGGGCGTTTTCGTGAAGGCGGACCTGGCCAGCGTTTCCGCGGCGGCAGCTGCGGCGGCGAAGTTCATTCCCGACGATTTCCGCGTCTCGATCACGAACCCTGAAGGGAAAGCGGCTTATCCGATCGCCAGCTTCACCTGGCTGCTGATTCCTTCGAAGTTCACCGATTCGGCCAAGCGCGATGTCGTAAAGGATTTCTTGAAGTGGGCGCTGACAGACGGGCAGAATTATGCAGAGGGCCTGTCGTATGCGAAACTGCCGAAGGAAGTTGTCGCCAAGGAAATGAAGGCCATCGCGCAGATTCAGTAAATGTTTGAACCCGGAGAGCCGACAAAACGAAATAATGGCCACCACACCGAACGCGGTAACGCCCACGGAGTTCACAGCGACTCCGCGGTCGTTGCTGCGCCGGTGGACCGGCGCGGATGAAATTGCGCACCTCATCACGCTGATTGCGGCGGCAACGCTTCTGCTGATTGCGGTCCTGCTGGTCTATCAACTCTGGATTCTTTCGGCGGAAGCGCGGACCAAGTTCGGATGGAGCTTCTTCGTCACGAAAACCTGGGATCCGGTCGCCGGCGATTTCGGGGCGCTGCCATTCATTTACGGCACGCTGGTGACATCGGCGGTGGCGTTGTTGATTGCCGTTCCTCTCGGCGTGGGGGCTGCAATTTTTCTGGCCGAGCTCGCGACCCCGAAGCTTTCCTCTTCCCTCACATTCGTCAGCGATCTGCTCGCGGCGGTTCCCAGCGTGATTTACGGCTTGCTGGGAGTTTTCCTGCTGGTGCCGGTCATGCGCACCACTATCCAGCCGGCGCTGAAAAAGACGCTGGGATTTTTGCCTTTGTTCCAGGGGCCGTCGTACGGGATCGGATTTCTGACGGCGGGAATCGTTCTGGCCATCATGATTGTGCCGTTCGTGCTTTCGGTGTCGCGCGAAGTCCTCCTTGCGGTGCCGCGGGATCAGCGCGAGGCGGCGCTGGCGCTCGGAGCCACCAAATGGGAGTCCACCTGGAAAGTGGTGGTGCCGGCGGCGAGGATCGGAATTTTCGGGTCTGTTTTCCTGGCGCTCGCCCGCGCGCTGGGCGAAACCATGGCCGTCACGATGGTCATCGGCAACAATCCCAAAGTCGCCGCTTCGCTTTTTTCGCCCGGATATTCCATTGCTTCGGTCCTGGCCAATGAATTTTCCGAGGCGACCGGAAATTTGTATTTGAGCGCCTTGATTGAGCTTGGACTTGTGCTGTTCTTGCTGACTTTTGTCTTGAACGGGCTCGCGCGTCTCTTGATCCTGGTCACGACAGCGCGCGGCAGCGGGGTGCTCCCCACATGAGCGTCCGGCTGGTATGGAGAAAATCGCTCAACGTATTCATGCTTTCGCTCACCGGACTGTGCGCGCTGCTCACCGTTTCGGCCCTGTTTTTTATTCTTGGCTATTTGGTCTGGAACGGCGGAAAAGATTTGTCGTGGAGCTTCTTTACGCACCTGCCCGCTCCAGTCGGCGAAGTGGGCGGAGGCATGGCCAATGCCATCGTGGGCAGCCTGAAGCTCTTGTTGCTCGCGGCTTTGTTTGGCGTTCCCATCGGGCTGCTGGGCGGCGTGTACTTGGCGGAATTTGGCGGGCGGACGGTGCCGTTCCTGGTGCGATATACGGCGGACCTGATGAACGGCGTGCCGTCGATCGTCATGGGCATCTTCGCTTACGCGCTGGTGGTGATGCCCATGCATCACTTCTCGACCTTGGCCGGCGGAATCGCGCTGGGGATTATGGTGATTCCCACGGTTTTGCGCAACACGGAGAGTTTTTTGCGGGATGTGCCGCGCTCGCTGCGCGAGGGCTCCTTTGCGCTGGGCGCGAACAAATGGCGGATGGTCGCCACGGTCGTGCTGCCCGCCGCATCGCGCGGCATCTTGACCGGGGTTCTGCTGGCCCTGGCGCGCGTCGCGGGCGAAACGGCGCCGCTGCTCTTCACTGCGTTTGGTAACCGATACTGGAGCCCCGGCTGGATGCAGCCGACCTCGTCGCTTCCGGTTGTGATATATACGTATGCAACCGGTCCGTACGAAGACTGGCACCGGCAGGCATGGGCGGCGGGACTCGTGCTGCTTGGATTGGTACTCATAACGAACATTTTGGTTCGCGCGTTTTTGACGCGCGGTACCGCATATGAGAGGACTTGACGATGAGTTCCGCCTTCCCACTCATGGCCAATTCGGGGGCTGCCGCAGCGTCCTCCTCGGCTAAGATATCCACGCACACTCCCGCTATGACCACATCCGGCGCCAACACGCTGCGAATGAAAGTCACGAAGATCAATTTTTACTATGGGAAGAACCACGCCCTGCACAATGTGTCGATGGACGTGGCCACCAACCGCGTCACGGCGATGATCGGACCCTCGGGCTGCGGCAAATCCACCCTGCTGCGAACGCTGAACCGGATGCACGAAACGCTTCGCCATACGCGCCTGGAGGGGGAAATCGCTCTGGATGGCGTGAATATCTTGACGCTGGACGTCACAAAATTGCGGCGCATGGTGGGCATGGTGTTTCAGAAGCCCAATCCGTTTCCCAAGTCGATCTACGAGAACGTGGCCTACGGCTTGCGCATCAACGGGCATAAGGGACGCCTGGACGACGCCGTGGAGAAGAGCTTGCGCCGCGCCGCTCTGTGGGACGAAGTGAAGGACAAGCTGAACAAGTCCGCCTACGCGCTCTCCGGGGGCCAGCAGCAGCGTTTGTGCATCGCCAGGGCGCTGGCCGTCGATCCCGAGGTCCTTTTGCTCGATGAGCCGTGTTCCGCGCTCGACCCGGTGAATACCGCGAAGATCGAGGAACTTTTGTTCGAATTGAAACCGACCTGCACCCTGGTGATCGTCACCCACAACATGCAGCAGGCGGCACGCGTCAGCGATTCGACAGCGTTCATGCTGAATGGCGACCTGATCGAGTTTTCGCCGACGGGGCATATGTTTACCACGCCCTCGGATCCCCGCACCGAGGCGTATATCACCGGCCGCTTCGGATAAGGCTCGATGAAACTTCTCGTACCGTGCAGGTTGTGCTAGAGAGAGGACGTTAGAGAATGGAACGCCATTTCGAACGCGATTTGGAAGAGCTCAAAGAACGGCTGCTGTGGATGGGCAGCCTGGCCGAGCGAGCCGTGCACCAGGCGGTTCATTCGGTGCTCGATGCGGACGAAAAGCTCGCGGGGACGGTGCTCAGGGAAGAGAACGCCATCAACGAGCTGCAGATTGAGATCGACGATCGCGTGGTGCAATTGCTCGCTTTGCAGCAACTGATGGCCGCCGACCTCCGTTTTGTTCTGGCCATTGCCCGAATCAACAACGATCTGGAAAGAATCGGCGACCAGGCGGTGAATATCGCGCATTCCGCGACGCGCATCGTGCGCCACCCGCGCGTGAAGCCTTACGTGGATCTGCCACGGATGGGCGAATTGGCTGAAAAAATGATGCGCGACAGCCTCGATTCGCTGGTGCGCCGCGATATCGAACTGGCCCGCTCGGTGCTCGCTCGCGACGACCAGGTGGATCAGCTCCGCGACCAGATTTTCCGCGAGTTGCTCAGCTACATGATGGGCGACTCTTCCGTCGTTTTTCCCGCGTTTGAGTTGATCCTGGTGGCCAAGAATCTGGAGCGCATCGCCGACCACGCCACGAACGTCGCCGAGGATGTGATCTACATGGTTGCGGGAAGCGACGTGCGGCATCCCGCGGTCGACCGCAATCCCGCCTGATAGGTTTTAGTAGCACAGGCTTCAGCCTGTGGGGTTTGGTCCTCGCACGTACTAACCCCCACAGGCTGAAGCCCGTGCTACTAAAAGCCGCAACTCCCCAACATTACTGCTGAGAAATGCCAACTGAATCGTTCATAATGCGGCCGTGTCGCAAACCAACAAAAGTCCAATAGCGGCGGAACTTCCCGGCGGCGAAGACAACGAGCCGATTCTTGAAGGGCGCGAGCTTGAGAAATTTTATGCGCAGCCGGACGGCGGACGCATCGAAGTTATTTCCCCGACGAACATCAAGATCATGCCGGGGAAAATTCTGGCGCTGCTGGGGCCATCGGGCTGCGGGAAATCGACGCTGTTGCGGATGCTGACAGGGCTTGCGCGCCCTTCGGCGGGGGAAGTGCTCTGGCACGGGCGAAAGCTCACGGACGAGCCACCTAATGTCGGAATCGTATTCCAAAGTTTTGCGCTGTTTCCCTGGCTGACGGTTCTGCAAAATGTCGAGGCGCCGCTCGAAGCGCGCGGCGTGCCGCCTGTCGAGCGCCACGAGCGGGCCATCCGCATCCTGGACGCCGTGGGCCTCGACGGATTCGAGAACGCCTATCCCAAGGAACTTTCCGGAGGAATGAAGCAGCGCGTGGGATTCGCGCGCGCGCTGGTGATCGAGCCGGAAGTGCTGTTCATGGACGAGCCGTTTTCCGCGCTGGACGTGCTGACGGCGGAGACGCTGCGCGGCGAATTGCTGGAGCTTTGGCACGATCGAAAAATTCCCACGCGCGCGATTTTTATCGTCACCCACAATATCGAAGAGGCCGTGGTGCTGGCAGACCGCGTGATCGTGCTGGCCAGCAACCCGGCGCGAATCCGCGAGGATTTTGAAATTACGCTCCCGCAGCCGCGGAGTCGCAAGTCCGAGCCCTTCGAGGGGTTGGTCGATCACATTTATCGCGTTTTGACCCAGCCCGACGTACAGCATGAAATTCCGACGGAGATAAAGCCAACTTCTCCTGCTCCCCGCGCCACTACGCCCGCGCCCCGCTATTTGATGCTCCCGCACGTGCGCGCCGGGGGGATTGCCGGTCTGCTGGAAATTCTCGAGGACCATGGCGGGCGCGAGGATCTGCACCGGCTTTC
>Ga0187821_10000323_pt1 | contig 11890 bp, 13 predicted proteins | sample NC_wetland_sal_i_20_FD_132442 | JGI IMG/M metagenome (GOLD analysis project Ga0187821, IMG submission 132442) | Wetland sediment microbial communities from Neuse River Estuary, North Carolina, USA - SourceSoil_1 | ecosystem: Environmental > Aquatic > Freshwater > Wetlands > Sediment | place...
ACCGTCGTCACGATTTCCTTACCGGGGTTGCTGTCTGAGTCAGTCCCTGTCGTATGAAGGATGTCATGCACACTGCCAAGATTCTCGTGGTCGACGACGATGCCGTTGCGCGGGAACTCCTTGCCGATGCGTTAAAGAAGGAAGGCTACGAGGTAGAAGCCTTCTCGAACGGTGAGGAGGCAATCGAACGCGGACGGCGTGGATGGGTCGATTTGGTGCTCACCGACATCAAGATGGGGACGGTGGATGGATTGACTGTCTTGCGGGAGTTCAAGCGTTTCAGTCCGGATACGTCGATTGTGCTGCTGACGTCATTCGGCTCGCTGGAAGGGGCGATCGAAGCGATCAAGCAGGGGGCCTACGACTATCTCGCGAAGCCGTTCAAGAAAGAAGAAATCAAACTGGTCGTTCGCCGAAGCCTCGACCACTGCCAACTTGTGCGCGAGAATGCCCGCTATCGTGATGAACTGAAAGGGCGCGAAGACTGGTCTCCGTTGGTGGGAAGCAGCCCCGCGATGTTGGAGGTCTACAAACTGGTGGCCCGCGTGTCCGAAGGCCGCAGTACTGTCCTGTTGCAGGGCGAGAGTGGCACGGGCAAGGAACTCATCGCGCGGGCTATCCATGCTAACAGCCCCCGGCGCGAGAAGCCGTTTATTCCGGTCAACTGCGGAGCGTTGCCAGATACGTTGCTGGAATCAGAAATGTTCGGCTACGAAAAAGGCGCGTTCACCGGGGCGGTGGGGATCAAGGCCGGTTTGTTCGAGGCCGCGAACGGCGGGACCTTGTTTCTCGATGAGATCGGCGAATTAGGACCGGCACTCCAAGTCAAACTGCTGCGGGTGATGCAGGATCAGGAAGTCCGCCGTGTCGGTGGGACAACTTCTCTCAAGGTCGACGTGCGTATCATCGCGGCGACCAATCGCGATCTCGAGCAATTCGTCAAAGAAGGCAAATTCCGGGACGATCTCTACTATCGGCTGAACGTGGTCCGGATCACTCTTCCGACGCTGGCGGAACGAAAAGAAGATATCCCCATGCTCGCGCATCATTTCTTGCAGAAATATGCCGGTGGTTCCGCGCGCGCGGTGCGAGGCTTTCTCCCGGACACCATGACGCTGCTGACGCAATATCGGTGGCCGGGCAATGTGCGAGAACTGGAAAATGCCATCGAGCGCGCTGTCTCGTTGAGTCATGGTCCCTTGTTGACGCCGGACGACTTGCCGTCGGCGCTTCGCCAGCCCGGCTCGACGAGTGGCGACAAGACCGATGGGAGCGATCAACATGACGAGGTGTGCTTGACGTGGGAAGAAGTCGAGAAACGTCACCTGATTCGCGTGTTAAAAGAAACCAAGGGCAACAAAGTGAAAGCGGCTAAGATTCTGGGGATCGACCGGCGGACGTTGTATCGAATGGCTGAGCGGTTCGGCCTGGATTTGGGAGACGACTCTGACGGGGGCGAGAAAGAATGAGGCGGAGGCTAGAGGATGTTTAACGCATTCTTGATCAACCGCAACTGGTTATCGGCGCTCTGCGGAAGCGCTGTTGGCGAGTCTGCCCACTGAGTGAACAACCCGTCTTTGCCTTCATACTGTACCGAAAGCCGGAGCCTCGTCGACTGCTCGGTGGCCGGTGTCACATTGGCTTCGACGCGACTTCGTCCCGTGCCGAAGCGCCAGCGCAATAACCCATCCCACGGTCCGGGTATTTCCTCCCGATAGCTGGTCGTCAACGTCTGGTCATCCTTCCGATCCACGTCGTATCCCCCATCCGTCAGGACCTGCACGACCGCGGTCGTGACACGATCCACGGGAGCGGGGAGTGTCACGTCGATGACATCTGGTTCATGCTGCATGGCCGGACCGGCACATGCGAGGGTCGAAGCGAAGAGGGATGCCAGCATTGCCATGCGAATGGACAGGATCACTTGCCCGTGGTCTCCTTGAGTCGGTAGACGAGGTGAGTATCCGTCTGCGTGACGCCGGGGATGGCGTGGATCCTGCTCAACACCAACTGGCTGAGCGCATCCTGGTCCGAGACCTCAACGACGACGATGATATCCGGTTTCCCCCAGCAGGGATCGATCGTCTTGATCTGCTTGATCTCGGTGAGGGCTCGCGCGACCGCGCTCGTTTGTCCCGGTTGCACGTTGATCAGCACATAGGCCCGATCCGCCATGACAACTCCCCCGTCGACCGGCGTATGAATGGTACAGGGCACGGACGAAATTACCGGTTGCCCGTCAACGTAGCGAACACCCGATGTCCTTGTCAATGCAGGCATGGGTTTCTCTGATGTCGCAAGCGGGGTCACGGCATTGGCGGATCTAGCTTTCTTCATAGTGCCTCATTTGGGAGTGACGAGTACGTCGACGGTGAATTGATCGCTCACGCTTGTGAGGTCGGCTTCGAGGCCGCGGGGATTCCCGATGCGGCCTTCCGGATCGTAAATGAAACACAAGAGCGTGGAGCACCGGTTGCGACCGCTGTAGCGTGCGGCATCAGTCTTGACTTGCTCGGCGAGCTCTTTTGGCGTGAGGCCTGGGCGCGTTTTCTTGGCGACGATGGCCAAACGACCGTGGTTGATCAGGAACGTCTTTCGCGGTGATCCTTCGGCGTAGTCCGGGGTCCATTCATCCGTCTCCACGTCGTCGAACTGGAACCGGAGCATGACATGGATCAAATCTTGGACATCTAACTCGTCCTCGACATCCAGTGTGGCCCGATATTCTTTGCGCAAGCGGAGCTGACGAGTGACGGCGTGAAATCGATTACAGAGGTGTTTGACGAACTCCTGCGTGTCCTGACCGCTCAAGAAGGCAACCGGCGCCGGTTTAGAAGCTGGTTCGATTGATTGTGCTGATTGGGGTGCCGGTGCAGACGGGGTCTCAGTCTTCTTCTGTGTGACAGGCTGGGCTGACCGTTCCACAGGAGGAGATACAGGAGTCTTTTGCGTAACCGGAGCTTCTTTGGGACTCGGATCGGCGACCGGTGGTTGCGGAGGCGGGGTCTGCTGGACCTCGACTGCCGGCTTCATTGTGGGAGGAGGCGGAGAGGGGAGCGGTGGTGCGCTTGACTTCGTAGGTGCCGGGGGAACGGGTGGGCTCTGCACCGCAGGGGCTGACGCCTGGGAAGATCCAGCCATGTCGAGATTGGTCGTGAGTGCTACGGATACTGTCATGGGTGGAGGGACGACCGGCGCTGCGGGCGTAATCGTCACTTGGGCTGTTGGGGTTGTCGACGGAACCAACTTCATTTGCGGCGGACGAACCGGCATTGAAGCCGGCGTTGGCGTGGGTGGTGGTGCCGCTGGCTCCGGTGGTGGGATAGGCTTGAGGCCTTGCAACTCGAGCTTCTTGTCTTCCAGCGCGGCCATGAGTGCCTTGACGAAGGACAGACTCTGTTTGGTCTCTTGTGCATTGCCGACAAGGAGTTTGTAGTTGCGATGCGTCTGGAATTCCGGAGACTTATCCCCGAAGGCTCGCCGGATACACTCACGGAGCCGAAGCTCCGCGCGGGCTCTGGCCGCATCGCGATAGGGAAAACCTTCCCGTCCGAAATCCTCCATCTGAGCAAGGAGCTCCTGGAATTGCTCCATTGCACGGGTGATATCTTCTATTGCAACGGCCTTCGACCGAGACCGTTCCGCTGATCGTGTGCGTGCCATAGGGTGTGAAAAGCAGTCTAGACCAGGCTCCACAACGTGGCAAGAAAACACAGGAAAGCTGCCAGCGAATGATAGATTGTCGAGGTGGGTTCTTTGCGTAAGGCGTTCCGATCGTAGGAAGCGGGGTTTGGTGCCCCCGACACGAATTGAACGTGCGACCCGCGGTTTAGGAAACCGCTGCTCTATCCAACTGAGCTACGGGGGCATGGCTTGAATTTAGCGCAGTTACCGAAGGATTGGAAGAGGAGGTTAAAACCATTGTGCCCGTGAGGCCTCCTGAAAGAGTCCCGAACTCGTGTGATTTACCAGAGCCGCGCTTTCAATGATGTGATCGCGGAATTCCTCCGCGAACGATGCAAGAAAAACCGGACGCTGTCGAAGGGAGTGTGACAAACCTATCCCAGGTTGCTCTACAGATCAATACTTGTAGATAAGGTATAAGCTCCCACGGCACTCTACAATCGCGCCTGAGCAAGCTCAACCCTGTACTCTCTTTCTTTGACCACTCAGCAAAGGAAGGACGCCCCGTTGGCCAAACTGAACACGGCTCTGACGGAATTTGGAAACGGTGCGCGGGTACTTGCAGAATTGCTGAAAGAGTCCCCACCGCTGACGGCTGTGGATCAACTCTTTATCGAAAATCACCTGCACATCGTCCAGCTCACCTACAGTGCATGGAAGCGCCGGCATGGGTTAAGCAATCAAGGGGGTTCACTTGACCGGGACGTCCCCGTTGCATAGCTGAACAGTCGCTGGCGAGCTGATCCCACCATCCCCCGGACGAGGAAGTCACCCCAAGCGTGAAATAAAGTTGGTTCAATGACCGACCGCGCCCTTGTCGGTCGATTTCGCCAAGAGGTCATTCTTGGTCGGAACTTGCGACAGCAAGTCAGCGCGGATTTGGAAGATGCCTGGAAACCTCTGGCCGATCGCGTAAGCCAGTCCGCCGGATTGGTTGCCAACTGAGAGCTTGCCGACCACCTTACCGTCTTTCCCTGTGGCGACAAACTCGGCAGCCGGCGCGGCAAGTCCGTAGGCGGCTAGGGGTCCAGTTTGTTTCGTCACACGTTCTTCAGCCGGCACGTTGGCCACTCGACTCACGAAGAGATCGGCTGTCTGCTGATCGAGCTTCTCGGTCGGGTGATCTTCCATGACCCATTCACCGGTTTGGTTGATCAACACATACTGTTCGGTTCGGGTTTTAACCGAGAGCAGAGCGATATCAGTCGTGTCCACGCCCAAGAGTCGCTTGTCTTGGAAGGTAAACAGTTCCTTGGTGAGATCACGTATGGCCGTTGGAGAGATGCGATACAGCGGGGCCTCCGCGTTCGTTTCCGCAATGGCCTCGCCGCTTGCTGGGTCCGGCTGGTAGAGCTTTACCGTCTGGTCTCCTTGAGGTGTGTGGAGCGTGATTTTAACTTTTGGTGCCGTGAGGGTCTTCGCGAGTACATCCCGTTCCGGTCCAGGGTCAATCAGGGCCAACGCCTTGAGGTCTTCGAGCCGAAACAGCAGAGTCCGCACTTCTACTTGATCAGCCTCGGCCTCAATCGGGTAGCGAATCTTCCATTTCCCTTTGGGTTTTTCATCGACGTGGTACAGAACGATTTCCGTGGCGGGATAGGTCAGGCGAACGCGGTCCACCTCATTCTGAGAAAATCGCAAGATATCTTTTCGCCGAAAAGTCAGCAACGATTTATTCACAAAATCCTTGGGAGCCAAATCGGTGAGCAGCACCTTCTGATCAGACTGTCGTAAGACATACAGGGTTGATGAGAGGGGGCCGCTATCTCCGATCGAAAAGGTATCTTGCTTGGCTCCAGCGGAGGCCGTGATGACCGTCACGGGGTGATCGAGCCCAAACGGAGCAAGCGCGGCTGCAGTGTCCTCGATCATCCGTATAACTTTACCAGTGACGAGCGCTCGAAGGAGGTTGTCTACGGCTCGGTGATCGGCCTCTGAACGGACAGGCGCAGTAATAGTCCAACCTTTTCCAGTGTCTTTGATCATGACGATTTCGCGGTTGTCGGTCTTCACAGTCAGCCCTGTGATCTCGTTCTGATCCAGGGTCAGCAGCCTTTGGTTTTCGGTCTCGGCATGCTCTTGAGATTCTTTGCTGGGCAATTCGACGAAATAGAGGTAGGCGCCCAAGCCTCCGAAGACGAGTGCCAGAACCAGAGTTGGCCAGTGTCGCATGGGGTTATAAACGGCGGCGCTTGCGCCAAACCATCATGCCGCACAGGAACGTTGCGGCAGGCAGTAGGAACACTTGCAGATAGAGGAGGGCTCGTTCCTGCGTCGGATTCGGAGTAAACGGATGTAACCCCTGCTCCTTTGGGCTGATCGCGATGAGATCCCGCTCTTCGGCAAGCCACCCGGCTGCATGGAGGAAAAAATCTGTGTTGCCGGGGAAGTTCAAGAAGGCGTTGGTGGCGAAGGTGGAGTTTCCGATGACGACGATCGCCGGACGCGATTTTCCTTCTTCCGGTTGTTTTTTCGGAGCAAGGGCTGCCGCCATCGGAAGGGGTCCTTTGACATCTTCCTTCTCGTTGAGACTCACGACCCGGCCTTTGATGTCGGTTTCCGCCCAACTATTGGCCGAGGTCCTTGCGAGCGGGACATAGTCCCAGTCTTTTCCAATCTGCTCATCAAAGGTCACATGTCGCGCCAATGGGAAGAGCACTGCGGAGGTGAGGTCCTGCGTGATCTCGTGTTCTGTGAACGTCCGCACCAACAGGGCTGTGAGGTCGCCTTGAGCTAATCGATCTTGCAGGTCCACGAGCACTCCGGGGCCGATGCCTAACCCCCAATGTTTGAGCATCGGATCCAGATCGGCCTGTGAGTCGGGATCGATCAAGACGAGCAGGTGGCCGCCGGTATCGACGTAGGTTCGAATCCGTTCTTGTTCTTCACGCGTAACCGGACGACGGGGGCCTGCCAGCACGAGAACGGCGGTGTTATCCGGAACGGCGGCGGTCTGGAGGAGACTTAGAGTTCCGACGTCGTAGCCTTGTTTGGTCAGGGCATCTTTGGCCAAAGAGTAGCCGGTCCGCTCTTTGTCGTCGAGTCCGCGTTCGCCATGGCCTTCGAGGAACAGGATCCGTTTCTTGTTGTCTTTCGAAACGCGGAGCAACGCACCGGTGAGTTCGACTTCCGATGGTGATGTGACGCGGATCGTCTGGCTCCCGCTTTCAAAAATCGCCGTGTCGGTTCTGGTGATGCCATAGGATTGTGCCACCTTCGGCTGCCGCTCAGGATCGATAAACTCGATGGTCAACTTTGGACTTGCTTGCCGATAGCTGTCGAGGCGTTCCTTGTATGACTGAAATCCCGGGTCTTTCTCTCGGGTGAAGACGGTCACTTTCACGTCGTGGGATAAGCTTCGAAGGACACGATACGTTTGCGGTGCAAGGGTGAAATTCTGGTTCTCTGAAAAATCCCACCGAAGGGAATGTCGAGCAGCCAGGAAATTCCCGATGGCAAGAATCCCAACAACAAGGAGGACGATCACAAGACTGTTGGCGCCCATGCGCGTCGAGCGACGGGCGGAAAATGTTTTCAGCGTCTCGAAGTGGACGACCACAAAAGCAATTAAACAAACGAGTGCCAGGCCTTCGCACAATGTGACGAGCCAGAGCACGTCCGGTGCCAGGCTATAGCCGATCAATCCGGCCAAAGCCAGGGCCATCCCAATCACCCCGAGCGGGAGAGCCTTGAGGGTCATCGCCACCTCGCTGCTTCTACTGCCCGATGGGTGAGGAATAGGATGAAGACCAAGCCACTGAAGAAGTACACAAGGTCCTTGGTGTCGATCAGGCCACGAACCAAATGATCGAAATGTTCCATGAATGACAGGTACGAGATGGTCTGGCCCAGCGCTGTATCTCCCAACAGAGATCCCAACCCGGCGAGGAGCCAAAAGAGGAGCAGGATGCCGAAGCTGAGGAAGGCGGCCACGATTTGGTTCTCCGTCAGGGCAGACGCGAGCACGCCGACCGAGAGAAATAGGGCCCCAAGCAAGGCCAGTCCGAGATAGCCGGTCAGGATGGGGTACCAGTCGAAATCGCTGAACAGGGACAACACGACCGGGATGAGGCCGGTTAGTCCCAGGAGGCCGAGAAAGACGAGGAAGACGCTCACGAATTTTCCCGCGACGATCTCGTTGATGCCGATGGGGGAGGTCATCAGGAACTCGAAGGTCCGCAGTTTTCGTTCTTCGGCAAAGAGGCGCATCGTCAAAATCGGCAACGTGAGCAGCAACACAAATCTGATGCTGGAAAAGAGGTTTCGAAACACCAGGTCGTTCAGATTCAGCTGAGCCATCCCTCCCTGCATCTGCATCAGCTGGATGGCTTGCGCTCCGGCGAAGACGACATAAAGATATGACAGCAGCCCGATGATCAGGAGAAAGACTGCTCCCACCACATACACCACAGGCGAAACGAAGTAGGAACGCAGCTCTTTCGAAACTATGGTTGCGACGGGCGTCATGCGGACTGTTCCATTGATTCGGCCAATGTGGAGGTGTGCCGGCCAGCCGATGGTTCTCCGTCCTGTGACAGGCCGTCTTCATGCCGCGTAAGTTGGAGAAAGACGTCTTCTAAGGTCATGGAGATCGATTTCAGCTCGAGCAGGCCCCATCCTTGAGTGACCGCCAGTCGAGCGACTTCTTCTCGCACATCGTGATTAAGCGAGCATTCCAGAAGGTATGTTCCTGTGCTTCCACCGGGAAACACATTCTGCACCCCGGCGACGGATTTGAATCGCTCAGCTCCATCTACGGGAGGATGTTTCAGCGTAATGGAAATCTTGTCTGAGTGACGGAGTCGTGCGGACAGTTGCTCCGGTGTGTCTTCTGCGACAATGCGGCCGTCGCTAATGATCACCACACGCTGGCAGACGGCTGTGGCCTCCGGCAGAATGTGGGTGCTCAGGATTACTGAATGGGATCCGGCCAAGCTCTTGATCAATTCCCGGATTTCGATGATCTGCTTCGGGTCGAGACCGACGGTCGGTTCGTCGAGGATGAGAACCTCAGGATCGTGCAAGAGTGCCTGGGCGAGTCCGACTCGTTGGCGGTAGCCGCGAGACAGGTTTCCGATGAGGCGGTCTCGTACCTGGCCGAGGCCCAACCGCTGGACTTCACGATCCATCGCAGCAGAAAGCTGCTTTCCTGTGAGGCCTCGCAATCGACCCACAAACGTGAGGTATTCCGACACCGTAAGCTCTTGGTACACCGGCGGCGTCTCCGGAAGATACCCGATTCGACGTTTCACTTCGGAAGGCTGGTCGGCGCAATCGAACCCGGCCACGTTGGCCGATCCTTCCGTGGCCGGCATAAAGCAGGTCAAGATCCGCATCGTCGTCGTTTTCCCGGCACCATTGGGGCCGAGAAATGCGAGTATTTCGCCTTTCGCAACACGAAAGGTCACCCGATCAAGGGCGGTGTGTTGTCCGTAACGCTTGGTGACCTGCTGAACGTCGATCATGCGTGGGTAATTGCTGACTAGATCGTAGGACCGCTGGCGGTGGGTTGGGATTTCATATACGTACAACCCGCTGGCATCTTACTCAGTCATCCAGAGTCAGTCAATACAGTGAGTACGAAACTTTACAAGCTAGGTCTTTTCCGGTCGAGTCCCTTGTGTGGCACTAATTATCAGACCGAAATCGCGGCCGGGCTCGGCGTGTTGCGGTCTAGGCTATCGATGCAGGGGAGTCTAGGTAGGTAATCTGTTATGCGCAGCGAAGGGCTGTTCAAATGAGCAATTCAAAGGAATGGAAAGAGTCATTCACCCTTGGCAGTATTCTGCCCACGCCTCTTGACTAAGGAGTGAGCGTCCTTATATATAAGATTGCACACGCACCTCACCCCGCCTATTGGCTCTTATCTGTGTGATCTTTCCCACAGAGGCGTTCATTTTCGACTCATCCGAAGGTAGGGGAGAGGGCTACCGGATCGGTATTGTTGGGCCGGTGCTCAGCGTTTAAGGTGAGGGCAGCCAGAGAACAGTCTGAGCTGAGCAGAAGGATGGTTCAACCAATGATGGCTATGACGATGAATGGAAATAGAAATAAGGCAGCAATCATGCCCTATTTGATGCAATTCTGCGTAGTTGCAAGTGCATTGGTGTTCTCCGCAGCTTGCTCATGGATCCCAAAGGGTGAAATCCAACTCGATGTTGGATTGAAAGACCGAGGAGTGGCCTCCTGGTATGGCGAACAGTTTCATGGGAAACAGGCGGCGAATGGAGAGTTGTTCGATATGGAGGCTTTGACCGCGGCCCATCGGACCCTTCCCTTGGGAAGCATGGTCCGTGTGGTGAACCTTACGAACGGGAAGCATGTGCATGTCCGGATTAACGATCGTGGTCCTTATGTGAATGGTCGAATCCTCGACTTGTCGCACGCAGCCGCGGAATATCTTGGGATGGTCAATGGGGGGCTATCGATCGTGCAGGTCGAGGTTGTAGGGGATCGCCGACCGGACCTCCTGGTTCCTTCCGATGCGCAGGAGGTCTTGAGCACGAGCTTCCTGATCCAGTCCGGCGAGAATGTGACTGATCCATATGAGTCAGGCTCAGGCCAGTTAAACCGTTCCGATTCTTCTGTCGCACTCCCCCTCCGCCTTCCGCTAGGCGATGTTCTCGTCCAACGGCGACTCCGCCGGGTTCCCGCGATCCTTGCAGCGGACCATACTGCTCATACGGAAGTTGCGGCGCTCATCATCGACTAGTGGATGGCCGGGTTGGAGCAGGTTGACACTGCGCTGACCTCTCTACTAGACTCCAAATTCATACCCAAAGCGACATAGCCTGGGGCTGCTGAAAACGAAAAGGGAGGCTCGAAGCCGGATGGCGAAGAAGACGACTGCGGAATCCGATGAGACCAGATTGAAGAAGAAAGTGACGGCACAATTGACCGGTCACAAGGTGCCGGAAGGAGATACCGCCCTCCGGGCATTACGGAAGCGCTTAAAACGTGCTCAGCGCAAACGACGCGCGCTCGCCTCTCGGAAGAAACGCGCCGCAGGGAAGAGCCCCGAAGTAGCGGCGCCGGCAGCGGGATAACGATGCCGTTGGCCTGGTCGATCGATGAAGGAACAAGAGATGTCCTCTAAGGAACACGACAAAGACTTTTTCGATGACGGAGCACCTGTTTCGGCGGAGACAGCCAGTGATGAATTGGCCGATGCGGTCGCGGCTCAATTGACTGGTGAGCCGACTGCATCCCCCGACGCTGCCACCGGGTCTGGTGAGCCCGTCGTGCTTGAAGAAGAAAAGCCCAAGGATGAGATCGACATCCAGATCGATCTGCTTAAGGATCCCGATTGGGTCGTCCGTCGCGAGGCCGCCATAACATTGGGGGAAATGGGTGATGAACGATGCGCGGAACCGTTGTGCCGCGCGCTGTACGACGGAGATTGGCAGGTTCGGGAAGTCGCGATCGATGCGTTGGGCCAGATCGGCTCTCCGGCAGTCGAACAGCTCATCAAACTGCTGCGTGATTGGGATGTTCGCAAGTACGCGATCATCGCCTTAGGAAAAATTCGCGACGAACGTGTACTCGATCCGCTCATGCATCAACTCCGGAACGAAGAATTCAAAGAATATGCCACCAACGCCTTGGTCGAACTCGGACAACCTGCAGTTCCTCGTTTGATCGAGGCACTGAAAGACAAGGACGATAATGTCCGCAAACAAGCGGTGCTGGCACTCGGTCGAATCAAGCAGCCGGAGGCCATCGACCCGTTGATCGCGATGCTGGCCGACAACGATTGGTATACGCGACTGACAGCGGCGGCTGCGCTTGAAGCGATCGGCGATGAACGAGGGCGTGATGCGATCAAGCCGTTGATGAAGGATCAAGACATGGTCGTTCGGATGAGAGTGGAGCGGATCTTGGCGAAGTGGAAGAAACAGCCTACGAATGCATAATATGATGTTGAGCTAGTCTATCCTCTGGCTCCCCAGCCCTGGTTTTCTCACCCACCCCGATGGCGTTGCCATCATCTTTCCGAGACGTGCGAAGAGCCCGAGGCATCGCTCTCGCGACGGGCTAATGCCTGATGAAGCTCTGCGGACTTATTTGTTCAACTGCCGGTCAACTTCGTGCTGGAGTTCGTCGAGGTTCTTCATCGGCACCGCTTTACCCATCGAAATTTCCAGTCTGACTTCCCTCAGGGAGCGTGCTAGCGCTCTGACTGCGAGGATAGACTCGGCTTGTTTTG
>Ga0187821_10000324_pt1 | contig 11889 bp, 14 predicted proteins | sample NC_wetland_sal_i_20_FD_132442 | JGI IMG/M metagenome (GOLD analysis project Ga0187821, IMG submission 132442) | Wetland sediment microbial communities from Neuse River Estuary, North Carolina, USA - SourceSoil_1 | ecosystem: Environmental > Aquatic > Freshwater > Wetlands > Sediment | place...
GGCCTCGATTTGAAATCCTGCGTGGCCCCCGACGATACCAAGGATGGCAGAAGCGTCCTCTCCTTCAGGAATGAGGTCCGAGGTCTGGAACTCGCAGAAGGTGGCGTAGAGACGTCCGTCCGGTTCGATGACCGAACGGATTTCCGGCAGATCATCGAGTGGGCAGTGCACCGAACAGCGATAGGCATGCCGGGCTGACGGTTCAATCGCTTGAAACTCTCCGAGGGCGTCTTCGGAAAATCCGGTGAGATAGGCCCGCACGCTCGCCGGTTCCGGTGCAAATGTCGCCACCAATTTGCTGGCCGGGACCAGAAACTCATACGCATCGGCCGTGTTGTACTCGAATTGGCAGGGGCCGAACGCGTCGGGCCAGGAACAGAAGAACGGGACGGACGTGTCGGCCGGACGGAGTACAAGACTTCCCTTCTCCACACCCGTCTCGATCGGCAACTCCAGCTGCGTGATCGCTTCAAGGAACGCAGTCCGCCGTTCCTCCACCCAGCGTTCGCGTTGTGCGTCTCCACGCGTTTCCCCCGGCGGAATGACCTCGTGCGTCTGTAGACGGACGCGCACAAAGGAATGGGCGTGGCGGAAGCCGAGCCAGACCATGCTCCGCTGATCATGGAGCTGGAGCGGCTCACGAATCCGCCAGGGATGGCTGATCGAACAATAGGTGCCGGTGTCTTGGTACTGCTGATACGTGGTGTGATAAGCCCCGGCAAGCAGAAAGAAATCGCCCCGCCAGCCTTCGCGAATGTGGACCAGCGTCACATCTTCCGTACTCCAGGGATCGAGTTGATCGAAGTCATCCGGCGAGTCGACAGTCCATTCCTCGACATAGCAGATGATGTCTTTGGCTGGGACTGCTGGTTTCAATCCCAATGCTGCCAGCCGCTCGCCCACGGCGAGCACTTGTCCGAACGTCAATGGCGAAGTAGTTTCCCAACGACGTTCACGCACAGCCTGTGATCCCTCGCCCCGGGTTCATTGCCGACTTGGCCGCAGCGCACGTTGGTCGATGGCTGTATCCGCAATGTACCGCTCAATGCCATCCTGCAAGGTTGCCCTCGTTAACTCCAGAAGATCGTTATCGGAAAACCAGACCACCGTGTCGTGCTGTGCCCCTTCGACGCTGCGCATCGTCGTAGTCCGGTCCCCGGCATTGCGGGCCGTGATGACGAGCTTTAACCCGCTCGAGAGCACCGTCGAAAAGACGCGGCTCTTCGCGTTGGCTGTCAAATCCAATATCTGTCCGCTGATCACGATGTCGGCATCGGTCACCGATCCCGGCGCGGCCATGCTCACATTCCAGGCGCGGTCGCGCCATCCGCGCGTTTTGAGCCTCTCGGCCAGCGCCTGAGCCACGACGTAACTCGGCCGCTCGCCCGCCACCTGAAAATACGTGACGCCACCCCACAGATGCGTTCGCATGCCCAGTCGGGTTTTTTCGAGACGACGATCATCGAACGGTTCCACAACGATCTTGACGGGCTCCGGCTCAACATACTGCGCGGGTGGCGCCTTTTGCTGCAAATCCATGTAAAACGTCCGGCCGGTTCCCCCGCATCCGGCAACAAGGCTTGCGCTAAACAACGTTGCGATGATGAGCCCATACCGTCCTGCGATTTGTCTCACATGCGCCTCCCTGCGTTAGCTCGCCTCCTTCGGCGAGGCGGGCCAAGTGTACCCAAGTTGATGAGCGGAGACAAATACCAGGAAAATGGCGCCTGGCGAGCGGCAAGGGGAAAGAACCGGTCTCTCAGAATCGAAGTTGCGCCTTTTCCTAGCGCCCACACGCCCCTTGTCTGAGGAACCGCCGCGGTAGCCGCAGCAAGCATCATCACCTGCGACCTATGCCGCAACAATCGGCAGGACCGCTCGAAAAGTCTCGCGGCTGAGATTCGGCAGCTGCCCCGACTGAATTCGCGCGTCGGTGAGCGGCACGAAGCGGACAATCTTAAGAAAGGGCCGTTCGGCCAGCACCGCAGCGATCCGGGCCTTCCGGTCATGAGTCATCGGCAGCGTATACCCTTCACCGCGTTTCCATTCCCAGAGTGTTGGAGCGAGCGAGAGTTCCAGCCCTTGCCCCGCAAGGCGATGGAACCGGTCCACGATGTGTTTCTTATACTGCTTGATTCCAGTCCCCTCGAGCAAAATGGCGCACGCCAGGTGGTGGCCCCACCAGAACAGCGTCCGGAAGGTGAACTTGTCGGTCCCCTCGAAGTGCTTGGGACAATCGAGGTACTGGTAGGGAAATGATTCGAGGTGTTCCCCCCTTACCAACTGGGTCTTGTTCGGAACGAACCCCGGAGGCGTTATGAGTGAGGAGCCTTTCAGTTCCTCTTGGAGCAACCGCTGCGTGGCCTCAAGCTGGCGACGTACCTTGGCCATGATCTGTTCCTTCTTGCGAAAGAATTGGTCGTCCGCCATGAGGCCGACTTCGTCGGAAGTGAATTGAATGAGTTGGCTCATTGCGGAACAGCTGACAGACTGACGTATTGTTGGCAGGAAAGAGTGGACCCCTCGAACCTGTCAGCCCACGCATTTATCGCTGATGCGTTTCAAAAGCCGAGACGGTCAACGCATAGTGGCACCGGCAGTCGGCGCAACGGATGAGAGCCCGATTTTCGAACACGTCCATCTCCCTGAGAGAGAGGGCAGGCGCATGGGTTTCGAGACATCCCGTGAGCTGGGTTAGTCCCTCCGCTTCACGCGCGCGATTTTTCGACAACTGATCGGGCTCGTTGAGCCCTACGGAAGCCTTCGCCACAATGGCACTGAATGCCAGATGATGGACGAACCGGCAGGAGCTGCAACTGAGGATCAACGTACGGTTCTCGACCAGCCGCTTGACCGCCACACACAACGGATGGACCGACCAACATTGTTGCAGGAAGGCTCCGCTGCGAATAATCTCCGCCATCGTCCTTCCTCTCTGAAGCAGCCAACTCAGTTATAGCTTCCAGAGAATGAGCATAATCAGCACGCCGGCCGCGTACGGGATCACACAGGAGTAAACAAGAGCCGTACGGGCTCGGTCCGGAGCCGCTGCACATGCGAGCTGTTCCTTGTAGACAAACTCATAGGAGAGAATCAGTACGGTGAGCGTCAGCGCCACGGCCCGGCTCGTTCTCGGCCACGTGTACTGACCACTGACGATAAAGTTCGCCGTGAAGAACCCGCTGAAGAGCAGGATGAGCGGAGCCAATGCCAATCGAACGGCCTCCGCAAAGACGGTGTGCCATCCGGAGCGTACATGATCGGGATGGGACGATGTGCTGGAACTCACGACCCGACAGCGACCGGGGCCTCATCCTTCGTCGCCGAAGAAGAGGGGACGCCCTCTTTGGCCGCGCGGCAGGTCTTGCACACACGAGGCCGCGCTTTGAGGAATGACACTTTGCCACTGGCGAGACAACTGTAGTGGACGAATTCATCACAGACGGTACAGCGAGACCACCCGCCACGGAACATGGTCTTGTCTCGATAGAGACCGAGCTTGCAGACCTTGCAATGGCGCGGCTCGATCGGGAGCAGCAGCGGCTCCCACGTCCCGCCGGCTTTTCTGATGCTCATGAAGGGGGAGTATAGCGAAGCAAGACGACACGGGGCAAGTGTCGTAATACCAGGTGATTCTTTGGATCTTGTGGCTCTACTTCATGATAATCCCTGTCCAATTGTTTGACAGCTTGATACCCATTTGTTACGCTCCGCGCCGATTCAACGGCGGGCCACGACGAACCCCATCTTTGCATCCATGAACATCAAGGACTATCTCGAAGAAAAACGGATCGCGGTCGATCGGTTCTTGGACCAGGTGAGTCCGCAGGCCGCCACGCCGCCGGCCACGCTCCATGAGAGCATGCGCTACAGCCTGATGGCGGGCGGCAAGCGGGTGCGCCCGATTCTGGCACTTGCTGCGGCTGACGCCATAGGGACCACGTCTCCCGGCATCATGGCCATCGCCTGTTCGCTGGAATTCATCCATACCTATTCCTTGATCCATGATGACCTCCCTTGCATGGACAACGACGATTTTCGGCGCGGCAAACCGACAAATCACAAAGTCTACGGCGAAGCCATGGCTATCCTCACCGGCGATGCGCTCCTGACCATGGCCTTCGATCTGTGCAGCCATCCGGATCTCATGAAAGGCTGCGATCCGACGCGTCAAGTGAGGTTGATTCAGGAGCTGGCTTACGGGTCCGGCAACATGGGGATGGTGGGCGGTCAAGTATTCGATATCCAGGCAGAGAAAAAAGACATCGACCTTCCGACCTTGCAGAACATTCACAAACACAAAACTGGGATGTTGATTCGCGCCGCTGTCCGGATGGGGGCCATCGCCGCCGGGGCCAACGACCGCCAGCTGGATCACCTGACCGGATACGCCGAAGACATCGGACTGGCCTTTCAGATCGCCGACGATGTCTTAAACGTGACCGGCACGCGCGAGGAACTCGGCAAGAATCCCAACACCGATGCGGAACGCGGGAAGAAAACCTATCCGACGTTCTATGGTGTCGACGGTGCGCGAAAGCTCGCGGATGAGTGTGTTGCGCGCGCCATCAATCGGTTGTCGTCCTTCGGTCCTTCCGCCGACCCTCTCCGGGAAATCGCGCGCTATATCACGTCGCGGCGCAGTTAGCGCCGCGCAGGCAAGAGGCCAGAGGTACGTGGCAAGTGGTTGAGAGAGCGTTCACGAAATTCCACTTCTTGGGCGAATCCTCTCGCCCGTTTTCTCGATGAAGGTCCTCGTCACAGGTGCCAGCGGCTTTGTCGGAGGGGCCGTTGCCCGCACGCTCGTCCAAGCCGGGATCGACGTGCGTGTGCTTGCACGCCCCGGTAGCGATCCCCAAAATTACGCGCGACTCAATGTCGAAACGGTCGAAGGCGAGTTGCGCGATCCCAACTCCCTTCGACGAGCGCTCACCGGTTGCCGGCAGCTGTACCACGTGGCCGCTCACTATGCCCTGTGGGCGAAAGACCCTGCCATTTTCTATGACGTGAACGTCACCGGCACGCGCACGCTGCTGGAAATTGCGCGGGATGTCGGAACGGAACGGATCGTGTACTGCAGCACGATCGGAGCCATCGGTCTCCCGCCTGGCGGTGGACTCGGCACTGAAGACACGCCGGTCTCGCTCGACCAGATGGCCGGCCATTACAAACGATCCAAATACCTGGCCGAGCAAGAGGTACTCAAGCTTGCACGCGAAGGCTTACCGGTTGTGATCGTGAATCCCAGTGCCCCGGTCGGTGCCGGCGACGTCCGGCCAACCCCGACGGGACAGGTCATCGTCGATTTCATGAAAGGCCGGATGCCGGCCTACATCGAAACAGGAATGAACATCGTGGATGTCGACGATGTTGCGACAGGTCATCTGTTGGCTATGCAGAAGGGACGGATCGGCGAACGGTACATCCTCGGGACCAAGAATTTAATGCTACGTGAGGTGTTCGAGATCCTCAGCCGCCTCACCGGCGTTAAGGCGCCTTCGATCAAGCTCCCTCGGTTGGCGATCCTCCCGCTCGCCTATCTGAACGAACTGATTGCAAACCTCACCGGCCAACCACCGCGAATTCCACTTGAAGGGGTAAAGATGGCCAAGTACAAAATGCATTACGACTGTAGTAAAGCGATCAAGGAATTGGGCATTCCACAAACCCCGCCCGAGGTCGCTCTGGAAAAGGCCGTGCGGTGGTTCACGTCTCACGGCTATGCATAACTGGTCATGGAAGGTGCCAGCAACACATAACCGCTGGAAAATGGACAATGTTCAGTATTGAATTGAAAGTTACGGGACCCCTTGCAAGAATCCTTCATTCAAGTTTAATTATTTGCTAGTGATGGACCTCCTAATCCGTTTCGTTGACACCGTCCTCTTCCGGCCCTATGTGTTCGTGTTTCTGACTGCGTTTCTTCTCGCGGGGGTTCAATTAATCGGTTGGCCGCGAACGTGGCGGTTTTGGATCATTAGTTGGGCAACCGCCTTCGTGTGCGAATTTTCCTCAACTCGCATTGGAATCCCCTTCGGTTGGTACGACTATACCGGTTCCACTGTCGGGCAGGAACTCTATCTTTCGAATATTCCCTTCATGGCGTCGGTCTCATTTAGCTTCATCCTCTATGCGGCTTATTGCATGGCGCTCTGCTTGGTCCTTCCAATCGATCACGCGTCGACGCCCGCTCCGCCGTCCTTAATACCATTGCGTTTCGATCCGGCGGCACGGACTAGTCGGTCGGTTTTACTACTAACGAGTTTCTTGTTCGCCTTGATCGACATGGTGATCGACCCAGTGGCGCTACGCGGGGATCGTTGGTTCCTTGGTATGATCTATTACTACGTCGATCCCGGATTCCATTACGGTGTGCCGCTCACCAACTACGTCGGATGGCTCGTGGTCGGGTTGATTTGCCTTTCCATCTACTTTCCCATCGACCGACGACTCCCTGGCCCGCCATCTCACACCAACTGTTTAACCACACTTCGTCTCCTCCCTGGTATTGGACTCTATTATGCCATTCTAGCCTTTAACCTCGGCGTGACCTTCTGGATCGGGGAATTGGACATGGGGGTCAGCGGTGTTCTGATGTGCCTGCCGTTAACCGCGTGGCTTGCTCTTCGCCTCACGGGATATCTCTGTCCACTCGCATCGTCTGTGACGGAGCGCTCCACCAGATCCGGTGGCAATCAGAGCAAAGACTTTGTATAGTGACTCGGAATAGCTATGCGGACGAAATTCCTGACCTTCATCACCGTGGTTGTCATCGGGATGGTCGGTGCCTTTGGATGGATGGGCTATCGATTGTTCACAACCGGCTTCAGCGCGAAGACGGAACCGCATGTCTTGGAAGTCCTCATGGCACGACAGATCCGCCACCTGGCCATTCCAATCGAACACCGAAATAAGTCGAATCCCGTGCCGTTACACGCCGATGTCTTAAAGGAGTCTCTGGCTCATTTTGCCGATCACTGTGCGACCTGCCACGGGAATGATGGCAGCGGCCAAACTCCGATCGGCAAGAACGTCTACCCGAAGGCGCCGGATCTTCGGCTGGCGGATACGCAATCGATGTCCGACGGCGAACTGTTCTGGGTCATCCATAACGGCATTCGTTTTACTGCGATGCCGGCCTGGGGCGAGGGCGAGCCGGAGAAAGACCTGGATAGTTGGAAGCTGGTCCATTTCATCCGACACTTGCCGACATTGACGACAGAAGAATTGGATCAGATGAAGACGCTGAATCCGAAAACGCCGAAGGAGATCGAGGAAGAGGCCGCCTTTGATAAGTTCCTGCAAGGCGACGATTCAGCGGCGGCAGAGGCCGATCGCGGGCACCATCATTGAGCATTCAGATACGACAAGGAGCACGATTGATTATGTTTCGACTCATCATGCTGATTCTCACGTTCGCCGTGACCTGTATTGCGCCGTTGACCTGGGCTCACGGGGCCGGCCAGCACGTGCTTGGTACAGTTACCGGCATCGACGCCACTCACGTTGAAGTCAAAACTCCCAAGGGAAAGATCGTCGACGTCCAGATCAACAAACACACCCGGTTCCGCGAGAAGGGTAATCCAAAAGGAGTGAACTTGCCCTCCGTCGGCGATCGTGTTGTGATCGAAGCCACCAAGGACGACAAAGCATTGATTGCGACCGAAGTCCACTTTTCTCCTGCCAAGAAGCCTGTAGCGCCGGCCCAGTGACCTAACGCCATGCCGATCGTCCGCATCTCTCGCGTCGGGTCGAATAGCCCATCCGGCAGTGGCCTACGCGCGGCCCTCGCGCGCCTCCTCATTACGGGCGTGGCAGTCTTTCTGGCCATCACGATCGTGCCCGGCATTGAAGCCGGTACGTTCACCGCCGGCCTTGCGGCTGTCTTCGTCCTCACACTGCTGAATCTGTTGGTGCGTCCAATCCTGTTCGTCCTGACACTGCCGTTAATCGTGCTGTCGCTGGGATTATTTCTCGTGGTGCTCAATGCCCTCCTCCTGGAGCTCACCGCGTACTTGGTCAAGGGATTTTCGGTGGATGGGTTCTGGCCAGCGGTCGGTGGTGCGATCATTATCAGTCTGGTCACGACCGTCCTCAACGCCTGGACGGTCGACCACCAGCGGATCGAGCCTCAATCGTTTCCCCAACGGCCACCGACAATCATCAATCCAGACGAAGAACGTGAACCCTGACACGTGAGACATGGGGATGCAACATCTCAACACAGCTTTGTTGCAACATGAACCCCGTTTCGTCGCGGTCGCCGCACTTCGATCAGCACTCACTCCTTTTCATTGAATTGCCCCGCCCCCATTGCTACAATGCGACCATTATGCAGCACGCGCACCCATGACTACCGCCGCACCGCATAGCAAACCCAACGCCGAGACGCACCTCCAACGGACTCTCACCGGGGTCTTGAATGAGTTGCCGGTCGACGCCGCCCTGGCGGCCATCTTTCATCGTGAACAGGGCCCCCTCTCAGGTCATGCCGCACGCGGGTTTTCACCACGCGATATTCAAGTGATTCTCCGCACCCTCTCGGCTCCGGCGATCGCAGGCAACAGTGCCGCCAGCGACCAGGACGGCAGCCGGACGATGCGCCTGCAGCTCATCACTCCCACCGCCAAGTCCTTGCTGGGTGCGCCGCTGCGCCATCGCAATCGGACATACGGGTTTCTCGTCATAGGCCGCAAAGAAAGCGCGAGCTTCACGAAAAAAGAAAAAACTTTGATGGATCAGGCCAGCGAGGATGTGACAAAGGCGCTGGATCGTGAAGGCCTGTTCGACCTGAACATGGTGCTGAGCCGGCCGTACGTCGCGAATGAACCGATGCCTGCGCCGGCCTCCGGTGTTGAAATCTTTGCCGCACCGGCCTCCCAGCTCACGCCGGAGGTGCAGGAGAAGATCGTGGCGATCCTCCTGGATGCGAGCCAATTTGTCGCCTACGACCGGGCTTGGGCCGGCCACTACGACCCGATCGCCGGGGGCGTTGAAGTACTCGGTATCGTCGGAGATCAAAAGGGGGATACCAAAGACGGGAAAAAAGATCTGAAGGTCGGTCAGCGGCTGGTGTTAGATGGCTCGGCTGCCGGATGGGCGGTGCGCCACCGCAAGCCTCGTGTCGATCACGATCTAGCTTCGACCCAAGGACGGTTTCTCGACCATAAACACCTCTTCAAAGATCGGTTTCAATCCTCGCTCGTCGTACCGTTCTTCGTTCGCGGCCAGGTGGGTGGCACCATTACCCTCTCGTCAAAAGAAGCCGGTCGGTACCAACCAACAGACGCGCGCACGCTCGAACCGATCATTCTCAAGCTCGCCGACGCGCTGCAGGCTCCGGCTCCCACGTCACCCAGCCCGACACCGGCTCTCGGATCAGTAGATACTCCCGAAGGCACCGTGACACCTACCTCGTTGGAGCCCATAATCCGCAAGCAAGAACGTCATGCAGCGATCGGTGAATTCAGTGCGTTTCTCGCAACGGAGGTTCGAGAACCGCTGGGATCCATCCGCGCGCAACTGGAGGAATTGACGGGAGAAGGCATTCTCGATTTTGACCCCCAGACCCGCGTCGAGAACGCCATGCGCGAACTCATGAGGGTGGAAGCGATCCTGAATGAAATTCTGGACTTCGCGAAACCGCTCGAGCTGAATCGCCGGCTCTGTCGAATCCCTGAGGTTCTCGAGAGCGCGCTGACTGTCGTCGGGACCGATTTAGAGGTTACGCGGATTCAAGTGACAAAAGACTATGCGACGCAAATCGCCCCAGTGCGCGGTGATGAATCCAAGCTTCAACAGGTTTTCTTGAGCATCTTCAAGAACGCCGTCGAAGCCATGAGCCCGGGGGGGCATTTGCACATTCAAGTGACCCAACATCGAGCCGGTCGGGGTCTCGAGGACCAAATTCTGATCAAGAACGATGGGGCACCGATCCCGGCGGAGATCGTCGATAAGGTCTTCGAACCGTTCTTTACGACGAAACGAGCAGGGACCGGTCTCGGGCTCGCGACCGTGAAGAAAATCATCGAAGAGCATGGGGGTTCGATCGCCATCGGCAGTGCGCCTGGCGAAGGTACGACAGTAACGATCCGCCTTCCCGGTATCAGCCGTGGCCCCGCTTTCCGCCACCGTGGTCGTGGTCGCCGTCCCCTCCACCGGCGCTAGGATTTTCCACAAACCCTGCTTTTCCTGTCGTTTACCGCGCTGCGCCTTTCTCGCTTGACAGAGATAGCCCCCCCTGGCTATCATCCCGCCACTTGATTCGCCTTTTGAACGAACATATTTTTATCAACGTATTCCTTCAGCCACCTTTATTCACAAAGGAGAAGGGTATGAAGCTCGTAATCGGCACTGTTGCGACACTGTCCGGTGTGCTGTTCCTGCTGTCTATGGCGTCTGCCAATCCGGCGCTGCTCCCCAAACACGAAGGCTATCCGATGAAGAACAGCGGAAGCCCCGTGAACGGGCAGGCGACCGCCAATGACCCGGGTCAGACCAATGCAAGCGGTGAGAAAGCAGAACTCAAAGCCGCCGCGTTCGACGATACGCATGTTAAGCAGAATCTCATGAAGACAGACAATGCGAGGATTACCCAAGGCCAGGGCGCGAATCAGCTCCCTACCGTGCAGGGACCCCAGATTAAGATTGCCCCTCCGGTGACGTCCGCCACCAAGGCTGATGCCAGCCTCGGCGTAAAATAACTCGGATCGTTGTTTCTTCTGCGAAGAGGGAGTCAGGCGTGCAGCCTGACTCCCTCTTCATGTTTTGACGGCATGTATCAGCTCCGCTTCCGGCTCTTGCACTCCGCTCCATTCAGCCGAAACCGCCAGGGTTTCTGGGCCCATTTCCCCGCATAATCGACGCCAATGCGTGTGAATGCACCGACATCCGACTTTTGCACCACAACAGACCGATCTTCGAACCACAACTGGTTCCCATCGGTCATGTTCCACCGGTTCAAACTTCGGTCAATTTGCATCGCCCGGCACAATCGTCCGGGACCATCAATCAACTCTCCCTCGATTTCAATCGCCCGAATCAGGACGGCCGCCGGGAATTCAGTCCGTTCGGTAACGACATTCAGGCAATAATACATGCCGTAGATGAGATACACGTAGGAAATCCCCGGCGGACCAAACAAGACATCGGTGCGAGCGGTTCTTCCCTTCGACGCATGACAGGCTTTATCCTGAGGCCCCACGTAGGCTTCGACCTCGACGATCTTGCCGGCCAGTTCCCGTCCATTGCATGAACGGACGAGAAACTTGCCAATGAGCGACCGCGCGACTTGCACAGTCGGGCGATTGAAATACGCACGTGAGAGTATCTGGTGTGGCACGTTTCTCACTGGAGCGAGTTCCACGCAAAAACAGGATGAGCAAGACGCGCGTCTCCTGCTTTGCGCTCCTCTCCCAATTGCCAGTTGCTCAAAATGACGTCCAGCAAGGCTGCAAGGAGCGAAGACCCCGAGGCGTACTTTTCGTGTACGCTGAGGGGTCAGAGCAACTGAGAACGAAGCTGGAGGATATTTTCAGCAACTGGCTAAAAATACCATGCGAGACCGCCCATAACAAAGCGTGGATTCCCCGGCACGAAATGGATGTCCTGGACTCCGGCGGCCGGCTCACCGGGCAAGCGGGAGGTAAAGGCAAACGTAGCCTGTTCCCATTTGGTATCGAAGAGATTCTGGACGTAGAAAATCGCCTCCAAGTGTCCGTGCGGCAACTTGACCGGCAGCAGGTATCGTTCAGTCAAATCGAAGTCGAGCCAGGATGGCGCATTTATGGTGCGATCCTCTGTTAAGGGCCGGACTCCGAGATAGGTCATTTGGATTTGCGAAGAGAGTCCCTCCGGCCACCGCAGCAGCAAGGCCGCGTACGCAGTTAA
>Ga0187821_10000325_pt1 | contig 11874 bp, 10 predicted proteins | sample NC_wetland_sal_i_20_FD_132442 | JGI IMG/M metagenome (GOLD analysis project Ga0187821, IMG submission 132442) | Wetland sediment microbial communities from Neuse River Estuary, North Carolina, USA - SourceSoil_1 | ecosystem: Environmental > Aquatic > Freshwater > Wetlands > Sediment | place...
ACGACTTCGCCGGCCTGCGCCGCGGCCGGCTTTTCGCCTGCCGGTTCGGCGGGTTTCGCCGCCTCGCTCGTCGTCTTCTCGCGATTCTGTTCCGGCGCCGGCTGAGGCGGCGTCATCGCCAGCATGCCGCTCTTGGCGTCGCCATCCGGCCCGCGGAATTGCAGCCCGAACTGCACGCCCGGATCGAAGAAAGCGGTCAACGCCGCGAAGGGAATGACGAGCGTTGCCGGCAGCTTCTTGAAGGTCAGCGTGACCTCGAAACGATCCTCGGTGATCTTCAGGCCCCAGAACTGGTGCTGGAGAATGATCGTCATTTCGTCGGGATATTGCTCGCGCAGGAATTCGGGAATGTCGACGCCGCGGAACTTGGTCTTGAAGGTGAGGTAGAAATGGTGCGAGCCGATCAACCCCTGCTTCTCGATGCGCCGGAGCGCATCGCGCACCACGCCGCGCAACGCCGTGTCCGTCAACGCCTGATAGCCGATGAAATCCTTTGCCATGCACCATCCATGAAGATGACGTGAGACTAAGCGCAGCATGTTCCAAGTCAATGCGCGGCAAACGCCAATCTGGAATCCGCTAGACTTCGGGGATACTTAAAATGCTGCGTTTCGTCGCGCCTGGCAGGATCGTGCGCCTTGAGCGGAACAAATTTGCGACCGTGACAAGCTGTGCGATGATCCCTCGAGCGAAGGACGGACCGGCCATGACGCAGATGCCGAGCGCGAGAAGGCCCTCCGCGCCGGTGCCGCGCCGAAAGCCTGTCTCGTTCCTGCGCGTGCTCTGGGAACTGAGACAAAATCCAATCGCAGCATTCGGCGAGGGCGCCTATCGCCTGCCGCTCGTCCATCTCAAGTCGCGCATCCGCGACTTTCTCCTGGTCAACGAACCCGGTGCCATCCGCCGTGTGCTGCTCGACAATGCCGCCAACTACATCAAGAGCGATCAGGTGCAGCGACTGACGCGGCCTGCGCTCGGCAACGGCCTGCTCAACGCCGAAGGCGCGAGCTGGCGCTTTCAGCGTCGCACTGCCGCGCCCATGTTTCAGACGCGCCATGTCGCGATTTTCGCGCCGACCATGGCGGAAGCAGCCGCCGCCATGCTGGCGCGCTGGGAAGACATGCCCAACGGTACGACCATCGACGTCGCTGACGAGATGATGCGGCTCGCCTACGACATCATCAGCCGCACGGTGTTTTCCGGCGACGTGACGATGGACTATGCGCGCATGTCCAAGGCGCTTTTGACCTATCTGGAGACGCTCGGCCGCATCGACATGCTGGGCTTGCTCGGCCTGCCACACTGGGTTCCGACGCCGGACCGGCTCAGAGCCGCGCCCGCGCTGCGCTATTTCCGCCGTGAGATGGAAGCGTTGATCGGGAGACGCAGAGCATTGCTCGCGCGCGACGCGGCCTCGGCGCCGAACGATCTGTTGACGCTCTTGCTCACGGCGCACGATCCCGAAGGCGGGGCGCTCTTCAGCGCGCGCGAAGTTTTCGACAATGTCATGACGTTCGTCTTCGCCGGCCACGAGACGACGGCCAACGCGCTCGCCTGGACGTTCTATCTCCTGTCGCAGTTTCCCGACGCCGATGCGCGTGTCGCCTGTGAAGTGGCGGGCATCGACGAAGCTGCACTAGCAGTCGGCGCCTTGCCGCAATTGCCCTTCGCCTCCGCCGTACTCGAGGAAGCGATGCGCCTCTATCCGCCGGCGCCGTTCATCAGCCGTGAAGCGGTTGGCGCCGATGTCGTCGGCGGTGTCGCGATTGTGCCGCGCACCTCGGTCCTGATCTCGACCTGGATCCTGCATCGCCACCGCCTCCTGTGGGAGCGAGCGGACGAATTCGACCCGACGCGCTTTCTTACGCCGCAAAGAAACAGCATTCCACGCTTCGCCTACCTGCCGTTCGGCGCGGGTCCGCGCATCTGCATCGGCATGAGCTTCGCGATGCAGGAGGCGATGATCGTTCTGACTGCAGTGACGCGGCGCTTCCGCCTCGAACTTGCGTCCGATCACAACGTCGAGCCACTGGCGCGCATCACGCTTCGGCCGAAAGGCGGGCTGAAGATGCGGCTCCATCGCCGCTGAGCCGGGCGCCTGCGAATGCCGCGTCCCCCAATTGAGGGAGTTCATCGCTTGCCGCTTCAGGTTAAACTCGCGGCCAACGATTGGAGGGGACAAAATGAAACGGCATCTGATTGCATTCTGCTTGTGCGCGGTGGCGCTCGTTTCGGCGCCGGTCGCGAAGGGCGCGCCTCTGGAGGCCTATGGCCGATTGCCGGCACTGGACAATCTGTCGCTTTCTCCCGACGGCAAGGAGCTCGCCTACGTCACGGGATTTCAGGGCGACAGTACTGTCGTCGTCTACGATATCGACACGTCGAAGGTCGTCGCCGGCATCAATGTCGGGCATATCAAGGTCCGTGAACTCAGTTGGGCCGACAACGACGATGTTCTCATCACTGCGTCGACGGTCGCGCTAAATCAGGATTTGATCGGTCTGAAAGCCGAGCGCTCTGTGACGCAGGTTTTTGTGGTGTCGTCGAAGACCCTGCATCCGCTGCTCAGCGGAGCGAGAGCGAGCCTCAACGTCGATTTCAGCCTGCCGGTAAGCAGAATTGTAGACGGTCATACCATCGTCTTCGTGCACGGCGGATACTCCGACGTCCGGGGAGGACATCTCGCCCTTTTCGCCGTCAACATCGGCTACAACGACTATTCCAAAGAACACATCAAAGTGCTCGAAGTCGGAAATCCTTTCTCCGCGGGCTGGATCGTCGACGAGAACGGCAACGTCGTTGCATCCGAAGAATATAACGAGGTCAACAAAGACTGGGTGTTGAACCTCAAGATCAACGATCGCTGGGTGAAGGCCCTCGAGGTCGTCGCGCCGATCAACACTCCTGAAATCGAAGGCTTCTCGTCCGACGGCCATGCCCTCGTCGTTGCCATGTTGGAAACGGGCAGAGTGGCGATCAAGCAGGCGAGCCTCGTCGACGGATCGGTGAGCGAGCTGGAAAACGCCGACCCTTATTTGGCTTATCCTTTCGTAGACGAGACAACGGGACGGTTGCTCGGGCACGTCAAAATCGATTCTGCGTTGCACTACACGTTTTACGACAGCACCGATCAGGCACTTTGGAATGCTGTCGTCCATGCGTTTCCGGGCGAAATAGTCCAACTCGTTTCCGCAAGTCGCGACAGGAAGCGCGTGGTCGTTCGGGTCGACGGGCAGCGCAGCGGCTGCGAATACGAATTCGTCGATCTCAACAGGGGAATGGCCAAACCGATCGGACCGGCATTCGAAGGAATCGGGTCGGCCGACGTTTCGGAGGTGAAACATATTTCCTACGCGGCCGCGGACGGACGAACGATTCCAGCCTATCTCACGCTGCCGAAAGGCCGCGCGCCGAAAAACCTCCCGCTCGTCGTGCTCGCGCATGGCGGTCCGACGGCGCAGGACGGACCGGGCTTCGATTGGTGGGCGCAAGGCTTGGCCTCGCGCGGCTATGTCGTGTTGCAGCCGCAGTTTCGCGGTTCATCGGGCTTGGGCTGGGAGCATCTTTCCGCCGGCTTCGGGCAGTGGGGCCGCAAGATGCAAACCGATCTGTCGGACGGCGTGCGCTATCTCGCAGCACAAGGCATCGTCGATCCCAAGCGTGTCTGCATCGTCGGCGGCAGCTATGGCGGCTATGCCGCGCTCGCCGGCCCGACTCTGGATCGCGGCGTCTATCGCTGCGCCGTCGCGGTTGCGCCCGTCTCCGATCCGCATGGGTTCTTGAGTTGGCAGCGCGACCGGCAGATCTCGTCCGACAGTATAGCGTTGCGATTCTGGACCCGCTTCATGGGCGTGGAGAGCTATGACGACTCCAAACTCGCGGACGTCTCGCCTGTGCAACAGGCTGCTCGGGCGGATGCGCCAATCCTGCTGATACACGGCAGCAACGATACGGTTGTGCCGATCTCCCAGAGCGAGGACATGGACGCCGTTTTACGCACGGCGGGAAAGCCCGTCAGCTTTGTAAGACTGGACAGCGAGGATCATTGGCTGTCGCGCACAGAGACGCGCGAACAAATGCTCCAGGCGACCGTCGCTTTCCTCGAAGCCCACAATCCCGCGAACTAGCTCAAACCAGCGTCGCCAGCGCCTTGGGATCGTAGGGCACGAGCTCGCTGAGCTTTCCGGCGCGCACCTTGTTCGCCCAATCCGGATTGACGATCAGGGCGCGGCCGATGGCGATCAAGTCGAAATCGCCGCGCTCCATCATCTCGATCAGCCGCTCGATGCCCGATATTTCGGCGCTCGCCTGGCGGAAGGCGGTGATGAAGTCGGCGTTGAGGCTGACCGAGCCGACCGAGATCGTGGGCCTGCCGGAAATCTTCTTCGTCCAGCCGGCGAGATTCATGTCCGAATCGAGTTCGGGAAATTCCGGCTCCCAGAAGCGCCTGGTCGAACAGTGGAACATGTCGATGCCGGCATCGATCAAGGGTCGCAAAAAAGTCTCGAGCTCCTTTGGCGTGTGCGCGAGGCGCGCGGTAAAGTCCTGCTGCTTCCACTGCGAGAAGCGCAGGAGAAGCGGGAAGTCCGGTCCAACTTCGGCGCGCACGGCGCGCGCAACATCGGCTGCGAAATTGGCGCGCTGGGCGAGCGAGCCGCCATACCTGTCGTCACGCTGGTTGGTGCCGTCCCAGAAGAACTGGTCGATGAGATACCCGTGTGCGCCGTGCAGCTCGACGCCATCGAAGCCGAGCTCCTTGGCATAGCGCGCGCTGCTGGCGAAGCCCGAGATGACATCGGCGATGTCGGCGTCGGTCATCGGTTCGGCGACCTTCTTTTCTTTCCTGGCGAGGCCGGAGGGACTCATGCTCGGTGCTTCGGGATAAGGCCCGGTGCCAGGATGGCGCACCACGCCCTGATGCCAAAGCTGCGGCATGATGTGACCGCCCGCGGCTTTCACTTCCCGTACGACCTTGGCCCAGCCCTTGAGCGATTCCTCGCCATGGAAATGCGGCACGTTGACATCGTTGGTCGCCGACTTGTGCTCCGGTGCGGTGCCTTCGGTCAGAATCAGGCCGACGCCGCCTTGGGCGCGCGCCCGATAGTATGCGGCAACTTGGTCGTTCGGGATTTGGTCCGGCGACTTCGAGCGCGTCATGGGCGCCATGACGATGCGATTGGGCAGGACAAGAGACTTGAGCCGGAACGGCTTGAAGAGTACCTCGGTATCGGACATGGACGTTTCCTGCAAAGACAATATCGGTTACCGCGACGGGAGCATGAAGGGCCGGGTGCTGACAAGCATCGATCGCCGGCCATGAGCGTCGAATCGGACAACATTGTCGGCACGCCGCCCGACGAGCCGCCGGCAGAACAGGAACTCGCCGAGCTGGTGCATCCGCGCCGCTCTGGTCTGCTCAAAGTCTTTCGCCATCGCAATTACCGGCTGTTCTTCACCGGCCAGCTCATCTCGCTGATGGGCTCGTGGATGCAGAACACGGCGCAGCCCTGGCTGGTCTACAGCCTGACGCACTCCACCGTTCTCTTGGGCGTCACCTCGTTCTGCTCGACCGTTCCGGTGTTTTTGATGACGCCTTTCGGCGGCATGGTGGCCGACCGCGTCGACCGGCGGAAGTTTTTGCTGGTCACGCAGAGCGCCGCGATGCTGCAAGCGGCAATTCTCGCGGCATTGACGCTGAGCGGTGTGGTCAAGGTGTGGGAGATCATCTGCCTGGCGCTGACCATGGGCCTGATCAATTCCTTCGACATTCCTTCGCGGCAATCGATGACGCTCGACATGGTCGGGCGAGAGGATCTGCGCCACGCGATCTCGCTCAACTCGATGATGTTCAACATGGCGCGGATCGTGGGGCCGACGATCGCCGGCGCGCTGATCGCACTGGTGGGCGAGGGTATCTGCTTTGCCTTGAACGCGGTGTCGTTCGGCGCGGTGCTCGTCAGTCTGTTGCTGATGAAGCTTAAGGAGCGGGCGCCGCGCGTCAGTCAGCGGGCTCTGCGCGAGATTGCCGACGGTTATCTTTACTCATTCCGCTCGCCGCAGATCCGCGTTTCGCTCATGCTCGTCGCGGTATCATCGATGTTCGGCGCGGCGTACGTCTCGATGATGCCGGCGGTGGCACGCGACCTGCTGCACGGCGATGCGACGAGCGTCGGCACTTTGATGTCGGCGGCCGGCGGCGGCGCCTTGATCGGGGCGTATCTGCTTTCGCGCATCGGCGAGAAGCAGCTGGTTTATGCGCCGGTCGTGGCGGCCATCAGCTTCGGCACCGGGCTTATTCTTTTTGCGCACTCCCATTGGCTCTGGCTCTCGGCCTTCCTGCTCTTGCCGACGTCGGCGAGCCTGATGTTGCTCGGCGGCACCACCAACACGATCATCCAGATCGTGGCGCATGAGCACTTCCGCGGCCGGGTGATCTCGCACTACACGCAAAGCTTCATGGGCATGATGCCGTGGGGCGCGTTGATGCTGGGCGCGCTCGCAAGCCGGATTGGCGTGACGAACGCCATCAGCATCGGCGGCGCAATCGTCATTGCCTCTGCAGCGCGAGCGTTCTTCTATCGGCGCAGGGCGGGCTTCGTCATCCAGCACGCGCCGGCCGAATGAGCGACATCTACGCGGGCATTCAGGGCGAGGCCGAGCGCGAAGCCGTTTTCGAGAGCTTCGTGTGGACGAATTTGCGCCGCAACTATGCCGGCCATTTCGTGCACGGCATGCTCGGCATGACCGGCTTTCGCCTCGTCAATGCGCCGACTTTCATCCCGGCCTATCTGCACCTGATCTCGGGCTCGGATTTCTTCGTCAGCCTCGGCGCCAGCCTCCAGCAGCTCGGCGGCGTGATCTCGCCGATTGCCGGCGCGGCGCAGATCGAGCATCGCCGCAAGATCCTGCCGGTTTCGATGTTTCTCGGTACCATGATGCGCGTGCAGATCCTGGGCATCGCGCTCGCCGGCTGGTTCCTAGGCGGTACGCCTCTGCTTGTCAGTGTTCTACTCTTTCTCTTCCTGCTCGGTCTGTTTTCCGGACCGCAGGGTGTGGCATTCCAGTTCCTGCTCGCCAAGATGATCCCGATCGAACGGCGCGGACAGTTGCAGGGTTGGCGCAACCTCACGGGCGGTGTCATCGCGGCGTCGCTCTCCTACTTCGCCGGAAAATATCTCGTCGGCCACAACGTCTTCGGCAACGGCTATTCGACGACATTCACGCTGGCCTTCATCCTGACCAGTCTCGGTCTGACCGCGTTCCGCTTCCTGGTGCGCGAGCCGGAGCCGCCGACAGTCAGATCGCGCAGTTCGATCCGCGAGCGCGTGCGCGATCTCATCCCGATGCTCAGCAGCAATCCCGGCTTCATGTATTTCATGATCGCGCGCACTTTCGCGATCGCCAGTCGTGTGGCGCAGCCCTTCTACATCATCTATGTCGGCAAGCAGATTGGCTTCTCCGGCGATGTCGTCGGCACGCTGTCGCTGGCGTTCCTGGGCGCCGACACGGTGATGAGCGTGGGCTGGGGCTATCTCGCCGACCGTTACGGCTTCCGTTCCAACTTCGTCATCGCGCTGGCGTTCTGGATCTCCTCGACCGTGCTGCTGATGAATGTGACCTCGCCCTTCTGGCTGTTCGTTGCCTTTTTCGGTTTGGGCGCGGGCAATTCCGGCTACCAAATGAGTGCGCAGAACATCGTCTTCGAGTTCGGGCATCGCGACGACATGGCGATGCGGCTCGCCTTCTCCAACACCGCCGAAAGCGTCATGAGCGCGCTTGGTCCACTGGTCGGCGGCGTCATCGCGGCAAGCCTTGGCTATCACGCGGTGTTCTGGGTCGCGATCGCGAGCGAGGCGATTGCGCTCGTACTGCTGGTCGCGCTGGTCGAGGAACCACGCAAGAAACGCCTGCAGCTCGAAGCCGAGCGCGCGGCAGCGCGCGGCGCCACATCGACGACGAGCCTCGCGGCAAGAGAAGACGAGGAAGGAAACCTCTGAACGCCGAAGGCGTCAGGCTTCCTTGTAAAGCCAGGCGCCGACAATCGTCGCGACGACGATTTCGACGAGGCCCACTGCCACGAGAACCATCGCCATATGATGGGAGAACACGCCCATGACTGTCGGCGTCACCGTGGCAAGCGCATAGGCCGTGACCCAGGTGAGACCCGCGGCATAGATCGCCGTCTTGACGCCGCTGCCGAAGCGCGGCCGGATCGCGGCATAGGTCCAAACCGCGACAATGCCGGTGATGATTCCGACGATATTGAACAAGACGACGTCGTGCATCCCAATCGGCGGCCGGTTGATCGCCGCCATGATTCCTGGCCATTGATCGGCGAGCAACACGCCGTTCAGCACGAACTCGAAAACGTCGATGATGATGCCCGCAACGAAGCCGCCCAGAATGACGCGGCCGAGATTGATGCTGCCCATGAGAACCTCCCCGCAGAATCACATGGCCGCGGAGTCTCTCACGCGCGCGACGATTCGGCCATGCTTGCAAGGAATGAACCGAATGGTGGGCTTATGTTGCCCGGCGCCCCATGCAAGGCGCGCGTGAGCGCGCTTGCCATTTTTCGATTGGGGGGCGCCGAATAGTTACCGACAGGAATGAGTGGGGAGCTTCTGTTGCCCGGTGCTCCCCTGAACCGCGCTTACCTAATCACTTAGGCAGCGAGGGCCATTTCATTATCGTTGGCACCTATACGAGTAGCCCGATAACGGCGGAACAATACCGGGCGAAAGATCTGCCTTTACACGTCCGTCGATCCTGTTTCGCCCCCACAGATGGCCTCGCAGATCCGAGGACATGTGGTGGAGGCGCCGGGTACCGCCCCCGGGTCCGGGCCGCTTATTACGCAGTCGTTTATCGCCATAGTCGGACTAGCCGACGGAATAGATATAGGCGCGCGTTGGTTAAGATTCAAAGACCCGCCTAAAGACAGGCGCGTTTAGTACCGAAAACAGACGGAAAGAACACTTTACCGCCATGCATTCGACACCGGTAACTCTTCTCATTGCGACAATTGTGGCGACGTACCTTTTCGCGGACACGATCGTCATCCTTCGCACGGGCCACATTCCCGGGCTGTTCCGCGGCCGTCTGCAACACCGCATGCTCTACGGCCCGATCACCAAGAAAAGCAGGCCACAGCGCTTCTGGATCTATGTCCTTTCAAACGTGGCGGTATTGGTCCTCGCATTGATGTACATCGCGCTCTCGCTGTTTTTCCTCCGGAATTGAGCGCAGCGGCAACACTGGAACGCCTGAGAGAATCCGGCCAGACTTCGCCCATGCGCCAGTATCTCGATCTTTTGGAACTCGTGCTCAGGAAGGGCGTGGAGAAACGCGACCGCACCGGCACCGGCACGCTTTCGGTGTTCGGCCATCAGGCACGCTACGACCTCGCCGACGGCTTTCCGCTGCTGACGACCAAGAAGTTGTTTCTCAAAGCGATTGTCTACGAGCTCCTCTGGTTCCTGCGCGGCGACACCAATGTGCGTTGGTTGCAGGAACGCGGGGTGACGATTTGGGACGAATGGGCGGACAAGAATGGTGAGCTTGGGCCGGTCTATGGCCAGCAATGGCGCTCCTGGCCGACGCCGCATGACGGCACCATCGACCAGATCGCCAACCTCGTGCGCGACATCAGGGCCAATCCGGACTCGCGCCGGTTGATCGTGACGGCATGGAATCCTGCGGACGTTCCCAAGATGGCGTTGCCGCCCTGTCACTGCCTGTTTCAGTTCTATGTCGCGAACGGCAGGCTCTCGTGCCAGCTTTATCAGCGCTCGGCCGACATTTTTCTGGGCGTGCCCTTCAACATCGCAAGCTACGCGCTTCTGACATTGATGATTGCGCAGGTCACCGGGCTCGAGCCCGGCGAGTTCGTGCACACGCTCGGCGATGCGCACCTCTATCTCAATCATTTGGCTCAGGCGCGCGAGCAACTGACGAGGAAGCCCTATCCGTTGCCGACAATGCGTCTCAACCCGAAAGTCGACGACATCTTCGCCTTCACATATGACGACTTCAAACTCGAGAATTACCAGGCGCACCCGACCATCAAGGCCGAGATCGCGGTTTAATCGGAAGTCAGAAATCGGAAGCCGGAAATCGGAAGGTGTGTTGATCGCTAGTCTTTTCCGATTTCCGACTTCAGACTTCTGATTTCTGCATCAGTAGAAGACCCCGTACGCCACTTCGATCACTTCGCCGCTGTACTCGTCGATCAGGAGCGCATCGTCGCCGACCCGCACCCATATTGTGCCTGGAGGCGGATCATCGAGATCGAAATTGGCCCAATCCAGGATCCAGTAGTTGCGCGTGAAGAAGAACGCCGGCAGGAATTCGCCGAATGTCCAGTGGTGATAATACCAACCGCTCGGCCGCACATAGGCCCCGGCGTGGAAGCGTTGCGGCGCGTTGAAGACTCGGCGCATGCTGTTGAACTGGGGATTGTGGACATGCGGGCCGGTGCCGATGCGTCCGCTACGCGGCGCCATGGTGCCTGCGTTGGGCCGAACGGCGGTCGTGCCGCCAGGTCGCATCGTGCCGCGCTCATGCCGAGTTGCGCGTTCCGTCCCTATGGTGCCGGTCGGCTCCGGCCGCCTGCGATTTTCGCCGCCCATCGCACCACCACCCATCGTACCACTCGGCGAAACGGTCGGCGCCGGACGTTCGCGAGTTTCTCCACGCGGGGGATTGTTGTCTTTGTTGTTGTCGTGCGACTCGCGGCCCGCACGCGGAGCGTTCTGATCGGTGTTGTCGCGATTGTCGCGCTGTGCCAACGCCGGCGATGCGAGGACGAGAGCGAGGACTGCAGCCGAGGCAAATAAACTCTTCTTCATAAAGACCTCCAAATCGAGTGCCCCGCCTTTCTCCGGCCGCCACATTGTTCGCGGTCGACGGGAGTGCTAAGCCATTCGCGCCGGACAAGAGCCTGATTTCATGGATCGATTCTCGATACGACCAGGTCAATTCGGCGATGAAGCACTGATACGTCAGTTGCTTCTCGAACTAGCTGAATACGAGAAACTGGTCGAAAAGTTCCACATCACCGAGGAAGTGATCCGCCGCGACTATCTCGGCTCGCGGCCTTTGTTGAATTGCGATCTGGCGTTCGAGGGCAACACGGTGGTCGGCGTCGCCACCTGGTATTGGAATTACCGCAGCTTCGCCGCAAGCCGCGCGATCTATCTGGAAGACCTCTTCGTGCGCCCGACGTTTCGCGGCAAAGGTTATGGCAAGGCGCTGCTTCGCCATCTGGCGCACGCCGCCGTCAGCGCCGGCGCGCTCGGCGTCGAGTGGTCCGTGCTCGATTGGAACAAGCCGTCCATCGAGTTCTACGACAGCCTCGGCGCCAAACCCGTGACGGGCTGGCAGGTGTATCGTCTCGAAGGTGAAGCGCTCGACCGGTTGGGCGAACGATGAGTGCCGCGATCGTTCTCGTTCTCGCCATGTCCGACAATGCCGTGATCGGCGATCGCGGCGGAATTCCGTGGCGCATTCCCGACGACATGAAGCGCTTCAAACGACTGACGCTCGGCAAGCCCATCATCATGGGGCGCAAGACCTGGGACTCGTTTCCGAAGAAACCGCTGCCGGGGCGCACCAACATCGTGGTGACGCGCGACCGCTCGTGGCGGGACGAGGGGGCGGTCGCGGTGCACTCGTTCGAAGAGGCTTTGACAAAGGCGCGCGGCGAAAATCCTTCCGAGATTTCCGTCGTCGGCGGCGCGGAGATTTACAAAGCCGCGTTGCCGTTTGCCGATCGGGTCGAACTGACGCAAGTGCATTTGACAGTCGCCGGCGACACGCGTTTGCCGCCGTTCGACAAGAGCGTATGGCACGAAACTGCGCGCGACGATCACT
>Ga0187821_10000326_pt1 | contig 11859 bp, 5 predicted proteins | sample NC_wetland_sal_i_20_FD_132442 | JGI IMG/M metagenome (GOLD analysis project Ga0187821, IMG submission 132442) | Wetland sediment microbial communities from Neuse River Estuary, North Carolina, USA - SourceSoil_1 | ecosystem: Environmental > Aquatic > Freshwater > Wetlands > Sediment | place...
ACGCATGCGCAGACGCCGCCGCTGCCAGGGCGCGTATCGTTCTACTTCATGCGGCAACGGCGGACGTGGGCCCACGAAAGACATCTCTCCAATCAGGACATTCCAAAGCTGGGGCAGTTCATCCAGGCTGAATTTGCGCAGCCAGCGGCCGAGCGGGGTGCAGCGCGGATCGTTTTTCATCTTGAAAGCCGGACCTTCAATTTCATTGAAGCTTTCTAAATCCGGGCGGAGTTTGTCTGCATTGGCCACCATGGATCGAAATTTATAAAGTGTGAAACGCCGGCCATTCAGACCACAGCGGGTCTGCCGATACAAAATGGGGCCGGGAGAAGTCATGCGCACTAAAATCGCCACGATCAAGAGCGCGGGGGAAAGCAGGATGAGCGCGATCGCACTCACAATGAGATCGACGGCGCGCTTTGCGAACAGCGCAAATTCGTTGTTGGGAGTCGAGCCTAAAGTCAGCAGGGGCACATGGCGCAGGTTTTCGAGGTGTACCCGCGGAAAGGTTCTCGGGAAAAACCCAAGATCCACGCGAGTTCGGATACCTTCCTTATGACAGCGATCAATGAGAGGCTCCAAACGTTCGAGTTCGTCGTTATTAACGGCGAAGAGCACTTCGTCGACAACATGATTTTGGAGGATCCCGTACACGTCGGCTAACGCAAAGATCGGATATTGCGACTTCAACCCGCTTATCCTGGATTCCGATTCCGTTACGGGGTTCACGAAGCCGATCAAACGCAGGCCCATCGGCTCGCTCTGTTCTATCAAAGTGGCAAGTTCGCGCGCATTCCGACCAAGCCCGACAATCAAACAATAGTGGAATCGTTGGAACGTATCCCGAAGGCGCTTGCTGCCGCCGAGCAGAACGATTCGGCCGGTCACGACGAGCACGAAATTGGCCGCCGCAATAGTGAGAATGAACGCCCGGCTGATGTAGTCGGCCCGGACAAAGTACAAGGCGGCGTTCAGAGCGATGACTCCCAGGACGATGACTTTTGCCGCATCGCCCACGAGTTGCTGACGACTGCGAAGTTCAATATCGCGGTAAATGCCCAGAAAGTGGCTAACGAGAAACCAGATAATCAAAATGCCGGCAAAAAGGCCCCAGTACATCGCAAAGGGGTAAATTTTGGGCTGCACGACGCCTGGCGCGATCATGCGGGTGAGCACGTGCATGCGAAGCCAATAGGCGAGCGGAAATGACAGCGCGGTTAAGCCTAGATCGAACAGTCTTGAAATGAAGCCCAACAGTGCGGAACGACGCTCGAACATCTATTCTCCGCTACAGCAGTTCTATACTGACCACCGGGCGAGAGTCTTATGCCCGAGCCAGACAGAAAGATAGGATCGGAATCAATTCACCTAACAACTAAAACACGCGCTCCTGCCGTCGCAAGGTTCCGAACGTTCCAATATTTGCAATGAGCAAGGCCGCGCGAAATTGGTTATCGTTTCGAAGCGGCCCAAGAGCCAGGCGGCGATACTCAAAGCTGATGCCACAACAACTGCCATTGTAGCTCGCCTGTACCACCTCGTATTGCAGACTATGCTGGATCGTATCATAGGCGAGCGAGGTGGCCGTGTTCCAGCCTTTCCGATTCATCTGGCCCCAACCACCCGTGACGCGGATCTGATTCTGGTGAGGTTGCAGTACGGTGTCGGTGTTCAATCTGAACTGAGCGAGACTAAGGAACGATTGCCGAAAGGGACGCACGGTCCCAATGAGGCCGTATGCGGCTAATCGGTTGTCGAAGGTATCGAAATCGTTCTGAAATTGAATGTCATATCGAGCGCTGTAGTTCAGCTTTAAATTACTGACGATGGGTGACCAACGGCGAGGTTCATCGGCGAAGGCAAAAGCCGTGATGGAATCGAGTGCTGCAAAGACGTTTCGCTGACCAGGAATTAACGCTCCGCCGAAAGTAGGATCAAAGTAATATTTTGCCGCAACACGCCAAGTAAGAAACTCAGTCGCCGCGCCATCGGCCGTTTTGCGAAAGAAGCGCTGCGTGATACCGGATTCGATCTCGCTCGTGTTTGTAATCGTGTCATCTTGATCGAAGCGAATGATTCGGCTGAAATCCTGAATGCCCGTTACATAGTTATAGAGAATCCGCGGCTCGATCACGTGCTTCCATTTCGTCTTTCCCCGATTCCATGTCCGCTCCAATGCTGGAGGGTGTAACTCGACACTGAATTCGCCATCGGTGCGGAGCAACCCTTGCGCCACAGGGCTACCGTTGATGAGTTGCTCGCCGTAATGTGTGAGCCTGAAACCTGCTGTGCTGGTAATCCCAAACCAAGATCCCCAGCGCATCGGAAAAGTCATGTGCGGCACAATTTCGGAGCGTTCGACGTATTGTGCTGTGTCGATGATCGTGTCGGAACGGCGCACGGCGCCACTATCACTGTCGAATCCAAAATATACCGGCCAGTTGCGCCAGAAGGCCCGGTCGGTCGAGCTGAAGCGCACTTCCGGCGCGCTACGCAGAACGATGCTGGTTTCCGGTTGCGCGTTCAGGAAATCCTGATAATTAAGCGCCGCGATATTCAGGTTCAATCCGCGAAAGGTATTGGTGACAAAAGCGTTGCTGTGTTGCTCGGAAATGGTGGCTTCGTTAAAGGTTGTAGCGAACGCCAAGCGGAATGTCAGCGAGCTTAAGTAGTTGAGGTCCGCTACCCCGCGCCAGCCATGAGCGAAATTTGAAGTGAAGAGCAAGTTAGCTTCACTACCGCCTTCGGAAATCAAGCTCCCATTTGGACCCAGAGGTAAGCCCCGGTCTTCCACGCCGTAATAGTGAACGCCCAAATTCATATTACTTTCCGGCACGGCGCGGATATCGACGCTTTGTCCCCATCCTCGCTTGCTCAGGAGCTGTGCGCCCGCTTCCGCATCCATCCAATCCTTCGGCGCCCAATAATAAGAATCGCCGATTACAAAGCCATTGACGGAATTTTCAGCGACCTCAGGCAGCAAAAATCCCGATTGGCGGACTTTCTGGCTCGCGGGGATGCTGGCGTACGGCAAATAAATCAAAGGAACTTTCAGCAATCGAAAGTTGGCTCGAACCAACACGAGCTTGTCATTGACCTTCAGCGTGGAACGGACAGAGTAGAACTTCCACACAGGGCGGGCAGGCATGCAAATTGTCAGCCAGGCTTTCTTGAAGACGTATGTCTGTTCGGCTACACGGTCCACTTCCTCCGCTTCGAAGGAGATCGGGTTGGTTGAGAACAGAACATTGGGGTTGGGGCGCCGGGGGACAGTGATTGTTCCCTGGACGTGAATGAAAACTCCCTGATCAGTACGGATGTTGTAATGCCCCTCGGGGGCCTCGATGTGTTGTGTATTGAAGTCGAAAATGACGTGTCCGCGGGCCAGAACGTCGTAAGTTTTGGAATCGTATTCGATATGGTCGGCCCTCAAGCGCATATTCAAATAGCGCACGTCCACGTCGCCATCCGCGATATAGCGGTCGCCCTCTTTTTTTTGTTGAGTAGCTTCGATGCGCACGATGCCGCGCCCTACCGGCATTTGCACTTGGGCTCCAGCTTTCAACGCAAATAAGAGTTGAAGAGCCAGAGCGGCAAACAAACCCAGGCAGCAAGCGTACGAAAGTTTGCTACTTTGAGAACGATCAGCCGGAACAGCGCCGGCACCCTTAAAGGGATCGAGGATAGTGGATAAACGGTGGAAACTGTTTTTCGCGAAGAAGATCACTCGCTGGTCTCTAATCGCAATTGCCGCAATTGATGTCGAACCCGCCGCTTTCAAGTGGCTGCTCGCTCATTCAGGCACATGAGAATCTGCAAGGAGCAGTTCGGGTTGGCTCAACGGAGACTTTTGTTCCTCATATGCCCCGATAGAGACGAAAAAGTTGCATTCCAGCGACGCCGGACCGCGGAGGTCACCTATTCTCATATTGCCATGCTGGATATGATAGGCCTTGCTGACGAGAACGGTTTCAAACGCGCCGAGGTCCTCGAATTGAACGTGCCGGATGGCAGCTGCAGTCTTCACAGTGAAAGGGAACGGCATTATAACTCAGTGGTCCAGCTTGCCATATCTTTCCGCGGAGCTGTTTGCGCAATGCCGTTCGGCGCGCAAGCCGGCTTGGCGGAGGAAAATCGACATTCGAGTGTAGGGCCAGCCGGAAAATACAGCGAAGTACCGATGGGATCAATCCCATGAGTATATTATCCATGGAGCGTTGCGATTCCAGCCGCAACGAACAACTTGCATCGTGCGCAATAATTTAAGGAAAATCGACTGGGTTATTTATGAGCAACCTTCGTATTCTTGTCGCTGACGATCACGACATCATTCGGCGAGGACTCAAGGCTCTTCTTTCATCTCGTCCAGGATGGGTTGTATGCGCCGAAGCTGCCACCGGACGGGAAGCGATTACTTTATCCGAACAACACAGGCCCGATATCGTGGTGATGGATATCAGCATGCCGGACCTGAACGGACTGGAGGCAGCACGCAAGATACGAAAACAGCTGCCCAAGACTGAAGTGGTCATCCTTTCGCTGCATTATTCCGATCAGTTGGTCCGGGAAATCGTGGATGCCGGCGCACGGGCCTACATCATGAAATCGGACGCCGATCGCGATCTGCTTATCGCCATCGAAGCTTTGGCCAATCATCGTTCTTTCTTTACTTCTCGCGCCGCGGAAATGCTGATCGATGGCTTCTGCAGGCAGAGTTCCGTCACGGAACCGCGGGTTTTAATGCGCAACCGGCTGACTTCCCGTGAAAGAGAGATCGTGCAATTGTTGGCGGAAGGCAGAAGCAGCAAAGAAGTGGCCGTGACGCTGGGCATCAGCGTGAAGACTGCGGAAACTCACCGCGCCAACATCATGCGGAAACTGGAGTTGCATTCGGTCAGTGAATTGGTGCGCTACGCTGTGCGCAATCAAATTATAGAGCCCTAACTTCCTCTCCCGATCAACATTAAATCTTCAGTCTGAGGTCCCTGCTCAGATGAATTGCAACGATCCAAGAAATGCCGTACAACAACTTTCTACGAGACACTCTGCAAGCTCAAGCAGGGTTCGTCAGAAGTAGTGCGATCTGATGTCTTCATGGCAGACACAATGGGGAATGTTCTGGGTGCAACCCCACTCAAGACCGGGGAGTGTAACTTCCTGGTCTGGGCGCCCCAGGCGGATTCCGTCGAACTCCGCATCCTGAATTCTCACTGTCAATCTATTCCCATGGAATGCCTTCCGAGAGGGTATTTTCGTGTCGTTACGCCAGCTGCGCCCTTTAGCCTGTACCAATATGATCTCGGCGGAAATGGCGAAAAGATAAGGCCTGACCCGGCTTCACGCTCTCAGCCGCAGGGCGTTCACGGTCCGTCCCAGGTCCTCGCCCGCAACGAATTCAACTGGAGTGACAGTGGCTGGCGGGGTTTGCCAATTCGCGATTTAGTTTTTTACGAAGTACACGTCGGAACCTTCACGCCCGAAGGTACCTTCGACGCCATAATTCCTCGACTGCCTAATCTGAAGGATCTGGGAGTTACAGCGATAGAGCTGATGCCAGTGGCGCAATTTCCGGGCGAGAGGAACTGGGGCTACGATGGAGTTTTCCCGTTTTGCGTGCAGAATTCCTATGGCGGCCCGTCCGGGCTGAGACGATTGGTGGACGCTTGTCATAGGGAAAATCTCTGTTTTGCACTCGATGTTGTTTATAACCATTTCGGGCCCGAGGGCAATTACCTTGCCGATTTTGGGCCCTACTTTACAGACCGCTACCGCACACCGTGGGGTCAGGCGGTGAATTTCGATGGCGAGTGGAGTGATGAGGTGCGCCGTTTCTTTATCGAGAACGCCCTGTATTGGATCCGCGATTTTCATGTGGACGTACTGCGCCTCGACGCTGTGCATGCCATAATTGATACATCCGCAAACCCATTCCTACGCGAACTGAATCGCATTGTACAAGCGACCGCGGCAGACCTGAACCGCGAAATCCATCTGATTGCGGAATGCGATCGGAACGACATTCGCACCGTACAGCCGGGGGAGCGGGGAGGGTACGGTTTCGCGGCCCAGTGGAACGACGATTTCCATCATGCAGTGCACGCCGTCCTAACCAACGAAAGCGATGGTTATTATCAAGATTTCGGGCAGGTCTCGCAGATCGCAAAGGCCTTAACAAGCGGCTATGTCTATCAGGGCGAATATTCGAAGTACAGACTGCGTTCGCATGGAAGTGAATCAAAAGGGGTGAGTGGGGAGCACTTCGTTGTTTTCACGCAAAACCACGATCAGATCGGCAATCGGATGAAGGGCGAACGGTTAGGTCAACTAGTGGACTTCGAGGCGTTGAAGGTCGCGGCCGGCGTAATGCTGCTTTCGCCGTTTGTGCCTTTGATCTTCATGGGCGAGGAATATGGGGAGACGTCGCCCTTTCAGTATTTTGTCAGCCATCAAGATCCGAACCTGATAGAAGCTGTGCGCCAGGGCAGAAAGAATGAATTCAAAACATTTTGCTGGAACGAAGATCCGCCTGATCCACAGGATCCGGCAACATTTGCGCGTTCGAAGTTGCATTGGGAAATACAAGAACGTGAGCCACACAGGCAACTTCGCGACTTCTATACAGAACTTCTCCGGATCCGAAAGCAATTGCCTGCATTGGCCAATCCTGAGATGTCCTGGGTTGAAGCCACGGCATGTGAAAACGATAAAACGCTGCTCGTGCGTCGCCGGACGGCGGGTCAGGAAATATTTGCTTGCTTCAATTTTGGCAAGAGCCCATCTGAGGTGACAATTTCCCTGCCTAAAGCCGATTGGGTAAAAGTGCTGAATTCTCGCGATATCCGCTGGGCTGGCCTGGGGACCTCATTGGCGGGATGTTTGCCATCTGGTCCAAATCAATCCATTCTTATCGATCCGTACTCCTTTGCTCTCTACCGTTCTAATGACCGAGGAAGAAAGTGACCGATCGCTACGTTTGCATACACGCGCATTTCTATCAGCCGCCCAGGGAAAATCCGTGGCTCGAGGCCATTGAGATTCAGGACTCGGCGTATCCCTACCACGATTGGAATGAAAGGGTCACCGCGGAATCCTACGCGCCCAATGCCGCCTCGCGCATTCTCGACGGCGAACAAAAGATCATCGACATCGTAAATAACTACTCGAAAATCAGCTTCGACTTCGGACCCACGCTGATCTCCTGGATTGAAACGAAGTCGCCGCGCCTTTATAAGGCGATTCAGGCGGCCGACCAGGAAACATGCCAACGCTTCGCGGGCCACGGCGCTGCCATGTCCCAAGGTTACAACCACATGATTATGCCGCTCGCGAACGATCGAGATAAGTCCACGCAAGTAATTTGGGGCAACCAGGATTTTGAGTACCGTTTTGGCCGTTATCCGGAAGGAATGTGGCTGCCAGAGGCCGCAGTAGACGTTGCAACCCTCGAGGCGTTGGCAGCACAGAAGATCCGGTTTACGGTGCTTCCGCAGCATGCCGCGAAGCGAGTGCGGACCATCGGAAAGCGTGAGTGGAAAGATGTGAGCGGCGGCCGGATCGATCCTTCACGCGCCTACCTGGCTAATCTGCCATCGGGGCGCAGCATCGTTTTGTTCTTTTTTGACGGACCCATTTCGCACGCGGTGGCATTTGAAAACATCCTGATGCGAGGCGAAGATTTTGCGCAACGTCTGATGGGAGGATTCTCCGACACGCGGAAGTGGCCTCAGCTCACCAATATCGCCACGGACGGAGAAACTTATGGGCATCATCGTCCCCATGGCGATATGGCTTTGGGCTATGCGCTGCGCTATATCGAAACGCAAAAGCTCGCTGAACTCACCGTTTATGCCGATTTTCTTGAAAAGCATCCGCCTACGCACGAGGTGGAAATTGTCGAGAACACCTCGTGGAGTTGCGTCCACGGCGTTGACCGGTGGCGCTTCAACTGCGGGTGTAACGCCGGCCGCCCGGGTTGGAATCAAGAGTGGCGTACGCCATTGCGCAATGCGTTTGATTGGCTTCGAGACACGCTCACCCCAAGATATGAAGAAGCCGCAGGCAAGCTATTCGTCGATCCTTGGCGGGCTCGGGATCGCTACATTTCGGTGATTCTGAATCGCTCGCGAGACAACGTGAGCCGGTTCCTTCACGAGGAGTCTGGTCGCGAGCTAAAAGAATGTGAACAGGTACGAGCGCTAAAGCTGATGGAGCTTCAACGCCACCTGATGTTGATGTACACGAGCTGTGGGTGGTTCTTCGATGAGCTCTCAGGATTGGAGACCGTGCAATCGATCCAATATTCGGGGAGGGCCGTTCAGCTAGCGCAGGGTTTGTTTGATGGCGCCGAAGTCGAAGAAGAATATCTGAATAAGCTATCGCTGGCTCACAGCAACATCCCCGAGCAAGGTGACGGCAGAAAGATTTACGAGAACTTCGTCCGGCCTGCAATCATCGATCTGAACAAAGTCGGCGCGCATTACGCGATCAGCTCCCTCTTTGAACCTTACCCGCCGCACAGTCAGACCTATTGTTACCAGATAGATCAGGAAGATCACACAATGCTATCCTCCGGCAAATCCCGTGTCTCTTTTGGCCGCGTTCGAATTACCTCCGACATCACTCTCGAGTCCTCTCGCGTAACCTTCGGGGCGGTCCATCTCGGAGATCATTACGTCACGGGAGGTGTTCGAAAATTCGTAGATGAGCAAGCGTATAAAGAAATAACCGAGCGCATTACAAAGGTCTTCGAAAGCGGCGATTTCACAGACTTGATCAGAGCAATCGATGTGGCTTTCGGCTCAGGCAGCTACAGCCTGAAGCTTCTTTTCAGAGATGAGCAAAGAAAGATATTGCAGATCATTCTAAATTCGGCGCTGGAAGAAGCAGAGTCGTCCTATCGGCAACTCTATGACAGCCGGGCGCCGCTGATGCGCTTCGTAGCTGCCCACGGGCTTCCACTTATCCGTCATTTTCAGGCGGCCGCGGAAGTTACACTGAATGCCGAACTGCGCCGGGCCATCGAGGCGGACAGTGTCAACGTCGATTTGGTCCGAGCGTTAATGGAAGAAGCCCGTGCCGTGCACGTCAACCTGGATGCGGCGACTCTGGAGTTCGCGTTGCGCCGCAAGCTGGAGACCATGGCGGAAGCATGGGAATCGCAACCATGCGATGTGGAGAAAGTGGCGTCGCTGGAAGCGGCGGTACGGCTGGCACGTTCGTTCCCATTTGAAGTGCGTCTATGGGAAATTCAGAATATCTACCACTCCGTCCTTACAAGCTCAGCGAATGGAAATAAGCCTCACGGAGAAGGCTGCGATCTGCCGGAGTGGAATCAAACTTTCCGATCCTTGGGGGAGCAATTGGGAATGCGGATGTCGTAACCCATGCCCCGTCCCTGCGCTACCTATCGCATTCAATTCAATCTCAACTTTCGCTTCAGAGATGCGGAAGAGCTGGTGCCTTATCTTCACGCGCTGGGCATTACGCATCTCTACGCTTCGCCCCGTTTCCGTGCCCGAAAAGGAAGTCTCCACGGCTATGACGTGGCTGACGCTGCGCGCGTAAATTCTGAATTAGGAACCGAAGAGGAGTTCGAAAGCTTAGTCAATCGGCTGCACAACTATGGGATGGGACTGCTGCTGGATATCGTTCCCAATCATATGGCCGCAAGTGAGGAAAATCCCTGGTGGATGGATTTGCTCGAGAACGGCCAGAAATCACAATTTGCGTCGTATTTCGATATCGACTGGGCTGCCGACCCTCTCCAGCGCTCGCGCATTTTGCTCCCGGTTCTTGGGGATACATACGGCAGAGTGCTCGAAAATCAGGGGATCAGCCTACACTATGACGACCAAGGATTTTTCGCCCGCTACTACGAGATGCGTTTTCCAATTCGGCCTGAAACCTACCGGTACATTCTGGCTGCTTGCCTGGAGGAGTTGGAAGCGAGTGATGAATCCGTTGATGCTATCCGCAGGACGGTCAAGCGCGCCTGCGAGATTTCCGATGAACTTGCGGCGGAGTCAGAGGCGGGTTCGTCCGGGGGGAACGGCCGCCGTTCGAAGATCTCTCAGCTGAAGAGCGAACTTTGGGAGATTTATCGCGATCCTGGAGCATTCCAAACAGCACTGGACCACGTGCTGACGCTCTTCAATGGAGTAAAAGGGGTGCGTAGGTCTTTCGACCGGCTCGATAAGCTACTGTCTGCTCAAGCTTACCGGCTGGCCTACTGGCGGCGAGCGTCCGAGGAGATCAATTACAGACGCTTCTTCGACATAAATGAACTGGTTGGAATTCGGATCGAGAACCCGAAGGTATTCGAAGCCAGACATGCCCCAATCTTCCGGCTGATGAAGGAAGGTGCGGTTGATGCTCTGCGTATTGACCACATAGATGGATTGCGTGATCCGTTCGACTACTTGTCCACTCTCCGAAAGCGAATTGAAGAAGTGGCTCCTGCGCAAAATAGCCGATCGGAACCGTACGTCATTGTGGAAAAGATACTCAGCGGTTCGGAGGACCTGCCTCCCGAATGGGCGGTGTCCGGCACCACGGGATACGATTTTGTAAATGCGGCCAATCTTCTTTTTGTCGAACCAGCGGGCTATGGCTATCTCGAGCGGCTTTATGAGCGACTTACCGGGGACGTCGGTTCCTTTTCGGAGGCCTGGTATCGGGGAAAAAAACAGGTCATGGAGCAGCTGTTTGGAGGTGAGATTCGGTCCCTAAGCCGTCGAATCGTGCGGCTCGCATTGATGGACCGCAGGGCCTGCGATTTGCCTTTCGTTGAACTGCAGACAGCTCTCAAAGAGATTACGGCCTCGCTCCCCGTTTATCGCACTTACGTTCGGGAGCAAAAAGTATCCAAACGCGATCTGCTGCAATTGGAAAGGGCGATCCATGCGGCACGCGGAAAGGCCCAGAAAAGCCAAATCAAGCGAGATATTTTCGCTTTTTTCCGGCGGGTTTTCCGGCGGGAGCCCGATACAGTTGAATGCTCATGGCCCCAGGAATGGCTGGACTTCATGCTTCGGTGGCAAATGTTCACCGGGGCAGTGATGGCCAAGGGATTTGAAGATACAGCCTTCTACATTCATACCGCACTGATCTCTTTGAATGAAGTGGGGTGTGACCCTTTTCGCACGGAGCAGATATTCGGGCTGGAAAGGTTCCATCGCTTCAACGAGCACCGGCGGCAATATTCGCCTCAGACCCTGAATGCCACTTCGACACATGACACGAAGAGGAGCGAGGACGTCCGTGCTCGTATTCATGTGTTGTCGGAAATTCCCCAGGAATGGCACACCCATTTCCGGCGCTGGAGTTCCTGGAATCGGGATAAAAAAGTGATGGACGAAGACGGGATGGTTCCTTCGGCTCCGGCGGAGTTGCTGATCTACCAAACTCTTCTTGGCGCATGGCCGCTCGAAGAGGCCGAAATCGACGGATTTCGTGACCGCCTGCTGGCCTTCGTCACGAAAGCGGCTCGTGAAGCCAAGCAATCCACGAGCTGGCTTAATCCTAATGACGCGTACGAGAGAGCGCTGCGGCAGTTTGTCTCACAGATACTCGATCGTTCGAACGGTGGGCGCTTTCTGGCTGATTTCCGAAGATTTCAGAGCCGCATTGCGTTCCATGGAGCGCTCAATTCGCTTTCTCAGGTGCTTCTAAAGATTGCCGCACCTGGAAATCCAGACTTTTATCAGGGCAACGAACTCTGGGATTTCAGCATGACTGATCCGGATAATCGACGACCGATTGACTTCAAAACAAGAGCCAGGTTTTTCGAGAACCTTCGCCATTCGGGCCGCGAGAGCCCACAACTAGCCTCTTTACTGCACAATTGGACGGACGGGCGCC
>Ga0187821_10000329_pt1 | contig 11838 bp, 13 predicted proteins | sample NC_wetland_sal_i_20_FD_132442 | JGI IMG/M metagenome (GOLD analysis project Ga0187821, IMG submission 132442) | Wetland sediment microbial communities from Neuse River Estuary, North Carolina, USA - SourceSoil_1 | ecosystem: Environmental > Aquatic > Freshwater > Wetlands > Sediment | place...
GGCGGCGCTCGAAATTCCGCGCGTTCTCGTGCCGCGTTTTCCCGGAGCGCTTTCCGCGCTGGGCATCCTGCGCGCCGATGTGACCAAGGAATTGTCTCGCACGGTGCGGCTCGAAATGGAAAGTGCCACGGACGCAACGCCGAAACTCCATCGAGCTTTCGGCGCATTGGAACAAGAAGGACACAAACAAATGCGGGCCGAAGGTTTTTCCGGTGGCGCCGTCAACATCCATCGTTCTCTCGATATCCGTTATCGCGGACAGTCCTACGAACTAAACGTGCCATTCAACGGAGACTTCATCTCTGCGTTCCATCGCGCCCACGAAAAGCGCTACGGCTATTTCGATCGCGCCCGCGCGTGCGAGGTCGTGAACATTCGAGCGCGCCTTACGGGACGCACGCCGAAACCGGCATTGCCAAATTTCAAGGCCGGCGGACCAAGCGCAGCGCCCGCGCTCGTCTCCAAGTCTCGGGTCCTGTTCCACGGGCGCCGTGAAATGACGCACATTTACGACCGCGCGAAGCTTCGCGCGGGATACCGCATCCCCGGCCCCGCCATCGTGACCGAATACAGCGCCACGTCGCTGATTCCCGCTGATTGGGCTTGCCGCGTCGATCGAAACGGAAACCTAATCCTGGAGCCACGCCGATGAAAGTGGACCCCATACGACTGGAGATTTTCAAGAATCTCTTCCATTCGGTCGCGGAAGAAATGGGGGCCGCGCTCCGCCGATCCGCTTTTTCGCCCAACATCAAAGAGCGGCGTGATTACTCTTGCGCGGTCTTTGACGCGACAGGTGATGTTCTCGCCATGGGCGATCACATGCCCGTTCATCTGGGCTCGATGCCCATGTCGGTCCAGGCGGCTTTGCGTGCGTTCAAACTCAGTCCCGGCGATGTCACGCTACTGAACGATCCGTACGCAGGCGGAACGCATCTGCCGGATCTGACGATGGTGATGCCTGTCCTAGCGCCGAGTTCTTCTCGCCCGCTGTTTTACATCGCCAATCGCGCCCATCACGCCGATGTGGGAGGCGCGCACGCGGGCTCGATGGGCCTGTCGCGCGAAATCTTCGAGGAAGGCTTGCGCATCCCTCCCGTAAAAATCATGGAGCGAGGGCGCATGTCGCGCGACGTGATGGCGATTCTTCTCTCCAACGTTCGCACCCCGCGTGAGCGCGAAGGCGATCTGACCGCGCAAATCGCGGCCTGCCGCATCGGCGAGCGCCGTCTGATGGCCCTCGTCGCCAAGTACGGGAGCAGGGAAGTGATCGCGTACGGGCGCCACTTGCTCGACTACTCGGCCAGGATGATGGCCGCCACGATTGCCGCGATCCCCGATGGCGTTTACCGCGCCGAAGATTTTCTGGACGACGATGGCATCACGGACCGGCCTCTTCGCATCGCCGTCACGATCCGCATTCGCGGGAAATTTGCGGAAGTTGATTTTACGGGAAGCGCGCCGCAATGCGCTGGCAGCGTCAACGCTGTCGCAGCCATCACGGAGTCCGCAGTCTTCTACGTTTTTCGGTGCCTGCTGGACGAACAAGTCCCGGCCACATCCGGCCTGATGCGGACGATTCGCGTATTCGCACCCGCCGGCACAGTCGTGAACGCGCTCCCTCCCGCGGCAGTAGCTGGTGGAAACGTGGAAACATCGCAACGCATAGTAGATACGCTCCTCAAGGCTCTCGCTCGCGCGATCCCCTCGCGCATTCCCGCCGCAAGCCAGGGCACGATGAACAATCTATCTTTTGGCGGAAGCGACGCGCGGCACAACGGAAAACCTTTCGCCTATTATGAAACGATTGCAGGTGGAACGGGCGGAGGTCCGGGCCACGCGGGAAATAGCGGAGCCCACAGCCACATGACCAACACGCTCAATACTCCCATAGAAGTTCTCGAGCATGTTTACCCCGTCCGAGTTCATCGTTATGCGCTGCGGAAAGGTTCGGGCGGGCGTGGAAAATTCCCAGGCGGCGAAGGTATCACCCGCGAAATCGAAATGCTGGCTGACGTGCAGGCCGGAATCCTATCGGACCGAAGGAAACTATCGCCATATGGCCTGGTGGGCGGATCTCCCGGCAGTCCTGGAAAGAATGAGATCGTCATCGAAGGAAAGACGCGAGGTCTTCCTTCCAAATGCACATTCCGAGCCCCGGCAGGAGCACTGATCCGGATTGAAACACCGGGTGGAGGCGGTTGGGGAAGAACACGGAAAGCGCTGGCGGCGGCGCGCAGAAAAGGAAAAAGCCCCAAGGCGTCGTCGCCTTGAGGCTTTTTGGAACTTAGGAAAATGAAAATAGCGGCTAGAACTCAACGCCTTCGGGCTTCTCAATCGGCGAAGGCATCTGCAACCGCGCTTTTGCGAGCGACTTGATCAGTGCGTCTTCGACGTTTTCGGCGGAAGTGTTTCTGGCGGTGGCGAGTTCACTGACGAGGAGGAATTTAGCCCGTTCCAGCATTTTCTTTTCGCGGAAGGAAAGCGGCTTGGTTCGGCTGAGCGATACTAGGCTCTTCAGTACGGCTGCTACTTCAATCAGCTCCCCCGTTCGCATTCGCTCCGAATTCTCTTTGAACCGGTGTTTCCAGTCGTGGTGCGAATTCGGCTTGCCCTTTTCCAGAAAGCTCAGAACCTTAAGCGTTTCTCCGTTTCGAATCACGTGCCGCAATCCAACCGATTCGGCGTTGGTTGCGGGAACCATGACTTTGAGGCCGCTAGCTAAGATCTTAACCATAAAATACTTTTCCGTGCGTCCATTCAATATCCCGAAATTGATTTGCTCGATCATCCCAACGCCGTGGTTAGGATAGACGACCTTATCCCCTATCTTGTAATCCATGGTCGGAAGCCCCCTCGAGGTAAGCTAAGAAAGTTTGCACCCTGCGGATAGTGAAGTCAAGATATTTCTTCTAGAATCAGCAAGTTATGCGATATTTTGATTCGAGATTGGTCCCTGAATTGCACAGCAATTTTTACTTAGATTTAACAGGTTTCCAGTAGACAGATCACTTCCTTCCTCAGTTCCAGGCTCCGCATGCATTAGAATGGCTAAATGCTGATTCTGGCCGTAGATACGAGTACCCGAACCGGAAGTGCCGCCATTTTGCGAGACTCCGAGGTCCTGGCCGAAATATCGGGATACGAGGAAACGCCCTATTCTTCGCGGCTTTTTCGCGATATTGCCCTGCTGCAGGACAGGGCAAACTTCCGCTTGGATCAAGTCGATTTATTCGCGGTTGCTGCGGGGCCCGGGTCTTTCACTGGGCTTCGAGTCGGTCTGACGGCGGTAAAAGCCTGGGCCGAGGTGCATGGGAAACCCATCGCAGCCGTAAGCGGGTTGGAGGCCATTGCCGCGGAGTTGCTAGCGGGGGAGACCCCCAGCGCTCCAGGAGCCCACTTCATCGCGCCATATTTGGATGCCCGCCGCGGACAGATCTTCGGCGCAATTTATCGAAGAATTCCCGGAGAAACGATGGGCCTCGCGCTTGCCAGTGACGAGTCGATCCTCTCGGTGGACGAGTTTCTGGAATTAGTGAAGGCGAAGTCACCCGAACTTGTGCAACTTGTCTCGCCGACGCCGGAAGTGCTCCCTGCCGCTCTCCTCAGCAAAGTTCTGCCCGAGGCGCGCATCGTGCAAGTATCCGCGGCTCTGGCTCCCGCCATCGGGCGGCTAGGATTTGAAAGAGCCATGCGCGGAGACTTGGTCGATTCGATCCGCCTCGACGCAAACTACGTGCGGCGCTCCGACGCCGAATCGGCATGGAAGGATGGGTGATGCCCGCTCCCGGCGAGAAAATCGGCGATTCCCCGGTGGTCACGGTTCGGCGAATGACCGAGTCAGACGCCTCCGACGCGCATTCCATATTAAAGGAAAGCCCTGAAGCGTCGATATGGTCAAGGGAGAGTCTGCTGGAATCGGTTTTCCAGGGAATCGCCTGGGCAGCGGAGCTGCATGGACGCGTGGAGGGAATTCTGATCGGACGAGCGGCCGCGGACGAATTCGAGATATTGAATTTGGCTGTCGGGAAGTCGTTCCGGAGACGGGGTATAGCGACTCAATTGGTGAACTCCGCACTGGAATACGCCCGCACGGCAGGCGCGAGGCGGACATATCTGGAAGTGCGGGCTTCCAACTCAGGCGGGATCGACTTTTACGCGCGAATGGGATTTCGCGAATGCGGGCGCCGGCCGAATTATTATCATGATCCCATCGAGGACGCGGTGCTGCTCGTTTCGCACAGCGAGGAAAATAATCCGTAGTTTTTGTTGAAATATACTTGGCGGGCGCAATGCATTGTGCTAGCTTCGACTTGTTATGTAACACTCCATTCACAATTCGGATTGGTCAGGAGGCACACGATGCCGACCTTGAATCGAGAGATACGCGAGCAACTTCTGACATATGACCAAGAGTTTCAGAAACTCACGCAGTTGCATTCGGAATACGAAGCCAAGCTAAGACAGCTTTCGCAATCCTCCTACCTGAATCTGGAAGACCTTCAGCAAGAAGCTACCCTCAAAAAATTAAAATTGCGAGTCAAAGACGCGATGGAGCGACATATCGCCCAGCGCCTGCATCCTCCCGCAGCGCGTTAACCCTCCGGGCATTGCCAAATTGAGCTAGAATATGAGCAGTTGCACCGGGAGTGTCGCCGTTTTTCCTCCTGACAAGGATGTGCATGATAAAGGACGGCTACAAGTTTGCCGCTGGCCCGCTGCTTGCGGGCATCATCGCCCTGGGATTCCACTGGAACTGGCTTGGGGGCATTCTGATCTTCCTCGGTATTTTTGTAATGTTTTTCTTTCGCGATCCCCAAAGGACCCCGCCGCCGGATCCGGACACGATCGTTTCTCCAGCCGACGGCCGCGTTATGGAAGTCGTGGAAGAATCGCTTAACGGGAAGCCGGGACGCCGGATCAGTGTGTTTCTGTCGATCTTCGACGTGCACGTCAACCGGTCGCCCGTAGCCGGACGCATCACCGCCATCGAGTACCGCACGGGCAAGTTTTATGCGGCTATGCGCGGCCGGGCATCGGCCGAAAATGAGCAAAATTCGTTTCATATTCAGAGCGACCGGGGGGAAGTGGTCTTCAAACAGATCGCCGGATGGATTGCGCGCCGTATTATCTGTTGGAAAGCAGTCGGCGATTCCGTGATGCGGGGCGAGCGCGTAGGTATGATACGCTTTGGTTCACGCACGGATATTTGGCTTCCCGAGGGTGTCGAAGTACAGGTTCAGCCCGGACAGCACGTGGCGGGGGGCACCAGCATCCTGGCGCGATGGAAATGAGCGACTTCGAACAGCACGAACTCGGGTTTCCCGGCGCCCGGCGAGCCAATCTCAAGCTCCGCCGCGGCATCTACCTCTTGCCCAGTTCCATGACCGTGGCGAACATGCTATGCGGCTTCTATGCCGTCATGGCCACGCTCAAGGGCGGCGGCACGGATTTGGACAATGCCGCCAAGGCCATCGGCCTGGCCATCGTCTTCGATTCCTTCGACGGCTTCGTGGCCCGGGCCACGGGCACGAGCAGCGAATTCGGCAAGCAGTTTGATTCGCTGGCCGATATGGTCAGCTTTGGGATCGCTCCTGCCGCGCTGGCCTTCACCTGGGGTGTGCGCGGCATTGCCGAGACTGACTTCCTGGACATCCGGCGGTTGCATCAGATTGGCTGGTGGGTGGCGCTAGTCTTTGTGATTTGCTGCGCCTGGCGCCTGGCCCGGTTCAATATTCAGGGAATGGCGCCCGGAACAGGGTCAAAATACTTCGTCGGGCTGCCGTGCCCGGCCGCAGCGGGGCTGATTGCCGCCACGGTGCATGCGATTAAATCGCCGATTGAAGACTGGCGCTGGTCGGTCTTCTGGATGCTGGTGGTCATGGCGGACGCGGCCTTGATGTCCAGCACGGTGCGCTATCGCAGCTTCAAGGACGTCCCCATGGCGGCGCGTCAAAAGTCGTTCCTGGTCATCGTCATGGCGTTGCTCGTCTGGCTGATCGTTTCGTATTCGGAAGTTGTGTTGATGTTGATGGCGACAGTCTTTGTCACATCAGGCGTCACGCTTCATTTAATCCGCATGGCTCGCCATTATCTGGTCTCGCATACCCCCAGAACATGACTTCCCCCAAAGAGGCAGTTCGAGTAGCCATCGCGGGGGCGTCTTCTCTGCTCGGCAAGGAACTAAACCTGTGGCTGGAAGAATCGAAATTTCCCGCGAGCGATATTCGTCTGCTCGATGAGGAAATCGTCGCCGGAACGCTCACCGAAGCCGGCGGCGAACCGGCCATCATTGAAACAGTCACCGAAGACAGCTTCGAGCGCGTGCGATTCGCGTTCTTTACCGGGTCGCCGGAATTCTCGAAGCGCCATGCCGCGGAAGCGCGCCGCGCCGGCGCCGTGGTGATCGATCTCAGCGGAGGACTGGGAGCGGACGCAAATGCCAGGTTGTGGATTCCAACGCTGGATGCCGTGCTCGCCTCGCCCGTAGAAACCATTTCGCCGTTTGAGCCGCAAAGCCTGTTCGTTGTTCCCTCGGCTCCCGCCGACGCGGCGATTTCCATTTCGGCGGCGCTCGCCCCGGCCGGGCTCGAGCGCCTCGTCGTGACCGTCCTTCAGCCCGTATCGGAGCATGGCCCGGAAGCGATCGAGGAATTGGAAAGTCAGGTAGTCAAACTGCTGTCCTTTCAACCCGTATCGCAAATCGTGTTCGATCAGCAGGTCGGGTTCAACTTGCTCTCCAGCTACGGCCCGGAGAGCAGGTTAAAGCTGTCCGATGCGCGCACCAGAATTGCAAATGAATCTCGAAGGTATCTCGGCGGCCGCGCGCCAGTGCCCGCCATCATGCTTGTCCAGGCGCCGGTCTTCTATTCGCATGCCTTCACGGCGTATGCGGAATTTAAGGCCGCTCCTGCGCTCGATGATCTCGCCTCCCGCCTGCAGGGCGCAGGCCTGAAAGTCGTGCGTGCAAAAGATGAGCCGCCCACGAATGTAAACGTCGTTGAAGAAGTCCGCCCGGTGCTGAAGCAACCTGAGCGCGACCCCGGCATCGAAACTGGTGTCTGGCTGTGGGGCGCCGCGGACAATTTGCGGGTCCCGTCGGCCACCGCCGTAGCCATCGCGGAAAAGCTGCTCGCCTCGTAAATCATGGTGTTGCGAATAGGCTTCAAATAGCTCAGACTTCACAGGCTGCGGAAAAAGGACTCTAATCCTTATGTCATGCTGAGCGAAACGAAGAATCTCTCCTTCTGTTTACCTGAGAACCCGGAGAGATTCTTCGCTTCGCACAGAATGACAAAATGGCGGTTTTTTTTGGAGCCTGTAAAGCCTGCGCTACTGGGCGATGCTGAAGCAATGATCTCGAAACGAGTAGTGGAACGAGGCATCTGCGATCGAGCAGATGCTTAGGGGAAATCCGCACCGGTGAATGACAGAATCAAGGCGCGAGCAAAGGAACCAATCAATGCCCGCGTGAAAGCCTGGGTCGACCCGCCGGCACGGCAAAATGGTTTTTACTTCAAATTTAAAATATCAAATTTCAGATCTCAAAATTCAAATTTGAAATTTGAAATCCTTGTCATCTGCCTCTGTCTTGTCCTGTTCCTCTCCGCCTGCGGCTACCACGTCGGCGGAACGGCCTCCGAGCTGCCTCCCGGCCTGAAAGTCATCGCGGTTCCCGCGCTCAAGAACGACACGCCCCGCTATCGCATCGAGCAGCGCATGACCGAGGCCGTGGTCCACGAATTCATTGCCCGCACGAAATACCGCATTGTTTCATCCGAGGATTCCGCGGACGCGGTGTTGCACGGCGAGATCACCAGTTTCGAGGCCATTCCCGCGGTGTTTGACACGACTCCAACAACGACGCCCAACTCCACGTCGGTGCCGACGGTGAATACCACGACGGCGCGCGCCACCACGATGCTCATCTCCGTTCACATGAAGGTGTCGCTCGAAGAGCGCGAAACCCAAAAAGTGCTCTACAAGAACGACGACTATCTTTTCCGCCAGCCCTACGAAATTTCCACCGATCCTTCAAAATTCTTTGACGAGCAAGCGCCCGCGCTCGAACGGATGTCGCGCGATTTCGCGTCCCGCCTCGTTGCCGATGTTCTGGAGAATTTCTGATGGCCGCCGTCTCTACGCACGAACTCCTGGCGCGTCTCGCGAAAGGGAAGCCCATTCCGGGGATTCTCCTGGCGGGCAGTGATAGCTATCTGCGCGAAATGTGCCGCAAGAAACTCGTCGACGCGTACGTGGCCGAGGGCACCCGCGATTGGGGTGTTCGGAAATTTTCCGCGGACGATGATGATATCTCCGCAATCCTCGTTCAGGCGCAGACGATGCCCATGCTCGCCCCGCAACAAGTGATTTTCGTCAGCGAGGTGGAAGCCTGGGAGCGCCTGGGAGACGATTCACGGGATTCCCTCGTGAAGCAAATTTCAGAATACCTGGATAATCCCGCGCCGTTCACCATCCTTGTCTTTGAGGCGGCCGCGCTGGATCAGCGGATGCGCCTCGCCAAAATGTTCGCGGAGAAAACGCTGACAGTTTCGGTGGAGCTTTCGGCCGAGCCTGCCAAACGTGCGCGTCTCGCAGCGCCCCTGTCCCTCGAAATGGCCAAGGAATTGGGCGCGACCATCGAACCCGATGCGGCGGACGAACTCTGCGACATTCTCAATGGCGACCTCGCGTCGATCCATACGGAACTCGAGAAACTGTCCGCCTATGCGGGCGACCGGCGGACGATCTCGCGAGCGGACGTCGATCTCCTGGTGATCTCTGCGCGAAAGTATGAAGTGTGGGATTTGGCGGACATGCTGGCCGCGCGCCAGCCCTCGCAAGCCTTGGAATTTCTCGACAGGCTGCTACGAGAAGGTGAAGCCGCGCCTGCGCTGCTCGGCGCGCTGGCCTGGATGTACCGAAAACTTCTCGAGGCGCAGGAATTGCCGTCCGGCGCGCAGGGATGGCAGGCCGCCAGCCGCCTGAAGATGCGTTCCGACGCGGCCGAACTCGCGGTAAAGCAATCGAGAAAATTTCCGAAGACGCAGCTCACCAGCGGTCTGGCCGCCCTGTACGAGGCCGACAGCCGCCTGAAATCCGGGGGAACAAATCAGCGCGCGGTGATGGAATTTCTTGTAACGCAGCTTGCTTCTCCGGTTCCCGTCTAGTCGTGAGTTCTTCCAGAATGTGATAATTGTAGTTACGTCATGGCGGTGAATCGGTATAGCGGCACGGCGTGCCCCTACAGTTGGCGCTCTCTCTTAATGAAAAACGCCCGGAGAACTCTCCGGGCGCATCCTTTCATTCTGGATAATCCGAATCTGGTTAAGCGAAGCAAAGGCGAGCCGCTCGATTACGCTTTCGCGGCAGCGGCCAGTCCATTTACGGCCACGCTCAGCCGCGACTTGTAGCGGTTTCCCGTGTTCTCCTCGAGCACGCCTTTGCTGATCGCGCGGTCAATCGCGGATAGGGTAGGGCGTAGCAGAGTCCCTGCCGAAGTGGAATCTTTGGCGGCAATCGCGGTGCGCAGCTTCTTCATGATGGTGCGCACGCGAGTCGTGTTCGCGCGGTTGATTTCCGCCCGCATGCGCGCCTGTTTTGCCCGTTTGATTACCGATTTCTTACGCTTCTTTACTTTAGTAGGTGCGCCTTGCGCCATTCCATTCTCCTATTTGCATGGATTGCAATGAAAATACACTAGCGGACGCGCCAGCCTTTGTCAACGAACGTGCAAAATGCGATGGGCTTGCGCAATCTTGTAAAAAAGGGAAAAATGTGACTTCCGATGCTTGCCTTAGCTTTAGTCGCCGGGTGCCAGCTGTGAACAGATCCTCGAATTCCGTAAAGATTTCGCTGCGCTTGGTTTCGTTCCTGATCCTGCTGATGGCGATGATTGTTCACGGCCAGGATAAAGACGCGGACGGAAAAGCGAAGTCGGACGCCGCCTCAACCGACGTGCGGCTGACGATTGTCGTCACCGGGGGTGAGGACAAGAAGCCAATAGATAGCGCCAGCGTTTACATCCGCTACGTTGAAGAGCACAAACACGGCAAGGACAAGAAGGTCGAGATGAATTTGAAGACGAACCAGTCGGGAGTTTGCCATGTGCCGGTGATCCCGCCGGGCAAATTCGTGATCCAAGTGATTGCCGAGGGTTGGAAGACCTATGGCGAGTATTACGACATCAACCAGACGGAGCAGACAATCAACATCACGCTCGCGCGCCCTCCCAAATGGTATTGAAGCAGGAATCCTGGCGGTTTTCCTTTCCGCACTGATATTTTAGGTTTGAGAATTTTTGTCCGTTTGGCGAGTTTCGTCCAAAAAAGAGCTTTAACGTTTCTGATCTACTCGAATTTGTGAAAAAAAGTGCTTCATCTTTGTGCAAACAGCATCAAGCGCCGTGTTTATCGCGGCCTACGTGCTTTTGATCCCCCTTTTCCACACACTTTTCAACAAAACTGTTGAAAACTTCCGGCGCGCGGATCGAGCGGCGTTGCTTTGATTATTTCGAGCGCGGTGTTAGATTAGCAACCCGGGGAGCATCGCGCGGATTTTTGCAGATGGAAGAAAAACCGTACAAAGGGTTTGTGGTCTGGCATTTGTTGTGGAGCAATCTCGGCGTGCGCCCGCTGCGCTCGGCGCTGAGTGTCGCGGCGCTCGCCCTTCAAGTGTTTCTCGTTCTGTTGATTGCGGGCCTCACATCGGGTGCATTGGCCGACTGGCGCACGCGCGCCGAGGGAGTAGGCGCCGACATCATCGTGCAGCCGCCCAATTCATCCATTTTTTTTGCGTTTTCCAGCGCCGTCATGCCCGAGTCCCTCTCGGAAAAAATTGCGAGCTTGCCCGGAGTCGACGAAGTGGCGCCGGTGTTCATCGTCGTCGATCAGAAAAATCTGGGAGTGGTCTATGGCATTGATTACGACCGGTTTGCCGGCCTGAGCAGGGGCTTCACGTTTTTATCGGGCGGTCCATTCCAACAGCCGGACCAGGCCATCGCCGACGACCTCGCGGCGCAGTCTCGCAAGTTGCGCGTGGGCCAAAAGGCGATTCTGCTCGGCCATGAATTCACGATTTCCGGCATCGTGCTACACGGCAAGGGGGCGCGCTTCTTCATTCCCATCAAGACAGCGCAGGACATTGCCGGCGCGGAAGGGCGAGCCTCGATGTTTTATGTGCGCAGCAAGGGCGACACCGAAGGCGCGCGCGCCGAACTCGTCAAACTGCTTCCCACCTACAAGATTCGTTCGATGGCGGAGTACAGCACTCTGATGAGTTCCTCCAACTTGCCGGAACTAAAGCCTTTTATTCGCTCGTTCGTCATGCTCGGAGTGGCCATCAGCTTTTTGGTCGTACTCCTGACGATGCACACGATGGTATTTGAGCGCACGCGGGACATTGGTGTTCTCAGGGCGCTCGGCTCCTCCCGCATGGAAGTTTGCTGGATGATTTTGGGCGAGACTTTGGTGATGGTCGCGCTGGGAGTGATCTGTGGATTGCTTTGTACCTACAGCGTTGTTGCCATTTTGCACAGGACATCACCTACTCTCCAAATTACCATCGAGGGCGGATGGATTGTGCGCGCGATCCTGCTGACGATCGGCGGCGCGATTGCCGGCGCGATGTATCCCGCCCTGCGCGCAGCGCAAAACGATCCCGTGGACGCGCTCGCCTACGAGTAATTTTTCATTCTAGTCCTTCCCAGAAACTTCGTATCTCTTTTGCACAGGGGTGAAGCCCGGGGCGCAAATTTTATTGCGCCTTTGCGATTAATTCTGATACAAGGGGGCCGGTCCAATTGTCGGAAACTTTTGCAAATGGAGATTCATCTCTACA
>Ga0187821_10000330_pt1 | contig 11830 bp, 13 predicted proteins | sample NC_wetland_sal_i_20_FD_132442 | JGI IMG/M metagenome (GOLD analysis project Ga0187821, IMG submission 132442) | Wetland sediment microbial communities from Neuse River Estuary, North Carolina, USA - SourceSoil_1 | ecosystem: Environmental > Aquatic > Freshwater > Wetlands > Sediment | place...
AGCATTTGCGCGCGCCGAATATCACGCCCGCCATCCTGAGAACCAACTTTTAATTTGAAAGCGTGGAATCCCCGATCGATCGCCTGGCGGGTCAGTTCTTTAACCCGATCGTCGTCATATTGAAACCAGCCTACTGACGTGTCGTATCCGGGGTAGCCAGTCCGCAATATATTTTCTCGTTGCCCGCGGGAATGCCCGTTGTCACGCAGCAGCTTTTCAGCTTCATCGCGGGACAAGACATCCTCGAGGTAACTCAAGTCCAGAAGTCCGATCAACTGCTTGGGCTCGAGGTCGAGAAGCAGTCGCCACAGGGGTACGCCACGGCTCTTGGCCCAAAGGTCAAAACACGCATTGGTGAGGGAAGCGAGTGCCAGGTGTACAACGCCTTTGTGAGGGCCCAGCCAGCGAAGTTGCGGATGTTGTGAAAGCTTCCGACTGAGATTCCCGAAGTCGGCCATGACCTCCTCGATCTCGCGGCCGACCAGATCCTTCCCTAACCACTCGATCACTTCGCAGACGATCTCGTTACCCATCCCCAGCGTGAGCACAATTCCCGTCCCGAATAGGTCGCTGTCAGTTCCGAGCAGGGTGGTAGCAAAGGCGTATTCCGCCCCGGAGTGCACGGCATCGCTGCCGGCTCCGTGGGAAAGGGGGAAACGCACATCGCGTGTTGCCAGCGAGGTGATTCCGTAATTCGTCATGGATGAGTCGAAAGCGAAACTCGCAGGCTAGCCAAGTTTCGCGGAGATCGAATATAGTGGGGCGCCTTCGACGACGGCAAGCATTCGTTGTCCACTCTGGATTTTGTTTCACCAGCTGAAATGGAGTCGGGAAAGGGAGAACATCATGAAACGCTATGGCTCCGTGATCCGCGTCAGGCCAGAATCTCTCGCGGCGTACAAGCGGTATCACGCAGCCGTCTGGCCGGAAGTTCTGGACATGATCCGCAAATGCAACATTCGTAATTATTCCATCTACCTCAAAGATGATCTTCTGTTTGGGTACTTCGAATACCACGGCTCTGACTACGCGGCAGACATGGCGAAAATGGCGGCAGATCCCAAAACGCAAGAGTGGTGGTCGGTCATGATGCCCATGCAAAACCCACTTCCAACTCGCGCCGAAGGAGAGTGGTGGGCCAACATGGAAGAAGTCTTTCACTGCGATTGAGTGACCGTTCGAGCGAAAAAGCAGCTTGCGAATTTTGATCCACTATGCAGATCATCGACACACATCAACATCTTTGGGATCTCGATCTCTTCCGCTATTCCTGGTTAGATTCATTCCCGCAATTGAACCGCTCGTTCCGCATGTCGGACTATCAGCAAGCTGCTTCCGGGTTGGGAGTGGTGAAGTCCGTTCACCTCGAGGCAGATGTTGACGAACCGCACATGCTTGCCGAGACGCGGCATCTGCTCGCACTCGCCGATCAGGCGGATAATCCACTCGAAGGCGTCGTCGCCTGCGGCCGACCCGAGAGCGAAAACTTCCGGAGCTATCTGGACAAAATAGCGGGACATCCCAAGCTGAAGGGCATTCGCCGTGTGCTCCACACGCAGCCGGACAACGTCGGGCAGGGAACTACTTTCATCCAAAACGTGGCCGCACTGTCCGAATACGGTTTGTCATTCGACATCTGTGTGCTTGCTCGTCAACTTCCGATCGCCATCGCCCTCGTTTCGAAGTGCCCGAACACGAAATTTGTTCTCGACCATTGCGGGGTTCCACGGGTCAAAGAACGAGATCTGGATCCTTGGCGCGAGCACATTTCCGAAATCGCAAAAGCTCCCAACGTGGTGTGCAAGATTTCTGGCCTGGTTGCGTACGCGGATCCGAAGAGCTGGACCCCGGCAGATCTCCAGCCCTTCGTTGAGCACGTGATCGCGAGCTTCGGATGGGACCGCGTTCTGTTTGGCAGTGATTGGCCGGTTTGTACACTCTCGGCGAGCTTTGCCCAGTGGGTCAATGCGCTTCGGTCGCTCACCGAATCCGCTGGCGAGTCAAACCAGAAAAAACTATTCCACGACAATGCGATGCGAGTGTACCGGTTGAGCTAGAGTCCAAACTCCTCTTCGATAACCGCATTATGCTGCCCAACCTTGGGCGCGAGTTTTTCGCTCTTGAGGACATTTCCGTCAAGGCGGACCGGAAGCCGCGTCGTAAGAATTTCGGCCATGGTTCCGTTGCGCAGCGTCTGCACCATGTCCAACTGGCGGAACGCCTCACTGGCAAAGAGTTTCGGCCAATCGAGAACCTCGGCACACCAGATATCCGCCGCATTCAGGATCTCCAGCCAATGCTCCGTTGTATGTTCCTTCAAGCGGCGTGCGATGGTTTGCTTAAGGCTGTCCCGCTTGCGGAAGCCATCCGCAGCATCGGAAATTCCCTGGAGTTCGGGCAAATCCAGCAACTTTCCAAGAGTTGGTAGATGAGTCATGGCGATTGCCAAGTAACCGTCCGCTGTGTCATACACCCCGTACGGCGCCGCCAGATACGCATGCGCGTTTCGAAATGCGCTTCTGCGTGGAGGCCGGCGCCCATCGTTCAGATGGGTCGTAAGAACCTCGAACTGAAAATCCAGCAAGGCCTCGATCAAACTGGTTTCGACCAATCCACCTCTGCCCGTAACACTCCGGCGAACCAGGCAGGCAAGAATGCCTTCACACAGGCTGTGGCCGGCCAGCATGTCCGCGATTGCCAGCGCCATCGGCGTAGGGGGATCTCCGTCATTTCCACTCAGCCACATGATGCCCGAACGCGCTTGCGCCAGCAGGTCCTGGCCAGGCCGGTCCCGCCATGCATCCGCGCTCCCGAACCCTGAAACGATTCCATATACGATACGGTCATTCATCTTTGAAACATCAGCAAAGCCAAAGCCAAGACGTTCGATGACCCCCGGGCGGAAGTTCTGCACCATTACGTCGGCGCGCGCGATCAGTTGGCGCAATTTCTTTTGGTGATCGGGATTCTTCAGGTCCGCTGCATAGCTTTCCTTGTTGCGATTGATGGCGTGGAACAGGGTGTTTTCGCCATGGACGTCGGTGTCGCTCAGGTAGATCGTCCGACCCAGGTCTCCAGATCCCGGCCGCTCGACCTTGATCACGCGGGCGCCCATATCCGCCAGCCGCAGGGTTGCCAGCGAGCCGGACAGGAACTGGCTGAAGTCCAGCACCAGCAGGCCCTGCAGAGGTCGCTGCAGCATCGCTTGTTTTTCCATTGCAGAAGCAGTCACGGCACCACTCCTAATCGATGGAGGGACGGGCGTCCTCGCCCGTCCTTCGCGTCTTCTACTAGACGAAAGCTGCTCAGCCAGCCAGTTCCAGAACCCACTTGCAGATTGCGCCAGTTTATTATTCTACTCATAAAATTGTATTTTCATTAGGAAAATAAAGGAGTACGCTTTACCGGGTCACGATGCCGATGCGACAACAATCACGAACGCGGCGCATAGAAGCCTCGCGCCGCGAGCGCTACGCCGCCCCTGCTCTGGAAAAGGGGCTGGACATTTTGGAACTGCTGGCGGCGGTATCCGACGCTTTAACGCACAGCGAGATTGCCGCCCGGCTCGGGCGCAGCGTGCCTGAAATTTTTCGGATGTTGGTGTGTCTCGAAGAGCGAGGCTACATCTCGCGCATGGGCCCGGATGAAAGATATCAACTCACGCTGAAGCTGTTCGAGATTGTTCATCAACACCGGCCCCTGCAGCGCTTGATCACGCAGGCGCGACCTCTGGTCCAGCGCGTTGCCAGCGAAACCGGCCAGTCCTGTCACCTCGCCATGCTCAACAACGCCGAAGTCGTCATCGTGGCGCAGGCGGATGCTCCCGGCAACATGGGCTTCTCGGTTCGACCCGGGGCCAACATTGATCTTCTGAACACAGCTTCTGGACATGTCATTCTCGCCTTTCAAAGTGATGAGGTCCGCTCCCGTGCCCTGGGAGCGTGGCGCCTGCGTTCGGGCAGGCCGATTCCCGCAGGACTCTACCGCCATCTCGAGCAAATACGCCGGCGTGGTTACGAGGAGCTGGCCAGCTACCAGGTTCACGGCATCGTGAACATCAGCTACCCGGTGCTGAACCAGCACGGCGAAGCCATCGCCGCCATGACGATACCGTTCATCTCCCGGATCGGGGACAGCCTCGGTCCACCTCAGGTGAAGCAGGCGCTGCGCCGAGCCTCGCGAACGCTGTCGCTCGCGGTGAGTGGTCGGAAATTGGAGCTTCCGGCGGGAGCAGCGCAAGCATGACGCGAGCGGAATATTACGAAGACTATGTGGTCGGCGCTCAGCGCATGACCTCCGGACGAACCATCACCGAAAGCGATGTGGTGATTCACGCCGGTCATACCGGGGACTACTTCCCCCATCATGTCGACGCCGAGTTCGCGAAGCAAACGCCATTCGGCCAGCGGATTGCCCATGGCACGATGACCTTCGCCATCGGAATCGGACTGACCGCCAGCCAGATCAACCCGGTGGCCTTCACCTACGGCTACGACAAATTGCGTTTTCCGAAGCCCGTCTTCATCGGCGATACGCTGAGAACCCGCGTTACCGTCAAGGAGAAGCAGGAGGATCCGAAACGCAAGAATCTGGGGCGCGTGATCGAGGCATGCGAGGTTCTGAATCAGCGCGATGAGGTGGTCCTGTACTGCGAGCACATTCTTCTGGCCGAGAAGAAGACCACGGTGTGAGTGCAACGCCTGAACTGCGCAAGGGGGTCTAAGTGGAAATTACGTTGAAGGGATTGACCTGGGACCATCCCCGCGGCTACGCGCCGTTGCTCGCCGGGGTAGCTGAATACCGTCAGCAGAACCCTGGAATCAACATTCAGTGGGACCGCAGAACCTTGCGTGAGTTCGGGGAAGCGCCGATCGAGCAGTACCTGGATCGCTATGACTTGCTCATCGTGGATCATCCCTTTGTAGGTTTCGCTGCCGCTCATCGAGTGCTCGTTGACCTCGCTCCCTCGCTCACCGACGTCGAAAAAGCTCGCTTTGCCAAGGACTCCGTGGGGCCATCGTGGGATTCATATTGGTACGACGGTGGACTATGGGCCTTTCCCATCGATGCGGCGACGCAGGTCGCATCGTATCGCCCTGACTTGATGGCCGCCTTTCCGGATCCAGTGCCGCAAAGTTTCGATGCAGTATTGCAACTCGGGCGGAAAGCGCGGGCTGTCGGGAAATACGTCATTGTTCCGGCTTGCCCCACGGACGCCATCAGCCTCTTCTTCACCCTGAGCGCGAACCTCGGGTATCCCATCGCGGAGGAGCAAGAGATTTTCGTGGAAGAGCCGGTGGCGCGTGAAGTTCTCCAAAGGCTGCATGCGCTGATCTCCGTGGCCCATCCGGGATCCGTCGGTTGGAATCCGATCCATGTGTATGACTACATGGTTGGCCACGCGGATGCGATCTATTGTCCATACGGATTCGGCTATTCCAACTACTCGCGCGTGGGAACCCCCGTGCCCTTGAAATTTACCAACGCCCCCGCTGCGGGAGCACGAGGATGCGCCGGCACCATGCTGGGTGGAACCGGAGTGGGTGTGAGCAGGATAAGCAAATATCCGGACCAGGCTGTTGCCTACGCGAAATGGCTGGTGAGTCCCGAGCATCAGCGGGGGAGCTACGTCCGGGAAGGGGGCCAACCCGCGAGTTTGGCTGCCTGGTCCGACCCTGCGGTCAATGCCGCGGCCAACAATTTCTTCTCCGATACTCTGCTTACCCTGCAAACCGCCTATGTGCGGCCACGCTTCGATGGATTTGTTCGCTTTTTTGAAGCGGCAGGAATTCAGATCAATCGCTGCCTCCGAGGAGACCTGGAGGACCATGCACTCGTAACCTGGCTGAATGAGCGCTACGCCGCTCAGCATGCGGCCTCTCGCCAGATCGCCTGACCACTAAAGGACGCCCGTGAAGAATCCCAATCCTGACCCGACGAAACACAAAGAAATTGCGATCTGGAATGCCGAGGACTGGCGGTACGAAGATTTCGAGGTCGGGAAACGCGCCCGTTCGATTCGGCGAACCATATCCGAGGGCGAGAGCATGCTTTTCAATGCAATCGTGCTCGATATGCACCCTTATGTGGCCGACGATGTATTCGCCAAGGAAGAAGGAGTTTTCGGCAAGCGCCTGGTGGCCGGCGCCATGGTGTTCAGCCTCGGTTTGGGCCTGATGGCGCACAACAACATTCATACTTTCAGCTACGGATATGACAAGCTGCGGTTCATCAAGCCCGTATTTGTAGGCGACACCATCTATACCATTCGTACGCAGCTTGAAAAATGGCCGCGATATCCAGAGATGGGCATGGTGCGCGTCTCCTACGAAATCTTCAAAATGCCGGGTGAGCTTGTGCTTTATTGTGAGCACCTTCAGACCGTGAAATATCGCGAGCCCGAGAAGTTCAAGGATCAACTGCGGCGGGAATAAGATGAGCACCATGACCAATCCGACACCCTCCCTCGCAGACCGGCTACGTGTGTGCTACACCGGGGCGGTGTTTGACGTCCTCAGATCAAGAGGCTTCACAGCGCAAACTCTTCCCCAAGACATTCGCCCCTTGAACGTGAGCCAGAAGCTCGCCGGCCCGGTTTTCACGATCGAAGGGAGACGAGACGACGCCCTCGACGCGCATCGGAGCCTCCTGAGGTGGTGCGAGCTGCTGTCGAAAGCTCCGGCTCAGACTGTGTTGGTTTGTCAGCCCAACGACCAGTCCCTCGCTTTCATGGGAGAGCTTTCCGCCGAGACATTGCACTACAAAAAAGTGCTCGGCTACATCGTCGACGGCGGATGTCGCGACTCGGCATTCATTGAAGCTCTGGGATTCCCGGTCTTCTGCCGGTACTTCACTCCCATCGATGTCGTGGGAAAGTGGGCAACCACGACGCTGGGGCAACCGATCCAGATCGGAGAAGTGACGATTTCAACCGGCGACTACGTGCTGGCCGACCGCGATGGAATCGTCGTCATCCCCGGGGGAGTTGCGGAGTCGGTCATCCAAGAGACCGAGGAAGTCCTGCGCAAGGAAAACCTCGTGCGCAAAGCTATTCTGCAGGGCGTCGATCCGGTTGAGGCATATTTGAAGTACAGGAAGTTCTGATGAAAACCGAGGGGAAGTCTTCCAAGCTGCTGCGAATCCATCGCGATGACAATGTGCTGATTGTCATCCGGCCGATCCGGCCGGGGGACCGCGATCTCCTGGATGGACGCGAAGTAGTCTTCTCTCAGGACGTCGCGATCGGTCATAAGGTGGCCGCGCGGGACATCAAGGCAGGCGAGAAGGTCTACAAGTGCGGCGTCCCGATCGGCTCCACAAAACAAGATGTTCCTGCAGGTGGACACATCCACCTGCATAACCTGAAAAGCGACTATCTCTCGACCTACACGCTGGATAAAGACCATGTCTTCGTCAAATGACTCTCAGTTCCGCGGCTATCTCCGCTCCGATGGCCGAAAGGGCATTCGCAACTGCATCGTCGTGGCTTACCTGGTGGAATGCGCGCATCATGTGGCTCGCGAGATCGTGAGCTATTTCCGCGGACAGCCCGTGCACCTTATTGGCTTTGGCGGATGCTATCCCAATGCCTACGCCGATCGCATGATGCAGCAGTTGTGCACGCATCCGAACGTCGGAGGCGTACTGCTGTTGTCCTTAGGATGCGAAAGCTTCAACCGCCACCGTCTGGCCGAAAGGGTTGCTGGCACGGGACGTCCCGTTTCCACCATCGTCATCCAGCAGACTGGGGGAACCCGAAAGTCGATCGATGCCGGCAAGGCCTGGGTCCAGCAGTCCCTTCAGAAGCTCGAAGAAGTACCGAGGGTCCCCATTTCGATCAACGAACTTGTCGTCGGAACCGTGTGCGGCGGATCCGACGCGACCAGCGGCATTTCCGCCAACCCCGCAGTAGGACGCGCTTTCGACATGCTGGTGGAACAAGGCGCCGCGACGATCTTCGAAGAGACCGGGGAAATGATCGGGTTGGAGGACGTAATGTCCGCCCGCGCGGTAACTCCTGATCTCGGCAGGGAGCTGAAGTCATCCGTAGAGAAAGCTGCTTTCTACTACAAGGAAATGGGCCACGCCAGCTTTGCTCCGGGAAACGCGGAAGGCGGGCTGACCACCATCGAGGAAAAGTCGATCGGCGCATATTGCAAAAGTGGAGACTCGCCGATTTCAGGTCTCCTGAAGCCTGGCGATGTTCCTCCCCACGGCGGCTTATATCTACTGGACGTCGTGCCCGATGGTGAAGTTCGCTTCGGTTTTCCCAACATCAACGACAATGCCGAAATTGCCGAGTTGATCGCCTGCGGCTCGCACGTGATCCTGTTTACTACCGGCCGAGGCTCTGTCGTGGGCTCGGCAATTTCTCCTGTCATCAAGATCTGCGCGAATCCCGAAACTTTCGATCGCATGAGCGAGGACATGGACGTGAATGCTGGAAAAATCCTGCGGCTGGAAGCCAGCGTCGACGACGTCGGGAAAGAAATCTTTGACAAGGTACTCGATTTGGTTTCAGGGAGCCAGAGCTGCTCGGAAAGCCTCGGTCACCAGGAGTTCGTCCTCACCTACAAATCCTTCGAGCCGATAGGCCCGGCATGCTTACCGGGATGAGAATCTCTCTTTCCGGAAAGTCTCTCATTCAGTACCTTAGCCCGACTTGTTTACCAACCATAAGCTCAGAGCTCACGCGGACGGAAACCCGCAGGAGCCCGGTCCGCACCCCACACCACGTGACCGCAGTCACCGCTCGCAGGCGGGGTCGGAGGTACTCTATGTCCCCATAACCACCAGGGGCACAGGGGTGCACAGAGGACCAAAAACCCTGTGTTCCTCTGTGTCCCCCGTGGTTCATAAAGGCTGCGAGCCTGGCTTCAATGGTCAGAATCGAACTAGATTGTGAAAACGCTCAACGAGGCATACTCGACACGCTCCACCCGGAAGCGATATGAAGCGTGGTTTCTTCGAATGGGTCTTGCGGATGGCAGCGGTGCGTGGTGGTTTCGCTATCTTCTATTGAATCCGGGGCGAGCGGGTTGCAACCCGGACCCGAACGGAATGCCGGTGCAGGTATGGGCCACGTGGTTCCCGTCGCAGGGGACTCCGCAAAGCTTCATTCAGGGTTTTCCGATTGCGGGGTTGCAGCTGAGTCCCAAAGACCATAGGCCGTTCACCTTTCGAATTGGCGAAAACGCGATCGACGATGGATCGTGTCGAGGGGCGTTGCTAGTACACGGGCATGCGATTTCGTGGAATCTCCGGTACCGCTCGACGTTTCGCTTCACGATGAGTTCCAAGGGATGGATCGGCTTTACTCGAACCCCGCACTCGGAGGCCGTCTTTTCGGGCAGCATCAGCCTGGATGGCCGAACCTGGGAAGGCGATCCGATTGGATTCGGAGTGCAAGGACATAACTGTGGATACCGGCACCGCAAATTCTGGAACTGGGCGCACGCCTTCTTCGTGCAGGAAAATGGGCCTCCCAGCACGCTCGAAGCTCTGGTCTACGAGATGCCCTTCGGCTTGATTTTTCGCAAAGCGGTGCTCTGGCATAAGGGAGCCGCCCATGTTTTTCGTGATCTGATCGACGTTAACGAGGATTCGGAGCCGTTCCAGTGGAGTTTTCAGGCTTCGACCAAAGACGGCATGCGATTACGAGCCACCATCGACGGCTCTCGGCAGTCCTTGCACACTTTGCCCTATTTGAAGACGAACTGCTCCGGCAGCTTTCAAGTGGCGAACAACAGCCTGGCAAGCGCACGACTTCGAATTGAAGCTCGAGGCGAGGCTGTCGAGATCCTGGAAACGGAAAACGGCGCCGTGCTGGAGAAGGGTGGCTCTCAGCCGTAATTGCGAGCCTTCGCCAGCCGATCCGCCACGACCGCGTACGCGGAGGGGTTAAAGGCCATCCCGATGTGCGTGCCAGGCACTTCGAAGTCGACGCCTGCGTGCCGCGTCATGCAGTAGCGCCAGTCCACAATTCCATCGTTCCGCGTGTAAATCGCAGTCTCCATCACCGATCCGGGAATCTCGCGGGTCAGGGAGTTGATGAAATTGCAGGTGCACTGCCCGGTATAGCAGTCGGGCAGAACCCCCGGCCCATGCTCAGCCAGGATTCGCAACCGGACAGCCTCGGCCGCGTGGAGAACGGTCTTGCTGGCCACTGTCCCGCGAAAGGGCGCGGCCAACGTGATCACCGAAGCGATGTCTTTGGGGCGCTGGTGCGCGACCGAGCGGGCGATCACGCCGCCCAGGCTGTGGCCGACGAGATGGATCTTGCGGCCGGTTTCCGCGCGCGCCCGGCCGATGGTCTCGTTCAGATGCCGCTGGATCAGCAGATTCGGGCAGTCCGCATTGACTCCTATGCCCGAGAAGTAGGGCTGGTAGCCGATCCGCCGCAGCCAGCCGTGAAGCTCCATCAGATAAAGATCGGTACCCAGAAATCCCGGGATGATCACGACTCCGGAACCGTCGCCCTGCGGCACCCCCATGCCGTAGTAAACCGGGGTCGCATGCAGCAGGAGCACCTCGGCTGCGAACAATGCCTCAGTCCAGGGAAAAAACGCGGTGTCGCGGTTGACCTTCGGAGTTCGTCTCGGCCGGGTAGATTTTGCTCGGCCTGCGGTTCTCTTATGCTTGATCAATGTTTCTCCCGGTACTCTTTTCGAGCGCACCGTTCTGAGTTGCACCTCGGACATTTCTTCCGTCGTGGATTATACTGCGCCGCTTTCGCATCCCTCCAGTTCACAACTCATATACCTCGCGGTTATGAATCACAACTCTGCCAAATTGGACCCGATCCTTCGCGGCGTCCCTGGACAGTGCTGTGAAAGATGCGTTACTAAGCTCTTAATGTTGTCGGGCATGCAACTCCTACTTGGTTTTCTTCTTGCGCTTGGGCCTCTGCTCTCGCGCCTCCAGTTCGGCCACTCTCTTTCGCAGAGCTTGCACTTCCGAGAATTCATCGCCCCGCGGGGCCGGCTGGGACGTCGAACTCAGCAGGCCCTTCATTAATTCGACCGGCGACAGGATAGCGGACTGAACATCCCCGAGGCTGGTTTGGACGGCGCTCTGTACCTTCTGGTACGCATCGAAGGCTGACTTCAGGTACCACATGACGAATTCGCGGCGGACTTCGTCGGAGGCAACTACCAGTTGCCGAAGCAGTTCCAGCGGCAGACCCGTGGGTTTGTCGCGAGCGTCGTCTGTAATGATTTGCGTCAGCACGACCCGGGTGAGATCTTTGCCCGATTTGGCGTCCAAAACCTGTACGTCTTTTCCCTGTCGGATAAAGCCAGCCACTTCATCAAGATTCACGTAGCGGCTGCCGGCTGTATCGTAGAGCCGGCGATTGCCATACTTCTTGATAACGACCTTATCCAGTGGTTCCATTTTGGAACTGCCTCTGCATGTTGCCCTGCAACAATCCGCAATAGATATTGACACAGGTGCTCATAGTTTTTACATTCTATTTGATGCTGCAGTGCAGCAATATTACGAAATTGGGAGGTGCCTAATGCCGGCAGCCGAAAAGCACGAACCCCGAACTCATCATGAATCGTCGTTTGTTTCCCTTCTCACCGGTTGGGCCCAGCAGGGCGTGCAGAGCTTCTTTGCCACCCAGCGCATTCTGCTGGACCTTGCGATGCGGCAGAACGCCAGCATCATGCATTCCGTAAGACAACAGTTGTCCGACCCGCAACACTCTCCGGCGGCGATCCTGGGCGAAGTCGCCGGGGAGGGCGTAACCAACTTCATCGAAGGCCAGAAGATCCTCCTCGACCTGGGCCAGAAACAAAATGAAATCCTCATGACCGCGGTCAAAGAG
>Ga0187821_10000331_pt1 | contig 11820 bp, 7 predicted proteins | sample NC_wetland_sal_i_20_FD_132442 | JGI IMG/M metagenome (GOLD analysis project Ga0187821, IMG submission 132442) | Wetland sediment microbial communities from Neuse River Estuary, North Carolina, USA - SourceSoil_1 | ecosystem: Environmental > Aquatic > Freshwater > Wetlands > Sediment | place...
CATCATCCTGAAATGTAATCCAGACCTGGGTATCGGTTTTCCCCAGTCGAATCTGCAGAGTCCCCTTGTCGCGGACCTCGCGGATGGCCTGTTCCGCATTCAAAATCAGATTGAGGAATGCCTGCATCAATTGGTGCGGGTCGCCTTGCACCTGCGGCAGAATTTCGTCTTTCAGGAAATCAACGGTGATGTTGCTTTTGCGCAAGGAGTAGGCATGCAGGTGCAGGGTGCGGTCCACGAGTTCGCTAACGTTGACCAGTGTCCGGCCGGGCGCCGACGGACGGGAGAAGTAAAGCAGGTTTTGCACGATCTCAGCCGCACGACGGGACTGCTGGTGCAGGGTCTTCAGCTGGCGCACGCGGTTTTCGTTGGATTCACCTTCCTGTAGAAGTTCACTCATTCCCAGGATCGCCGTCAGGGGATTGTTCAGTTCGTGGGCGAACCCGCCAATCATCTGTCCCATAGCGGCAAGACGCTCGCTCTGAATCACCTGCTGCTCGAACTTCTTTTCGGTTGTAATATCGCGGACCGAAATGATCACGCCGCTGAGCTTATTGTCGCGGTCAAAGAGCTGGCTGGCGGAGGCGCGCATGGTGCGCCAGGATCCGTTGCGATGAAGCGCGCCGTACTCGGACGCAGCAAACAGCTGCCGGCCGGATGCGACATCCCGGTAGAGGGCGAGGAACTCCGGGGAGTGGTCCTGAAGATCCTCGATTTTGCGGCCGATGAGCTCTTCCGGGCGGTACCCGAGCAAATCGCGTATTCGGGAACTGGCAAACGTATAGCGTTCGCTCAAGTCAACGACGAGGATGAGATCCGGGAAGCTTTCGAGCAAGCGTTGCCGGAATTGTTCCTGCTGCCGGAGTTGGGATTCCATTCGGCGCTGTTCGGAGATGTCGGTGAGTGTTCCCTGGTAACGGATGATGGTGCCGGCATCGTCCCAGACCGCGCGCGAGGTATCGAGACAAAGGATCGCCGATCCATCCTGGCGGCGAAGCTGAATTTCGCGGGTGCGCACGCCACCGCGATCATCCGTGCCGCGACCCAAGGCAGGGCTTTGGCCAGAATCGACGTTTAGGCTTTTCGGGTCCAGATCGAGCAGTTGCTGCTTACTCTGGTACCCAAGCATAAAGACAAGGGCGGGGTTGACGTCGAGCAGTTTGCCTTCCGGGGTGCTGAAGTATACCCCTTCCTGGAGCGTTTCGAACAGCTCGGTAAATCGTCGTTCCTTTTCGCGCTCCTCGGTGACGTCGCGCGCCAGAACGCTGGCACCCACGACTTCGTCGCCCTTGACGATGGCATTCAGCACGCAATCAAAGTGCAAGACGCGCGACCTGCCTTTTAGTTTTACGGGAACTACACCGGACCAGCGCCGGCGCTCGAGAAAGCGCCCGATGCCCGCCTCGACTTCGTTGCGGGTGGGGGTTTCGCAAAACTCCGGGAATCTATGACCAACGATCTGCGCGTATTGAAGCTGCAAAAGATCGGTAACCCGGCGGTTCACTGTACGGAAGGTGCCGTCGAGTGAGACGGCGCAGGCGATGTCATCGAAGGAGTCGATCAGTTCCTTAAAGCTGCGTTGCGAGCGCAGGATGACCTGGCTGAGTTGATCCAGTTGTTCTTCCGAGGGCGCGATTCCGACACGATCCTGAAGGTCCTTCAGAAGGACTTTCAGTTCGGAGACTTCCCGGCGGCGGCCATAGGCATAGGCGGCAAACAGAATAGCCAGGACCGCCACTCCCGGCGCGATGGCGCCAAGATGATAGGGAACGTTCTCAAGCCGCTCCCAAAGCAGAACAGCCAGAGCCACTGCAAGCAACACCATGAACCACAGGGCGTAGCGCCAAAGCCGGTTTTCCTCCTGGTCCAGTTGGCCCGGGGGACGCTGCGAATGCGGGGAAGGATTTTCTTCGGCAGCCATAGGGATCATTCCGCTACCCGGACGAAACCGCGCCCCGGACAGACGGTAAGCGTAATCCTAGTGCAGGCCCGATCCAGAGAAAACAGCAATCCCTGTTGGAGGTCTTGGTACCAGGTGTCAGCCCACAGGTCGCAGGTGACAGGTCACAGGTGACAGGTCACAGGGTCGATGTCGAGTGGCCCTTCGTAATCCGATGTAGCTTGCCCTCATCCTCATGATGCTCCGGGCCATACCAGGCCTCCTGTGATCATTGACCTCGGAGTGGGTGACAACAATCACCGTGAGTTTTGTACGGGACAGCCTAGGCTCGAGAAGGCGCTAGTGGTCGTCCTGTTGCGATCCCGCCCTGATCCGATTTCATGCTGTACAAGACCTTCAGCGCGGCCGTCTATGGAGTCGATGCCAACATCATCGAAGTTGAGGTGGATGTCTCCGGCATCAAGACGAATGAAGATCACTTCCACACGGTGGGCCTGCCCGATGCCGCAGTGCGGGAAAGCCGGGACCGTGTCCGCTCGGCGCTGCGCAATTGCGGATACGATGTTCCCCTCACGCACATCACGGTGAATCTTGCGCCGGCGGATATCCGGAAGGAAGGTTCGGGGTTTGATCTCCCGATGGCCCTGGGCATCCTGGGGGCCTTCGGCGGGTTAAACAAGAAAGAGCCGCTGGATTGTGTATTCGTGGGCGAGTTGTCGCTGGATGGGGGAATCCGGGGCATCCGGGGAGCGTTGCCCATTGCGATTGAGGCGCGCAAGAAAAAGATTCAGCGGATGATTGTGCCCGAGGTAAACGCCCGAGAGGCGGCCATGGTAAGCGGGGTGGAAGTCTATCCGGTGAAGTCGCTGCTGGATGTCATTCACTTTGTGAACACGGGGAATGGAATGATGCCTTTCAAGGTGGACGGCGATACCTTGTTAGGCGAGGCGCAGCACTATGCGGTCGACTTCAAGGACGTGCGGGGGCAGCAGACTGCGAAGCGTGCGCTGGAGATCGCCTGCGCTGGGGGCCACAACATCCTGATGATCGGGCCGCCTGGGTCTGGCAAGACCATGCTGGCCAAACGTATGCCGACGATCCTGCCGCCGTTTACGTTTGAGGAGGCGCTTGAGACCACGAAGATTCACAGCGTGGCGGGGGTGCTGGACTCTGGCGCGGGGCTGGTGGGGGTGCGGCCGTTTCGCTCACCACATCACACGATTTCAGATGCTGGGCTCATTGGCGGCGGGATGGTGCCTCGGCCTGGAGAAGTTTCCCTGGCACACAACGGTGTCCTGTTTTTGGATGAATTGCCTGAGTTCCCCAGGAATGTACTGGAAGTGATGCGGCAGCCGCTGGAGGACGGAACCGTGTGCATTGCACGCGCCGCCATGTCGCTTACCTTCCCGGCGCGTTTCATGCTCGCGACCGCGATGAATCCTTGCCCATGCGGATTCCACAACGATCGCACGCGGGAGTGCCGCTGCACGCCTCCGATGATTCAGCGTTATGTAGCGAAGATTTCAGGGCCGCTGATGGACCGGATCGATATTCACATTGACGTTCCCGCCGTGAACTACAAGGAGATGCGATCGAGCAATGTGCCGGAGAGTTCGACGCAGATTCGCGAGCGCGTGATTCGGGCGAGAGATCTTCAACTTCAGCGATTTGCCGGCAGCCGGCACAAGATCTACTGCAACGCCCAGATGACTTCAAACCAGGTTCGTACTTTCTGCGAATTGAGCGCCGATTGCGAGCGGTTATTGGAGCGAGCCATGACGCAACAGGGGCTCAGCGCGCGGGCGCACGATCGCATTTTGAAAGTAGCCAGAACGATTGCCGACCTGGAATCCTTGCCGGCGATTCAACCGAAGCACATCGCCGAGGCGATCCAGTACCGAACGCTCGATCGGACCTACTGGGCGTAGGGTTCCCAGCCTCGAACCTAAGATCACAGACCAGCTAAGCATCGAGCAACACGGTTCGTTTACCCTGTTGAGAATTCCTTCAGGAGACCGCGCTTGGTGCCAACTTTGATTGCTCAACCCACCCGCATTACCGCTGCCGGAAACAAGCCGAAGCTGATCGATGAATACGTCGGCCGAGTGAATTCGCAGACTGCAGGGGTTAGCGTGGCCCATATGCGCAGTCCGGGAGGACGGATGGAGCCGGGCCAGACACCGGAGTTCGACGAGTTCACGGTGGTCTTGAAAGGTATGCTGCGCGTGGATTACCAGGGCGGAGTGCTGGATGTCGGGGCCGGACAGGCCGTGATCGCGCATGCCGGCGAGTGGGTACGGTATTCGACGCCCGATCCAGAAGGAGCAGAGTACATCGCGGTCTGTCTGCCGGCGTTCTCGATGGAGACGGTGCACCGGGACCTCGTGTCACACCCCGGAGTTGACCGGGACGATGAGTGAAATGGCCTGTTTTCGACAGTTATCTGGAAGCACACCGACTTTTGGCGTAGATTGTTGCTGACTCAAGGCTGGTGACAAAACTGAAATGCGCTTCGAGCTTGGACAAATTCTCGCGTTGGTATTTCTGCTACTTGTTGCTGCGGGACTGGTCCTTGCTGCTCTCTACGCAATTTACGGTAAACCGACAACTGCCAAGGGAAAAGAGCGCAAGCGACATGTTGTAAATGGCTTTCAGATCGGTGGCGGAATCCTTCTCGGATTCGTCCTAGTCGGTACGTTCGTGGCAGCTGTAGGTGTGGGGTTCTTTGGGACTAAATCCGAGCCGGCTCCGTTGGGCTTCTCATCAAGGCCGCTTGCTTTTGGGCTGGCGGCAGTTTCTCTCACGTTCATCGCGCTGTTGGTGCAGCGATGGGCTAAGTATCTCGGAGGGTGGATTGGCTACGGCGCGTTAAACGGTTTGTTGATGGCGAGCAGCGGACATCTGTTAAGCAACCCTGCCATTCCAGTACGTCGTTCATGGGCGTTGATGATGACCGGAGTCGCGATCCTCAGTGCATTTCTGTGCCGAAGGTTCACGGAAGACTACGAATTGAGTTTAGTGGACAGGATCGCCGTGGTGGGCTGGATTGTCTGTTTCGCGGTTGCAGCTAACGTCGAAAGATATGGAATGGAGGCTATCGCTCTCGCAGGTTTCGGCCTCTTCCTTGCGTGGTTACATCACCGCTTGACAACGCGGCCCACGCGAAACGCCCGTGCTCGCCGTCCCGTACCCAAAGCCCTTTAGCTCAAATTACTCCCGGGTTGGACTGTCAGTTGGCGTAACATCGCGATTGCACTCATCGGCCCCAAGCCGACGGGTGATCGTACACCGCAGCGAACGGCCTTAGCGCATCCCATCCAGGATCGATCCCACGATTCCTCCGACCACGCCGCCCTGGGCGGCTTCTTTCGAGGGCGCGGGCATATACTCCATGAGCTTGTGAGCGAGCTTGGAGATGGGCAGGGTCTGCAGCCAGACCTTGCCGGGGCCAGTGAGCGAGGCCAGGAAGATGCCATCCCCGCCAAAAATCATGTTCTTGATGCCGGGCACGGTCGTGATCTGAAACGACACACTCGTCTGGAAGGCGCCCACGTGCCCGGGATGCACGCGCAGAGTTTCGCCGGGTTGCAGGTCTTTTACGATCAGCTCGCCCGAGAGCTCGATCCATGCGGTGCCTTGTCCGGTGACGTGCTGTAGCAGGAACCCGTCGCCGCCGAAAATCCCCGCGCCGAGCGATTGCTGGAAACCGACGCTGATCTGCACCTGCGGCGTCGCACACAGAAACCCGTGGCGATGGATCATGTAGTCGTGTCCCCGGCCAATTTCGACGGGCAAGATGTGGCCAGGCACCTTGGTCGCGAATGCCAACTCGCCACGCGCGCCTATAGCGCGGTACTCGGTCATGAAAAGCGTGCCTCCCCCGGCGACGCGCTTGATCACGCCAAGCAGGCCTCCTCCGCCCCCCATCTGGGTGTGCGTCGTCATCTGGATGGAACTCGACATCCAGGAAAGCTCGCCCGCTTCCGAGATGATGGAGTCGTTGGGTTCGAGCAGGAATTCGAGGACGGGCATGGTCGTGCCGACAATTTGGGATTGCATGATGACTCCTTATGAGCTACGAGCTTCGAGCCTTGAGCTAGAAGCTTTTTGTTCTGTAACCTGTGACCTGTTTGTGGTGACCTGATTCTCTACTCCCATTCAATCGTGCCCGGCGGTTTTGAGGTGATGTCGTACACCACGCGATTTACACCCTTCACCTCGTTCACGATGCGGCTGGAAATGGTCTTCAGGACTTCGTAGGGTAGCGGCACCCAGTCGGCGGTCATGCCGTCTTCCGAGTGCACCGCACGAATAGCGCACGTGTTCGCATAGGTGCGCTGGTCACCCATGACTCCGACCGACATCACGGGCAGGAGTACCGCGAAAGACTGCCAAATTTTCTGATAGAGGCCGGCCTTCTTGATTTCGTCCACCACGATTTCGTCACAGTCTTTCAGGATGCGCAGGCGCTCTTCGTTCACCTCACCAAGGATGCGCACGGCCAAGCCGGGGCCCGGAAAGGGCTGGCGCTGCAGGATGTCTTCGGGCATGCCGAGGTCGCGGCCGATCCGGCGGACTTCGTCTTTGAAAAGCTCCTTCAGCGGCTCGATGAGTTTAAGAGCCATTTTTTCCGGCAGACCACCTACGTTGTGGTGGCTCTTGATCACTTGCGACGGCCCGCGCACCGAGCGCGACTCGATCACGTCAGGATAGAGCGTGCCCTGGACCAGCCACTCGACCTTACCTTCGTCTTTTTCAATGCGGAGGGCTTCCTGCTCGAAGACGCCGATGAACTCATTCCCGATGATTTTGCGCTTGGCTTCGGGATCCGTGACCCCGGCGAGCCGGGTGAGAAAGCGCCGGGTGGCGTCCACCGCAACCAGGTGAAGTCCGAGCTTTTCACGCAGGTTTTGTTGCACTTTCTCGAATTCGTTTTTGCGCAGCACGCCATTGTTCACGAAAACACAAGTCAGTCGAGATGTGCCAGAGCCGTTGCGGAGCGCGCGATCCACCAGCACGGCCGCGACCGAGGAGTCCACTCCTCCAGAGAGGGCACAGATGGCATGACCATCTCCCACTTGCTTGCGGATTTGCTCGACCGTAGCGTCGATGAAGTGCTGGGCGGTCCAGATCGGTTGCGCTCCACAAATGTTCAGAGCGAAATTGCGCAGGATGTCTTTCCCGAGCGGGGTGTGATGGACTTCGGGATGGAATTGCACCGCCCAGAGTCGGCGGTCGGTGTTCTCGATGGCGGCAAGTGCGTTCGGCGACTTGGCTGTGAGGCGGAAACCGGAGGGGAGCTGTTCGGCTTCGTCGCCGTGCGACATCCAGACGGAAAGTTGTTTCGGCAAGCCTTCAAACAGGCGTGAACTGCAAGACTCAAGGGACACCTGGGCATGGCCGTATTCGCGCCTGTCCGCCGGACGTACTTTTCCGCCCAGGGCATAAACCATGTATTGCAACCCATAGCAGATGCCGAGCACCGGTATGCCCAGTTCGAATACACCCGGATCCGCAACGGGTGCGTCCTTGTCGTAAACCGACGAGGGGCCGCCCGACAAGATGATGCCCACAGGCTGGTAGCTTCGGATTTCGTCAAGTGAGGCGTTGCAGGGAAGAACTGCCGAAAAAACGCTGAGTTCGCGGATACGGCGCGCAATCAATTGCGAATATTGCGCCCCGAAGTCGAGGACAACGATTGATTGGGTTTCCACGGATGAGTGTCTCAGAAGATGAGAACAGTGTAAAGGCGAAGGAGGCTTGGGGCTAGAGGGGGCTGCAGTGTTCAGAGATTAGCGCTACGGAGGACTCTGCCAGGACGTGTACGACAACGCATAGTGAAAATGTCTCTCGGGCCGCACGCTCTACCAGCAGACGCGGGGCCCTTCGACTCCGTTCGGCTTCGCCTCACTTCGCTCAGGATGACAGATTAGACGGTGGGGTGGGCTGAATGCTGACTGCTGAATGCTGAGTGCTTTCGGCAATATCGCTGAGAATGAGCTCGTCCTGATCTACACGCGCGCTGGTCGGCTGGACGTCGGCTGCGGAGCGCGGGCTGCCTGCCCCAGAGAGCGGGGGTTGGAGCGGCATGGGCACTTCCCGGTGAGGCGGTGCCTCGAGGATCGCGACATACGCGGCGAGTCGACCGATATGGAGTGCGTCGGTGAGCGCGAAGTACCCGAGAGTCAAAATCAGGACCGCGGTCAGCATCAGTCCTGGCGGAAGGACCGGCGCGAGTCCCATCGGGAAAGAGATAACTGAGGTTGCCACAAAGAAAAGGACAAGGTGCATCAGGCCGAACCAGGTGCCCACGGCCATGACGGGACCGAAGCGCTCGCGGCACATTTCGACTGCCAAATTCAAAGCGCTAAATGTGTCCGCGTTTTGCCGAACAACGAAAATTGATGCCACGGAGAGAAACCAACTGATGGAAGACCAGACCATCCAGATCAACATAACAAGCAATAGGCTGAGAAAGAAGGCCATGCCGGGATGGGGGTGGGATTTGGAGGAGACGAATCTCGCCATAATGAACACGACCAGCATCGATGCGCCTGCGGCGAGTGCAAGGGATGCGCGAAGCGAGTTCAGGCCGAGAATCGAGCGGAGGCGAGAGGACATGGAATACTGGTCGGGCGCGGACGAGACTTCGTTGGAGAACTCGGCTGCTTCGCCGGAAAGAAGGCGGGCGCGTTCCCGGATATAGTCCATCAGAGGATGGAGCGTCGCTCGCCGCCCGATCGCGGACATTGCGACCCACAACACGGCAAGAGCGGAAAACAGCACAATCGTCGCGAGTACGAAACGTAACGCGCTACCTTCCAGGATGTGTGAAAGCGCGTGTGAGACGAGAACGGGATGCCGTGTTCGCAGCAGCAAGCGGTCCGTACTCGAGACCGGGAGCGTGTCAAGGTACTGGATGAACCCGAACCCCAGCAAAAAGCAAGCGGCCGCTCCAAAGCTCCAGCGCCACATAATTTCCGCGATGGAGATTCCGGGGTGGCGGAAGGTCGCACTAAAGCCTTCCAGCGTTGGTGACCAGGAACGCATTCGCAATCAAGCATACGCTACACCCACGTTCCGGTTCGCGTCGGGCGAGCAACCTCAATTTTGATCCCACATTTACAACGTCCGATTGTGGACACGGTGAGTTGTTAAGAACAGGTAAAAGTTTGTGACGAGAGGCTATTCTTCGAATCCGCGCGTTAGCTGTCGACATCAAAGCCTGCATAAGACGCTTCAATAAGTTCTCAACCACTGGCAACGGGTGCGGGTGTGGTGTGTTCACTCCTGCTTATAACGAACTACAAAACCCAAGGAGAAGAGGATGAAGTCAGTAAAGTTCGCAGCGGTATTCGCACTGGTGGTATTTGGGCTGTCTCTGACCAGCTTTGGGAAAGATAAGAACGAGGGCAAGTTCACGGTGTGGTCTCCCGTGCAACTGGGCTCAACTGAATTGAAGCCTGGTGACTACAAAGCAACGTGGGAAGGCACAGGGTCAGACGTACAGGTGAAAATTCTGCAGGGCAAGAACGTGGTCGCAACGACCCCGGCAAAGCTGGAAGATCGCCCCGTGGCACAGGACTCGGTCAGCACGGGAAACGCGAACGGCGCCAAGACACTGACGGAAATTGATTTCGGCGGCTTGCGCAAGGCGCTCGTCTTCAGCAGCTCAGAAACGGCGCAAAAATAGTTGCAGTAAAAATGGATGGAGAAAAGGGCGGGAGCTTTAAGACCCGCCACTTTTTTCCTTTCAACCACGACTGGGAACGCTCAACGAACCACAAGGTTCAGCAACTTCCCGGGCACGAAGATCTTCTTCACAGTGCGCTTACCGGCAATTGCTGCTTTGACTTTTTCGTCCGAGAGTGCACGTTCCACGACGACGTCCTCGCCCGACTCCGCGGCCACGAGAACTTTGCCCCGCAACTTGCCATTGACCTGCACGGGAATCTCGACTTCCTCTTCCTTCGCCAAAGCCGCATCGTACTTAGGCCAGGGGGCACGCAAGAGGTTGCTCCGTTCGCCGAGGGTTTCCCAGAGTTCGTGGGCGAGGTAGGGAGCGAAGGGCGCAAGCAAAAGGACGAGATTCCGCTGAACTTCAGCAACCAAAGCCAAGGGAACGGAAGCAGAGGAGTTCTGCGACGCTGCATCCTCGGCCGCGTAGAGCTCGTTCACCAACTCCATAATTGCGGCAATGCACGTATTGAAATGCCAGCGGCCCTTAAAGTCATCCGTCACGCGCTTGATGGTCTGGTGAAGCTTGCGCTGGATTTGACGGGCGGTCGGCGAAAGATTCGCCGGAACCGGTTGCCGCCATTCCGGAGAGTCCGGCTCAGCGTTTCGCATGACGTAGCGGAACACTCGTCCGAGGAAGCGTTGGATGCCTTCGATTCCCGTGTCCTGCCAGTCGAGGTCGCGGTCGGGCGGGGCGGCGAACAAGCTGTAGAGGCGAGCGGCATCGGCGCCGTATCGGGCCACCATCTCGTCCGGCGACACCACATTGCCGAAACTCTTCGACATCTTCGCGCCGTCCTTGATCACCATTCCTTGCGTGAAAAGGCGCTCGATGGGTTCGTCGTTCTTCACCATTCCCATGTCGCGCATGACCTTGGTCCAGAAGCGCGAGTAGATCAGATGAAGGATGGCGTGTTCGACCCCGCCGATGTACTGATCGATGCCGCCACCGCCGAACCAATAGTTTGCGGTGGCGCTGTCGAAGGGCGCGCGATCATTGCCGGCATCAGTGTAGCGATAGAAGTACCAGGACGAATCGACAAAGGTGTCCATGGTATCGGTCTCGCGGCGCGCCGGACCGCCGCACTTGGGGCAGGTCGCATTTACGAATTCCGGCACGAGGGCTAGCGGGGACCCGCCGGAAAGTGTGATCTCAACCTTGTCGGGCAAGATCACGGGCAAGTCTTTTTCCGGCACCGGGACGATACCGTCTTTTTCGCAATACAACATGGGGATGGGCGTTCCCCAGTAGCGCTGGCGCGAGATGCCCCAATCTTTTAAGCGAAAGGTGACGGTCGGCTTGCCGAAACCATTCTGCTCGGCAAACTCGGCCATGTTCTTCAACGCTTCGGGAACCCTCAATCCACTGAACTGTCCCGAGTTCACGATGAGGCCGTCCTCGGAAACAAAAGGAAGCTGCGGGTCCATGACCGTTTCTTCCTGGTCGCTGACGGCAGGAAGAACGACCACGCGGATCGGCAACTTGTACTTTTTTGCGAATTCGTAGTCGCGGTCGTCGTGGGCAGGGACGCTCATGATGGCGCCCGTGCCGTAGTCCATGAGGATGTAGTTGGCCACCCAGATCGGCAAGGCTTCCTGGTTATAAGGATTCTTGGCATAGCGCCCGGTGAACACGCCGTGTTTTTCGATCTCGCCAATGTCGCCGACCTCCTTGGCCTTGCGCTGCTCAGCCTGCAACTGTTCCACCTTCGCGCGGAGATCGGCATTCTTGGCGATCATGTCGCTGACGATCGGGTGTTCGGGAGCCAGTTGCACACTGGTAGCGCCAAAGATGGTGTCCACCCGGGTGGTGAACACGGTGATCTTTGAGCCTGAGGGCCCGGGCACTCCGCTAAGTTCAAAATCAATCAGCGCCCCTTCGCTGCGGCCGATCCAGTTGCGCTGCATGGTGCGAACCTTCTCAGGCCAGGAGGGGAGCCGGTCGAGATCGCGGAGGAGTTCGTCGGCATATTCGGTGATGCGCAGGAACCACTGCTCGAGTTCGCGCTGCTCGACAGGAGTGTCTTCGTGGCGCCAGCAGTTTCCCCCGACCACCTGTTCATTGGCGAGCACGGTGGCACATTTCGGACACCAGTTCACCTTGCTCTTCTTGCGGTAGGCCAGGCCGCGCTCGAACATCTTGAGAAAGAACCATTGATTCCAGCGGTAGTACTCGGGAAAAC
>Ga0187821_10000332_pt1 | contig 11808 bp, 8 predicted proteins | sample NC_wetland_sal_i_20_FD_132442 | JGI IMG/M metagenome (GOLD analysis project Ga0187821, IMG submission 132442) | Wetland sediment microbial communities from Neuse River Estuary, North Carolina, USA - SourceSoil_1 | ecosystem: Environmental > Aquatic > Freshwater > Wetlands > Sediment | place...
GGAATCGCTGCCGGTAGTGGAAGGCGATCCCACCAAGCACAAAGCGGTGAAGTCTCCCCGGCCGGGTCACGCCGATCTGGCCGGGGCCCTGAAATACAATTTTCCGGAAGCGCGATACGTGTTGGAGCGCGCCTCGGCACGAGAATCGGCGGCGCGTGTAGCCATCGGGGCAATCGCAAAACTCTTCTTGTGCGAGCTTGGAATGGAGGTCCTGAGTCACGTTCTCTCGGTAGGGGAAACAATGCTGGATCGAGAGGCTGCCTGGGCCGAGATCAAAGAGGTCAGCGCGAAGAACGACGTGCTGTTGAGCTGTGTTGATCCGAATACCGAGCTGCGCATGAAAGAGGAAGTCGACAAGGTTCTCAAGACCGGCGATTCGGTCGGTGGAGTGTTTGAGGTGGTCGCGCACAATGTGCCGCCCGGGCTTGGGACCTACGCCCAATGGGATGAGCGCCTCGATGCTTTGCTTGCCGGCGCCGTGATGTCGCTGCAGGCAGTGAAGGCAGTCGAGATTGGCTCGGGAATCGCCGCCGCCGGCTCGCCCGGTTCCAAGGTGCACGACGAGATTGGATACGAAGCGAAGGATCGTCCTACAAAGTTCAGCCGAGCCCACAATAATGCCGGAGGAATCGAGGGCGGAATCTCCAACGGTGAAGAAATCCGCGTGCGCGGATACCTGAAGCCGATTTCCACGCTGCGGCGGCCGCTCCAGTCCGTGGATTTCGTCACGCGCGAGCCGGTCAAGGCCGCTTATGAGCGATCGGATGTATGCGTGGTGCCGGCAGCCGGTGTGGCCGCTGAGGCGATGGTCGCGCTGACTCTGGCGAAAGTTGCGCTCGACAAGTTTGGTGGTGATTCGATGCAGGAGACCAAACGGAACTTCGAAGGCTATCGGCAGCAACTCAGAGATTTCTAGGCCCGGTTCAGATCCCAGGAATTAGTACAAACCAAACGATGATCTATCCGATTGTGAAATATGGTGACCCGGTGCTGGAGAAACCAGCGGCTCCGGTCACCGTGTTCGACGAGGATTTGAAAAAGCTGGTCGAGGACATGTTTGAGTCCATGTACGCCGCGCACGGGGTCGGCCTGGCCGCTCCGCAGATCGGCATTTCCAAGCGCTTGGCCGTGATCGATACCAGCTTCAAGGAAGATCCGGAAGCCAGACTCGTCCTGGCCAATCCCGAGATCATTCACACGGAAGGCCGGCACACGCAGAACGAAGGCTGCCTGAGCATTCCTGAGTTCCGCGAGTCTGTGACCCGACCGCACACCGTGACCATCCGCGCCCAGGATGTCAACGGAAAGGTATATGAAAAGACCGGCGAAGAGCTCCTCGCACGCGCTTTCTTGCATGAGACTGATCATCTGAATGGCAAGCTCTACATCAGCCACATCAGCGCGCTCAAGCGCGACCTGATCAAGCGCAAGATTCGTAAGCTGATGAAAGCTGGGGAATGGTAGTCGGATTCTACTTCTAGCGCTTCAGAGTTGACGTGGCTGCGAGTGCTGGATGGGTTGCTCGCTACTCGGGACTCGCTACCGAATTCCATGAATCTTGTCTTTGCAGGAACGCCTGCCTTTGCGGTTCCGACCCTGGAGAAGCTGGTCGAAGCGGGTTTCCCAGTTCGCCTGGTCGTGACGCAACCCGATCGCCCGCGCGGGCGTGGGATGGAACTGACCGCCTCGCCGGTGAAACAGAGTGCGTTGAGGCTTGAAATCCCAGTCCTGCAGCCTGAAAAAATCAAGCTGAATGAGGAATTCCGCGCGGAACTCACCGCGCTCAAACCGGATGCCATCATCGTGGTGGGATATGGTCGAATCGTCCCGCAATGGATGATTGACCTTCCAAAGCTCGGGAACCTCAATGTGCATGCCTCGTTGCTGCCGAAGTATCGCGGCGCCGCTCCGATTCAGTGGGCGATCGCAAGCGGCGAGACCGCAACGGGTGTGACCACTATGCGCATCGATGCCGGGCTCGATACCGGGGACATACTTCTCCAAGGCGAGATCCCGATTGCATCGGAGGACACTGCAGAAACGCTTGCCCCGCGACTGGCCGCGATGGGGGCTGAACTGATGATCGAAACGTTGCGGCGGTTACAGGCAGGATCGATTCAACCGCGGCCCCAGGATCACACCCAGGCAACGCTGGCTCCGATTCTCAAGAAAGAGGATGGTCGCATCGACTTTCATCGCTCGGCCACCGAGATCTGGAATCGGTTGCGTGGTTTTCAACCATGGCCGGGCGCCTACACGAATTTTCGAGGGAAGAGTTTGCACATTTGGGTAGCCCGGCCCGTTGCGATGGATGTCCCGAGCGGCACGATCCAGATGGAAGGCCATCTGCCGCTTGCGGGTTGTGCTCCCGGAACGGCGCTCGAACTCATCGAGGTGCAGGTCGAGGGCAAGAAGCGCATGTCGGGCCGCGATTTCGTGAATGGCTACCGTCCTTACAATGGCGAGTTGCTGGGTGAAGCACAGCCCCTGGGCGCCTGAACGTCGCCTCTATGCCCGTCTCTCCCGCACGCACAGCCGCTTTCGAAATTCTCCTTCGCGTGGAGACTCGCGGCGCTTATGCCTCGGAATTGCTGCACTCCGGCATATGTGAAAAGTTGAGCTCCGCCGACCAGGGGCTGGCGACCGAGATCGTCATGGGCGTGCTGCGCTGGCGATCGGTGATCGATTCGGCCATCGCGGAAGTCTCATCCCTGAACCTGGAGAAGCTGGATCCCGAGGTCCTCATTGCGCTTCGCCTGGGCACATACCAGTTGCGATGGCTGGAACGCGTGCCGGCGCGAGCTGCGATTCACGAGAGCGTCGAACTGGTCAAGCAGGCGCGCAAGCGATCCGCAGCGCCTTTCGCCAATGCGGTTCTGCGCAAAATCGCCGACTCGCCGTCCGCAAGCTCATTCCAACCCTGGTTAATTGGCGCCGCATCCGACGCGCACTCCCTCGCCGATGCGATGGCTCATCCGCAATGGCTGGTGCAAACATGGTGCAACCAATTCGGACTCGAGGAGGCCCAGAGGATTTGCGCCTACGACCAAACGATCCCGGTCACCGCCGTGCGATTAAGTACTCCCGATGCAGAAGAGAAACTTCGCGAAGAGGGAATCGGAATCGCAGCGGGAAATTTCCTATCGCGTACCCGCCGAATCGTTTCTGGAGACGTGACCAAAACCCAAGCCTACGCGGACGGCCGCATTGCGATTCAGGATGAAGCGTCGCAACTGGTGGCAGCTCTGGTTGGAAGGGGCCAACGTATTCTGGACTGTTGCGCAGCACCGGGCGGGAAGACCTCCGCAATGGCGGAACGCAACCCGGAGGCAACCGTCGTTGCCATCGAGCTGCACTCGCATCGCGCCGAACTGCTGCGCAAACGCGTCCGCGCGCGAAACGTTCAGGTGATTCACTCCGACATACTCGAGTTTTCCGCAGGCGAGCTGTTTGACCGTGTTCTGGTCGATGTACCTTGCTCGGGTACGGGCACACTCGCCCGCAATCCCGAGATCAAATGGCGCCTGAAGCCGGAAGATCTCAACGATCTCCAGACACGGCAAGTAGCGATTGTGCAGTCAGCGATGAAACACGTGGGGCGAGGTGGACGGCTGATCTATTCCACCTGCTCGTTGCAGCGCGAAGAAGATGAAGATGTGATCCAACAAGCGATGCACGCGAGTCCCGAATTTCGGCTCATCCCCGTAGAAGAAGAACTGAAGCGATTGCGAGGCGAAGGAGAACTGACGGCGGAGTCATTCACTTCACTGCTGAGTGGAGCCCACCTTCGAACCATTCCAGGCATTCACGCTTGTGACGGTTTTTTCGCCGCCATTCTCGAGCGTAGTAAGTAAGAATGTCGCGCTCCAAGGCGAGACCAGTTCAGCGCACCTCGAAATTCACGCTAGCCCCTGCCAACACACGCTGCCCGGGTGCGGGCGATTGCGAGACGATGATGCTGGCCGGAGAGGGCTGAGGCGGATTGCCCGAATTGGCCGGTGCGCCTGCCGATTCGATCTGCGCAGGTGCGGCCACGGTGACGCTTCCCACACGAAATCCCGCATCGAGCAGCGACAGGTTCACACTGCCGAGCGGCTGCCCGACAAAGCTGGGCATCACGAACACCGACGCCGGAGCGCCACTGCTCACGAGCAGACTGATCCGAGGTACGGAGACTCCGCTGGCGTTGGGAGGTGGGCTTTGCGCCAGCACCTGGTCGGCAGTGGCCCCGCGCATCTGCGCATACGCCATGCTTCCAATATCGAGCCCGCGGCGACGGATATTCAGATCGGCGGCGCGCGCACTCTCTCCCACAACGTCTGGGATGGAAACTCGTTGCGGGCCCAGGCTCTGCGAGGCGCGAACCTGCCATCCGCGTCTCACCTTGGTCCCCTCGGGCGGAATCTGCGTCATGATCCGGCCCTCCGGGATCTCCGGGCTGTAATACTGTCGCTCGATCGTCACACTCAGGCCCAGGCCCGCCGCCGCTCGCTCCGCCTCCGCGGGAGTCAGCCCGACAATTTTGGGCACCGTGACTTCGCTGGTATGGATCGCAATGCGCATGGCCAGCAGCGCAGAGGTGAAGGCTACTAACAACAATCCCAGGGCGACGAGTACAAGCCGGAAAAGAGTTTTCATCAGAATCGAAGTTACTGTCGATCCGCGGAATTCGGATATCTGCGTCCAGATCTGCTTCCGCTTCTGCACGATAGCTTGCGCTAGCGTGCCAAAGCGTGTCAATCGAGAGGCCGGGCAAGTCACTGCAGGAAAGGGCGTAACCAACCGCGGTTACCAAAGTCCGTGTCCGCGCGGGTCCTTTCGGCGAATCCACACAGCACTCCTGAGATGAATGCGAGCGGAGCAGTCAGGGGTAATTTATTGCAGGGCTGCGCACACCAGTGAGCTGACCCGGACTCGTTCGCGATAAGGCAGTGACTCATGCAAAAGGCGAATTCCCCAGCTCCCCTCCGCCGCAGTTCGAGAGTTCCCGTCAACCTTCCCGTACTTGTGACCAGCCTTGAGCCGGGCACGCGCTTCTCCGAGGTGTGCGAGACCATGGTGGTCAACGCGCACGGGTGCTCGCTGCGCTCGCCGGTGAAGCTCGACGCCGGAGTGCTGCTGCATTTCCACAGCAAGGAAGGACGCGAGACGACGGCCAAGGTGGTGAATTGCCTGCCGCTGGAATCCGACCGTTCCACCTGGCGACTGGCGGCGCGGCTTGACCGTCCGGAGAATTTCTGGGGGCTGACTACGTATCCGGCCGACTGGGCCCAACTGCCGCCGCCTTCTGCGCCGACTTCCGACAAGCTTCCGGCCAAGCTGGCCGCGAAAAGCATTTCGGCGGTAGCCGATCCAGCTGCCGTTTCGCCTTCCTTGAAGGCCATGTTCGACAAGATTCAGAAACAGGTTTCCGACGAGAACCTGCGGGCCCTGATTAGCGACATGATTCAGCCGCTGATGGCCGAGACCGCCGATTTGCGAGAGAAACTCAGCCGCAAGGGCGGTGGCAGCAAATTTGAAGTGTCGCTATCGCAAATTCCCCCCGAGCTGCAGGACCAGATGGAAGAGCGGCTCAAGAACAATCTTGGTCCGCGCGTCCTGGACCAGTCCCGCGCGCAGGTCATGCAGGTGATGGAAGCGGCCAAGGCATCCATCGACAAGAAAACCACCGAGACCCGCGACGAGTTCCTAGTCCGGGTTACTCAGGAATTGAAGACGGTCGAAGAGCGCGCTCGCGCGCTGTCGGCCGACATCGCCGAAAACCAGCGCGAGCACCTGAATCGCGGGATGGGCGAATTTCATCAGCACGTGGTCGACGCCGGCAATCGCTTAAAGAAATTGAGCGAAGACCTGTTCCGCATGATGCAGCACGACCTGGGCGAGGAGCATGACACGCGCCGTCGCGAACTGGACGAAGCGCAGAACGAAATGCTGGCCGAGAAGGAACGCCTGGACAAAGAGGTCGCCTCTCTCGACGACCGCGTGGCGAAACTCGACCAGTCGGCGCGGGACCTGGAGTCCGGTCTCGACAAGCGCCTGGGCCAGATGGCCAGCAATACGCTCGGGGAAGTGCGGCGGCAGCTGGAAAGCGCCGTGGACGAGATCCTGGTCCAGTTGGAAGGCCGAAGCTCGCGCGAGCTGGGCCTGCGCGTCGAGTCGGCATGCGCACAGCTGAAGACCATTCAGCAAGAGATCGAAGCGTCCACCGTGCAATCTCTCAACCGGCAGGTGACCGAAACGCTGCGCATATTCTCGAATTCGCTGCAGGAATTGCAGCAAGACTCAGTGGAACGCCTGCGCGCGACACTGATGGGTGGATTGAACTCGGTCATCCGGAACCTGGGCGAACAGTTCCGTTCCGAAGGGCAGCCGCTCGAGCGCCGCTGGCCAGCTGCGGACTAAGAACGATGGAGCGACGGGCGTCTCGCCCGTCGACGGGTGGGGACGGCCGCCGCTCCACCGTCGAGAAATACGTGCTGGGGTTTCCTCAGCCACTCTACGGAGCTACCTATGACATCTGACGACTCGATCGGGTCAACTTCCTACTAACCACAGAGACACAGAGTCACAGAGAAATCTTTAAGGGATTTCTCTGTGTCTCTGTGTCTCCGTGGTAAAGAAGACTAGATCTGTTTTCGCGGTAGCTCTTGGGCTGACGATTCGATGGCCGTGATCACGCGCCCGGTGCGGCACATGTTCACCAGGTCGTATTCATAGGCAGTCCCACAGATCAAACAGACCTGGTAGTCCTGACCATGCGAGCCGCTGTGCGGCCAAGAGAAGCGGTGGGGGCAGAGGGATTCGATCAGTCGCTGGATAATGGTCGGCACGCCGGTCTTGCTCCTTCACAGCCGCGGTTTGTGGACCGCTTCGAGTTTTGCCAGAGTGAACACGTCACTGAATGAACGTGAGCCCAAAGTAGCACATACCGCGAATTGCAGCGCGCACCGCAGTGCATGGGAAACCAGCGTTGGGTCAAGGGACAGTCTGATTACCCGGCCAGTAGGGCAATCCGGCGAATGCGCAAAAACCACCGCACTTCCGTCAGTGGACTTCGTCTTCCGCGGGAGCGGTGTCGGGTGTGTCGATCTTGAGCCCGGAAAGATTCGTCGGTGAAGCAAGCGGCGCGGATGGGAACGCGCCGGGATCTTTGCCCGCCAAAGCGGTCTTCATGAACTCCATCCACATGGGCAGGGCGGCATGCGCGCCGCTTTCTTTTGCTCCCAACGTCTTCTTCTCGTCGTAGCCGATCCAAACCCCACAAGTCATCGTAGGAGAGAAGCCGACGAACCAGGCATCGGTGAAATCGTTGGTGGTGCCGGTCTTGCCCGCGAGGGGGAGCTTCAGACTGCCGGCCGCGGCCGCGGTGCCGTGCTGCACGACTTCCTGCAGCATCCCGGTCATAATGCGCGCCGTCCGCGAGGAAATGACGTCCTTCACTTCCGGGAAATCCTCCTCCAGCACGCGACCGTCGTAGTCGGTCACCTTGGTGATGTAACGCGGCACGAGGCGCACGCCGTCGTTGGGAAACACGCTGTAGGCGCTGGTCTGCTCGAGCAGTGTGACCTCCGCGGCCCCCAAGGCTACCGGCAGGTAGGGCGGAAGATTGCTGGTGATCCCGAAGCGCCGCGCATAGTCGATCACCGTCTTTATCCCAATACGGTCGGCAAGTCGCAGGGTTGGAATGTTGCGGGATTGTGCGAGCGCTCTCCGCAGCGTGATCGTGCCTTCGAACTTCTCGTCGTAGTTGTGCGGCGTATAGGGCGTGCTGCCGCTTTCAAAGGTGATCGGCGCATCGAGCACCGTATCGTCGGGACTGCCGCCCTGGTCGATCACCGCGGTGTAGACATAGGGCTTAAACGACGATCCGACCTGGCGCAGGGCCTGGGTGGCGCGATTGAATTTTGACTCGCTGAAGTCCCGGCCTCCCACCATCGCCTTGATTTCGCCGGTCGCATTGTCGAGCGCGATCAGCGCGCCCTGGGCGCCAGAGTCCTGTTCCAGACTGACGTGCGCCGTACTGTCCGCTGATAAAGAAATGATTTTGACGTAACAGAGGTCGCCAACTTTAAACAGGCTCTGCAGTTTCTTCTGTGTCCATGCGGCATCCTGTTGCGAGAGGACCGCTCGGTAACGCCCGAATTTCACCGTCGCGGATCCAGGGGTGACCCTCAGAACCAGCGCATGCACGTAGCTGTTCGGCTCGGGTTCATCGTCCCAGTCGGCGTCTTCATAGTCATCGAGAGCGAGCCCACTCGCGACCACATTTCGCAGGTGATCTTTCCAGCCGTGTCGGCGTTCATAAGCCGCTACGCCATTCAATACGGCCTGATTGGCTGCGCGCTGCAGTTCGCCATTGAGAGACGTATAGACGCGCAGGCCTCCCTCGTGCACCTGGTCGCTGCCGTACTTGTTTTCCAGGTAGCGGCGAATCTCCTCCACCGCATAAGGAGCGAGCGAGTTGGGATCGTGCTGCACATAAAGCTGTAGCGGTCTGGCCTTCGCCTCCGTCGCCTGTTGGGCTGTAATCTTCCCGTCTTCCAGCAGGGCATTGAGCACGAGATTGCGGCGCTTCAGGGCACGATCCGGGTGCGCAATGGGAGAGTAGTACTGCGGTGCTTTCGGGAGTCCCGCTAATAGAGCTGCTTCGTCGAGCGTGAGCTTCTTGGCCGGTTTGCTGAAATAGTACTCGGAAGCGGATTCAAATCCGTAGGCCCCATGGCCGAGGAAGATCTGATTTGCGTAAAGAGTAAAGATCTGCGGCTTGGTGAAACGCCGCTCGATCTGGATGGCGAGCAGCGCTTCCTGGATTTTGCGATGAAAGGAACGATCCGGCGACAGGAACAGATTGCGCGCCAGCTGCATGGTGAGCGTAGAAGCGCCCTGCACCTTGCCGCCCGACTCGAAATCGCGATAGGCCGCTCCGACAATGCGCCAGAAGTTGATTCCCGAGTGCGAAAAAAACTCCTTGTCTTCGGTGGAGACCAGCGCGTCGCGCAAGACCTGCGGATAGTCTTCGTAGGAAGCCACCACGCGCCTCTGCAACGCAAAAGAACCGATCACCCGGCTCTGATCGTCGTAGAGTTCCGTAATCGAGCTGGGGCGGTAATGCTCAAGTTCGTCCACCTGGGGAAGGTCGGTGGAGTAGACCAGCAGCAGGCCGGCCGTGGCTCCGATCAAGGCCGAAGCCAGCACCATGAACCCAAGAAGAAGCCGGCCGACGAGCTTGTGGCGCGCAGCTTCCTGGACCGGCGTTTCCTCAAAGATGGACCTCATGAGATGAGCTCAGGATAGCAGTTTGGGGGGTAGCTGGCGGCTGGACGCAAACACTAGTGCTGGTGATTTTTCCCGGATTAGCGAAGAACCCTGCGCCGCAGAGACACCAGAAAAAAGACGGCGCGCCCGGTAAGGCGCGCAGTCATTGCAAATCATAGTTTTTGCTGCCAGCTGCAAGCTGCCAGCCGCCAGCTGTTCTTACGCTTTCGTTTCCCGCTTCTTCAAGACCTCGATGGCCTTGCGCAGCTGCTCGTCTGGCTGGATGGCCTTGATCTTGTTCTCGTCGGAAGGAGCGGCGTTGTCCGTCTCGTCTTCCGGTGAGGGTACATCATCATCGGCGTCGGCCACGACCACATTCGGGGTGATGGCCGTGTCCTGAATCGCTTTGCCACTCGGCGAATAGTACTTGGCCACGGAAAGGATAAGCGCCGAGCCATCCGGCAAATCGATCAGCTTTTGCACTGAGCCGTCGCCGAAAGTCTTGTCGCCAACCACGTCGCCACGGGCATTCTCCAGAATGGCCGCAGCCACGACTTCAGCCGGACCAGCCGTTCCGCGGTTCACGAGAACGACCACGGGCAGATTCGTAATCGCCTTGGAAGGATCTGCCGTGAACGCCTCGCGCGGATACTTCTGCCCCTGCAGATAGGTGATGGTTCCATGGTTTAGGAACAGGTTTGCGGTGGCGATGCCTTCGAGTTCCTCGCCTTCGCCATTATTGCGAAGGTCCAGAACGAATTTTTTCGCGCCCTGCTTCTGCAGTGATTTGATCCGTAGGGCGATTTCCTGCGACTTGCCTTTGCTAAACGTATCGGCCTTGATGTAGCCGACGCCATCTTCCATCAGCTTTTCCACGGCCGTCGGAATGGCAACAACGTCGCGAGTAATCACCAGCTTCTGCGGTTCCGCACGGCGTGCGCGAACGACCGAGACCGCCACGTTCGAACCCGGCTGTCCTGCGAGCAGCGCGCGAATGCCGGCCAGAGACATTTCGCGGGTGCTGTGTCCGTCAATCGCTTCAAAAATATCGGAACCCTGGATGCCGGCTTTGTCGGCAGGCCCGCCGGGTACAACCGCAATGACTGCCGCATATCCGAAACGCTTCGAGATCGCCGCTCCGATGTCAGCCTTCGCGTCCGTCTTTTTGGATTTGTATTCCTCGTATTCCTTCGGGCTCATGTAGCTGGAGTTGGAGTCCAGCGCCTCGAGCAGTCCGTGCAAAGCGCCGTCGGTCACTTTGGGGATGTTGGGGTCTTCTACATATTCGCTGTTCACGCGCGACAGCACTTCGCTATAGACCTGCAACTGGCGGTAGGCGCCGTCATTGGACGAGGCCCGCACGCCACCCAGTCCGCCAACCACCATGAACAGCAGGACCGCGAACGACGTTACGAGAATTGCAGCTTTGGCTTTCATTGACATTGCTTTGTGATCATCCAGCGCAGGAAGGTGCGTCACTTCCAGAGAGATACGCACATTATATCTTCTATTGATGTATTCTTCGCGATTTCGGCTGCTCGAAATGCACCAGTGGTAACTCGCTGGGCAAGGTTGCCGAAAGCCCTTGCGACCGATGCAGCGGCCGGCGCAGCGTAATTGGGCTTGATTCAGGCGTAAGCTACTCTGAAACAAAAACTTACCAGCGCCCGCAACTTACTTGGGATAGTTGAAATTCAAGCGGATCGTGGTTTGGAAGTCCTGCACCGTCCCATTCTGGGTGAAGGGCTTGAAGCGCCACTGTTTCACCGCGTCGAAAGCCGCCCGCCCGAGCAGAAAATAGCCGGTCAACAACTTAACATCGCGAACTGTGCCGTCTTTTCCGATCCAGGCTTGCAGAACGACCGGCCCTTCCAGGCGCTGGGCCAGTGCCTGAGCCGGATATTCAGGCTCCACTCGATGAATCAACAGGCTCTGTGAGGTGCTTTCCGGGACGAATGGAGATTCCAGATTGCTGGCCGGGGATGGGGCTGGAGTCGTCCGCAAACTATCCGGGATGATGACTGTTCTGCGGTCTGTCGATGGAGCGACATTTTCCGGGGCCCGGGTGGGCGCTGGTGCTGGGGATACCGGCGCTGGTGGTGCCGCGCTCGATTCGGGGGCGGTGTTCGCCGCTGCCGGCGGCTGCGTTTGAACTGCGGCGGCAGGATCGACTGCCTTAGCGTCGACTGCGCTAGCGTTCGTTCCACGCTCCGACAGTACTTTCGCTTGATTGGAGTCAGGTGGTGGTTCGTTGCTGGGCTGTTGCGCTCCCGCTTTCGGAACTGATTTCGTCTCGATGATCTGAATCTTGCTGGGATCGACGTCGGTCGACTCTACCGGCGGGTCCTGCGCCAGCGCATCCTCCGGTTTCTGCGGGACTGTCTCGGCTGGCGCCCGGTCGGAGGCCGTGGGAGCAGGTGCAGAGGCTGTTTTCTCTGGCGCCGTTCGCGCCTTGACCAAGAATGCGTGGAAGGCCGAAGTCATCCTTCCCAGATACGAGTCCCCGGGCGCCCAAACGTAGAGCACTCCAGTGACGAGAACGCAGGCGACGAC
>Ga0187821_10000333_pt1 | contig 11801 bp, 11 predicted proteins | sample NC_wetland_sal_i_20_FD_132442 | JGI IMG/M metagenome (GOLD analysis project Ga0187821, IMG submission 132442) | Wetland sediment microbial communities from Neuse River Estuary, North Carolina, USA - SourceSoil_1 | ecosystem: Environmental > Aquatic > Freshwater > Wetlands > Sediment | place...
TCCTGGGGATTGGGCACGTGCGCCAGCAGGATCTGGCTGTTGGGGCGGTCGCGCTTGAACTCGCGCACCAGGGGCGTGATCCCGTCCAGGATCAGGTTGTCGCCAAGGTACATGACGAAGGAGTCGTCCTTCATGAAGTCGCGCGCGATCTTCACCGCGTGCGCGAGCCCGAGCGGCGCTTCCTGCCGGATGTAGGTCGTCTTGACCCCGAACGCGGAGCCGTCGCCCAGCGCCGCGCGGATCTCGGGCTCTGTGTCGCCCACGATGATCCCGACGTCGGTGATGCCCGCGTCGCGGATCGCCTCGACGCCGTAGAAGAGAATGGGCTTGTTCGCGACCGGGACGAGCTGCTTCGCGCCCGTGTGCGTGATGGGACGAAGCCGGGTTCCCTTGCCGCCGCTCAGGATGAGGGCCTTCAAACGCGGCCTCCCGCCTTCAGCCGATCGCGCGCGAAGGCGCGGCCCCGGTCCAGCACGTCGCCGAGGCGCGAAGCGTCCTTGGCGCCGGCCACGGCTTGCTCGGGCTTTCCGCCCCCCTTGCCGTCGGCGATCGAGACCGCATCACGGGCCCAGTCGGCCGCCGAGAGCGCGCCCTGGAGCGCAGCGCCCACCGAGGCCACGACCGAGAGCTTCCCCTCCACTGCGGCGGCCAGGAGGCCGCCGCCGTTCGGGAGCTTGCGGCGGATCAGATCGCCCGCCTCGCGCATCTCCTCGACACCCGCCGCGACCACCTCGGCCACGACGATCGGCGGATCCTGCTTCGCCGCTTCGGCGATGAGCCGCTCGACCTGGTCCTTCAGCCCCTCGCGGCTCTGCTTCGCCTGCGCGGACTTCAAGGTCTTGGCCTCCTCCTGGAGCGCAGCGATCCGCTCGGCGAGCTGCTCTTTGCCCGCGCCCACGCGTCCCGTCAGCTCGCGCAGGAGCGCCCGATCCTCCTCCGCGCGGCGGTACGCCAACGCGCCCGTGACCGCTTCGATGCGACGCGTGCCGGACGCGACCGCGGCCTCCGACTCGATGCGGAAATAACCGATCTCACCGGTGCGACGCACGTGACATCCCCCGCAGAGCTCGCGGCTGAATCCCGGCACGATCACCTGGCGGACCCGCTCGCCGTACTTCTCGCCGAAGAGGGCCATGGCGCCCGACTCCTGTGCCGCCTTCAAGGACGTCACCTCGGTCTGGACGGCCACGTCTTTCAGGATCTCCGCGTTCACGGCGGTCTCGACGGCGTGGATATCCTCGGGGGTGAGCGCTTTGGTGTGCGTGAAATCGAACCGGAGCCTGTCCGGCGCCACCAAGGACCCCGCCTGCTTGAGCTGCGTCCCGAACCGCGCGCGCAGCGCCGCGTGGAGAAGATGTGTCGCGGTGTGATTCCGCTGCGTCGGCACGCGCGCCTCCGCGTTCACCACCGCGCGATACGGACCGCTCGGAGCTTGCCCCGGGCCGAGTTGCTCGCCCCGATGCACGATACGATCCCCATCCTTGTAGACGTCGGTGATCCGGAGCTTCATGCCGGCCATCTCCAGAGCGCCCGTGTCCGCCACCTGGCCGCCCGACTCCGCGTAGAACGGGGTCATGTCCAGCGTGAACTCGATCGCGGCCGCTCCCTCGCTCCCCGGAGCCGCATCCCTCACGTCGCGGATCCAGACTCCGTCCACCTCCCAGCGGTCGTAGCCCACGAACTCGGAGTGGGCGCCCGCGCTGAGGCTCCGCCAGTCGCCCGCGGCGCGCCGGTTCTCGAAGCGCGCCTCCTTCTGCGCCCGCTCGCGCTGCTCCGTCATCGCGGCCTCGTAGCTCGGAATGTCGACCGTGAGGCCCCGCTCCCCCGCCATCTCCACCGTGAGGTCGATCGGGAAGCCGAACGTGTCGTAGAGCTGGAACGCGATCGCGCCCGGGAAGACGCGCTGTTTCTTCTTCTCGAGACCCGCCACCGTCTCCTCGAAGCGCGCGAGCCCGCGCTCGAGGGTCTGCTCGAACCGGGTCTCCTCCTCGAGAATCGCGGCCGCGACGGCGGATTCCTCGCGCTTCAGGTAGTGATATTCGGGGTGATGCGTCATCTGGGAGACCACGGCCGGAACCAGCCGCGACAGGAACGCGCCCTCGATCCCGAGGTCCTTCCCGAATCGCGCCGCGCGACGGAGAAGCCGGCGCACCACGTAGCCGCGCCCTTCGTTGGACGGACGGACGCCCTCCGCGCACGTGAACACGAGCGCGCGCATGTGATCCGTGATGACCCGGGCGGCCCGCCGACCGCGGTCGCTCGCGGCGGCCTTGGGCGTGCCAAGGCGCCGCGCGGCATCACCGATGGGAAGGAGGAGGTCGGTCTCGAAGACCGAGGGCGCTCCCTGCACGATCATCGCGAGCCGCTCGAGCCCCATGCCGGTGTCGATGCCGCGATTCGGGAGGGGCCTCCGCTCGCCCGAGATCAGCTGATCGAACTGCGGAAAGACCAGATTCCAGAACTCGAGGTAGCGCTCGCAGTCGCAGCCCGGCGCGCATTCAGGCCGCCCGCATCCCACGCCCGGGCCCTGGTCCCAGTAGATCTCGGAGCAGGGACCGCACGCGCCCGAGCCGCCGGCGGGGCCCCAGAAGTTGTCCTTCTCGCCGAGCCTGGTGACGCGCTTCGCCCCGAGCCCCATATGATTCGCCCAGAGGTCGAAGGCCTCCTGGTCGTCCTTGTAGACGGAGGGATAGAGGCGCTCCGCCGGCATCCCCAGCACGCGGGTGGTGAACTCCCACGCCCACTCGATCGCCTCCTTCTTGAAGTAATCCCCGAAGGAGAAATTCCCCAGCATCTCGAAGAATGTGGCGTGGCGGACGGTCAATCCCACGTTCTCCACGTCGGTCAGCCGGAGACAGCGCTGCACCGTGACGGCCCGCCGGTAGGGGGGCGCGCCCGGGGCGCTGAAGTAGGGCTTGAACTGCACCATCCCGGCCGAGGTGAAGAGCAGCGTGGGGTCGTCGAGCGGGACGAGCGGGGCCTGCGGCAGGTGAGGATGCCCGCGCTCCTCGAAGAACGCGAGAAAGGTGCGCCGAAGCTCGTCGCCGGTCTTTCGCATCGGGGTGGTCTTACGTCTCCTCTGCCAAGAGATCGCGGATCGTGTCCCAGCCGAACCCGCGCCGCGCCAGCGCCTGCTCCATGCGGCGCCGGTAGACATCCGGGCTGAGTCTCGCGTAGCGGCGGCGGAGCTGCTCGTACCCGAGCGTGGCCCGGCCCTCCTCGCTCGCGAGCGAGCGGCCGGAGAGATCGGGATCGTCCTCGAGAAAGGAGTCCAGCTCCCGGATCAGAGCGTCAGGAACGCCCCGGCGCCTGAGCTTCAACTCCAGGAGACGACGTCCCTGCGCCGCCTTGAATAGCTCCGTTCGCAAAAAAGACCGCACGAACGCGCGGTCGTCCAGAAGCGAGACGCGGCGGAGCCGCTCGAGGGCCCGCTCCACCGCCTCCCCCAGATACCCGCGCTCGCGGAGGCGGCCTTCCACCTCGCGCTCGGTGCGGGGCCCGCGGGCGAGAATCCGGAGCGCCGCCTCCTTCGCGGCATCCTCGGATCCCGCCCGCTCGGGGCTCAGCGTCATCGGACTAGATGCGGACCCGGCGCTCTCCCTTGCCGTCCGCCCCCGCCGCCACGGCTTCCGGCGGCGCGGCAGGCGTCTTGGTGAGCCCCAGCGACTCGCGCACCTTCACGTCCAGCTCGGCCACGGCGTCGGGGTGCTCCTTGAGCCACATCCTGGCGTTCTCGCGGCCCTGTCCGATGCGTTCCTCGCCGTAGGAGAACCAGGTGCCGCTCTTCTGGACGAGGTTTCGCTCGATGGCGAGGTCCAGGAGCTCTCCTTCCCGCGAGATTCCCTCGTTGTAGAGGATGTCGAACTCCGCCTCCTTGAAGGGGGCGGCGACCTTGTTCTTCACCACCTTGACCTTGACGTGGCTGCCGATCACGCTCTCGCCGTCCTTGATCGCGCCGATGCGCCGGATGTCCATGCGCACCGAGGCGTAGAACTTGAGCGCCCGCCCGCCGGTGGTGGTCTCCGGATTTCCGAACATGACGCCGATCTGCATGCGGATCTGGTTGATGAAGATGACGGTCGTGCGCGACTTGGAGATGGTCCCGGTGAGCTTGCGCAGGGCCTGCGACATGAGGCGCGCCTGGAGGCCCATGTGCGAATCCCCCATCTCGCCCTCGATCTCGGCCTTCGGCACCAGCGCCGCGACCGAGTCGATCACGATCACGTCGATGGCGCCGCTGCGGACCAGGTGCTCGGCGATCTCCAGCGCCTCCTCGCCCGTGTCGGGCTGCGCCACGTGCAGGTTCTCGATGTCGACCCCGAGCTTCTTGGCGTAGGCCGCGTCCAGCGCGTGCTCCGCGTCGATGAAGACCGCGTTTCCGCCCGCCTTCTGCGCGTGCGCGATGATGCTCAGGGTGAGCGTCGTCTTGCCGGAGGATTCCGGACCGTAGATCTCGATCACGCGCCCGCGCGGCACACCGCCGATGCCGAGCGCCGCGTCCAGCGCGATCGAGCCCGTGGGAATCGAATCCACCTGGACCCGGGCCGACTCCTCCCCCAGCTTCATGATCGCGCCCTTGCCGAACTGCCGCTCGATCTGCTGCACCGCCAGGTCGAGCGCCTTGGCGCGCTCCTTGGACATCTCCCTCACTCCCGGATTCATGACCATCTCCGATTCTCCCCTTTGCGAGTTAGTCGGCGTCCACTCCGGGGCGCCGGGACGGGTCGGGGCGAAATGTTTGGATTCGATTCTTGCGCTCGGATGGGCGCCGAGGCGGGACTCGGGGTGATTCAAGCCCCCGGCGTGCGAAGACGAATCTCCTCGAGCGGAGTATAGCGGGCTCCGGCCGGGTGTAGGTCACTTTTCATCACCACGATCCGGTCCAGAAGGGCGCTCTCGGGAGCCGGCGGGGGCGCGTAGCTCCGGAAGGTCTCCACCCCCTGCGCCCGCTCTCGGACCCGGGCCAGAGTGATGTGCGGACGGAAGGGCTTGTCCGGGGGCCCGAACCCGTCTTGATCCAGGCGCCGATTGACCGATTTCGCGAGCGCGATCGCCTGGTCCGCGCCCTCCGCGAGGCCGGTCCAGAGGATGCGGGGCCGGTCCAGGGACGGAAACGCGCCCGGGCCGCCGAGCCGGGCCGGGAACGCGGGATGGGAATCGGCGCCCCGCCGGGCCGACTCCCCCGCGCGGCGCACGCCCGAGTCTCCGAGATCGCCGAGAAAGCGGATCGTGATGTGCATGTTGTCGGGCTTGACCCAGGAGAGCCCCGACATCCGCCCTCCCAGGTCCCGCTCGACCCGCGCCAGATACTCGATCCACTCGGGCGGAATCAGGAGTGCGACGAAGGTTCGGACCACGCCACTCCCGCCCCGAGGCTCCGCCTCACGAGGTCCAGCGCGAAGAAGGAGGCCCGGGCGATGATATCGGCGCGCGAGCCCACGAACACGAAGCGCTCGCTCGCCTCGCCCTCGGGATCCGAGTAGCCCAGGAAGCAGAGCCCGACCGGCTTCTCGGCGCTGCCTCCCTCGGGGCCCGCGATGCCCGTCGTGGACACGGCGCACGCAGCGCCCAGGCGCTCGCGCGCCCCGCGGGCCATCTCGCGCGCGGTCTCGGCGCTCACCGCGCCGAAGCGCCGCAGCGTTTCGGCCGAGACCCCGAGGAGCTTCTCCTTGGAATCGTTCGCGTACGCGATCACGCCGCCCCGGTAGTAGCGTGAGCTGCCCGGGGTCGCGACCAGCGCGCCGCCGACCCCGCCGCCGGTGAAGGATTCCGCCGTCGCGATCGTGAGACCGCGCTTCACGAGCGCCTCGCCCACCGCCTCCGAGAGGGTGCGGTCCCCCAGGGCGTAGGCATGAGCTCCCGCGCGCTCGAGGAGCTTTCGCTCCCCGCGGTCGAGGACCCCCTGGAGCCACATCGCGTCCACGGAGGAGGCGCTCAGGTGGAGATCCACCCCCGAGGCGCAGGCGATCGTCCCGAGGGTGAGCTCCGGCTCCTCCAGCTCGAACCCCGAGAGCCTCTCGGCGAGCGCGGATTCCCCGATCCCGATCGTGCGGACGACGCGGAGGCCCGAGCAGAGCCCGGGATTGCGGCTCTTCAAGAAGGGGACCACGTAGGAACGGAGCATGGCCTCCGCCTCGGAGGGCACACCCGGCAGGGCGAAGCACTCGGTGTCCAGGTGCGTGAAATGGAGCCCGGGAGCGCTCCCGATGGGATTCTCGATCACGCTCGCGCCCCGGGGAATCAGGGCCTGAGCCTCGTTGATGGGAGGCATCTCGACCCCGCGCTCCTTGAAGCGGGCGCGGATCTGGTCCAGCACGACGCGGTCCAGGATGAGCCGGCGCCGGAAGACGGTGGCGATCACCTTCCGCGTGATGTCGTCCGATGTCGGGCCCAGCCCGCCCGTGACGATCACGATGTCGGCGCGGTGGACCGCGGTCCGGAAGGCCTCGCCCAGATGCTCGGGCTCGTCCCCGACCGTGGTGTGGTAGGAGGGCCAGAGCCCCGCTTCGGCGAGGAGGCCCGAGATCATGTCGAGATTCGTGTTCCGCACGAGCCCATGGAGGAGCTCGGTTCCGGAGGTGATGACCTCCGCGATCATCCGTGCCACACCCGCGCCAGGATCTGGAGCGCGAGGTTGGCGTAGAGGCCCGCCACGAGATCGTCGGTCACGATCCCGAACGCGCCCGGAAGCGCCTGCGCCCGGTCCGCCGGCCAGGGTTTCCAGATGTCGAACACGCGAAAGAGCAGAAAGCCGGCCAGGAGCGCGATCCCATACGGCGGGCCGCCGTGGCCGATGGCGGGGACGGCGATCATCGTGACCATCATGCCGGCGACCTCGTCGAGCACGATGGGATGGGCGTCGTGGCCCAGCACCTCCTCGGCGGGGCCGCACACCAGAAGCCCTAGCAGCGTGACGCCGAGGGTCGCCGCGAGAAACGCGGGAAGGCCGAGCCGGGGCAGGACGGGGAGAAGAACCAGCGCGGTGGCCGCCGAGGCCCAGGTCGCCGGGGCTACGGGAAGCCGGCCCAGGCCCAGCCCGGTCGCGAGCAGGACCGCGAGGCGCCGCACGTCCCGCCTACCCGAGGGTTTTCAAGACGAGCTTGCAGGCCACCTTCAGCGTGTCGAACACGCCGGTCCCTCGAAGCGCCACCGCCTCGAAGTAGGGGGCCTTTCGGGGATTCAGCTCCCGCTCCAGATCGTCGACCGGGACGACGCGCGGGAGATCCCGCTTGTTGTACTGCATCACGAAGGGAATCTTCTCGATCGTGAGGTCGTGCTCGGTCAGGTTGTCGAGCATGTTCATGTAGCTCTCGACATTCGCTTCGAAGCGGTCGATCTGCGAATCGGCCACGAACACGATCCCGTCCACGCCTTTCAGGATCAGCTTGCGGCTGGCGTTGTAGTAGACCTGCCCGGGCACGGTGTAGAGATGGAAGCGGGTCCTGAATCCGCGGATCTGCCCGAGCTCCAAAGGAAGGAAATCGAAGAAGAGCGTGCGGTCCATCTCGGTGGCCAGCGAGATCATCTTGCCGCGGGTCTCTTGCGGGACGCGCGAGTAGATATGTTGCAGATTGGTGGTCTTGCCGCAGAGTCCGGGGCCGTAATAGACGATCTTGCAGTTGATTTCGCGAGACGAGTAGTTGATCAGCGACACGTAGGCTGGTCTCTCCTATTCCTTGAATAGGCTGTCGATCTCGCTCTCCGCTTCGGCCGTGAATTCCGCGCCCAAGGTGGTCGCGCTCAGGTCTTCGTTCTTGTACTGGAGCTTGTCGAAGAGCTTGTTCAGCACCGAGAGCAGCTCTTCACCCCCGCGTCGCGCCTTGAGCCGAACGAGTCCGAGCGAAGTCTTCCGATCGAAGAGCACGACGAGAATGACCCGGTTCGCGATGAGGGACAGATACATGCTTTCGTTCTGGCCCTGATGGACGAGGGTGGCGAAATCCAGCTCCCCCACCATTTCGGCGAGCTGCTGATTGGCTGCGAAGTCCGCGGCTGCAAGAGAGGAAAACGAGGTCACGTCGAATCCGGGGGGCTCGCCGATGGAGCTGATGAGCTGACCGGTCTTGTCGATCAGCATCACGCTTTTCGAGCTCGAGGATTGGATCAGATTCTGGAGGATCGTGTTGATCGACCAGAAGTCTTCCTCGAAGAGCGCCCAATTCCCCTTGACCATGGTCCCAACTCCTTGGACACACCTGGGCCCTTGCGGCACGTGTGACGCCGACCGGCTGTTTTCAGAAGGAGGGGTGTCCTGCCCTGGCCTCTCCTGCCGGCGCCGAGACCGATCCCCACCCAACCACCCACTCGCGTCATGCAACGCTCATGACAAGACGACGCTCGACCGGGAATTGGGCGGAACGCTAACACTTCCCCAAGGGCGGTCAAGCACAATGTGCTCGAATTGGGAGGGTTATATCTCTTTGCGTCCGCTCAGGGCGCGGGCGAGGGTCACCTGGTCGGAGAATTCGAGGTCGGAGCCCATGGGCACTCCTCGGGCGATCCGCGTCACGCGCACCCCGGGCGTGCTCTGGAGCAGGCGCGCGATGTAGAGGGCGGTGGCCTCTCCCTGCGCGGTGGGGTTGGTGGCCACGATGACTTCGGTCACGGCTCCGGTCTTCACCCGCTCGACCAGCTCCCCCAGCTTGAGCTGCTCGGGGCCGATGCCGTCGATGGGCGAGAGGGCCCCTTTCAATACATGGTAGGAGCCGCGGAACTCGCCCGTCCGCTCGATGGCGAGCACGTCCATGGGCTGCTCCACGACGCAGAGCACCGAGGTGTCGCGCCGGGGGTCGGCGCAGATGGCGCAGGGCTGGGTCTCGGTCACGTTGCCGCAAATGCGGCAATCCTCGACCCGCTCCTTGAGCTCGAGGATGGCCCGGGCGAGCTTCTTCGCGTCCGCCTCGGAGGAGCGGAGCAGGTGGAACGCGATCCGCTGGGCGGACTTTCGACCCAGGCCCGGGAGGCGGGTCAGCTCCGTGATGACCGCCTCCAGAAGGGCGCTCGAATACTGCATCGCGCCTAGAAGAGTCCCTTCGGAAGCCCCAGGCCGCCCGAGACCTTGCCCATCTCCTCCTCGACAAGGCGCGTGACCTTGCCGCGGGCGTCGTTGAAGGCGGCGAGCAGGAGATCCTCCAGGAGGTCCGCCTCGTCGGGATTGACGACCTCGGGGTCGATGGTGATCCGGATCACATCCTGGGCCCCGTTCATGGTGATCTTCACCTTGCCCTGGCCGGAGGAGCCCACGATCTCGCGCGTCTTGAGCTCCGCTTGAAGCGCGGTCATCTTGGCCTGGAGGGCTTGGGCTTTCTGCAGCATGCCCGCGATGTCCTTCATGGCGTTCCCCCCTCGGGACCGGGCCCCAGCACCTCGCCGTCGAACAGCTCGACGATGCGCTCCACCAGCGTGGCCTCCGGAACGGGCTCGGGCCGCTTCCCCGTCCGGCCGGCGGCGGGACCGTCCGCGCCGGACGGCGTCATGGATTCGCAGAGGAGCTTGGCGCCGCGTCCGTACAGACGCTCCAGCTCCTCGTTCAGAATTTCCCGGTTCTCCTTGAGCTCGAGCATCGCGCGGTGGAAGGCGTGCTCCCCGGAGAGGGCGATCCTCACGTTTCCGCCAGCCATGCCGAGGAAGAAACCCTCCTCGAGGCAGGTCCCGAGCAGGAGCTTCCGCTCCTTCACGCGGTCGACCGCGTGCCGCCAGCGCACGACAGGATCGCCCGGATCGGCCGCCTCCACGTTCGCCGGCGACTCCACGAGCCGGAGCGCGGGCTGGCTGCCCGATGAGGATGCGGCCGTCGGCTCGGCGGGCGCGGGCGCTGCCGCCGGCACGGCGGCGAGGGCCGCCCGCGGCGGATCCTGCTCGGAGTTTGCCCGCGGAGGCGGGGAGATGCGGCGCTCCGGCCCTCGTTCCGGAGCGCCCGGCCCGGCGGGCGCCCCCGGCGCGTCCCCCGCCCCGGCGCGGCCGGCGGCGGTTCCTCCCGCCGCGCCCAGCCTCGATTCCAAGTCGCTCAGCCGCTGGATCAGATCCTCGATCCTCGCGGCGCTCGGGAGCATGCAAAGCTCCACCAGCGCCACCTCGAGCAGGATGCGCGGCGCCTCCGCGCGGCGGAGAAGCCCGCGCGTCTCGAGGAGGAGACTCAACATCGCATTCAAGTCGGTGGGGCGGAATTCCTTCGCCTGCGCCACATAGCGCTCCCGGTCCGACGGGGCCGCGTCCACCAGCTTCTCGAGCGCGGGATCCACGGCGATGAGAAGGAGCTGCCGGAGATGGTGGGTGAGGCCGTCGGCGATCTCCTCGACATCGCTGCCGGCGTCGTGGAGCCGGTCCAAGACCTGTAACGCCAGCTTGGGATCGCGCTTCGCGAGCGCCTCTCCCAGGTCGAAGTAGGCATCGAGCCCCAGGAGTCCCAGCGCCTGAGCGACCGTGGCGGCGGTGACGCCCTCGGGCGAGACCGCGAGCGCCTGGTCCAGGCGCCCCAGGGCATCGCGCACGCTCCCTTCGGAGGCGCGGGCGATCAGGGCGGCCGCGTCCTCTTCGAGCGAGACGCTCTCCTTGGCCGCGACGTCGAGCAGATGCTTCACCAGCTCCTCGCTCCGGAGGCGGCGGAACTCGAACACCTGGCAGCGCGAGGCGATGGTGTCGGGAACGTCCAGCGGCTCGGTGGTGCAGAAGACGAACCGCACGTGGGGCGGCGGCTCCTCCAACGTCTTCAGCAGTGCGTTCCAGGCGTAGTCGGTGAGCTGGTGGGCCTCGTCGATGATGTAGACCTTGAACCGGCCGCCCGAGGCCGAGTACTTCACGTTCTCGCGGAGATTCCGGATCTCCTCGATTCCGCGGTTGGACGCGCCGTCGATCTCGAGCACGTCGAGCGACGTCCCCGCCGTGATCTCGAGGCAGCTTCCGCACTCGTTGCAGGGCTCCGATTGCCCGGACGCGCGGCGCTCGCAATTCAGGGCCTTCGCGATGAGACGCGCGGTGGTGGTCTTCCCGCTCCCGCGCGGGCCCGCGAAGAGGTACGCCTGCGCGACCCGGTTCTTCGCGACGGCCTGTTCCAGCGTGGAGCGGATGGGGTCCTGGCCCACGAGGTCGGCGAAGCGCTGGGGCCGGTATTTCCGAGCGAGGGCTAGGTGGGACAAGGGAGACTCCTAACGTGGCGCGCATCCCGCGCGCTGCGGGGCAAAAGCCCCCCCGGTGCCCGGCTCGAGCCAGTTGAGTCCGCGGCACATCGAGGTGACCGCTGACCGCTGCTACCTTCCGGTCCTGACGGGGTTCGCGATTCTCGATTGCGCGGGAACTGGCCGTCAACACCAGGCCACGAGGAGGCGAATGCCCTACCTCCGGAGGCCCCACGGCAGTTGCCCCGGGAGAGATATGGTGGAGATGAGCGGGATCGAACCGCTGACCTCCTCGTTGCGAACGAGGCGCTCTCCCAACTGAGCTACATCCCCACCGAATCTAGATTTGTTTCAACATCTGGCGGAGAGAGAGGGATTCGAACCCTCGAAGCACTTTCATGCTTACACGGTTTCCAACCGTGCTCCTTCAGCCACTCGGACACCTCTCCGGGAAGCTTCGAATCTTTCGCGCGCTCCCACACGCGCTTCGCGCAGGACTGGCTGTTTATCAAACGTTTTTTGGGCCTGTAGCTCAGCTGGGAGAGCGCCTCGTTCGCAACGAGGAGGTCAGCGGTTCGATCCCGCTCAGGTCCACCACTTTATCCCCGGTCCCGTGGACCCGTCCTCGCGCAGCGAGGGCAGGTCCACCACTTTTTAGTTTATAGCGGTTGAATCAGTTCGCCCTCA
>Ga0187821_10000336_pt1 | contig 11753 bp, 9 predicted proteins | sample NC_wetland_sal_i_20_FD_132442 | JGI IMG/M metagenome (GOLD analysis project Ga0187821, IMG submission 132442) | Wetland sediment microbial communities from Neuse River Estuary, North Carolina, USA - SourceSoil_1 | ecosystem: Environmental > Aquatic > Freshwater > Wetlands > Sediment | place...
GGAGGTCCGCGCTTGAGCAAGTCGCCATTCAAGATCGCTGTAATCAATGACGAGATTTCGCAGGATTTTGGTCACGCCTGCGAGGTGGCTTCCCAACAATTCGGCATGGAGTGGATGGAACTGCGCAGCATGTGGAACAAGAACGTGGCCAATCTGGATGCCAACGAAATCGCGGAAGCACAGCGCCTCTTGAAGAAGAACAACTTGCGCGTGACGGATATCGGCAGCCCGTTGTTCAAAGTGGATTGGCCGGGAGCGCCGAAATCCAAATTCAGTCCGGAGCACGACCAGTTCGGCGCCAACTTTACCTATGACCAGCAGGGGGAGGTTCTCGATCGCGCCATTGAGCTGGCCAGGAAGTTCTCCACCGACCGCATCCGCTGCTTCGATTTCTGGCGGCTTGATGACCAAGGTCCTTATCGCAAAGCCATGAACGACCAGCTGCAACAAACCGCGGAGAAACTCCGCAAGATTGGCCTGATCCTTATTCTCGAAAATGAATTTGCCTGCAATACCGCGACCGGAGCCGAATCGGCCAAGGTCCTCGAAGGCGTGCCTTCGCCGGCTTTCATGCTCAATTGGGACCCGGGCAACGCCGCCATGTTTGGCGAAATACCGTATCCCAACGGTTATGATCTTTTGCCTAAGGCGCGTATCGGTCATTGCCACTGCAAAGACGCCACCAAGACAGCCAAGGGCATTGAATGGGCGGCGATGGGCAAGGGCATGATCGACTGGGTGGGCCAGTACAGAGCTCTGAAGCGCGACGGCTATCACCACGTCGTCAGCCTTGAAACCCACTGGCGTGGCGCCGGTACACCCGAGGCCTCAACCGTCGAGAGCTGGGCGGGAATGAAAGACGCGCTGGAGAAGGCGGGAGCGCTCTAGCGGAAATAAAAAGCTCAGGAGATGCCGCAGAGGCTAACGGGTGACCTGTCCCGGCTTTGGCTGCGTGGTCAGAATCTCGCCAACCAGAAACAGGTCCGTAAGCAGTGCGCGGAGATGGATGGAGGCATTCAGATTGTCGATTAGCTGGGAGCTGATGGCGGGCTGGGCCAGTACCAGTTCGAGCGCAGCCAGCGAGTCCTGGGCATCGCGCTCGAGCACCGCAATAAAAGCCTGATACTTTTCGGCGGGGTCGAGGCCTTCTTCGGAGACGGCTTTTGCACAGCTTTCGGCCAAACCGGTAAGCGCGTTGACCGCGCGCCGGAGAAATTCACGGACCTGGCTGCCTGCCTGGCTGCCCTGGTCGCTGGGCAGTCCCTGACCGGCATAGGCGAGCATGAATTCGTAGCACTCCTCGATTGCATCACAGCGGTCCGCGAACTCAGCCGGCATCCATCAACCTCGCTGTCCGCTGGAAGAGGAAGTCGGAGTCTCGACTACCCAGCGTTTCGGATCATGTTCTTTCAGGTAAAAGTCGCGGCTCATGGAGCCCACGATCATGGACGCAGTGATGGGGAGCTTCTCGGGCCGGATGGCAAAATACACGTGCACGATGACCAGCGTGATGAGTCCGACGCCGGCCAGGCCGTGCAGCACATACATGAGGCCCCAGGTCATGTCGCTGAACAGGTATGGATTGCGCGGAAAGAAAATGGTGCGTACACGGGACATCATAAAGACGCCGGTCACAATTACCGACAGCCCGGTCACGATGATGGCGCCGTGGTAGAGCTTGTTCTCCAGCGGATATTTGGCAAATTTCCGCGGCAAGGCAGACGACTTTCCCATGAAGCGGTTGACTCGCTTCCAGGCATCCTCGAGGTCGGCCCGGTCCGGCCAAATGGACCAGAAATCCATATAAAAGGTGGCGTGGATGATGTGAAAAAGTATGGAAACGGTCAACACCGTCCCGGCGATCCAGTGATAGGTGACCCAATCGAACTGGACGCCGACCTTGGGCAGGAATGCGGTAAACAACAAGGTGAACATCGCTGCGGCCATGATCCAGTGAAATAATCTCGCCGTCAGCGAGTGTCTGGGGATGCGGGCGGGCAACTGGCCTGCAATCTGAGGAGACGCATCAGCCACAAACTCTTTCTCTTTCGCAAAATACCGCAGATAGATGGCATGCACGACCAGGAAGAGCAGGCCTGCGATCAGCGCCACCCATATCAGGAACCACGCAATGTGAATCGGGACGTTCTGTCCCAGGGGACTGGTCGCCCACTCTATGAAGCCCATGCTGCCTCCTGCACGCCGCCGATGGCGCGCTTCACCAGGTTTCGCATCAGCGGGATCTTGTAGCCGTTGAACTGCAGCGGGACAGCCCCCTGGACCGCCAGTTTGCCTGCCATTTCTCCGGTCGCGGCGGTCCGCGACTGGCCGCGCACCGCATCTTCCACGGCTTTCAAGCGCAAGGGGCGGGCCGCAGCAGCATTGACAGCGATGCGGATCCGTTCAATCCTGTCGCCCGACAACACCATCGCCGAGGCCACATTCATTAAAGGGAAATCCCACACGTTCCGGTCGCGCACCTTTTCGAAATAGAATTGCGCGCCGGCCCAGGTGGAGGGAATGCGAATCGCGGTTAGCAGATAGCCGGGCTGCAAGATGTTCATGCGAGTGATATCGATGTCGGGGCCGACGAAATAATCCTCGGCATCGACCACGCGCTCGCCCTTGGGAGTCTGCACCACGAACCTGGCGTCAAGCGCGACCAGCGCGGGCGCGGTATCGGAGGGATTGACGGCCACGCAGCGCTCGGCGTGAAGAATGGCGTGCTCACGGTTTCTACCGACCGGCGTGTCGGCGTAGCAGATGTTTCCACCGGCGCGATAGCAGGGCCAGCCGGCCCGGTAGTACCAGCAACGTGCGTCCTGCGAGACGTTGCCGCCCAGCGTGCCCTGATTGCGGATCTGAGGCGATGCCACCAGCTCCGCGGCCTGTGCCAGCAATCCGTATTTCTCTTTCACCACGGGGTGGCGGACGACTTCGGTCAGCGTCGTCATGGCACCAATTTCAATTCCGTTGTTGGTGGCGCGGACGCCTTTCAGTTCTTCGATCCCGCTGAGATCGACCAGAGCCTTGGGCTTCTTGATTCGGTCTTTGAGCCAATCGAAGCTGTCGAGGCCGCCGGCCATGACCCAGGCCTCATGCCCGTGCTGCTCGAGAAGCTTTTGCGCGTCCGCGATGGAGGTAGGCTGAAACAACTGGAACGCCGGCATCACATCTCGTATTACCGCCATGACTTTCTCCGTTTCAGGTCCCGGTCAAACAAATTCGGTTAAATGAATGCGGTCAAGGGATCCTGCATGGGCCGCCCGGCTTCGAGCGAGGTCAGAATCGTGTCCAGGTTGACCGGCGCCCGGCGATAGATTTCATCGCCCAGGGCATCCGAGAGGGCATTCAAAATGGCGCCGCAACCGCCTCCCACCGGGGGCTCGCCGATGCCGCGAGCGCCCACCGGAGTTTCAGGATCGGGGATGTTCAGCGCCGCCCATTGCATGTCGGTCGGCACATCCAGGATGGTGGGCGGCTTGGTATGGTGGAAGCGCAGGGAAATCATGTGACCATACTGCGGATCAAACACCCACTTCTGACCGATGGCATGGCCAATCCCCAGGATCGACCGGCCGACCACCTGGCCGCCGAGCGACTTGGGATGAATCACGGTGCCCACATCGGCGACGGCGAGAAAGTCCGTGATGTAGTACTTGCCGGTCTCCACGTCGACTTCGACTTCGGCAAAGCTAGCGACGTAGGAAAAAGTCTGGCCGTCGTGCGGATACTTGTCCTTGGCGGCCGCGACCAGTCCCTGTCCGGCCAGCGCCGCGATGGATGTCTTGGTGTATTTATTCACATCCGCGGGCGCTTCGTGACCGTCGTAGATGCCGCCCAGCTGAATGGCGCGCTGCGCGGCCTGCGCCAGGGTCATGCTCTTGCCGCCGCCCTTGTGGAAGACGCGTTCGTTCGCCACTTCGTACTGCTCCGGCGTGCCGCCGTAGGTTTTGGCGGCGATCTCCTGCAGCTTCTGCTTTCCGTCCATGGCCACGGCGTATGCCGCTCGGGTCATGGCGTGAGTGGTCTGGCTCCCGCCGGAGACACAGGTCCAGGGCAGGTTCTTGCCGGTGTTGCCCCATTCCACATCGCATTTTTCCCAGGGAACGCCCAGGACCTCGGCGACTACGCGGTGAACGTCGCTGATGGACTCTGTCCCCAGGTTGCCGATTCCCGATTGAATGGCGATGCGGCCATCGGGCTTGATCACAAACAACCCGTCGTATCCCACGGAGCCGGCGAAGAAGCCGCTCGACGACACGCCCACGCCGCGCACCCTGGTGCCGCTTCGCTTCGGACGCGCGATCCGTTCCTTCCACTTGAACTGTTCTGAGCCGCGATCGAGCGCTTCTTTCAGAAACGCGCTGGTCGAGTGCCCGCGCTTGCCGTCCCGCGGCGGCCCGAATGGCGCTTTAGCTTCGGGAGCGTTGATTTTTCTTATTTCCACCTGATCGAGCGAGAGTTTGCGGGCCGCCCTGGCCAGGATGGGCTCCATAATAATGATGCCCTGCATGCCGCCCGGCGCGCTCTGGGGGCCTCGCGGCGGAGTGTTGGTCAGCATTGTCACGCCGCGCCAGCGCATGGCCTCGGGTTGATACAAGAGCGAGACGATGATTCCCGAAGCATTGGCATCGCCGTTTGCGTCGTAGGGGCCATTGTTCGAGATGGCGAACATATCCAGGGCAGTGATCTTTCCCTCCCTGGAAAAGCCCACCTTCATCCGGCCCTGAAAACCGGGACGCGCCCTGCCGATGAAATGTTCTTCCTCGCGGCTGATGCGCATCATGACCGGGGCGTTGGCTTTTTTTGCCAGCAGCGCGGGGATGATGGCGAAAATGTAGCCGGTAGCTTTGCTGCCGAAGCCGCCGCCGGTGTATTCGCTGATCAGGACGATCTGGCTGGGGTCCATGTTCAGCCAGCGTCCCAGACCGGCCAGAGTCTGCACCGTGCTTTGCGTCCCCATGTGGATGAACACCTTGCCGTTCTGCCAATATGCCAGGGCGGTGCGAGGCTCGAGAGTCTGATGGCTGGTGTCGGGCGTGACGAAGGTTTCATCCAGAACCAGCGCAGCGTTTTTCAGTCCGGCATCCACATCGCCGTAGGACCACTCGTCAGGCGCCTTGCCCATGGGCAGGCGGCCATCCTTCGCTTCGGCGAAATCTGCGGCTGTCCATTTGAGTTCTCCGACCTGGGGTGGTGGAGGGCTCGGCGGCTTCTCTCCTGGCTTGGCGGGCGGCACCTGCGGCCTGATCCATATATTGCCATCCGTCCGCGGGTTCGGACCGCCGGGGCGGAGGCTATCGAGCGGGTCGACAACAAACGGCAGATGCTCAAATTCGATATCAATGGCTTCGATGGCTTCGGCAGCGGTCAGCTCGTCCACGGCCGCAACGGCCAGGATCGGTTCACCGTGATAGAGCGGCTCCATGGTGAGAGCCTTTTCGCCCTGCTTGTTGGCCTTGATCACCGCGCCCAGATCGGTCACGCTGTCCGCCGGGGCAGGAAGATCGTCTTGCGTAAGGATGGCCCTGACCCCGGGCATGGCCAGCGCTTTGCTCAAATCCAGGTGCTTCACGCGTCCGTGGGGCACGGGACTCAAAAGCAGTTTGCAGAACAACATGCCTTCGGCGCGGAAGTCTTCCGCGTATTTTGCCTTGCCGGTCACTTTCGCGTAGAGATCCGGCGTGGTGTAGTCCTTGCCGATGAGCTTGTACTTCGGTTGAGCGGGCTTCGCGTCCGCGCTAGGCATGCTTCACCTTCCTCATGTTCTCTGCGCCGCGCATCATTGCGGTGAGGATCTTGTCGTAGTCCTGGCAGCGGCAGAGGTTGCCGGATATTCCGTGGGCCAACTCGGACCGGCTGGGGTTGGGATTCGTCTTCAGGTAACCTACCGTCGCCATCACGAAGCCGGACATGCAGAACGCGCACTGGAAGCCCTGTTCGTCGATTACGCCCTGCTGCACCGGGTGCAGCGTGCCGTCGGGGCTGGCCAGTCCTTCGATGGTCTGGACTTTTCTGCCACGCACGGTGTGGGTCAGTACAGAGCACGAGTAGTGCGGCACATCATCAATAAGGACGGTACAGGCGCCGCATTCAGCGCGGTCGCAGCCCAGCTTGGTGCCAGTGAGCCCCAGCTTGTAGCGCAGCGTCCAGGCCAGAGTTTCCTGTTTCATCACATCGACCCGCCGCTGCTGGCCATTCACGTTGAGAGTGATGAGCCGCTCTCCCATGCCATCCGGCGCCGGTTGTCCGAAAACAGTGGAGGCCCGGAACAGATAGTTCGCGGAAGAGACGGCAACGCCGCTGCTGATCACTCCTTTAATGAAGCTGCGCCGGGAAACCCTCTTCAACAGCGCTTCGGTTGCCTGGTGGTTTTCGCTGTCTGCCATGCCGGAACCTCGGATCACACACAACCGCTAGATACCTAAAGTTTTACACCGCGACAGCCATGGGATGTCAAACGAGAAATTCTATGAGAAACGTTCAGCTATGCAGAAGGATCCGGCGAGCCTGGCAAGAGGTTAAGGAGCAGGAACGCGGCCCGGAGATTGGAGTTGGTCTTCGACTTGAGCCAACTGATCACGCAGGCGGGCAGCTTCGGCGCGGTATTTTGCGGCTTCGGCATTGTACTTGACGGCGACGACGCTACCCATCGCGTTAATGACCTTGGCGACGCCACCGCTCTTGCCGTTGCCGGTAGGTCGGACCTGGTAGGAATATAACCGATATTTTCCTGAGCCTGGGCATTGCCCTGCGCTGCGGCTTTGTAATACCAGGAAAGAGCCTGGGGGTAATTCTGGGGCCGGGGATGGGCCGGAAAGATAACGTAAGTAATGAATGACAGGCCGCCGCCTTACCGGCAGCGGAACGCGGGAGCGAGGAGAGGCATCAGGGAATTTCGCCAGAGGCTTGAATCCTAATGTTCACCGACTGATCCACACGCAGCACGAATGTGCTTGGATTTTTCATTCCCCACTTGACGTAGGGAACGGCGAAGTCCAGGGCAACGGTCCACCAGTCAGGGCCCATCTCGACGCGGACAGGAATGGTCACTTCGTGCTCGGCGCCGTGGATAGCGAACATGCCATGCACCTGGACGGCGGAGGCTCCCATGGTCGCGACCTGTCCTTCTACTCGATCGGGCCTGAACACGATGTCGGGATAGCGGGCGCTTTCCAGTACCTGCTCGTGCATTCTCTGGTCGCGGCCGTTACTTCCACTGTGACCGCTGGCCGCGTCAACCCGGATTTCCCCGCTTATTTGGTTGGTTGCCGGATCGAAATGAACGACGCCGGTTTTCGCGTTGAATGATCCGTGTACAGTATGGAGAACATCGCCCAGGGTGAAATCGATCTTCGTTTTTGCCGGGATAAAGTTAAAGTCGATGGCGCGGGACTTGACCTGGGCGAGAGTTGTCCCGACCAGGCACAGAATGATCGCGGTCGAGACGCCAAAGCGAATCACGGTCTTCATAGGCCCAGCACATCCCATCCCAACGAGAGTCCGATCCCTGCGAGAGCGAAAGGCGTTACTGCGCCAACATGCAGGGCCAGCATTCTGGCAAAAGCCCGAGGCTCAGTGGCGAATGCCTGCATCACCCGTCGTCGAAGGGCGTCGCGGCTTTCGAGCGTGAGCATGAGCCATGACATCAGTGCCGGACGTCTCGCCAGATTCCGATGCCCGGCCTGATACGGCTCGAGGTTGCCGGCGGCAAAGCTCTGAGCCAAGAGAGTGGCCTGGCGAAACGCAAGGCAAAGCCCTTCGCCGGTGATCGCATCCACGCTGCCGGAAGCATCGCCGATGAGAGCGATCCGCCCGCGATATACCTGGCGCAATTTTCGGGTTGCCGAAACTGCGCCGCGCTCGGCCGAAGTGCGCTCCAGTCCTTTCAGGCGGTCGCCGACCGCAGGAAGCTTGGCGAGTACCGCGTCGAGGCGCAAGTGAGGATCGCGCGAGATGGCGGCCACGCAGATTTCATCGTTGGCAACCGGGGTAACATACAGCTGGCAGTTGTCGCCCCAGTGAAGTTCCATACAACTGGTCCAGGGAGAAACACGATAGTGGCGGCGGAAGGCGAAGCGCTGCTGGTGACCGACGCTTTCGCCGAGACCAACCCAGCGGCGCACCCGGGAGTGAGCGCCATCGGCTCCAACAATCCAGCGCGAACGGACCAGGTCATTCCCCAGCCAGACACCGTCAGGATGCAGCCCGGTGACGACCGTCTGCCAGAGCAGATTGACACCAACAGCCGCGGCCCGCTCGATCATGAGGCGGTGCAGCCTGGTCCTACGTATGCCGACACCGTGCCCGACGGGAAAACTGGCGTCCACCTTGATTCCTGAACTCAGAAACCGGATGCCCCGGAAGGGATATGAATCCTCCGGGGGAATGGTGACGCCCAAATCGGCTAACGCGGCCATGCCGTCCGGCATGAGGCCTTCACCACAAGGTTTGTCGATGGGAGGAATCGCGCCATCGGCAACCACCACATGCAAGCCTTGCCGGCGCGCGGCAATCGCGGCGGCGAGGCCTGCGGGTCCGCCTCCGATGATAAAAACGTCAGTGTCTACCGGGTGAGCTGAATTTGTCATTTAGGCGTAGATCATTAAACGAAGATCAATAAACGAAGATCAATAGACGAAGACCAGCTAGAAGTTGGCCGCTCTCCGTGCCAGCCCGAGCGCCTCCGACCAAAAGCTGGAAGAAGAGTGGGCCAGTTCCACGACGCTCCGAATCGCGAGAACGAATTCGTCCACTTGCGCTTCGCTGACCACCAGCGGCGGCGCGACTTTCAAGACCATGAAATCGTTTCCGCAAATCTGGGTGAGAATTCCGTGGTCGCGGAACAGCCGCATGACCAGGATCTGGCCGAACATGGCGGGATGAATCCTGGAGAACGCTTCGAATGGAAGCCGCAGGCCCAGGCGGCGAGGAACGGCGAATTCAATTCCCATTAACAGCCCCATGCCGCGAACTGCTTTCACCATTTCGTAGGAGGACAGCTCGTCGGCCAATCGCCGCTGTAGCTCTGCTCCCAGTCGGGTGGCGCGCTTGCCCAGTTGCTCGCGTTCCAGTACTTCCAGCGTGGCCAGGCCGGCGCGCATGGCGAGGCTGTTCTCGCTGAAGGTCGAGGCGTGAACGATGGCCCGTTTCATGGAGCTGAAAACCGAGCTGTAGACGGCATCCGACATCAGGGTTGCGCTGACTGGAATCAGGCCTCCGCTCAAAGCCTTAGCCAGCACGACAATATCGGGATCGAGGCCAAAATGATGTGCCGCAAGAAATGGGCCAGTGCGATACATCCCGGTCTGCACTTCATCCAGAACAAAGAGCGATCCGTACTGCCTGCATAGCGCCTGCGCCGCCAATAGGTATTCATCATCGGGAATCCGTATGCCGCCTTCAGATTGCAGCGGCTCCACGAAAAATGCCGCGTAGCGCCGAGTGGCGAGTTTCTGTTCGAGGGACGCGAGATCGCCGAAGGGCACCGCTTCCGTTTCCGGAAGGAGCGGCCCAAATCCATCGCGCCAGTACTCGCCATTCATAAGCGAAAGAGCGCCGCAGGTCAGCCCGTGGAAGGCGCGATCGGCGAAGAGCAAGCCGGTTCGTCCGGTATGGGCGCGGGAGAATTTTATGGCGGCTTCGATGCCTTCGCTGCCCGAGCTGGCAAAAAATACTTTGGACAGGCGACCCCCGGCACGCCGGCAAAGGCGATCCGCCAGTTCGCCCGCCAGCTCTGGAACGTGGCTCTGCAGCATGACGGGGCCGCGCTTTTGCAGCTCATCCATGACTGCGGAAATCACGTCCGGGTGATTGTGGCCCACATTGTGAACACAGTATCCGGAAAGGAAGTCGAGAATGCGGCGGCCGTCCGTGGTGAAGAGCTCGGCGCCCACGCAGGTTTCATAGTTGACGGAGAGGTCCAGCACGTTGAGCAATTTCACCCATTGAGGGTTCACGTGTTGGGAGTAGGAGGAGCTGGGAGCAATGGGTTCCGCGATCGGCATAGTGATCTATAAAGTTTACTTACACGGCACGGCACGAAGGTCCGCAGGATATGGGTAAAACCACTCACAAGTTCCAAATTGGTTCACGCTCGAGCCGTGAACCTGACGCAGGGATGCAATGACCAGTGTGCTCCGGACCTTGAATGCCATGTACAAGGGCCGGTGCTGGTGAAGGAACACGAAGGAAGATGCCCCTACCCTGCGTATGAAGGAATGGATGCCGTTGGGCCTGCGGCCGTGGCCGAAGATGAACAACTTGTCATGGTGCAGACACATCGAATTCATTCGCAGCGAGCGGTATCCGCTGTGAGTCGTTGTAGAATCTCATAGAGTCTGCTTCACCATCGTTAGAACTTTCGCCGCTGCCGGTCGACCTCGTGAGGCCTTGTCTGCTCAGAATGGGAGCCCATCGTTGAGCCGTATTTTCAGGCCAGGTCTTGTGCACGGCCGCCTTTTTGCGCTTGCGATGATGGCCGTAATCATGTGTGGGGCCTATGCGCGGGCCCAGGACAACTACGAAATACAGGTGTACGGATACGATCTGGTTGAGCCGAAACATACCATGTTCGAGCTGCATAGCAATTTCACCATCGATGGCTCGAAGGCGATGGTGGACGGTCTCTACCCGACCAACCACGCGGAGCACGAGACTGTCGAAATTACCCACGGATTTAACGACTGGTTCGAGTGCGGCTTTTATATTTTCACTTCGATCACCGGGGGCCAGGGATGGCAGTGGGTGGGCGATCACATCCGGCCGCGGGTTGCCGTTCCGAAGAAGTGGCATTGGCCGGTTGGGGTCAGCCTCTCGAACGAGATTGGCTACCAGAGGCGGCAGTATTCCCCGGATACGTGGACGTGGGAAATTCGCCCGATCGTCGACCAGAAGGTTGGGCGATGGTATTGGTCCCTGAACCCCACGCTGGACCGCTCTTTCCACGGCGAAAATGTGAACCAGGGGGTGGTCTTTTCGCCCAATGCGAAATTCAGTTATGACTTGAGCCGCAAGATCGCTGCCGGGCTCGAATACTACGGGTCGGTGGGCCCGGTGACCGGATTCGATCCGCTGGCGCAACAGGAGCACCAGATTTTTCCTGCCATCGATTTAAATCTAGCTCCGCAGTGGGAGCTGAATTTTGGCCTGGGGGTGGGCCTTACCGGCTCAACCGACCACCTGATAGCCAAAATGATTCTGGGTTATCGCTTCAATTTCTGAGTGGGGAAGAAGAGGTAAAGAAAAATGATCAAGGGCGTCGTGATCGGCATTCTGCTGACCGTCATGTTTGGAGCAGGAGGCGTTTACTACTACTTTGCCAGTGGCATGGCGCCGGTGGCCACGGCCGATCCTCCTATGCCGTTTGAGAAGAGACTGGCGCACATGGCGCTGAACGCCCACATTGAGAAGCAGACCGTGGGCCAACCTCCGGTGGCAGCCGATGAAGGCGCCTATCTGGCCGGGGCCGAGGTCTACAAAAAGCAATGCGCCTCGTGCCATGGACTGCCCGGCCAGTTGCCCAGCGACTATGCGACCACCATGTATCCCGAACCACCGCAGTTGTTCCGGGGCAAGGGAGTGACCGATGATCCCGTCTCGGAAAGTTACTGGAAGGTGGCCAATGGCATTCGCATGACCGGCATGCCCGCTTTCAAGACCACGCTGACCGAGGCCCAGTTATGGCAAGTCAGTCAACTGCTGGCGCACGCCAATGAAGTCCCTGATTCAGTGAAGCGAGTGCTGGTCCC
>Ga0187821_10000337_pt1 | contig 11730 bp, 5 predicted proteins | sample NC_wetland_sal_i_20_FD_132442 | JGI IMG/M metagenome (GOLD analysis project Ga0187821, IMG submission 132442) | Wetland sediment microbial communities from Neuse River Estuary, North Carolina, USA - SourceSoil_1 | ecosystem: Environmental > Aquatic > Freshwater > Wetlands > Sediment | place...
GGAATATGGCTGGAGAGACGGCGCGGTCCAAAACATCGGCGTAAAGTCCGGAACCAATAGCCTGCACGGAACGGCCTATGCGTTTGGGCGAGATACTCCGTGGGACGCCGCTAATTATTTCGTCGGCAAAGCGGTGCCGATCAGTCTGGAACAGTACGGCGCAACGGCCGGCGGAAAGATCATCAAGGACAAGCTTTTCTGGTTTTTGGGCTACGAAGACTTGAATTACACCGTCGGGGATTCGGCGACGCCAACGATTCCGATAAGCATTGGGCTTGCGACGCCAAACCCCTCTTTGAGCATGGTGGACGCGTGCAACAAAGTGGGGGCGGCCAAAGTGAATCCGCTCAGCGCACAAATAGCCGGTCTGACAGCTGTGGCCAGCGGCAGTTGCGCAGTTTCTCCATCTTCCTCCACGGTCGAGAACCTCTTCCCCTACAATCCGACCAACTCACAATTCTTCAGTCCGGCGATAACTTCTATCAATCCCATTCACAACGGCATCGCCAAAGTGGACTACAACCTGAACGCAACCAATCACATCAGCGGCATGTTTTTCATCGGTTATGCCAACGCCACGGTTCAGCTGGATCCCAATCAGCTTACGCAGCAGTGGATCAGCCAAAGCAACACGCGCGTCTATGATGAAGACGGTACGTGGGTCTGGACTCCGAATTCGACTTGGGTGAACGAATTCAGGGGCGGAGTGGCACTGCTGCACTTCAGGGCTCAGGCGGTGGACCATAATGTGAATCCGGCAGACCCGTCGCCGACCGGCTACGGCATTCCAAGCGGCATAACTAATCCGCTTTATTTCGGCATGCCCAAGATTCGGATCAAGAGCTTCACGGGATTTTTAGGGCAAGGTCAGCGCGAGGGCAATCGCGGGCCAGAAGGCACGGCTGATTTCGTGGACCATGTTTCCTACTTGCGTGGTAAGCACGCTTTCAAGTTCGGTTTTGAATATCTATTGGGCGTCGCGGACAATAACCCATACAACTACGCGAACGGGAATGTTAATTTCAAGACCTTACAGACCTTTCTACAGGGTAATCCTCAAAACGGAATCATTCTGGTGGGCGACCCTACTTCTGTAGCAAGAAGCCACTCTTATGCGGGTTTCGTTCAGGACGACTGGCGTGTAAAACCAAGACTTACTTTGAATCTTGGCTTGCGTTATGAATACGCAGGGCGTCCGCAGGAGCGCAACAATTACATCGCTAACTTCGATCCAAACGTAGATCCGCTAACGACCCCCGCCATTGTCCAGGTCGGAGGCAGCGGCTTGCCTCCGATGTGGAAAGCCGATTACACGAATTTCGCGCCCCGTGTTGGTGTGGCCTGGGACGTGAGGGGCAATGGCAAGACTATCGTCCGTGCCGGCGCGGGCGTTTTTTACAATGCCGCCTTGCTCGGCGAAACCATTGATCTGAACCCCTTCGGAGCGAATTTCCCAAGCATCGGTGTGAACAATAGCGGCACACAGATCAACGCTCACACGCCCAGCCAGTTGAACCTTGATTCTACCCAGATTTTGTGGAATCAAACCGGTCCGGTTTTTCCCGCCAATACCTCGGTGGCCATTAACGGCCAGACGTATACCGGAACCTCGTGTACCTATCCTGGAGAACCGGGTTTGCCCGCCGGATACACGCCGACGCCTTGCTCATTAATTGCGGGTGTCGCACAAAACTACAAAATACCTTGGACCGTGGAATGGAACGTCGACGTGCAGCGCGCGATCACGAATAACCTGACCGTAGACATCGCGTATGTGGCCAATCACGGGCGGGAGGCCAGCAAATCGGATCTCAACCAACCGCCTCTCGGTGCGGGATGGACACCAGCGGCGATTAGCACATGCCTTGCCAGTGCGGCGACAGGCTACAGCAAATGCGCACCAGATGCAGCCGCGGAAGCAGCGGCTGCACCTTACGCAGCTCAGTTCCCTTATCTGCAGAACATCAACGTGATCGGCAATCTTGACCATTCCAACTACAATTCGCTGCAAGTGACTCTGACCGAACGGGCTTCGCATGGGCTTACGTTCCTTATGGGCTATACGTATTCGCATGCGTTGGACATGCTCTCGAGCGGCACCTTTGACAACGGAATTTCTGGAAACAATGCTGACCCGAATTTCCTCTACGCCAATAGTGATTCTGACAGCCGCCATCGCTTCACGCTGTCCACGACGTATAACGTCCCGGGCATCAAATCGCCGGGGCAGATGCTGCAGGGCTGGTCGATCAGTCCGATCATTGCTCTCTATTCCGCCACGCCGTGGTCGGTCGACGATCTCTCAACGGATATCACCGGGACAAACGAGCTCAATAACGCGAGCACCCCATTCCAATTCTGGAACTTCACCGGGCCGACCTCCGCTTTCAAGTCGGGTCCAACGGCTATTCCCCTGCTTACGGGAAGCGCCGCCTTGGCAGCCTGCCAGACTGCTGCGGTAGCCCCATACGCCGGGAATGCCCAACTCACACAACTCGCACTCGCTTCGCTTACCGATATCGGCTGCTACGCACAGGGTGGCGGCATTCTGACTCCGCCCGCATATGGAACCCAGGGCAATGCGCGGCGCAACATTTTCCGCGGACAGCCCTTCTACAACGTGGATCTTTCCATTGCTAAAGACTGGAAGTTCAAAGAGCGGTTCGGAGCGCAATTCCGAGCGGAGATATTTAATCTCTTTAACCGCACCGATCTGGCGCTTCCGGTCCCTTTCAAGACGGGGACCGATCCGTCGGCTGGCGGTACGTTTGGCTGCGGCTGCACGACCCCCGATGCCACTGGATTCACCAACTCCGTGCTGGGATCAGGTGCAGCGCGTTCGATTCAATTGGGCCTGAAACTAACTTTCTAAATCTAGGCTGCCCGCTTCAACCGGGGAATTTGCCGTCGCCCCCGAGTGAATTGCTCGGAATTCACTCGGGAACGACGGCTACACCTTCGATTTCAATCATCATTCCCGGCTGCGCAAAATTGGAAACCGTGATCATCGTGCTTGCCGGGTACTTGCCGTCAGGGAAAAATTCCTGGCGCAGCTTGACGAGTTGATCGCCATTACGAGGATCGTTGATGAAGACCGTCATGTTCACTACGTTTTTGAGGCTCGCTCCATCGCGCTTCAAAGTGCGGTCCATGAGTTGGAAGACGGTTCGCGCCTGTCCCTGAAAATCGCCGAGGAGTGATTTGCCATTCACGTCTTGCGTAGCGGTTTGGCCGGCTAACCAGATAATTCTGCCGCCCCTCGTGATTACCGCGGGCGAAAAGGCGCGAGCCTTTTGGTAGGTATCGCCTTCCAGGAATTGCGGCGCCGCTGATTTTTGCTGCGGAGCGGAGTGGAGATTAGAACCCGTCAGCAGCCACACGGCTGCCGCAGTAATCGCGAGCAATCCAATAAGTAAACGGTTCATGCTATTCTCCTTTTCTTTTATCGAGCGTCACACCGCACCCCGATTCGCCCGATTTGGAAGATACGCGATGGCGCGGCTGTAATCGCGGGTGGCGCCGCGGATTATGACGCAATCTGGCGGAGCGCCGTCAAGGACGGCTTCACAAAGCGAGGAAACCGATGGCTTATGTCGTTACACCCGAACCTATCCCGGTTCTCCCAGTAGTAGGAACGGCGGATTTGTTTCCAGTAAATCGAATCTTCTGCGTGGGCCGCAATTACGCCGACCATGCGCGTGAAATGGGGCACGATCCGGACCGCGAGCCTCCTTTCTTTTTCCTCAAGCCGGGCCATGCCCTCCTTCCGCAAGGGCGCGATTTCCCCTATCCATCGTCCTCGCAAAACGTGCATTACGAGTTCGAGCTTGTTGCGGCTATCGGTAAAGGCGGCGCCAACATTGGCGTCGAGGAAGCGCTGAACCACATTTATGGATACGCAGTGGGGCTCGACATGACGCGGCGCGATCTTCAATTGCAGGCCCAGAAGCTGGCGCGCCCCTGGGAACCCGGAAAGGCTTTCGACTTCTCGGCTCCCTGTTCAGCCGTGGCGCCCGCCAGTAAAATCGGCCATCCGAAAAAGGGGGCGCTCTGGCTGGAATGCAACGGCAAGCGCGTCCAGAGTTCGGATCTTGCAGCCCTGATCTGGAAGGTGCCTGAGATCATTTCCCAGCTCTCGAATCTCTTCGCGTTGACTCCGGGCGACCTCGTCTTCACGGGAACTCCGGCGGGCGTCGGGCCCGTCCAACGAGGCGATGTCCTGCACGGCTCCGTCGAAGGCGTCGCGGAATTGACGGTCCGCGTCGTTTGAGTAAATCTTTTCGCGCTTGACATCGAATTCACCGGAAACACAAAATGCACGCGGCTTTTTGCGCTGATCTCCAGATTTTCACTCTGTTCTATTGCGCCGCGGAGGAACCATGTTACCCAGTGAACGCATCGCTTATTCGCCGATAAAAGAACGTCCCCGCCTCCTCTTGCCCGGCGGTGCGCGTCTGGTGGTGTGGGTAATCGTCAATGTCGAAGAATGGAATCCGCAGGAGCCCTTGCCGAGAACCGTTCTTAGTCCGCCGGCGGGTGGTTCTCCCATTCCCGACATTCCGAATTGGGCATGGCATGAATACGGAAATCGCGTGGGTTTCTGGCGATTCGTGGAAGTTCTGGATCACTTTCATATTCCCGCCGTACTGGCCATCAACGGCTCCGCCATTCAAACTTACCAGCCAATTGCGCGCGCTGCCCTCGAACGCGGATGGGAGTTCATCGGCCACGGCTTCGGCCAGAAAAATATGCAGAAGGTTCCCGATGAGCGCGCCGATATCGCCAAGACGACAGAGGTGATTCGCAACTTTACCGGCAAAAAGCCGCGTGGATGGCTGGGCCCTGGACTGACTGAGACCTGGGACACCCCGGATATTCTGGCCGAGCAAGGCTACGATTACGTTTGCGACTGGGTGCTCGACGACCAGCCTGTTCTGCTCAAGACGGGCACTAAGAACCTGGTCAATGTTCCCTATACGCAGGAATGCAACGACGTGGCCATGATGCTGATCCAGCATCACCCCGCGGGTGAATACAAACAGCGGGCCATCGATCAATTCGAGCAGTTGTACGCGGATGCGGCGGATTCAGCGCGGGTCATGGCGCTGGTGATACACCCATACATCATGGGCGCGCCGCACCGGCTTCGCTATTTGCGCGAGGCGCTCGAACATATCCATGCGCGGCCTGGCGTGGTGTTCTGGACCGGCGAGCAAATTCTCGAGTGGTATCTCGGCGCGATCAAGCAGACGCAGCAGCGCGCTGCCGAGCTTGCGAGATGAACTGAACCGCCCGAAAAGGTAGCGTGGGCTCGGCGCAACGTTAGTACGCCACAAAATTGGTCCGCATCACGGTTGTCTTTAACGTCTTCCGAACTCTCCACCACAGCAAAACTCCTTGACTTCTCCGAACGCGGGGTGATATCAGACGCTCATTATTACGGCCACGCAGTATAGGGTTCCTTAAAATTTAGTTCCGTTTCCGGCTTACAGAGCTCCCAATCGTTCGCTTGGAGGGTGTGCGCTATGAATCTCCCAAGGGCGGCCCATTCACTATACGTCTCTTTCAGTCTCAGGAATGCGATTCGGATATTGGGGACGAGCGTCGTGATTCTGCTCCTCTCTTTTTCTGCGTTCTCCCAAGGCAACGCCGGAAGAATTCTGGGCGGCGTTACGGATCAAAGCGGCGGCGCGATGGCCGGGGCTGTTGTCACCATTACCGATACCGCCAGAGGTATTTCGCGGACATTGATGACGGATAGCTCGGGAGAGTACAACGCCCCCAACTTGATTCCGGGAACATATTCGGTCCGTGCCGAGGTCAAAGGTTTTAAGACGGCGGAGCATGACGGTATCGTGCTCGAGGTCAATGCCGAATTGCGTGTTGACCTCGCACTGCAACCGGGCGAGCAATCGGAGAAGATCACGGTCACGGGCGAAGTCCCGTTGGTGGAAACCACCAACGCCGAACTCGGCGGCACGCTGCAAGCCCAGATCATCGATAACTTGCCCTTGAATGGCCGCAATTTTGAAAACCTGCTGCAACTCCGCCCGGGTGTGACGATCTATCCGGGCGGGTCAGGCTGGACTCAGAGCACTAACGGGCTCCGCCCGCAGGACAACATCTACCTGATCAATGGCGTTGATGCCACCGATCCTTGGATGAGCCAGAGCGTCTTTAATGCTGTCATGGCTTCCGGCGATGCAGGAACAATCTTGCCTGTAGACGCCATTGACGAATTCAAGACGGAAGAAAATCCGCGCGCGGAATATGGATGGCGGCCGGGCGCCGTCGTCAATATCGGAATCAAGTCCGGCACAAACAATGTGCACGGTTCAGGCTACGCTTATGGCCGTGACACGGTTTTTGATGCCCGCGACTACTTCAACCCGGATTACTGCCCTTCGGCGGCTCCCTGTGCCACCACCAAACAGCCTGTCGCTCTCGAACAGTTCGGCGGCACGTTCGGTGGCCCAATCAAAAAGGACAAGCTCTTCTATTTCGTAAACTATGAAGGCCAGCGCTATTCCATCGGAAATCCAGATTTGCACTCTGGCCTCCCGACGGTGACCGACCTGGTTGCGGCTTGCCTAAGCCCCAAAGGCGGCCCTCTCGCCCCACTGAGCGCGTCGCTAGCTGGGCTCACCAGCACGTGCGCAGTCGATCCGACGAAAACCACGACGGCGCCTGGCGTCGGTCCCTTCCAGGGCCTGTTCCCTTTGACCACAACCGGCACGTATTTCACCGATTTGGCCAATAACAATGCAGTGAATGGCGGCCTGGCAAAGATCAATTATCACCTGAGCGACAAACATAACCTCGAGGGCATGTATTTCCTCAGTCAGGGTGACGACATTGCGGTCGACGCGCCTACCACGCAGGTTGCGGATCCATGGTTGACCGTTGAACACGCTCGCTCCCAGGCAGCCTCGGGCGACTGGACCTGGACGCCAACTTCCAGTTGGGTGAACGAACTCCGGGCCGGCTACGCCCATTATTATCAGCTCTTCGAAACCAACGATCACGCGCAAGACCCCGCTAACTACAGTTTTAACGGCGTCACTTACGCGATGCCTACAGGCATCACTAACCCCTTGTACGGTGGATTTCCTGGAATAAGGATCAGATCCTTTGACAGTAATTTCAGATTTGGAGGCGGCTGGCCCAAGATTATTGGCCCCGACGGCGTTCTTACCCTTCTTGACCACATCTCATATCTACGCGGCAAACATGCCTTTAAGTTTGGCGGCGAAGTCCTCGTCAATTCGTCGACTGAGGATGAAACCTCAAACGCCAAGGGGCCGATGCGATTCAAGAACCTGAACACCTTCTTCGCAGGCACCCTCAGCCAGGCTAATCTCTTTCTTGGGGATCCCGTTCGGAACCTCCGCAATGAAGGTTATGCGCTGTTTGTTCAGGATGACTGGCGGCTCACGCCACGGTTCATCGTCAACCTCGGACTCCGCTACGAAATCAACACGGTCGTTAAGGATAAGCGCGGCGAGTTGGCCAACTTCGATCCGAACTCCGCGACGGGTCTCGTTCAAAGCACCAATCCTTACCAGGGCGATCACAAGGATTTCGCACCGCGGCTTGGCTTGGCCTGGGACGTTCGCGGCAATGCCAAGACCGTTGTGCGCGCCGGAATAGGTGTTACCTACGAGCAGATGGGCTTTGATGTGCTCAACGGGGAAGGCAACTTGCTGGGTCTGCGCACCATGCCCACTGGCCTGCCGCGCTTCAACGCCGGCAGCACAACCTCGCTGCCGACCAACGGCAATATTGACCTTCAATCGCTTGCGTTCACACCCGGCAGTAGCGCGCTTGGCGTGATCAGCGGAGCCTGGCAGGCCTTTAATCCCGCTGCGCCCGTGAGCGGCCAAAAGACGCTGTACTCCGCTGTCTCCACGCCTGCCTGCGGCGACGGCGTCACCACGCCAGCCGGTTTTACCGATCCTCCAGGACCGTGCGAAATCTATGGAGTTATCCCCAATCTGCGCACGCCCTATGTCACCCAGTGGAGCCTGGATCTTCAGCAGGCGCTCACAAATAACCTCACCTTGGATGTTGTCTACGTCGGGAATCACGGCACCCGATTGTTGGGGAAGATAGACGAAAATCAGGCGACACCGGGGGCAGGATGGACGGGAGCGGCGCAGGCCGCTTGTATTGCAAGCGCCAGTGACGCTACGCCCTACGACAGCTGCGCTCCTGATCCGCTCGCGGAACAGGCGGCCCTGCCGTTCACAGCCCCCTGCGCCGCTGCCCTCGGCCTCGGCCCTAACGGCTCGGGTGGGCCATTCAATCCAGGTAGCAAGTGCTTCTCTTACCTGAGCTACATCACCCTCGTTAACAACGCCTACGAGTCCAACTACAATGGAATGCAGGCAACCCTAACCGGCCGAAATTATCATGGAGTCTCTTTCACTGCCGGCTACACCTATTCGCACGCGCTTGGGGACGCCTCCGGCCAAGGGACTGGCGGCAACTTCAACCCACCCATCAACAGCTATGGCAGCGTGCGCTCCCAGTTGTATTCGAATACGGACTTCGACATTCGCCATCGCTTCACGCTTTCTCTGAACTATGCGCTCCCTGGCAAAAAAGGTTTCGGACAGATGCTCGAGGGCTGGGGAATCAACTCCATTGTGCTCATCAACAGCGGATTGCCGTGGGGCTTGGCCGACACTAGCGACGATTTCAGCGGTACCAATGAAATCGCCAATAGCACGCAAGGGCTTGGCGAGCAGTGGAACTTCTATGGGAATCCAAAAGACTTCACTCCAGTCCACGGCTGGACGGATACCAATGGCGGGATCCTCAGCGGTGGAACCGGTGGCGTTCCGTTTTTCTCTGGTGGCGGCACTGTTGCGGCTCCTACTAGCAACGCTACCTGCAACGCTAAGGCTGCGGCCATTGGCCCGCTTGCTACAGCTTCCCTATTCAACTTGGGCTGCTATGCAGTCGGTAACTCCGTCCTGATCCCTGCCGCGTACGGCAGCTATGGCTCGACGCCGCAGAATTTCCTGCGCGACGCCGGCTTCAGAGACTGGGATTTCTCCGTCACCAAACAGTTCAAGTTCAAAGAGCGGATCACGGCGGAATTCAGAGCGGAGTTCTTTAATGTCCTGAATCATCCCATATTCGCCAACCCGAGCGGCGGCCCCGGTGGCGGTATCATGGATCCCTCGGGTGGCGCAGGGTTCGGTCTCGTCCCGCTCACACCCGATACGTACAGCTCCAACCCGCAGCTTGGTTCGGGCGGGCCTCGAGCCGTGCAGTTGGGATTGAAGTTAGGCTTCTAATTCAGTCGAAATTGAGGAAAGTAAACGGGCCGGACATAATCGTCCGGCCCGTTCTATTTCTGCTGGCGCACTTCAGTGTTTCAATTCTTCAAGAAGCTGCCCCAGATATTTCTGCCACAGTGCAGCCTGAAAAAACGTATAGTGGCCGCGGGTTTCCTTCGTAATCGGCAGCAGGACGAAATGACTATTTTTTAATTTGGGCATCTCGCTCTCGGCGACGCCCATCTCGCCCGGGTTCCAGAAGTCGTCCATGGTATTCACGAGCATGACGTGCGCGCGAATCTTGCCGAGTCCGGCCTCCGGATCGTAATTGCGCGATGCGTCGTATTGGTAGACGAAGTCGTTCGCGTCAGTGGTCTTCATGTTTTCGGCGATGTATTCGTCCACAAATTTGTCGGCGGCCGGCGCGGTGGGATATTCCGCTTGCCACAACGTAGGTGCGCTGGCGACGACGAGCAGGTGCCCTAACGCCGCGCGCAAGCCGTACGGCTGCTGCGTGTAATTTCCGTGGTTGTATCCGGGGTCGAGCCGCACATCGTCAATCATCAGCTTGCGCACCATGCGATTGCGGCCGGCGACCTGGGTCGGAAGGCAGGAAAGCAGCATCAAGGCGTCGATGTCGTCCGGATGAGATTCCGCCCACATGAACCCCTGCATGCACCCCATCGAGGTGCCTACGAGCAGACGCAGGCGATCGACGTGCAGTCCATCCCGCAGCATCAGCCGGACGGCGGCGATCATGTCCGCATAATCATAGTGTGGGAAATTCGCGCGCAAACCATCGCTGGGTTTAGTTGATTTCCCCAGTCCCGCGCCCAACTGATCGGGCAGGATGAGGTAGTATCTGGACGCGTCGAGCAACTGATCGTGCCCAAAAAGTATGCCGGCAAATGACGGCACCAGGAAGACTCCGCCCTTGCGATTGGTCCCGTGCAATATGAGCACGGCGTTGGTTACGTGACCATTGGCGTCGTGCTGCGGAGTTCCGATTGTGGTGTAATGCATGCGAATCTCGGGGAGCGATTCGCCATCGCCAAACGTGAAATTCTGCGCGACGAAGTCGCCTTCCTTCGGCGGCACGGCAGTGAGCGGCGCGGTCTGTTGCGCCATTGCCGCCGCGCAGCAGACGAGCACGGCGAGTGCGAGCATCGGCGTCTTTCTTGCGAACATAATGGTGACTCTCCCTATGACATTTACTGCGACCGATCTTATACCCGCGCGCGCGTAAAAATGCAGCCTCTCATGAGAGGATTGGCAACGCCATGAAGGTTGAGACCGACAGTGGCACCGAGCAGCGGGCCGGCAGGCTCGAATCGCTCGGCGTGGCGCTCGCCGATTGGTCCCAACGCTGGTTTCCCGATGCATTCGTCTTTGCATTACTCGCATTGATCATAGTTTTTATAGGCGGAATGCTCGCAGGCTCTCGATTCTGGGATGTGGTCGATTACTTCGGGCAGGGCTTCTGGAGCCTGATCCCGTTCACCGTACAGATGGCCATGATCATCGTGGGCGGCTACGTGGTAGCCGTTTCGCCGCCCGTCTCGCGGATCATTCGCCGCCTTTCGCGAATTCCTAGTACGCCTCGCGGCGCAATTGCTTTTGTGGCCCTTTTCTCCATGCTGACTTCGCTCATCAGTTGGGGGCTCGGGACAATTTTCGCGGCGCTGCTGGCGCGCGAAGTCGTCAAAAACGTGCGCGGCATCGATTACCGCGCCATGGGTGCGGCGTCTTATCTTGGCCAGGGAACCGTTTGGGCTTTGGGGTTCTCTTCGTCTGCGGCGTTGCTGATGGCAACGCCCGGCGCGATTCCCACGAACCTGCTCAAGATCAGTGGTGTAATTCCCCTGAGCCAAACGCTCTATCTTCCGCAAAGTATGCTCATGGCTCTGGTGCTGATTTGTTCCAGCCTCCTCGTCGCCTACCTCTCCGCTCCCGCGCATTCGACAAAGACGGCGGAATGGTTTGGGGTGACTCAGGAAGAGGAAACGGAGCCAGAGAAACCGGGCCCCGCAACAAAAGGCGAGTGGCTCGAATATTTTCCGCTCCTCTCGATCGTTATTGGCCTGATTGGATTCGGCTACCTGGCGCGCGTATTGGCTGCACGCGGCCCGCTCGCGGCGTTCGATTTGAACAGCTATAACTTTCTCTTTCTTATGGCTGGGTTGCTATTGCATTGGCGGCCGCGCTCGTTCACTCGCGCAGTGAACCGCGCCGTCCCCGCCACCTCAGGTGTGCTGATCCAATTCCCATTCTATGGCGGAATCTTTGGCATCGTGACCATGTCGCCTATCGCGCGAAACATGGCTCATTTTTTTGTGCGCATTTCCTCCCACGGCACTTTCCCGCTTCTGGTTTCCCTCTATTCGGCGATCCTGGGAATGTTCGTGCCCTCCGGCGGAAGCAAATGGATCATCGAGGCGCCTTA
>Ga0187821_10000339_pt1 | contig 11711 bp, 10 predicted proteins | sample NC_wetland_sal_i_20_FD_132442 | JGI IMG/M metagenome (GOLD analysis project Ga0187821, IMG submission 132442) | Wetland sediment microbial communities from Neuse River Estuary, North Carolina, USA - SourceSoil_1 | ecosystem: Environmental > Aquatic > Freshwater > Wetlands > Sediment | place...
CAATTAGCGCTTATCGGCCAAAAAGCCCTATGTAAGCCGCTTTGCCGATGACGTGCCCACCCATCGCCTTCATCAGGTCCGCACGCGCGGATCCCGTTGGGAGATCCAGTTTGGTATCGAGCGCAAAGAACTCAAATGTGTAGTGGTGTGGCACTGCGCCTGGAGGTGGGCACGGCGGCTGGTAACCATTCACGCCGCGAACGTTTTTGCCCTGCGCGATGCCACCCGGAGTTGAGTCAGGTTTAACGTCGGCCGTCAGCGAAGACGAGCTTGACGAGATATTCCAAACGAGCCAGTGGGTAACGTCCGTTGATGATTTCATCGGAGCGCCCTCGGGATCGTGCATGACCAGGACGAAGCTCATCGTGCCTGCCGGCGGATTGCTCCAGCTCAGCGCCGGCGAGGTGGCGTTGGGGTCCGCGCATGAAAACTGCGTCGGGATTTTGCTCCCATCACTGAAGGCTGAACTCATGATCTTGAATTGAGAGGGTGGAGGCGCTTGCCCTTGCTGTGCTGCCGCGTTGCCCACACCTGCGAGAACCAGAAGTGCCACGACCACGATAGAACGTAAAAAATTACTCATTTTGTTTCCTCCTCGATCTCCGTAGGTTTTAGCAGCAATTGGCACGCCGCGCAACGTCCTTATAGTGTCGATACGCGTCAGGCGATTTGAATATGGTCGCGTGGGACTGGATATATCTCGGGGAATTTATCAGCGGGAAACGCCAGAGTAATCTTGAGGCGCTACGGTCGCCCTCGCTCGGTCTACTGAAACATTTTACCCAGGGAGGGCGAAAGCATGGAGTTCGGAAAGCCAGCAGTTAGAAGTGCGTCTTTCATTCTCGCGCTGATCGCAATGCTGCAGTTCAGCCTTTTCGGTCCCGCAGTGGGAAACATCAATGCTGACGACGAGAACGGCCATAGAACGGCCACGCCCATCAAACACGTGATCATCATCATCGGCGAAAATCGGACGTTCGATCACATTTTCGCCACTTACAAGCCCAAGGAAGGCGAAAGCGTGAACAATCTGCTTTCCGAAGGGATCGTCAAGGAAGACGGCACGCCTGGCCCGCATTATTCTCGGGCACACCAATTCTCCGCGGACGTTAGCGGCAGCCCGGTTTTCGAGCTAAGTCCGACGACGGGAAAATCGCTTTATTCTCCCCTTCCCGCGCCACTCAACGGCGGCCCGACGGACGTTTGCAAGGATAACGGGATCTGCAGCCTGGGCGATGCCACATCGTCTGAGGACGGGTTGGCCACGACTCCGATTAACTATTACGAATTCCTGACGAGCGGTGGCACCGGGCTCAGCGGGAAAGTCCCGGACACGCGAATCAATGGCGTGCACAGCTCATTTCCCTATTCCACCTTGCCGGCAGGTCCCTTCCAGCTCACAAACAGCAAGAGCCTTCGAGATGACGACTACGCGGCGAGCCCGGTACATCGCTTCTACCAGATGTGGCAACAGGAAGACTGCAATGCCGCATACGCCACGCCGGCAAATCCCAGCGGCTGCAAAGCCGACCTCTTTCCGTGGGTGGAAGTTACGGTAGGAGCCGGCACCAACGGCGCTCCGCAGCCCGCAAATTTCAGCACGGATTATGCCCCCGGTAAAAAGACCACTGGCGAGGGGTCGACCGCCATGGGCTTTTACAACATGTTGGCAGGCGACGCCGCCTATTCCAAGGAACTCGCCGACAACTACGCGATGAGCGATAACTTCCACCAGTCGGTAATGGGTGGCACTGGTGCGAACCACATCATGCTGGGATTTGGGGATGCGATTTGGTTCAGCGACGAGAATGGTAATGCCCTTGTGCCTCCGCATAAGCAGATGACCCCATTCGGCGGCCCCGTAGACGAAATTGAGAATCCGAACCCAGCCGCGGGAACGAACAACTGGTATACGGAAGATGGCTACGGCGGCTTCGGTAATAGCGGCGCATCGACGGGAGTCTTCGGCGGTGGAAGCTACAGCAATTGCGCGGACAGTTCACAACCTGGAGTTGGGCCGCTCGTGAGCTATCTCAGCTCACTCACCCCACCCATCAAACCGAACTGCGAGCCGGGCCACTACTACATCCTGAACAATTACAATCCAGGATACTTCGGCGACGGGAGCGATGCCTATCAGGATTCGAATCCAAACAACACGCCATTTACGATTCCGGGCACTACGCAGCGGAGCATCGCAGACGAGCTCCTCGAAAACAACATTTCTTGGAAGACTTACTTCGACCAGTGGGACGCCTATATCAACGACAAATATCAGCTCAACTACGGCACGGCGGGTCCGAACAGCGACCAATACTGCAACATTTGCAATCCGTTTCAATATCAAAAGCAGATCATGACCAACGACGCGGTGCGCACGGCTCATCTATCCGATACCGACGAACTCTATCAAGACATCGCGAACGGCAAATTGCCGGCCGTTTCCTTTGTCAAACCCAGCGGATGGGTGGACGGCCACCCAGCTTCCTCCAAGTGGGATTTGTTCGAGGGATTCGTGAGGAAGATCGTGCAGGACGTGCGGTCGCAACCGGAGCTCTGGAAGAGCACCGCGATCTTCGTCACGGCGGACGAAGGCGGCGGCTACTATGATTCGGGGTACGTGCAGCCACTCGATTTCTTCGGCGATGGCACGCGCATTCCGTTAATTGTGGTTTCGCCCTACACGAAACCGGGCCACATTTCGCACAGCTACGCGGACCACGTTTCGTTACTGAAGTTCATCGAGCGAAATTGGCACCTGAACCCGGTCACACATCGTAGCCGCGATAACTTCCCCAACCCAACGATCGCCGACGATAACCCCTATGTTCCAACGAACAGTCCAGCTATCAGCGACCTGTTCGATCTGTTCCAATTTTCTCAAGGTGATCGTGACCACGATGGAGGTGGTAGTCACGACTTCGGAAACTGAATAGAGATCGCAGGGCAAGCTCCTGCGACTGCAAGCCTCCCGCGCGGTAACGCGCGGGGGGCTTTCGCATTTAGTCGGTAAGATCGTGCTCCGAAGGCGTCGTCATAATTCTTCGTCGTTTGGGCCCTCCCGTTTCGGCGGGAGGGCTTCTTTTTTGAGCTCGTCCGCCCCACTCTGCCGGAGACTGGTGAGCATTCATTTCCTGCTCCCCACCGACGCCCTCATCGCCGCATCTATCGCACCCTTTTCTTCCGGCGTTAGCCGGCGCGATGCGCCTTTCGCCAGATCGCCCAGCGTGAGCGGTCCAATCGCCACTCGCACCAGCCGCAGCACTTCGACCCCAAGCTCCTCCAGCATGCGCCGGATATGCCGGTTTTTTCCTTCGTCGAGTGTGATGGCCAGCCAGGTATTGCGATTGCCCTGCCGCAATATACTCGCCTCTTTGACTCTTAAGAAATCGCCATTCGAAACGCGCACGCCCTTCATCAGGGCATCAGCGAGCGCCGCGTCGCTAGTTCCTGAAACCTGCACGTGATAAAGTTTTGGCAGATGGCTTTCCGGGGCCAGCACTCGCGCAGCCCACTCCGAGTCGTTCGTCAATAGCAGCAGCCCTTCGCTCGCCTTATCCAGCCGTCCTACCGGGGAAACCCAAGGCAGGTTATTTCCCTGAGTCGCATAGAGAGTCGCGTAGATTGTCGGGCGGCCCTTCTCGTCCGAAGCCGTCGTGACCAGGCCCCGCGGCTTATTCAGCATCAGATAAATCGTCTCCGCCGAATGAATCGAAGCGCCGTTCACTTCAATCCGGTCGCGCCCAAGAAAGACCGGCGCTTGGGGATTGCGCTTTACTGCTCCATTCACGCGCACGTGCCCGGAGCGAATTAGTTGCTGCGCCTGGGAGCGCGAGCAGTAGCCCAGTTTGGACAGTGCCCGTGCGAGTTTGACGGTACGCAATAGGCTTCTCTCTTAGTCGCTAGTGAGCTGCTTCAATTCAGGGTAGTGCGAAACGAGCGTGGGGGGCGTTTGCACTTTTCTGCCTTCGAGCATGGAAATAAGTTCGAGCGCATTAACCGCCGCTTTGCCCAGGTTGTGATTATTGGCGACCACATAAGTCGTTTCCGTTTTGTCGGCAACTTCCACTGCACGGTCTTTCCACTTGGCTAATTCTTCAGCCGAGTAAAGATAATCATAGCGGTCGCGCACGTTCGTTTCCGCGAACCACTGTTTATAATTGCGGCCGTGCAGGCGAATGTAGCCCACAACCGAGGTTGCGTGCGCCGAAGGGCGAACCGCGCGGCCAAGCAGCGGCTGGTCGATGTTGCAGAGTCCAACCCGCAACCCTTGAAGCCAGGCGAGTACTTCCGGCTCGTTCCAACTCGCATGACGAATCTCCAGCACCAGCGGATAGCCGCGAAACTTCCGCACTAATTGCTCGACATAAGCGCGATTCTCATCGGTGTACTTGAACGAGATTGGGAATTGCGCGAGCAGAGCCCCCAACATGTTTTCCGCCGCAAGGGCATCGTATCCGGCCTTGGCTTCTTGTTCGTCTGAGTCGCCGGGTCGAATCGTTTTCGCCGAGGTCGACTCAAGCACGGCAATAGGGGAGTGCGTGAAGGCGCGGTTCAACTTTGCCGTAAACCTGAAGTTCGGATTGGTGCCAGCGGCCATCCGGCACCATTCTTTCGCCACGGCAGGTTTGATATGGCCGTAAAACGAGGTGTTGATCTCGATCAAATCAAAAAACTGGGCCAAGTATCCAACTCGGCCGTTCGCTTTCAGGGAAGGCGGGTAGACAATTCCTTGCCAATCCTTATACGCCCAGCCCGCCACTCCGACCTTGATGTTGCCGCGTGCGTCCATTAGACCGCACCGGACGTATTCGATTGAGAGGGGCGCGCCTTACGGCACAGACCAGAGCACTTTGCGTTGCTTGCCGTAAAGTACGATAGAAGCCGCAGAAGTCTGTTTGGCTTGGCCATTCTTAGCCACAACGCCACTTCCGATGCTCGTCGTAAAGCCATCTTTGTCCGAGAGCTCTAGTGTAGTGCCTTCGGGGGCCACGCCCATATGGAGCTGAATGTCGGCTCGCTCGCCGGTCAAGGCGAGTTGCGGTCCCGCATGTTCCAGTACACTGAGTGCCACCGAAGCATGGTGCTGCGGATCGGATAGCAACAGCATCGGTCCGCCTGGAGCGTCGGAATTGAGCGCCAGTGTGACCAACGCCGAGCCGCTTTCATCTTTGAATTTTAGGCTTGGCGTCGATCCCGTCAGGCCCAATTCGGCGCGCACATGCCCGTTCGAATCTTTCAGTATGAAACCTTGCGCTTCGATAGCCGTCGGTCCCGTTGGGGCAGGGGCGGGAGCGGCGGGGCGGGGTTTTGGTTTCTGGCTGCTCGTTGAAGTTGAGGGCTTCTGCTTCGTTTGCGCCATCAACCCGACGGACGCAATCGCCAGCACGAACGCCAGTGCGCCCTGCTTGAGTCTTCGGTTCTGTTTTTCCAGCCGTTCCACTCGCGATAAAAGTGCGCCAAGCTCTCTATTTTCGGTCAAGTTTTCCTCCACTCGATCGTTGGTGATTCTAGCGGCACATAATCGGCAAAAAACAAAATCGTCGTTCTTATGTAACGTGCGAAATACTCCCAGTAACCGATTGGTGCAAATCGACTCTCGGAGCTCTCCCGTAACTTTGATTCTTGAGAGGCTGCGTTGGCGACCTTCGGCGCGGAGGATGACTTTGCCCGGAGGAACATGACACAATGGCGCCTGGTTTGGCCGGGGAGATTTTTTGCGCACGAGCATAGAAATCGCGATCACGCTGGCGCCCTTTGCGGTGCTCTTTTCGGCATTCCTTATTTTCAAATGGGATGCCGTCAAGGCAGTCACGGCGGCGTGGATTGTCGAGTTAGTGATTGCGCTTGGCTACTACCACATGGCGCCGCTGCGGGCCATCGAGGCCTCGCTTTGGGGCAATCTCTCCATGTGGTCAGGCTTTTTGGTGCTCTACACGGGCCAGATTTTCGGCCAGGCCTACAGGAATACCGGGCTGCTGGAGATCCTGCTGGAATCGGTCCAGTCGATTGTCCCCAGTTGGGATCAGCAAGGACGCGCCATCGCTCTCGTCACCGTGGTGGGCGGTTTTATCTCCGCGTTCAATGGCGTTGCGACGTATCCGGTGACGATTCCCGGCCTCGTCGACCTCGGTTTTGAAGGGCTTTCCGCTTGCGCCAGCTACCTTGTCTATTTCTCCTGGACACTTCCGTTTAATAGCCTTTTCATAGCGCCGACCATTTCGAATGCAGCCAGCGGCGTTTCGATTGTAGAGATCGTGCGTAGCGCGGGCTTGCTGAGCATTCCTCTCATCTTTCTTTCGCTGCTCGGCTTTCTGAAGATTCTGGGGTTTCGCTTCTTCGAATGGGAAACCCAGGTGCTGCTTTGGTCGATGGGCCTTGGTAATGCCGTAGCCATCATTTTATTCACGCAGATCTGGCCGGCTTACTACCTATTGACTCTGGTCACAGGCGCAGCTATCTCGTTGGGAACCATTTACCTTTATGGACGTCTTTCCGTCAGGCAGAGCGTCCAGAGTGTGGTCGGCGCGGCCCGGCCGGAGGCGTTGCGCTCTTCGTTTCCCGCAACGATGCGATTCCGCGCGTATGGTCCACTGCTGTTGGGCATTCTGTTTGTCCTTCTCACCAAATTTCCCTCAGTTGAACACGCGCTCTCGCACGTGGAGTTTGGAGTCGCTGCCTGGGGTTATCGGCGCTTTTCGATCAACATATTTACCTCCGCCGGATTCTTTATCCTGGTGACTTCGCTGGTGGCCTACCTTTTTGCCTGCAAGCGCGCCAATTTCGCAAAAGACCTGCTCACGGCCACTCGGCGAAGCCGTGCTCCCTTGACCACTCTCCTTGTCGGTAGCGCTACCGTTTATCTCATGGTGGACGCGGGGCAAATCACGCAGCTCGGTAAAGTGCTCTCGAGCGGCGGCAAGCTGATCTACGCTTCGCTCTATCCGGCCGTCGCTTTTCTGGGGGGCATGGCTTTCGGCCAAGGGCTGCCGGGCGACTTTCTGTTGTCGCGGATGCAGGTACCCATCGCGCCGCTGCTTGGCATTCCGCTCACGCTGCTCGTGGGGATTGTGACGGTGGTCACTATGGGGCCGCCGAACGCGCTCAAGCCCACGCAAATCTCTTACGCGGCCTCGCTTGCCAATGTAAAAGGTAAAGACGGCGAAATTTTCCGCATTTGCCTGCCGTGGCAGATTCTGCAGCTGGTCGTAACCGCCATCCTCGCGGTAATCCTCGTGTTTTTCTGGAAATAGCAGGCGTGAGCGGACCAAGCCTCGATTTTCAGACTCATCTGGCGGCCCTGGAAGCGAATGGGCTGCTCGTTCGTGTCGACAGGCCAATCAATAAAGATACGGAACTGCATCCGCTGGTTCGTTGGCAATTTCTGGGAGGCATGCCCGAAGACGAGCGCCGCGCATTTCTCTTTACCAACGTGGTCGACTCGTGCGGCCGGCGCTACGACATTCCCGTGGCCGTCGGTGCGCTGGCAGCCTCGGCCAAAATCTACGCGCTCGGGATGGGCCGCGCCGTCGACGAAATTGGCTCCGCCTGGACGCACGCGATCGCCAATCCCATCCCTCCGGTCGTGGTCGGTTCGCCGCGATGCCAGGAGGTCATCATCACCGGCGACGATCTCCGTTGCCTTGATGGCGGCTTGGCGCGCCTGCCGGTTCCTATCTCCACCCCGGGATTTGACTCTGCTCCATATCTTACGGCGACCCTTTGCATCACCCGCGATCCCGAGACAGGCGTGCGTAACATGGGCACTTATCGCGGGCAGCTCAAAAAGAGCGACCGGCTCGGCGTCCGCATGTCTGCGCGAATTGGCGGCGCCGGCGGCTATCTGCATTGGCAGAAATATCGCGCGCGTGGCGAGCCGATGCCATGCGCCATCGTGATCGGCTGCGCGCCCGTTGTGGTTTTCACCGGCCCGCAGAAGCTTCCTATAAATCAGGACGAGATGGGCGTTGCGGGAGCGCTTGCGGGCGCGCCGATCCGGATCGCCAAGTGCGCGACGATCGATCTCGAAGTGCCGGCCGACGCCGAAATCGTGATCGAGGGGCTGATTGATACCGATCTGCTCGAGCCTGAAGGACCCTTTGGTGAGAGCAACGGCTACGTCGCGCTCGAAGACTACAACATGTCCATGCAGGTCACGGCGATCACGCATCGGCGTTCTCCCGTTTTCGTCTCTATCATCAGCCAGGTGACGCCGAGCGAATCGAGCATGATCAAAAAAGTCGCTTACGAGCCGCTGTTCCTGGCGCACTTGCGAGAGCATCTATCGATTAAAGGTATTCGCCGCGTAGTCATGCATGAGCCGCTGAGCAACGTGCGGCCGGTAATTTTTCTCCAATTCGCGAACGGTACGCCCCGCACCGAAGTCTGGCGAGGCCTACAGGGCGCGGCGGCTCTGCGCGCCGATTGCGGGAAGATCGTGATTGGTGTGAGCGAAGATATCGAGCCGACCAATACGGACGCGGTGCTGTGGTCGCTGGCGTATCGTTCGAATCCACAGGACGACGTGCACATCGAGCCTAACCGCCCCATCGGCCACGCGCCCAAATCCGGACCGCAGGCCTTGGACTCCACGATGCTCATCGACGCGACGCTGAAATATCCCATGCCTCCGCTGGCCCTGCCGAAGCGCGAATTTATGGAACGGGCGCTGGACATTTGGAAGCAATTGGATTTGCCTGTGCTGCGCGTGCGGCAGCCCTGGCACGGCTATTCGTTGGGAGACTGGAGCGAAGCTTGGGACGCCTTTGCCCGCAATGCCGTCTCCGGCGAGTGGCAGAAAAACGGCCTGAACACGTTTCCGCGTCGCCACGGCGATCTCACTCCGGAAACTCCCGTCCGAAAGGTCGAAGGCCCGCCGAAATCCCAAACCTAATCGGTCGAAACGGCGGCCGATTTGCCAAGCAGATCCTTCAGAAACGCGGCGATCTCCCGCGGGCATTCCACTGGCGTGGTATGGCGCGCGCCGGGGATCACAGTTATGGTCGAATTCGGGATGCTTTCGTGTAGCTGTTGAGCCATAGCTACGGGCGTTGCGTAATCGTCTTCTCCCACGATCACCGATACTGGCATCCGGAATCCGCGCACCGCATTGCGCAGGTCAGCGTTCCCCAGCATTTCGCAGGTCGCCGCATAGCAAGTTGCGTCATTGGCCAGAAAAATTTGCGTCATCTGTTCCGCAATTTCCGGATGCGATTTGCGGAAACCATCGCTGAACCAGCGGCTGAGCTGAAACTCCACCATGGAAGGAAATCCGGATTCGGCAGGCCTGGCGCCACGCGCTTTCCAATCCTTTGGCGCGTTCGGCCCGTACCAGGCAGTCGTGTCGATCAACGCCAACGTCCGAACGCGCTGAGGATATGCCCCTGCAAACGCCTGCGAAACGCAGCCGCCCATCGAGCACCCAGCGACGTTGGTGGAGGACCAGCCAACGGAGTCAAGCAGCGCCGCGAGATCATCGGCAAAAAGTTCCACGCTGTAGGGGCCGGATCGCCGTTCGGAGTGCCCGTGCCCGCGGCAATCGTAAACAAGAATTTCCGCACTCCCGGAAAGCTCCTTCGCGACTTCGCTCCACATTGCTCCGCTGAGAGCGAGCGAATGAATCAGGGCGAGGCGGGGCTTTCCGGGATTTGGATAAATGCGATAGGAAATCCGACATCCGTCTTTCCCGCGCGCGATTGCCTTGGCTTCGATCATAAAAGATGCTCCTGTTTTGAAAAGCTCATAATTGTGGCACGAAGCGGCTCGCGCTCAATTTAGTTTTTGCGTTGGAGAGAAGCGCACGGTAATAATTGGAGCGGTCTCTTCGGCCGACTCTGCTCGGAAGGAGTCGATAAAAGATTTCGCATCAGGGAGCGGTCCGTCACTCGATGCTGTTAAAGGTAAGCGAAGAACTAAATCTCGATGCCTCCCAGGACGAAGTCTGGAAGCTCCTGCGCGATACGCCGCGTCTGGCCGCACTTCTCCCTGGGGTTGAAAAAGTCACGCTGCTCGATGAGCCTGGAGCGGAAGCCTATCAGGCCAAGGCCGGCGACAAGATCGGCCCGTTCAAGGTGGCCCTCAACTTGGAAATACGCGTGACAGAGGCGCGCGAGCCACACTCACTGAAAGCCAGCATCAAAGGGGCCGATTCACTAGGCCTGAACCGCATCACCGGCACGTTGCACATTACGCTGATCCCCGTCTCCCCGGCTGCCCAAATGCGTTTCGAAGCCGACATCGAAATACTCGGCAAGCTGGCGACGCTGGGCGCAGCGCCGATCCGGCGCAGAACCACCGAGAAATTCGCCGAGTTCGCTCGCAATATTCAGGCACAATTTGCGCCCGCTGTAAGCCCCAATGTGCGCGCTCCATCCGCAACCGATGTGCGTGCCGGTTTGCGCGCCCAATCAACAAAGGACCGCCGGTGAAGATCGCATTTGAACTGAACGGAAAGCCGACGTCGCTAGAAATCGAACCGCGTGAAACGCTCGCCGAAGTCCTCCGCGCGCGCTGCCGCCTGACTGGTGTGAAGCTCTCCTGCGAATCGCAGGTTTGCGGAACTTGTACCGTACTCGTCGACGACATTCCCGTAAGCGCCTGCACTTATCTCGCTTACGAAATTCGCGATAAGCACGTGACCACCATCGAAGGTCTCGCAGACGGCGGACGTCTGCACCCCCTGCAGCAGGCTTTTCTCGATAATTTCGCCTTTCAGTGCGGTTTTTGCACTCCTGGCATGATCCTTGCGGCGAAATCGCTTCTGGATGAACACGCCAGCGCCTCTGACGAGGAAATCATCGCTTACATGAGCGGTAACCTCTGCCGCTGCACGGGTTATTTGGGAATTCTCAAAGCCATCAGGCAGGCCGCTGCGGAAGTACAACCACACGTGAAGCAAGAGAAACGAACCGGTGAGTAACGCGAAGAAAAACAACGCAAAGAATTTTGCCGTCGTCAATCATTCCGTGCCTCGCGCCGACGGCGTGGCCAAGGTTACGGGAACCGCCACCTACGCCAGCGACATTACGCTCGAACGCATGGCGTGGGCCAAGCTTCTCCGGAGCCCGTTTGCGCATGCCAAAATTCGCTCCATCAATGTTTCCGAGGCCAGGCGCCAGCACGGAGTCATCGACGTGCTTACGGGAAACGACCTGGGCCCGCTGCATCCTTATTATGGCCACGCCGTAAAAGACCATCCCCTGCTGGCGATCGGCAAGGTTCGATTTGTCGGCGAGCCGGTCGCCGCCGTGATCGGCGAAGATGAATTGAGCGCGCAGGAGGCGCTCGACAAAATCAAAGTCGATTATGAAGAGTTCGCGCCTGTGCTCGACGTCAAAACGGCGCTTGCGCCCGGCGCTGCGCTCGTTCATGGGACGGACTATCTCGGCGGCGCCTTCCGCGGTTTCGACGATTTCACCGATTTTCCCGGCAGCACAAAGAATATCTGCCAGGACGTACACGTGGAATGGGGCGACGTGGACGCCGCCTTCGCTTCGGCAGCGCACATCGTGGAAGGCGAGTTTTATTTTCCGATGGTCTACGCCTACGCCATGGAACCTTATGTCGCCGTCGCCGATTACGACCCCAATGGCCAACTCACGGTCTATTCCTCCGCGCAGCATCCTTTCATGGTGCGTCACGACCTGGCCGAAGTATTCGACCTGCCGCTGAATAGTGTGCGCGTGATCGTTCCTTATGTGGGCGGCGGTTAC
>Ga0187821_10000340_pt1 | contig 11704 bp, 11 predicted proteins | sample NC_wetland_sal_i_20_FD_132442 | JGI IMG/M metagenome (GOLD analysis project Ga0187821, IMG submission 132442) | Wetland sediment microbial communities from Neuse River Estuary, North Carolina, USA - SourceSoil_1 | ecosystem: Environmental > Aquatic > Freshwater > Wetlands > Sediment | place...
AAGCTGGCGCGCTACCTGCAACCATTTTTCCTGGAACCGCCTCCGGAATTGGACACGCAATCTTTTGCCGGGTGGTCTGATCTGTTCCGCGTGGGCCGGCGATTCAAAGGAATCCGCGGCCAGGAAATTGCCGAGCTCATTTCGTTTCTCACTGGAAGCCTGGGAGAGTTTCTGGATCGCAATTACGAATCCGAAACCATCAAGACCATGTTTCTGGCTAACAATGTGTATGGCAAACATGGGGGGCCGTATCAGGCCGGCACGGCCATCGGTCTGCTCTTCCATCTGCTCAGCGGCGGGGAGCATGACCTGCAAGGTTTCTATGGGCATGTGATGGGAGGGATGGGCTCGATCTCGAATGCGCTGGCTGCTGCGGGTCGAGAACTCGGGGTCGAAATTCGAACTTCGAGTCCCGTGTCGCAAATCGACGTCCGCAATGGCGAGTTGCGGGGAGTCACGCTCGAAGACGGCACCGAGATTCGAGCTCGCATTGTTCTGTCGAATGCCGATCCGAAGCGCACCTTCTTGAAACTTGTTCCGACGGTTGAACTGCCGGACGACTTCGTTCATGCCATTCGGGGCATAAAAATGGCAGGACCGTGCGCGAAGATGAATCTGGCGCTATCGGAAGAGCCCCGGTTTACAGGAACGCCTTCCACGCACAGTACGCTCGAACGCACCTTCTACACCCTTGTGCCGTCGCTTGAGTTCGCCGAGCGCTGCTACGACGTCGCGAAATTCGGCGAGATTCCGGAAGAGCTCTGGGTGGATTGCGTGCTTGCCTCGAACGCCGATGACTCTCTTGCGCCGCCGGGCACCCACATCATGACCTGCTTCGTGCAGTACGTTCCTTACCATCTGCGCGAGGGAAACTGGAATGAAAAGCGTGAACTGCTTGGCGATCGCGTGATGCGCAAAATCGCTGAACATGCGCCCAATGTTCCGGGATCGGTGATTGCGCGGCAGGTGCTCACTCCCCTCGACCTGGAACGTACCTATGGGCTCACCGAGGGCAACATCTTCCACGGGGACCTGACGCTGGAACAGATGTTTTTCATGCGCCCGGTAGCCGGGTGGGCGCAATATCGTACGCCGATTCATGGGCTCTATCTGTGCGGCGCAGGCGCGCATCCGGGCGGCGGCGTTACAGGAGCCCCCGGACACAATGCGGCAAAACAAGTACTGCGAGACTGGAAAACTGGCTGGCTGAAAGATCGAAGGAGCGCACAGGCATGAAAAAAGGCATCCTCGAGCGTCTGAAGGAAGGCCCGGTGCTGGGCGATGGCGGCTATCTTCTCGAGTTGGAAAAACGCGGATGGGTGAGGCCTGGCCCTTTCACTCCGGAAGTGGCCATCGCCTACCCCAACGCGCTGCGCGAACTACACATCGAGTTCCGTGAGGCCGGAGCCGAGGTCTTGCAGGCGCTCACCTTTTATGCCAGCCGTGACAAGCTTGCGACCGTCGGCTTGGAAGACCGGGTCGAGGATATCAACCGCGCGGCCGTTCGCATCGCGAAAGAAGTTGCCGGAAACGATTGCCTGGTTGCGGGAAACCTGAGTTTGACGTGGATGTATGAGCCGGGCAGCGCATCGGCAGCGGATCGCGTCCGCGAAACGTTCGACCAGCAGCTACGCGTTCAGACTGAGGAGGGCGTAGATTTCATCATTGGCGAAACGTTCTCGTGGCTCGGCGAAGCTCTGATTGCCGTCGAGCGTGCCAAGAAGACAGGCCTTCCCGTAATGGTGACGATCTGCTTCGAAAATAAAGACGAAACTTTGGAGGGAAAGAGCGCTGCGGATGCAGCAAAGGCACTTTTTGACGCTGGAGCCGATATTGTGGGAATGAATTGCCTTCGCCCCCCGAAACACATGCTCGGTCCGATGGAGGAGATGCGCAAGGCGGTGTCGGGCTACCTGGCGTGCCAGCCGGTTGGATTCGACACTCCTAAGAACCAGCCTGACTTCACGAGCCTTCCCCAATTCCCCTACGAACTCGACCGCCTGCAACTCACGCGAAAAGAAATGGGGGAATATGCGGCGCGAGCCCGCGAGATTGGCATCAATTACATCGGGTCCTGTTGCGGATCAGTCGCATCCCACGTTCGCGAGATGGCCAAGGTGCTGGGAAAAGTTCGGCCCGACAGCCGCATCTGGAAAAAGGGCGGCGCCAAGCCAATGTCGGCTTACGAGTATTACGATCATGACCGGCAGGAAGTAAACAAATAGCATTTACTCTGACAAATGAAAAAGGCCCGCCTTTGCGCGGGCCATTTCTGCTTCTGAGCTCGAGTTATGCCGCCGCGTCGGGGTTCTCGGCCTCTACCAGGGGGACATCGACCAGGTGCTCGTTCAAAAACCATTGCTGCAGCTCGTTCGTGCGCAGAACGTCACTGATCACCAGATCATTGGTGCCGTCATCGCCAATGGTCTGCGCGCGCTTGGCCAATGTTCTGCATTGGCGAATGACGATCTGATGCGCGTCAAGGAGCCGGGAAATCTGTACCGGAACTTCTTCCCTACCCCGCGGTGGACGCTCAATCTGCGTGGTCTCGGCGATGTCGGCAGCCATGGCCAAGCTGATGCCGCCCAGCAACTGAATTCGTTCGGCAATCTTATCCACAATGTCGTTCTGCTCTTCGTAATGTTTGTCGTAGAGCAGGTGCAACTGGTAGAAGGTCGGCCCGGCGACCTGCCAGTGGGACTTCTTGTAGAGATCGCGAAGCGTGATGGTGTCGGCGAGCAACTGGTTAAGCTGCTCGGTCATTTCCAGGCGAACCGGCTCTTCCAACTCGAGAGGCAGCAGATGCTCGACTGAGCCGTAGCTCTGGATTTCGCGCGCCCTCTGGTGAAGACGTGGTTGAGGGCTGATACGGCGATTTCGGGTTTCAGCAGTAGATCCTTTTTTTGCCATAAGGACTCCTCGGAGAACTTAGCGATGGGAGTGGGCAAGCAGCAGGGCTCGCGAGAGGATTAGTAGCAGTTTACCCACCGTGAGGTTGGATGTTATGGGCTAAGATTCGATTCTGAGTTCTTCAAAATCGACTCTCCGCCCGGCTCGAAGCGGTACCCTACCCAAGGTTCCGTCGTGATGTAGCGGGCCATCGACCCCTCTGGCGCCAGTTTCTTGCGCAGTTGCCCCACAAACACGCGCAGATACTCGACCTGCTCCGTGCTTTGGCCACCCCAGATCGCGGCCAGCAACGTGCGATGGGTAATGACCTTCCCGGCATGGCGTGCCAGGTAGACCAAGAGATCAAATTCCTTCGGTGTGAGATGAACCTCTTTCCCTCGGACGAACACCCGATGCGCAGCCATATCAATCAAAAAATCCCCAGTTTCGATTTTTGGCGATTCCTGCTGTGCATTCGGAAGAGGTCGCCGCAGGCCCACACGAACCCGCGCCAGCAATTCTTCCATGCCAAAAGGCTTGGTTACATAATCGTCTGCCCCGGCATCCAGCGCCTCGACCTTGATCCGCTCCTCACCCCGGACAGACAGAATGATGATGGGAACGCTTGTGATGTTTCGCAAGCGGCGTGTCAGTTCCAGTCCGTTCATTTTAGGCATGGAAAGGTCGGTGATGACCAGGTTGGGAGTCCAATCCTTCAGGATCTCGAGCGCGGCCTCCCCGTCGTTGGCGACTCGCACGTCGTAGGAGTGGCTGGAAAGCGTGGTCCGCAAGACACGTGTGATTTGCGTCTCATCATCGACTACGAGAATCCTGGAATGATCCGGCATGAAAGTCAGGCCGGCTCCTGGGTGACGATGTGCACGTCGACCGCTGGAGCATCGCGCAAAAAACGGTGAATCGCAGAGATATAAAGGTAGCGACGCCAGCCGGTCGTGGCGGAACGGCCGAAAACAACGTGAGTGATGTGCTTTTCGTGTACGACTTCGGCAACGGCTTCCGCTACGGTTTTACCTTTCACCCGCACAAACTTCGCGCCGACGTTTTCTGCAAATTGTATGTTGGCCTGCAGACTCTTCTGGTCGCGTTCGGCGGTGTCTTGTCCCATATCGATATACACCACGTACAGCTCACCATCCAGCGCCTGGGCCATGCGGGCCCCACGCGCGATCAGATGCTGAGCGGCGGGATTGGAGCTGACGCAGACGGCGATACGTTCCCGCACGCCCAGATTCTTGTGAGTCTCTTCCTTGCTGAGCTGGTCCTCGAGATTGCGGTCAACGGCATGCGTTACGTGGCGCAGCGCCAACTCGCGCAGCGCAATGAGGTTGGTGGGACGAAAAAAATTGCCAAGCGCGCGCTCGACGCGATCCATGGGATAGATGTCGCCACGCCGCATGCGGTTCTGCAGAGCTTCCGGCGTTAAGTCAGCCATCACCACTTCGTCGACACGTTCCAGCACCCAGTCGGGAACGGTTTCGCGAACCTGAATTCCAGTGATATTGAGCACCGTCGGCGTCACGCTCTCCAGGTGCTGAATGTTCATCGTCGAAAGCACGTCGATGCCGGCCTGCAGCAACTCGAAAACATCCTCGTATCGCTTCCTGTGCTTACTGCCCTCGATGTTGGTATGGGCCAGTTCGTCCACAATCGCCACCGTGGGTTTGCGGGCGAGCACGGCATCGACATCCATTTCCTCAAACGCAGCACCCTTGTAGTTTATTTTCTTGCGTGGAACCTGCTCCAGCTGGGCGGCGAGTTCGGCCGTCACTTTCCGGCCATGGGTTTCGACAACCCCGATGACGACATCTTCGGCGCGGCAGTGACGCCGGATGGCCTCGCTCAACATGTTGTAGGTCTTGCCGACACCCGGAGCATAGCCGAGGAAGAGTTTGAACACTCCGCCCCTGCGTTCTGGATGAGCCTCCTGCAACCACTGTTCGGGCGTCTTCGGCATGGCGAGTATTGTGCGCGAGCAACCTCGTTTTGTCGAACGTCAGGTACAATCGGCGCGTGAAAGCCGGACCGGGCAATCTCGCCCTTCGCTATGCATCCGCCGTGGCGATCGTCTTTCTCCTCGTCTTCGGATTTCGCGCCATTCACGTGGGAAATCCCACGACGATTGCGCTGACCTTCCTATTGTTCGTCCTGCTGGTCTCAACATTTTGGGGACTCACTATTTCGGTGTTCACGGCGGTGATCGCCACGCTGGCGTTCAACTATTACTTCTTGCCACCGGTGGGAACATTCACCATTGCGGATCCGCAGAATTGGGTGGCTCTTTTTGCGTTTCTGGTGACCGCGGTCGTTGCCAGCCAACTTTCCGCACGGGCTCAGCGCGAAGCCGCCAATGCGAATGAGCGTCGACGCGACGTGGAGCGCCTGTACGCATTCAGCCAGCAACTGCTTGCCAGTGATAACGTGGTGGAACTCCTGAACCTGCTTCCGAAATACATGGTGGACGGCTTCGAGCTGAAAGCGGCAGCCGTATTCTTGCCGGATCGTGCTGACGTATATCGATCTGGCCCCGACACCGGCGGGCTCGATGTGGTCGAACTGAAGATGGTCAGCGCCCGCGGAGAGCCGAGAGTGGACACGACCAAAGAAATGGCGGTGATGCCCTTGCATCTTGGCATTCGCACCGTCGGGAGTTTTGGAGTCCTGGGAGGACGTCTTTCCCGGACCACCCTCGAGGCCATGAGCAGCCTGATCGCCATCGCGATCGAGCGGGTTCGGGCGGTCGAGAATCTCAGCCGCACCGAAGCTGCCCGCGAAAGTGAGCAGCTGCGTTCCGTTCTGCTGGATTCGGTCACTCACGAGTTCCGGACGCCGCTGACTGCAATCAAGGCGTCGGTGACGTCATTGCTTTCCGGGACGTCGCTGGACTCTTCTCAGCACCACGAATTGCTGACCGTGATCAACGAAGAAAGCGATCGGCTGAACCGCCTGGTTGGGGAAGCCACGGAGATGGCCCAACTGGATGCCAACCAGGTGGAACTGAACCGTGCGCCTCACCCCATCCGAAACGTCATCACTGAAGCGGTAGAGAACTCTAAGAAGATCCTGGGTGCGCACCCGGTCTCGATCGGCGTACCACAGGATATCCCTCCCGCCCTGATGGACCGAGATCGCATCCGTGAAGTGCTGATGCAATTGCTGGAAAATGCCGCCAAGTACTCGCCGGCAGAAGCTCCCATCCAGATCACCGCCGAACTAAAAAACCATATGCTCTTCACGAGTGTGGCCGATCACGGACCGGGTATCGACGATTTCGAACAGCAGCTTATCTTCGATAAGTTCTATCGGGGAAGAAACCAGCGGATGGCCATTCAAGGCACCGGCATGGGATTGGCTATTTCGAAGGCGATCGTCGAGGCACACCGTGGAACCATTGGCGTGATCAGTCAACTCGGGCACGGATCGGTTTTCTACTTCAGCCTGCCTATCGCTGCATCACAGTCCTGAACCCAGAAGACTGTACAGCAAAACGCTGAGTACGAAGGTGGCGACGGCCACATAGAGCCAATCTCGCTCGAACATAAACGCAAAGACGGAGAATCCAACGCGGGCAACGGGCGTGGCGATCAGAATCAGCAATCCCAACTGAATGATCCCGCGTGCACGCAGGGAAAATGCGGCCTGGAGAATACCTCTCCAGTGCGTCAGATTGGCGGGTTCTCCTGCGAACGAACCATATCGAACGGGGGCAGTTCCATGACGGAAGAGAAACACCAGGCCTCCGCAGAGCACGGTGATGGCAGCCATGGTGACTCCGATCCGCAGCAGGTTCGCAACGATGACCTCGATTTTTTGATCGGTCCAGTCCGACTTGCGGAACATTTAGAGCTTCCCCGTGAGCGCGCCGTAGAGCATCTCCACCCCAAGCGCAGCAATGACCACTCCGAAGACCAACCGGAGCATTCGCGTTTTCGTCCGCACCAGAACGTGAGCACCTGCGAGCGATCCCGCCAGAACTCCGAGCATTACCGGCATGGCCAAAGCAGGATCGATATAGCCCCGGCTCAAGTACACTCCGGCGCTGGCCGCGGCCGTGACGCCGATCATGAAGTTGCTGGTGGTCGTCGAAACTTTGAAAGGAATGCCCATGGCCTGATCCATCGCTAGCACTTTGACCGCACCCGAACCGATCCCGAGCAGGCCCGAGAGAGCCCCGGCCCCGAACATAAGCCCAAATCCGGCGGGAACACGATGCACAAAATACTCTTTGGGGCCGTTCAGAGATGGATAAACCCCGTTCATACCAAGCCGCGTGGCCAGGGGATCCGGATGATTGTCCTCGGGAGCCTCGACCGGCGTTCGGCTGGAGCTGTAGCTCGAGTAGAGCAGCATGAGCCCGAAGACCACCCCAATTGCGGTGGTTGAGACCCGCGCCGCCAAAAACGCGCCACACAATGCGCCCAGGGTGGTCGCCACTTCCAAAAACATTCCGATACGAATGTTCGAGAAACCATCCTTGAGATAGGCAACGGCTGCTCCCGAGGAAGTGGCAATCACCGAGACCAGCGAAGCACCGATGGCATAGCGGATATCGACTTTGAAGACTAGCGTGAGCAGCGGGACCAGTACCACGCCGCCGCCCAGGCCGGTGAGTGCGCCGAGGAACCCGGCCATAAACGATCCCGTACCAACCAGGAGTGTGAACTCCAGATTGTTCATCCCGCCCCCAAATTTACCAGTGTGCCACAGGCGATGGGCGGGACGAGGCTAGCATCCTAAGGAATGCGCGCTGCGAGGTTATTAGTTTGAGGCTGGAGGGGAGGCATCAACAACAGTTCGGTTCGGGATCGCCGGCCAGGCCGATCTGGATCAGCGGTGCGGGTGCCGCTGTGGCAGGGGCTTCGACGACATGCAGTCCGCATTCGGTCTTCTGAAACCCGGCCCAGCGTCCGGCGCGAGGATCTTCCCCGGGACGAATGGCTCGCGTGCAGTGCGTGCACCCGATGCTGGTGTACTGGCGATCATGCAGCGGATTGTAGGGGACATCATGAGCAAACAGGTAATTCCACACATCCTTGTGTGACCACTCGACAAGCGGGTTGATCTTCACCAGCTGGAACTTGCGATCCCATTCAATCTTTTTCGCGCTTGCCCGGGCCGAAGTCTGATCGCGCCGGATCGCGGTGATCCACGCTTCCAGCGTGGAGAGCTTCTTCTTGAGAGGCTCCACTTTTCGGATGCTGCAGCACTGGTCGGGATTGATTGCCCACAGTTCGGGACCGTAGAGATCGGCTTGCTGCTCCGGGTCCACCTGCGAGCGCACACGTTCGACCGAGATCCCGTACCGCTTCTCCACTTTGTCAATGAGCTGATAGGTCTCGGGGAACAGGAATCCTGTGTCGATGGTGAACACGCGCAGATCCGCAGTCAGCCGCGCGGCCATATCGATCAACGCCATGCCCTCAGCCCCGAAACCTGAAGCCATTTCGATGTTGGTCGCGAAATTCTCGAACGACCAGCGCAAGACCTGCTCGGGGCTCCAACTTTCTGCTTTTTCCTGAATGACCCTTAAATCATTTTCCACGATTCATGCTCCTAATCGCCCCACACGGGGGGTGCTTCTGAACTCGCAAGAAAGGTTGAGATCTCTGGGGGAATCTGTTCACCGACCTGCTCCCACACCGCGTCGGAGGACTCTTGGGATCGCATGACCTCGCCAACAACCAGCAGTGTCGGCGCTGGCAGCTGCTCTGCAGTGGGAAGACGATCAACCGTTGTACGGAGGATCTGCTGCGCTTGGGTGCTCACGCGAGAAATCACCGCGCACGGTGTTTCCCGGCTCAAGCCGGCCTCGACGAGTTGCGCGGCGATCTGCTCGTACCCAAAACCCGGCATATAGATGACCAGCGTGGCTCCAGAAGAGACGTACGTGCGCCATGGCAGCGATTCCGACTTGGCCAGGTGATTGGAGAGGAATAGAACCGCGGAAGCCTTGCCACGGTGCGTGAGTGAAACTTTCGCAGCCGCTGCCGAAGCCAGCGCCGACGTCACTCCCGGCACGACCTCAAACTCGATGCCTGCCGAGCGCAGAGCTTCCATCTCTTCACCCGCACGGCCGAAGATCGATGGATCGCCTCCTTTGAGGCGGACGACATTCACACCGAACGAAGCAAATGCAATCAGCAGTGCGTTGATTTCCGCCTGGCTGATTCCCTTCCGGCCGCAACGCTTGCCAACGCTGCGCACGTGTGCGGATCGCTTGATAAGCGATAGAATTTCCGATCCAACCAGAGCGTCGTGCAACACAATATCGGCGGTCTGCAGATGCTTGAGGGCTTTCAGAGTCAGGAGTTCCGGATCTCCGGGGCCAGCGCCGATGAGGTAGACCCTACCGCTCATGGCTTACCTCCGGCCCAGAAGATGGTTGGGAGAAGTGCAGGGAAAAAGATTCCTGGCTCGCGAGCTTGTGGAGTTGCCGACGCCTTTGTCCGGGGTCCATCGGAGAAGCAAACAACTGCTTTCGCGCGAAACCCAGCCATTCGAGCCATCCGGCATAAACCGGCGCCAACTGCTTCTCGAATTCCCGGCGCAGTCGCTGGGCCAAAGCCGGGCTCTGCCCCTCGGTCGAGATCGCGACCTGCAGTGTGCCGCGACGAACGACTGCGGGGTAGTAGAAGTCGCAGCGCTGTGGATCATCCACGACATTGCACAGGACTTGACGCTGCTGCGCCTGGCGATAGACGCTGTCGTTGACTTCGGTCGACGACGTCGCTGCGACTACCAAAAATACAGAACCAAGATCGTCGGCACGGAATTCGCGCGCTTCCCAGGTAATGACGCCAGCGCGATCCCATGCTGCGACTGCGGCCGTGACCGCCGGAGCCACCACCCGCACCTGCGCGTGGGCAATCAGCAGGCTGCGGATCTTGGATTCGCCGATCTTGCCCGCGCCTACTACCAGGCATTTACGGCCTTCGAGTTTCAAAAACATCGGGAATAGACTCAAAGTGGTTTCCTAACCCTCGATTCCATGCGGCACGCGACCGGGAGAGGCATCACGCAGCACGGCTGTAATTAGTTCACCCGCCAGGAACTCACGTAACTCGGCCTCGCTATGCCGAGCGAAAAACTGGCGCAGGTTCTCGTTCGGGCGCCGATCATCGAGATAGCGATGTAACAAGCGCTCGATCGCGTCTGGGACGTCGGTGGCCAGGCAGCGATAGCCCACCGCCCGCGCGATCGACTGATGCAGCCCCACCGCGCCCCCCACGAAGAAGTAGTAGGCATCCTGCATCCGGTCGCCCACCTTGATTTTCTTGCCCTCGATCCCAATGTCGGCAATCCAGTGCTGCCCGCAACTGTTAGGGCACCCGGTGACGTGCAACTTCAGGTGCTGCTGGAATCCCGGAAGACGATCTTCCAGTTCCTCGACCAGCCAACGCGAGAACGCCTTTGTCTCGGTGATCGCAAGCTTGCAGAATTCCGACCCGCTGCAGGCCACGATTCCGCGCCAGAACGAAGACGCCTGCACCGGAAGTGCGGCTTGCGTCAATTGCCCTGCCACGGTGTTCACATTTTCGCGGGGGACATTCACGACAAGAAGGTTCTGCATGCTGGTAACGCGGAGTTGGCCGTCGGCGAGGTTCTGTGCGATGTCGGCGGCCGCGCGCATCTGCTGGCCAGAGATCCGTCCACGAAGAACGGATGCCCCCACATAGAAAAGCCCAGATTGTTTCTGCGGGTGCACGCCCACGTGGTCGCGATAGACATCATCGGGGCGATGCGCTTCGGCCGCTGGTTCCAGGTTGAAGCCCAGGTGCTTTTCCAACTCACCCTGGAATGTGTCGGCATTCCATCCATGTTTCAAGAACAGGAACTTCAGCCGGGCGCGCTCGCGGTTCTCGCGCAATACTTCCGCATCGCGGAAGATTTCCGCGACACCTTTGAGCACCGGCACCACTTGCTCGGGCTTCACAAAAGCATTCAAGCGAGCGGCCAGAAAAGGATCGGTGGAAAGGCCTCCGCCAATGCGGAGGGAGAAGCCGACTTCCTCTTGTCCGCGCAAACGGCGCGTCACCGCGGTCAGACCGACATCATTGATTTCCGGATAGCTGCACCATGAGCGGCAGCCGGTGATGGAGACCTTGAATTTTCGGGGGAGGTTGTAAAAGTCAGCGTTGCCAACGAAGAATCGGCTGGCCTCCAGTACAAATGGAGACGCGTCGATAATCTCCTCGGCATCGACTCCGGCAAGCGGGCAACCGGTAATGTTGCGCGTGTCATCGCCGCAAGAACCCTTGGTGGTCAGACCGGCATTCCACAAGGCGTCCAGCAGTTCGGGGAGGGCCTCAATCGTCACCCAATGGAGCTGGATATTCTGGCGAACGGTCAGATCAGCGGTGCCGCGAGCGTAGCGATCGGTGACATCTGCCATCGTCCGTAGCTGCGGTGAAGTCAGCAAGCCATTGGGAATGCGGATGCGCACCATGAAATACGGGAGCGCATTCCCTTCCCCGTTCTTCCCGCCCACAACCCCAGCGCCGTCTCCCTGGGTGTAGACGCCCCACCAGCGGAAGTACGTGCCGATCCATTCTGGAGGAATTGAACTGAATCCCTGGCGGGCAAACTGGCGAATTTCGTCCAGGCCCTCCCAGGGATTCTTCGTCCGCTTGAGCCGCTCGACTCTTTGTGCTTTCGTTTCTTTGGCTGGTTTATCCATAGGAATAAAAAACCCACCGCCAGTCTCGTCAACTGGCGGTGGGTGATAAGTGCTGATTTATAAATAACTTACTAGGTCAGCAGCCTCCCTGTGCCAGAAGACACACGCGCGCAACAACAA
>Ga0187821_10000341_pt1 | contig 11698 bp, 7 predicted proteins | sample NC_wetland_sal_i_20_FD_132442 | JGI IMG/M metagenome (GOLD analysis project Ga0187821, IMG submission 132442) | Wetland sediment microbial communities from Neuse River Estuary, North Carolina, USA - SourceSoil_1 | ecosystem: Environmental > Aquatic > Freshwater > Wetlands > Sediment | place...
CCAACCACAAAAGTCCCAAGGCTACTCTGATTGACTGTCGCATCGCTAAACCTCCTGGAAGCGCTTCGTCCATCCCACACGTGCCCGCATCGCCAAAATGAACTATGGTGATGCTATATAGCACGAAAAGAGTGACAGTCAAGAAAAAAATGCGCCGGGACGTAATTATTTTGTCTTGCCCGGCAACACTCTATAGCAAGAAGGCAGGGGTCCACGGGCCGGACCTTATGGAAAATGGAAGCGGACCGATTTTACAATCCACAATTTGGAAGACGCCGGATGTGGGATTGGATGCGGATCCACAAGCATCCTCTGAGGAAAACTCAACTTTTTTTCAAAATTTATAAGCTTTCGCTGGACTGTCAAGACAAGTCAATGGCATACTGCAGCTATATAGCTGTCGGATGGCGCGCTTCTGTGCACGACAACCGGGTGCGCCCTCGGGCTGCGCCGCATACGCTTTTTGGTATCCGGAAAGTCGCTCTATAGCAGTGATTTGGGCCTGTTCTACCCGGCGGGAATCGAAAAGATCGATGGCGCAAATTCATAAAAACGGAACTCCGGCCTATCAGCGGATCCGAACCGCAATCCTGAAGCGCATCGAAGCCGGTCAGTTGAAGGCGGGTGATCCGGTTGATTCCGAGCGCGAGCTGGCGCGCATCAACAAGGTCAGCCTGATGACCGCCCGCCACGCCCTGGCAACGCTCGAGAAAGAAGGAATGGTGGAACGGCGGCGCGGCGCCGGCACTTTTGTGGCGCCGCCGAAGATCCATTTCAACAAACTCATGAGTTACACCGAGCAGATGGCCAGCCGGGGCCTGGCGGCCGGCTCACGCCTTCTCTGCAACCGTGTCATCGAAGATGCGCCCGACATCGCGGCTCGGCTGGCCCTCCCCCTTAACAGCCGCATGGTCAAGGTAGAACGCCTCCGTCATGCCGCCAACGAGCCCTTCGCTCTCGAGGCCTGCTACCTGGCCGCGGAGGATTTTGCCGGCCTCACGCGCGCTCCCCTCGAGCGTGGTTCCCTCTTCTCCATACTGGCGCACGACTACGGTTTGGAAGTGGCCCACGCGGATGAAGAAGTCGACGCCACGGCTGCCGATGCCAGGACCGGAGAGCTGCTGGGCCTGCAGCGCGGGGCCCCCTTGTTGAGAATCCGCCAGGTCATCTACGCTACCAATGGCAGGCCCACGGTTTACATGCTTGGCTTGTATCGCTCCGATCGTCACACCCTTATGATCCGCCGATTCCGTAACGGAATATGACGCACCGCCGCGGGCATGAATAAAAATCAGCTCTGCCGGAATTGCCGTATCCGGAATTGATACATAATGAGGATGTGGCGGGCAGATTCTCAAATCCTCTTCACCGCGCTCGCCAGGCCACACCCGCGGGTGCCGCAATGTTGAAAGCCAGGATCATCCTGAACGTCTTCCTGGCATTGGCCGCGTGTTCTCCCGCCCATGCCGCCTCACCCGACAGCTCGCTTGCCCCCGGAACTGTTGGGGATGAGGCCTGTCGCCCGTGTCATGAAGAAAAGTTCGAAACTTATCTCCACACCGCTCACCATTTGACTTCGCAGCCGGCGAACCTGAACTCGATTCTGGGTAAATTCACCGAGGGCGACAACATTCTCAAGACATCGAACCCGGAACTTTTTTACCGGATGGAAGCCAGCCAGCGCGGCCAGTTCCAGACTGCAGTGATGGGAATATCCCCCGATACGACTTCACGCACCGAACGCTTCGACCTGGTCATCGGTTCCGGAGGCAAGGGACAAACCTATCTGTACTGGAAAGGAGAGGAACTGTTCCAGCTTCCCGTCACGTACTGGACAGAACTGGGACAGTGGGTGAACAGCCCGGGCTATCGCGACGGTGTCCCCGACTTCAGCCGGCGCGTTCTACCGCGCTGTCTTGATTGCCACGCCAGCTATTTCGAATCGCTTGCCCCACCCCTGAATCATTATCGCAATCCCGGCTTCGAGCTGGGTATCTCGTGCGAGAAGTGTCACGGCGCGGGCCGCGAGCACGTGGCCCGGCAGACTTCGAAAACGCCGGCCGAGTATCCGCAGACCATCGTGAACCCGGCCCGCCTGCCGCGTGATCGTCAGATCGACCTCTGCGCGCTCTGCCACGCCGGGATTGGTGAACTCACGGCCAAGCCCTTCACTTACGTTCCCGGAGAACCGCTGGAACATTATCTCGCCCTGCCGCGCCTCGACCCAGCCGCCACTATCGACGTTCACGGCAGCCAGGTGGAGTTATTAAAGCGGAGCCGCTGTTACCAATCGTCAGCCGCGATGACCTGCTCCACTTGTCACAACGTCCACGTAACACAGCACGGTCTCGCAGCATTCTCGGAACGCTGTCTTTCCTGCCACAAGCTTGAAAGTTGCGGAGTTTTTCCCCAGCGGGGCCGCGAGATCGCCGGCAACTGCATCGATTGCCACATGCCCAGGCAGCAGACCAATCTCATCGTGTCCGATTCGAACGGCAGGAAGGTCAAACCGAAAGTGCGCAATCACTGGATCAGAATCTACCCGGAAACTGAGTAGCGACGCGCCTCAGCGGAATCTTCGGATCAGCAGGGTGTGCCGGTCGGAGCGGTAGAAGCCCAACACGTAAATGGTGGCCTTGCCTTTGGTCGAATAAATGACTTGGCGGATCCGCAACAACGGCGTGCCCCGGGGGACGCCCAGCAGTTCCGCGATTCTGGAATCCGCGGCCGTGGCATCGACTTCTTCGTCCGCGTGCGCCAGTTCGACTCCAAAGTCGCGCTCCAGAGTCGAAAACAGTGAACCTCTTCCCAACGGCGCCGAAACCAGTCCGCCGAACTCTTCCGCCGACAGATAGCAGACCTCGAGGGCAAACGGCTCGTTGGCGGCGTGCCGCAGGCGCTCCACCTTGACCAGGCGATGGTTGGGCGTGATCGCCAGCCGGGCTGCAATCTCCGGTTCGTAATCGATGATCTTGTTGCACAGAAGTTCCGAGCCGGCGACCAGCCCGCGGCTGGCCATCTGCTCGGAGTAACTCATCAGCTTGTTGAAGTGGATCTTGGGGGGCGCCACGAACGTGCCGGCCCCGCGCCGCCGTTCCACCACTCCTTCGCGCTCGAGCGACGTCAGGGCATGGCGCGCGGTCATCAGGCTGACCCGGTGGATCTTTGCCAACTCTCGTTCCGAGTCGACCACATCGCCAGGTTTCAGCTGACCCGCCTCAATACGTTTCCAGATGACGCTGCGAATCCTCTGGTAGGCCGGGGTCCCGTTGCGACCATTCTGTGCCATGCACGCTCCCGCGCCAGTATATAACGCACCAGCCGCGCGAACCGAAGCCGTCACTAACTACACAGCTACCAGATGCCGCCACCGGTTGGGGGGGAGAACGTTTCCGCAAACCGCTAGCACGCTTTGCGTTGCCGGTTCGACAATTGACCCATTCCGCTGATGGCCAGCGCCTGATAGGCCGCTCCCCAAACCGGCGCGTTCTCATTCAAGACCACATAGATCGGGATCCGCGCCAGCACCGGCGAGAGCAATGTCTTGTCGCAGAAGGCCCGGAAAAATGCGCCCTCCTTCAAGCGGGGGAGGATCTTGGGCGCGATCCCGCCCGCGACGTAAATGCCGCCAAAAGCAAGCGCGCGCAATGCCAGATTTCCCGCTTCCGAGCCGTAAGCTTCTGTCCACAGGTCCAGGGTCGCAACGCAAACCTGGCAGGCATGCGTGCACGCCTTCTCGCTGATTTCCCGGGCCGGATCGGCGCCCGATCCCTCGAACGAAGGATGCCGGACTGCAGGATCCAGGAATTCGTGGATAGAGCGAATGCCTCGCCCCGAAAGAACATCCTCGCAACAGACTTGAGGCATTCGTTTTTTCAAATAAATAAGGAGTTGGATCTCGCGGTCGGTTCGCGGGGCAAAACCCGCCAGGCCTCCCTCGGAAGGAGATACACGATACTGTCGCCCATCCCACAAGAGATGGGCCTCGCCCAGGCCGGTGCCAACCGCCATCAGCGCCCGAGTCGCGTTCGGCTGCATCACTCCCTGATTAAGGACGGCCAGGTCTTTGCCGGGCAGCCGGTCGAGGCTCCACGCGGTCGCCACCACGTCGTTCAGCAGCACGATGTTTTCGACGCCCACGCCCAGCGCATGTGCCAGTTCCGGCGGATTGAGGTCCCACGGCAGATTGTTCGCGTGCAGCCGGCCGTCAACCACAGCGCCCGCCACCCCAAACCCCGCCGCGTTGATAACTTCGCCGCCGTAATGGACGCCTTGCTCCGCCGCCTGCCGGCGGAAGTGTGCAATCACATCTTCAAATCGTGAGAAGTCCCGCGTGGCATAGCGCCGCTGAAACACCGGCTGAAGGGTGGCGCCGTCTTCTTCCCGAAAGATCGCGAGGTTGCACTTCGTACCGCCAATGTCTCCCGCCAGAATCATGGCCAAATACTCAATTCCGAACCACCGGAGACCGTTGTCCCCAAGAAGAGCCTCGAAGTTGGGCGCCAATTGTACAACATCTCGCCACCTGCAAGAGACCGCAGCCCTTGTGCTGCTGCGATCCGATGGCGGAGAAATGAGCGGGTTAAGGTTGTGGGTATAATAGGTCGCCGCCGGCACAGCAAAAGGAAAGTCCTGATGAGGTTGGAAAACATGGCCAGAGTCCTTGTAATCACGGGTGATGGCGGTGAGTCGTATGAAGCGCTTTATGCGATTCACCGCTTTCGGGAGGAGGGTTGGGAGGCCGTGGTTGCGGCTCCGGCACGCCGGAGGCTGCATCTTGTGATGCACGACTTCGAGCCGGGCTGGGACACCTATATCGAACGAGAGGGATATGGGCTCGAGGCAGATCTGGCATTCGATCAGGTAAAAATCGAGGACTATGACGCAGTACTCATTCTCGGCGGCAGGGCGCCCGAGTACTTGCGGAACAATGTCCGCCTGTTGGATATTGTCCGGGCTTTCGATCGAGCGGGAAAGTGGATCTTCGCCATCTGCCATGGCATTCAAGTGCTGGCCGCCGCGGGGCTAATCAAGGGTAAACGCGTGACCTGCTACGAACATGTGCGCCTCGAAGCGGAGCAGGCCGGAGCCATCTATGTCACCGATCAAACGGTGTGCGACGGGCGCATCGTGACGGCACAGACTTGGCAGTCCCATCCGCAATTCTACCGTGAGATCTTCGCGCGCTTTTCTGGCAAATCCGGCGCCGCTCGATCCTGAAGTTGTGAGAACACGGAAAAAAACAATACGATACCGCCGCACCGACGAATCAATAACGATGAGAACAGTTGACGCAACCTCCTGCACCTCCTCCCGGTTAATCTAAGCTTTCCCCCTGAAATCCTGACAGCCGAACCATGCAGTTCTTCTGCACTGCTTATTCCGGTAGCCTCGCGGTTCCTTTTATTCGAAACGTTCCTGAAACGGATGGCGCCTCGGTATTCGGCTGGCCGCCACCAACGAAAACGGAATATTTGCCATTCGCGATAATCGGCGCGCCGGCTTCGGTAACCATGCTCAAGTCCCGGTCTCTCAGCTTGAATTGCACCGTCTGCGACTCGCCGGCCTTCAGATGAACGCGCTTGAACCCACGTAACGCACGCAGGGGCGCACCCGCCACCTGCGGGAATTCCAGATACAGCTGGGCCACTTCATCTCCGTCTCGTTTGCCCGTGTTGGTAACCGTCACTTCCGCGGTCAGAGCATCTCCCGCCTTGATGGCGCTCTTCGGTAGCGTCAACCCGCTGTAAGAGAACGTCGTGAAGCTCAGGCCATAGCCGAATGGATAAAGCGGCTTGCCCTCGAAATAGCGATACGTGCGCCCTTTCATTGCGTAGTCTTCAAACGGTGGCAGTTGATCGACGCCCGTGTAGAACGTGACTGGAAGTCGCCCGGCTGGATTGTTCCTGCCGGAAAGAGTCTCCGCGATCGCCGTGCCGCCTTCCTCGCCCGCGTACCAGGACTCGAGGATTGCATTGGCGTGTTCCCGGGCCCAATTCACAGCAAGCGCGCTGCCGTTGGCGAGCACTAGAACTACCGGCTTTCCAGTCGCGGTCACCGCTTCGAGCAACTCCTCTTCCGGTTTCGGCAGATCGATACTCGTGCGGTCGCCTCCCTTGAACCCTTCTTCGCTGACCGGCATCTCTTCCCCTTCGAGTTCGCTTGTAATTCCGAGCACTGCGACGACAACGTCCGCGTTTTTTGCCGCCGCAATCGCTTCAGAACTGGGCCTGGGATCGTACTTCGACCAGATCATCTGCGCCCGTATCGGTCCCGCGGCGGTTTTCGAGTAGTCCACCTTGAGCGAAACCTTCTCCCCCTGCTCGAGATGGACGTGTCCGACTTTCGTCTCCCCGGCGTCGTCGGCACCCGCCCAGCCTTGAGCGACGGGTTTCTCGTTCACCAGCACTCTCGCGAATCCCGCTTGAAAGCGCACGCCGATGCTATACTCGCCACTCTCCGTGGGCGTAAGAAAGCCATTCCACTCCGCGCGCACCGGATACTTGCCCGCGGCCTCTTGGGGAACGTCGTCCGTCTTCAAGTCAACCGTGGTTACGCCGCGGGTCGCGAGTACGGTCATTTTCCCGCCGAATATCTCCCCCGTGGCAAATTCCAGTTTGAGGCCCGGCTGCCCGTCGCTCGTGGTGAACACCGATGCCGGAGTCGGGTCGCCATCGTTGCGCAGGAATTGCGTTCCCGGGACAAAGCTGATCTGCGCTTCAGGGAATTCTGCCTTGAGTCCCTCCAGCACGGAAACTGTGTGCGTGGGTACCCCGTTGTAGTTCCCCAGCAGATATTTGGTCTGATCCGCAAGCGGGCCAATCAACGCGATTTTGAGAGGTCCCGGCTTTAGAGGTAGCGTGCCGTCATTCTTGAGCAGCACCATGGCTTCGTTGGCGAGAGCGTGCGCCATCGCCCGATGCTCGGCAGTATCGAGTTCTTTCTCGTCAATCGTCGAGTAGGGGACCATCTCCGGCGGATCGAACATACCCAGCTTCACTCGCGCCGTGAACAACCGGACCAGCGCAGTGTCAATCGCGCTTTCTTTCAGGATTCCTTGCTTATATGCGTCGAGGTATGGCTTGTAGTCGTGATCGTCCTTTACCTTTGCGAAGTCAATGCACTCATTATCCATGCCACGCTGCACCGCCAGGGCAGAGGCCTCAGGCTGGCTTTTGGTGAAGTGATGGTCCCGGAAAATGTTGATCACGGCTTCGCAATCTGAAACCACATATCCCTGAAACCCCCACTTGCCGCGCAGCTGATCCTGCAAGAGAAATTCGTTCACGCAAGCCGGCTGCCCGTTAATGCTGTTGTAGGCGCACATCACCGAGCCCGCCTTCCCCTCCGTTACCGTCGCACGGAACGCCGGCAGGTAGGTGTCCAATTCGTCATGCTTGCTGACTTTCACGTCAGCCTTATGCCGGGTCGACTCCGGGCCACTGTGTACCGCGTAGTGCTTGGGCGTCGAAATGACACGATAGTATTTTGGATCGTCGCCCTGCATGCCCGTGACAAACGCCACGCCCATGCGCGCAGTCAGAAACGGATCTTCGCCGTACGTTTCCTGACCGCGTCCCCATCGCGGATCGCGAAAAATATTGATGTTTGGCGCCCAGAAATCCAGCCCTTCAAAGATGTCGCTGTGCCCATCGCGCATTCCTCGAACATAACTCGCCCGCCCCTCGGTGCCGATCACGATCGCCATGCGGTGGATCGCATCGCTGTCAAAGGTTGCGGCCAGTCCCACCGGCTCCGGAAACTCGGTGGTCCCGTTCCGAGCCACGCCATGCAGCGACTCGCTCCACCAGTCATAGTCCGGCACATTCAAACGTGGCACCGCCCGCGACTGGTTCACGAGTTGCGTGACCTTTTCTTCGACCGTCATACGGTGAACCAGGTCCTCGGCCCGCTGTTGTGGAGGCAGAGCAGGATTCATATAGGCGGGTCGCTCGGGGCTCTGGGCAAACAAACTTACCGCCGTCAACCCGGCAGCAATCGCAACCGACATTCGCAGCAGTAACCTTTTCATCTTTTGCCTCCGGCGACGGTCCAACGCTATATCGCGTCCATTCTGGTTAAGGACGCCGACGAGCGAATACTTGCTCAAGCAAGGCCGACGCATCGCAAAACTCATTGCAAACTGCCTCATGGGACTCTCCTCGTAAACGTTTACGGTCCTGTACCGCGCGGCCTCATGTTTCAGTGACTGCACGACCGGGAGTTCGTTATGGCTCGACCGCGACCACAGTCACGGACTTAGGCTCGAGTTGCAGAATCAACTTGCCGCCTTGCGCGCTCGCCGAAATCGGCTTGGGGACAACGGTGTCCGGGGATTCGAAGGTGTTCACGCTATCCACCTTAGGCGCGGTGAGTGTCTGTCCCAAGGCAGACTTGGCGTTTATCCCAGTCACATTCAACTCGACCTCCGCTGCCTGATGCGGGTCCACGTTCGTGATCTCCACCCACAGCTTGCCGTCTTTGCCTTTTGCAGCCAGGGCGTCGACGCGTGGCAGGCTGAAGTCACCGTGCTTGTAGCTGCCGGCCTCAAACGTAACCGGGAGGTATGTCGAATCCTGGAATGGCACGTACATTTTGTAAACGTAGTAGGTCGGTGTCAGCGCCATCTTCTCATGATCGGTGAGTATCATTGCCTGCAGCACGTTGATCATCTGGGCGATGTTGGCCCCGCGTACACGGTCGGCGTGTCGGGCAAAGATGTTGATGTTCAGCGCCGCCAGTATCGCGTCGCGCAAGCTGTTCTGCTGCACGAGAAAACCTGGATTGCTGCCGGGCAACGGCGCATACCATCCACCCCATTCGTCAACCACGAGCGCAACCTTCTTCAGCGGATCGTACTTGTCCATGATGGCCGAATGCTTCCTGATCAGGTCCTCCATCTCGAGCGTAGTCTTGAGAATCTGCGCGTACTCGTCTTCTCCGAATCCAACCGACTTGAACGCGGGCGGCCACTTCACGACCGTGTAGTTGTGCATAGAAAGGCCGTTGATGTCCCAACTCCACGTATGTTGCTGGTAGGCCTTCATGACGGTTTCAGTCCAGTCGGTCCAGCGCTCCTCGCCCCCGCCGGGACCGACAGCGATCTTCAGCATTTGGTCTTTCTCCAGCTGCGCCGGATTGTAGTTGCGGACGAAGTGGCTGAAACTCTTCATCCGGTCCAGGTAGTACTCAGCCGTCATATTGCCGCCGCAGTCCCAGCTTTCATTGCCGAGTCCGAGCAATGCGACTTTGTACGGCGCTGGATGCCCGTTCGCGGCGCGTTCTTTCTCGAGCGTCGTCGCCTGCGCCGCGGTCATGTACTCCAGCCAATCGGACGCTTCATGGGGAGTGCCCGAGCCCAGGTTGACCGAGACGTAAGCGTCACTCCCGATCTGGTCGATGAAGTCCATGAATTCGTGTGTTCCAAAGGTGTTCGGCTCGATCACGCCGCCCCAGTCGGGATTCAGCCGCACTACTCTCTGCGGCCCGATCCCGTCGCGCCAGTGGTATCCGTCGGCGAAGCACCCTCCGGGCCAGCGTACGTTCGGCACATGAATCGCTTTCAGTGCGGCAACCACATCCTTGCGAATGCCGCGTGTGTTCGGAATGGTGGAATCAGAGCCGACCCATATCCCGTCGTAAATGCCGTGTCCCAGATGCTCGGCGAACTGCCCGAAAAGATTGCGGTCGATCTTCGCGCCGGGTTTGGATGCGTCAATCGACAACTCGACTTTCTGTGCAGCCGCTCTGGGCGCGGCGACAGCCACAACGATCAGTGTGACAACGAAAATAAATGCACGCCTGAGAAGCGATACCCTTTGAGGCGGAAGTGCCACGGACAAACGACGAAGGGATGAGGCGGATTGGGTTAAGAATCCTCTCATCGCTGGGAGAGCATCGACATGAACGATCGGGCAATGGACTGTAGATGGAGATCTATGAGCGAGTGCAAAGGCCATCGATTCCTCTTTTCCGCGAGTTTGTGCCGCCCGGCTTCTCTGTAGAAAGCAAATGATAGCTCAAGCACCTTCGAAGGAGGGCTCTGAGTCGACATCTTTCTGTCCGGAGGGGGGCAAAGCAGTCTGGCGCGTTAGGCCGTCGAAAGGGCTCCAGCCAGATCGACCTGACGCGCAGACTCGCACTCCTCTCCAGCCCGCGGGGCCTGCCCCGGCCCCATCAGTCCTCGAAGGGTTCCATTCGCGAAACCGAGTTGTTGTCGATGATCAACAGAGTCTGGTGTTGATCTCATGGACGGCGAGAAATAGATCTTGCAGTCACAAAGGGACGATTCCATTCGTCCGATTATTCGACAGCAAAGTTAATCGGCTCACGATTCAATATCGTGATCCCGGCATTGCGGTGGCTGGGAATCAGCCGCCCGTATTCGGCCCCTGAGCTGGCATGGCCATGTATTTACTGAGCACGTCCACCAGACCTTGGTTTGGCACACACTGCTTTGCCGAAAAGGAAGATAGGATGTGATCCAGCTCATTCTCGGACAGGCCTTTGAAGAGGCCGGCGTAGAGCGGTTGCATCAGCGTTCCCGTGTAGAAGCACAATAGCGTCTGGCTCATGCACCGTACGTTGAGTCGCGCATCCAACTGCGGATCGCCAACCACTTGGCGGATCTGGTCAGCAAGCTGACTGGTTGCGTCCTTTACCGGCGTCGGCGGTAGCCACTTCATCCAATCGTCGGTGCCGAGAGCAAGCTTCTTACGAAGAAGGTCGCTGATGCGCTCCATGTACGGAGACGCAGGGTTGAGTGTCAGCATACCCATTACGCCGATATCTTTGTAATTCCACGTTGTCCAGTGCGCCTCGTGACTTTCAAAGATTCCAATCTGATCATCTAGCGCGCGCAGCCGGTCGCCACTCTCATCGGCAGGCCCGTTAAAGACCGACCCAAACTCGCCCACCCACAGCGGGACGTTATGCTGCTGAGTGAACTTCGTTCCCTCGGCATCGAGGAAGTTGCGCTCCTGTTTTGCCAGATCCCAGTCCTGGGCACCGCCCGCCGCAGCCGATCGCGGATGGATGGTGCCAGGGTATCGGCCAGGTCCAAACCCAGGCACAGTGTAGTTATGTGAACTGTAGGCGAGGTTATCGTCGAAGGGTTTCTCCAGCCCCGAGAAGGCCTTTGAGTAGTCATCACCTTCAAGGAAGATAATGTGTCTGGAATCGATTTTGCGAATCTCCGTAACCAGGCGCCGGTAGACGGCATTCATGCGGTCAAAATTGGGCCTGTAATTGGGACCCACGTTCCATGGATAGTCGCCCAGGGCGTTGTTCGCACAAGGCTCGTTCAGCACATCGTAGCCCGCGATTACAGCCCTGTTCTTGTAGCGCCGCGCAAACTCCTGCCAAAGGGCAACAAAGCGATCCTGATAAAACGCAACCTCCCAGAAAAGGCTGATGCGCGATGCGTTGTCAGAATGCCAGTGGACATTCTGCCACCCCTGCGCCGCATGAAGGTCCAGAATGACGTAAAGACCATGTCTCTCGCAGTGGCTCAAGACTTTATCGAGACGGGCAAAACCCGCCTCTTTGTATTTGAATGGAGCGGCATCGTCCTCGAAGTGTCGATAATTAAGAGGTATCCTGACGACGCTGGCGCCGGCCTTCCTGAGAAAGATCACATCGTCTTCATTGAAGAAATAGTCCAGCATGCGCTCGAAGAAGAACTGTGCTCTGGACGGAC
>Ga0187821_10000342_pt1 | contig 11684 bp, 13 predicted proteins | sample NC_wetland_sal_i_20_FD_132442 | JGI IMG/M metagenome (GOLD analysis project Ga0187821, IMG submission 132442) | Wetland sediment microbial communities from Neuse River Estuary, North Carolina, USA - SourceSoil_1 | ecosystem: Environmental > Aquatic > Freshwater > Wetlands > Sediment | place...
GCTTTCAAAACATAGATCGGATGGACCTCCATCAGGTCCTTGAGACGTTCTGCAAGCGAGGACTTGCCGCCGCCGACCGGTCCGAGGAGATAAAGTATCTGGCGCTTCTCTTCGAGACCTTGGGCGGCATGCTTGAAATAGCCCACGATGCGCTCGATCGTGTCCTCCATGCCGTAGAAGCCATCGAACGCGCGATAAACTTTGATCGTGCGATTGAAGAAGAGGCGGCTGAGGCGCGGATCCTGTGCGGTGTCGACCAGTTCGGCTTCTCCGATCGCCGCCACCATACGCTCCGACGGCGTGGCGTAGAGCATGCGATTGTCGCGTGCCGCCAAAAGCCAATCTCTGAGGGACATGGACTCGAATTTTTCTCGCGCATAATCGCGGGAGAAGATGTCGAAGACGTCAAGCGTGCTCATAACCGCCGACTCCTAACTTTAGACCCGCCTACCTCCACGATTATAAATCGTGATCGATTGCGGATCAGACAAGCCCGTTGAGCCCCTCATCACCCAGATCGCCTGCGCCGATTTTCTACCCGCCAAATAAACGAATGCTGAACGCCCACGTTAGTTCCCGTTCAAGTGCGCATACCTTGCGTCGCGTGGCTCCAGCCGCGCCCGCGCAGCTGTCGCGCCCCTGCTTCCCGTCCGACTATTGTGTGCAGCCAACTCGCTATCTCCAGCGCCAGCCAGGCTGATTTGCGCTAAGTGTACGCTGCTTCGACGAAATTCCAAAACCGAACTCGTGACTTTCTCGCCGCACCCTTCCCAATTCCGCCATGATGATGAACGAGCGACGCGGAAAAAAATTTGTCCGGCGCACGCGGACGAAAAGCAGCTTTACGCCGCATTGGGATTCACTTTCTCTTCGATTGACCGGGATCGCACAATCCGGAGTTTGGCTGGCTTTGCCAGACGTCTTCACGCATCCGTCCGGCAAAGGATACGGCGCGGCGTTGCAGCTCTCGTCGACTTCGGCCGACGGCATAACCGGGTGCAACGCGACAAGTCCGCCGCGCTGCTCGAGTTTCCAGCGCTTTATCTACGCGGCCCCGGCGCTGATTCGCAACTGGGTTGCCCCGCGAAGGCTCTAATTCTGCGCACGAGCCTCGCGTCGATCGAGATCAACGGATCGCCTGCCTGGTCGCATCGCGAGAGAAACTCAACTCGGCGAGCACAACTTTTGCGTCGTCACGGTGAAGCCATCTTCCAAGAGCGTCCGTTCGTCTGCATTTCCCGCTTGCTCCAGACTTCGCGTTGCGCGAAGCTGAACCGCATGGACGATCTCGCGCTGAACGTGAGAGTGGCGCAGCCTGCCGACGCCGCCGAAGTCGCGCGCGTCTACATCGAATCCTGGCACGATACCTATCCTGCAATATTGTCGAGCGCGTTGCTTTGTTCGATGACGCCGAAGGGACAAACTGCGCGTTGGCTCTCCGCCATTCGCAACCAGCGCCGCGAAAGCGTGCTGGTCGCCGAAAATGGCGAGGTCGGCATCGTCGGCATGGCAAGCGTCGGCCCGGCGCGCGACCGCGCTCTCGGCTATGACGGCGAAGTCTACACGCTTTATGTCGATCCCTCTTATTACGGTCGCGGCGTCGGACGCACGCTGCTCAAGGCGGCCTTCGCGCTGCTTCGCCAGCGCGGCCGCACCTCGTGTGTGATCTGGGCCCATGCCGGCAACAATGCGCGCTTCTTCTATGAAACCATGGGTGGCACGGTCGTGGCCGAGCGCAAGGCGCGCATGATGGGCGACATGGTACCGGAGACGGCATTCGGCTGGAAAACGCTCGCCTTGGCGCCACGCAGCCACGCCAAGTGAATCCGCTCGCAAAGAACGCGATCGTCATCCTTCTCGACAGTCTCAATCGCCACATGCTGGGCAGCTATGGCGGGCGCGAATTCGCTACGCCGAACCTCGATCGGATGGCACAACGCTCGCTCCGTTTCACGAGTCACTATGCGGCATCGTTACCCTGCATGCCGGCCAGGCACGACATCCTGTGCGGCGCCTGGGATTTTCTCTGGCGGCCCTGGGGCTCGGTCGAGCTCTGGGAAGACGCGATCACCTATCCGCTGCGCCGTGCTGGCGTCGTCTCGCAATTGATCAGCGACCACCCTCACCTGTTCGAGACGGGCGGCGAAAATTATCACATCGACTTCACGGCCTGGGACTATCAGCGCGGGCACGAAGGCGATGCCTGGAAGACGCGGGCCGATCCGAGCTGGGCAGGCTCGCCGATGTTCGGTGTGAAGCGCGAAATTCCCTACGACAGATCGCGCGGCTACTTCCGGGGCGAGTGGGATTTCCCCGGACCGCGCACCATGCAGGCCGCCGCAAACTGGCTGAACGACAATGCCGGCGCGCACCAACGCTTCTTCCTCTTCGTCGACGAATTCGATCCGCACGAACCCTTCGACACGCCGGACGAATACATCAGGCGCTACGATCCCGGCTGGGATGGCCCGCCGCTGATCTGGCCGCCTTATGGCACCGACATCGTCAAGCGCGGCGTGATGAGCAAGCGCGAGGCTCGTCATCTGCGCGCCGCCTATGGCGCCAAGCTCACCATGATCGACCATTGGCTCGGGCGCATTCTCGACAAGATCGACGAGAAGAATTTGTGGCAGGACACGATGGTCGTTCTCTGCACCGACCACGGCCACTATCTGGGCGAAAAGGACATCTGGGGCAAACCCGCAGTGCCCTTGTACGACACGATGGCGCGCATTCCGTTGATGATCGCCGCTCCCGGTGTTGCGCCGGGGACGAACGACGCATTGACCACAAGCGTCGATCTCTTTGCCACGTTCGCCGAACTCTTCGGTATCGAGCGCAATATCCGTCAGAGGACACATGGCCGCTCGCTCCTGCCGCTGATCTCAGGCAAGACAAAGTCGATCCGCGAGTGGATTTTGGCCGGCGTGTGGGGACGCGAAGTTCACTTGATCGACGTCAGGCACAAATATGCCCGCGCTCCGGGTGGAAAGAACCGTCCGCTGGTGACGCTGTCGAACCGCTGGTCGACCATGCCGACCCATATCCTCGCCCGCGAACAAGAAATGCCGCTGCCCGACGAACGCGCCAGGCTCGATCGCATGCCCGGCAGCAAAGTGCCGGTTATCCGCCAGAGCTGGGACGAGAGCGATGCCGTGCCGTATTGGGCCCTCGCCCGGTTCTCCGGCAATCACCTCTACGATCTCGACAACGATCCTGGCGAGGAGAACAACCTTGCGGGCAGTGCGCTGGAAAAAGATCTCACCGCGATGCTGTACGAGGCGATGACGTCTGTCGAAGCGCCGCCGGAGCAATTCGCGAGGCTGGGTCTTTCCTAAAAGCCTAGACGTTTCAGGTGCGGATCGAGTGCAGCGACGGTTTGATCCGCCGTCAGCGGCCACTTTCCCTGCAGCCCATACCAGATGAGATTGATCATGTAACGCACGAAGATCCAAAGCGACCTTGTCTTGAGCGAGGCGTCTTCCGACACGAACCGGTAGTCCTGCAACAACCGATCGAGGTTCGCTTCGCCGAGACACCAGAACCAGGCGAAATCGATGACCGGGTCGCCGAAAGCTGCGTCGGAGAAATCGATGATCCCCGCGAGGCGCGAACCATCGACCAGAATGTGGTCATCGCTCAGGTCATCATGCGCGAGCCGGACCACGCCGGGCTGGAGTATCGCCAGAGCGTCGTGAAAAGCGTCGAAGCGAGCGAGCGCCTTCGGCGAAACGGTGCGCGCGATCTCGGCGCGCCGCGTACTACGATAGAGCCCGGCGAACTGCGCGCCTGACCAAGTGCGCGCAATCGTCCCGTCGGGTTGCAGGATCGTTTCCGCCGGCAAGGCGTGAAGCGTGGAAAGGAAAGAGGCGAGCGAGGAGAGCAAGCTACGCTGATCCGCAGCCGCCATCGCCGCAAATGCGGCGGGCGTCATCTCCCGACCTTGTATCCTGCGATACGCTCCGAAGGCTTGCCCCTCGGCCACGTGGACGTATTGCGGCACAGGTACGGGCGAGAGCGGCGCCAATTTCGCGAGCAGATTCAGTTCGGCGGCGAAGCGTCCGCGATATTCGTCGGTGCGTGGAAAGCGAACGATCCAGTCGCCGTCGAGCATGACGACAAGATTGTCGTCCCCATGGTCGATCAGCGCGGCTCTTTTAAATTGCAACTGGGGAAAGGCGACGCCAATGCGCGTCGTCAGTTGCTCGAGCGTGGGCACTTCAGAGGTCACGGGGCCGGATGAAATCGATTAACTCCCCACGCCCTGGCGCGACATCGCGCCAGCGCGCCACCGCAAAATCGAGAACCGCGAGCGCGCAGGTCGGAAATTTTTCCTCGATCTGGTCGAAGCGGCTGCGCTCCTTGCGCTTCACCGGTTGACGCGACAACGTCGTGGCCAGTTGCTCCATTCCAGGGTTGTGGCCGACGACCAAGAGGCTCGACACCGCCCCATGAACCGAACGGATGACAGCCAGCATCTCCTTTTGTCCGGCGAGGTAGAGACGGTCGGTGTATTCGATGTGCTGTCCACGGGGCAACTTCTCGCTCAAGAGTTCGACGGTCTCAATGGTTCGCCGCGAGCTCGAAGAGAGGACGAGGTCCGGGAGATACTTCTTCGCGGCCATGTAGTCGCCGATTTGGGGCGCATCCTTGCGGCCACGCTCCAGGAGTTCGCGATCATGATCCTCGATTCCGGGACTGGCCGGCACCGTCTTGGCGTGGCGCAGCAGCAGAAGCCGCTTCAAGGGACTTGATACTTGGCCCGCGCGCCGCGCTCGATGGCGGCAGCGGTGAGCTTGTCGATATCAAGCAGCCGGCGGATGGCGTCGAGTACGCGCAGCTCTTCGAGCGCAATGCGCCGGTCGGCCAACGCCACTTCCAACGCGACCCAATAGGCCGTCTCGTGCAGAACGTCCGGCAAGGCTTCCTTGACGAGACCGAGCACGGCATCCGCGCCGTCCGGTTCTTGAAGGATCTGAGCGCATTCCTGGCAGATCGCCAGGAGGCGGGCATGATCGAAGTTCTTGAAGGCCGGAAGCGCCTTTGTCAGTTCGCCGATGATGCGCAATTCGGACTCGCTCATCGAACCGTCGGCGGCCGAAACGATGACCATCACATAAATGAGAGCAGTCTGGTGGCTTATGGTGTTCATTTTCGTCATGGCTGCCTCGATGCGGCGCGACCTTAAGAAACTTGACCCCCGCCAGCAAGCGCGCAACAAAACTACATGGCTACCAACAAAAGGCCTGGAAAGTGGCGCAACCGCACGCTCGCGGTGCGCGGCGGCACGTCCAGAACGCCGTTTCAGGAAACCTCGGAAGCGCTGTTCCTGACCTCGGGCTATGCCTATGAGGCGGCCGAAGAAGCCGAGGCGCGCTTCGCCGGCGAGGCGACGGGCTATCAATACAGCCGTTTCGGAAATCCCACCGTGACGATGTTCGAGCAGCGCATGGCCGCGCTCGAAGGCGCGCCCGCTGCGCGTGCGACCGCGACCGGAATGGCTGCGGTCACGGCGTCGTTGCTCTGTGCGCTCAAGACCGGCGATCACGTTGTCGCGGCCAAGGCGATGTTCGGCTCCTGCCGTCACGTGATCGAGCAGATCCTGCCGCGCTTCGGCATCCAATTCACGCTTGTCGATGGCGGCGATGTCGATCAGTGGCAGTCGGCGATGCGGGGAGAGACCAAGCTCTTGTTTCTCGAGACACCGTCCAACCCGACTCTCGCCATCGTCGATCTCAAGGCCGTCGCCAAAATCGCGCACAAGGGCGGCGCTCGCCTCATCGTCGACAATGCCTTCGCGACGCCGGTCCTGCAGCGGCCCTTCGAATTCGGCGCCGACGTCGTCGTGCACTCATCGACCAAATATATCGACGGCCAGGGCCGCGCGCTCGGCGGCGTGATCTTGTGCAAGGAAGACTATCTGAAGGATTATCTGCAGAGCTTCTATCGCAATACCGGGCCCTCGATCAGTCCGTTCAATGCCTGGCTCCATCTGAAGAGCCTCGAAACGCTGGACTTGCGCATGCGCGCCCACTGCGCCGCGGCAGAAACGGTTGCCGACTTTCTCGCCAGGCAGAGCAAGGTGACGCGCGTGCTTTACCCGTTCCGTCCCGATCATCCGCAACACAACCTCGCGCGCGCCCAGATGGAAGGCGGCGGCGGCGTGGTCGCCTTCGAGGTCGGCGGCGGCAAGAAGTCCGCGTTCAACCTCGCCAATTCGCTGAATGTGATCGATATCTCGAACAATCTCGGCGACGCCAAGAGCCTGATTACGCATCCCGAAACCACGACCCATCAAAAGCTGACGCCTCAGGCGCGCGCAGAGCTCGGCGTGACGTCGGGGCTGCTGCGGCTTTCCGTGGGGCTCGAGGACCCGGCCGATCTTTGCGAGGATCTCGAACAAGCGTTGAGGGCAGCATGAGCGAACATCACGCTTCGCTTCGCTGGAGACGCACGAGTGCCGACTTTCTGTACGACACTTATAACCGCGCGCACGAATTGATCTTCAACAAGGGCCAGATCGTCGTCCCGGCCTCGGCGGCTCCGGCGTTCAAGGGCGACATCGATCGCGTCGACCCGGAAGAGGCGTTCGTCGGCGCACTCGCCTCCTGTCACATGCTGACCTTTCTCGCGATCTGCGCCCGCAAGCGCATCGTCGTCGACACCTATGAAGACGACGCGGTAGGCGTCATGGAAAAAAATGCCAACGGAAAGTTGTGGGTATCCCGCGTCACGCTCCGACCGCGAATCACTTTTGCGTCAGGAACCGCGCCAGGCGCGGCCGTTCTGGCCGATATCCATCACAAATCGCACGAGGAATGCTTCATCGCGAATTCCGTCAAGACCGACGTGTCGGTGTTGCCACACTCGCCGGCGAATTGACGAAGCGCGCGTCGATGCCTTGCTTTGGCCGCGATCGCTCCCAATAATTTGGTCATGTACGAACGCTCGACTCGCAACATCAGCGTGGCCGTCAAGCCCGCCTTCCTCGACGATCAATCCGATCCGGACGAGCAACGCTATCTCTGGTCCTACACGGTCACGATCGAGAACAAGGGCGCGGAGACGGTCCAGCTGCTCTCGCGCTATTGGCAGATCACCGACGGACATGGTCAGACGAAGGAAGTGCGCGGTCCGGGCGTCGTCGGCGCGCAGCCCGTGATCGCGCCTGGTCAGAAGTTTCAGTACACCAGCGGTTGTCCGCTGCCGACCGCGTCGGGCTGCATGTCGGGCAAGTATCAGATGCGCAGCAGCAGCGGCGAGGCCTTCGAAGCGGAGATCCCGGCGTTCCTGCTGGAAAGCCCGCACGAGCAGCGCCAGATTCACTAAATCGAGCAGCGTCAGCAGTTCTGGGGTTGCATAAATCTGCATGCCGGTCGCGCCAAGTCCCCATCGTTGCATGGGTTGATCCGGGCGCTCTGACAGGGCGTAATCGCCATCCCCCTCTAGAGACCCCATCATGCAAAAGTCCATCACCAAGCGCCGTTCCGAAAAACCGGCCAAGCCGACGCGCGAAGAAGCCGAAGCCGCCATCCGCACCATGTTGCGTTGGGCCGGCGATGATCCGGACCGCGAAGGTTTGCGCGAGACGCCCGAACGCGTGGTGAAGGCTTTCGAGGAATGGTTCTCGGGCTACCGCCAGGACCCGGAAGCCTATATGCGGCGCACCTTCGAAGAGGTCGAAGGCTATGACAACATGATCGTCTTGAAGGACATCCGCTTCGAGTCGCATTGCGAGCATCATCTGGCGCCGATCATCGGACGCGCCCATGTCGGTTACCTGCCGACCCACCGTGTTGTGGGCATTTCCAAACTCGCGCGCGTCGTGGAGGCCTATGCCCGCAGGTTGCAGGTCCAGGAGAAGATGAATGCGCAGATCGCCAACACGATCCAACGCGTGCTGCAGCCCAGGGGAGTGGCCGTCGTCATCGAGGCGACGCATCAATGCATGACGACGCGTGGTGTGCACAAGACGGGCGTCGCAATGGTGACGTCGACCATGCTGGGCGACTTTCGCACCAACGAAATCACGCGCGGCGAGTTTCTGTCGGTGATCGGCCATCCCACGTCGTCGATGAACGGCTGACGCCCTTGTCGCCGCTCGATCTCACGCGTCGCCTTATTGCCTTCGACACGACCAGCCGCGGCTCGAATTTGGCCATGATCGATTTTGCGCAGGAGCTGCTGGAGGAAAACGGCGCGCGCTGCCGTCGCACGTTCGATCCGGATGGCAAGAAGGCCAACCTTTTCGCCACGCTCGGGCCTGACCGACAGGGCGGCACCGTGCTCTCCGGTCATACCGATGTTGTGCCGGTCGACGGCCAGGAGTGGTCGAGCGATCCGTTCAAACCCGAAGTTCGCGGCGACAAGCTGTTCGGCCGTGGCGCTTGCGACATGAAGGGCTTCATCGGCGTGACGCTGTCGCTGCTGCCGAAGATCGCCGCCGCGAAGCTGACGCAGCCGATCCATTTCGCGCTGTCGTACGATGAAGAAGTCGGCTGCACGGGGGTTCGCGGCCTGCTCGCCGATCTCGCTGCCAATAACATCAGGCCTGAGTTGGCAATCATCGGTGAACCGACGCTGATGAAGGTCGTCGGCGCACACAAGGCAGGCGCTGTTCTGCACACGCATTGCCATGGCCGCGAGGGCCATTCCAGCGCGCCGGAGAAGGGCGCCAACGCCGTGATGATGGCAGCCGATTTCGTGCGGCTTCTGGAAGAGGTGTGGGACGAGCTCAGGGCCGATGCCGATCCCGCTTTCGATCCGCCACATACAACGTTGCAGGCGAACATGATCGAGGGCGGCTCGGCTTCGAACATCCTGGCGCGCGACGCGCTCGTGACATGGGAGTATCGTGCCCTTCCCGGCCGCGACACCGATGCCATCGTCGAGCGCATTCGCGTCCGCGCCGAGTGCGAAATCTTGCCGAAATATCGCCAGCGCGCGCCGGAGGCGCGATTGGAAACGGTCCTGCATGCCGCTTATCCGGGCCTCGAAATGGATGAGACTTCGCCGGCAGTACGCGTGGCTCTCACGCTCACGGGCGCCAACCATGCCGAGACGGTTTCGTACGGCACCGAAGCCGGACACTTTCAGCGTGCCGGCATACCGTCGGTGATCTGCGGCCCGGGTTCGATCGAGCAGGCGCACAAGGCGGACGAGTTCGTCGCCTTGTCGCAACTCGACGCCTGCGGCCAGTTCCTCGACAAGGTGATTGCGAAGGCGTGCGCGTGAGCGACCTCGTTCCCGAGCGTGTCGAGGTCGTTGGGCTCGACCACGTCTATCTCGCCGTGACGGATATGAAGCAGTCGGAAAAATTCTACGACACGGTCTTGGCCCTGCTCGACTTTCGCAAGATCGATGCGCCGATCGGCGGCGAACCCCATCGGCACTATTTCAACAAGGTCATGCAGATCAGTATCCGGCCCGCTCGCGGCGGCAGGCACGATCCCTACGCGCCCGGGCTGCACCATCTCTGTCTGCAGGTCGCCGACAATCAGGCGCTCGACAAGCTGGCGCGTTTGTTGCGCACGGCCGGCATCGCGATCAGCGAGCCCGCGCTCTATCCTCAGTATGCTGACGATTATTACGCCCTTTTCTTCGACGACCCCGACGGCATCCGTCTGGAAGTCGTCGCACGGCGCGCGCGGCGCAAGCTGACGGTCGAGCGCTGGGGGGAGCTGACGCGCTTCCTCAATCCTTGGGCCAAGGTGAAGAGCTGATCAGCCCGCCAGATCGGCGGGCGCGATCTCGTGGCTCCTGCCGCAGAATTCGCAGCGCGCCCGGATGATCCCGTCGCTGTCGGCCAACCCGGCCCGCTCCTTGTCGGAGTAGGATCTCAATACGGCGGAGATGCGGCTCGTGTCGCATTCGCAGCGAAATTCAATCCGTTCCGCCGAGTGAACGCGCGTCTCGTCTTCGTGAAAAAGACGCCAGAGCAATTGTTCCGCAGGCAATTCGAGGTCGACGAGCTCGATATCTTCGACGCTCGCGAGAAACGAGGCGAGGCGTTCCCAATCGTCTTCGTTGCCGCGGCCTTCGGGCGTCGCCTGCAACATGATGCCGCCGACACGCCAAGACGGCGCGGATGCACCTGGTGTGTATACCGGCGCGGCAGCGAGGCGCACCGCAGTCGGCAGCTGTTCGGATTGGGCAAAGTAGGTTTCGGCCGACGCGACGATGCCGGCAGGCGAGAGTTCGACGATGCCCTGGTAGGTCTTGCCTTCGCGCCTGGGCTCGATCGTGATTGCCATGACGCCATCGCCTGCCAGCGCCTCGAAGCCGATCGCCGGCGAAAGGTTGGAGAGGCGCGCTTCCTCCAGGCGCGCATAACCGCGCAAGCCGATGGGCTCGGCGCCTGCCGCGCCGAAATAATCAGCCGTCACCAGATCGAGCGCTCCGTCGCTCTTGGTCTGAACCGTCAAGCGGCCATCGAGCTTCAGCGAGGTGCCGAGCATCGCCGCTAGAGCGAGCGTCTCGCCCGCGACGCGAGCGGCGGGCTCCGGCAGCTTGTGCGCGCTCAGGGCTTTTGCCGATGTCACGTCAAGCCGCACCAGCCGGCCGCGCAAGCTGACATCGGGGAGGTCAAAGGCAAGAACGAAGTCGGCGGCGGGCGCGCGCTGATACTCAGATGTCGGCATGGGCCTCTATATATGGGGCGACGCGGCGCAGAGCAATCGCACCGCTTCGCTGCGCCTTGCCAAAGCGACGTTAACGGCTCATCGTTAGCAGAGCGTCGCTCGTTGAGTCCGTTGACGCGCGTGACCTGCCGCGTAGTTCATAATCTCAAAATCTGAACGAACAGGGGGTTTCGATGCATCTCTATCTGCTTTATCTCATCTATGGCTGGGGGATCACGAGTTTGATCCTCATGCTGGTCATTTGGCTGAAGGATCCGCCGTCGTATGGGTTCGGTTCCTACGTTCTTTTCAGTGCCGCAGGAATCCTAGGCGGCATTGGTGGCGGCATAGCCGCATCGGCCGTGGAGTCCGACCCGATGACCGGAATTGCGGCGGCGCTTAGCGGGGCGCTCATTCTTGTCGGCGTCGCGCGCCTCGTGTCAGGTTCGATGACCACAACGCGTTAGCCTCTAGGACTATTGGAAAACACATTGAGGGAAGGCTCCATCCTTGGGGCCTTTCTTCGCACGAGCGCGAGTCTAGGACAGTGCCCAGACCAGGATCGCCTTCTGCGCGTGGAGGCGATTTTCGGCTTCGTCGAAGACGACCGAGTGCGGCCCGTCCATCACTTCGTCGGTGACTTCCTCGCCGCGATGCGCCGGCAAGCAATGCATGAAAAGCGCGTCCGTCGCGGCACCCGCCATGAGACGCTCGTTCACTTGATATGGCTTCAAGAGGTTGTGCCGCTGCTTGGTCGTGTCCTCGTCGCCCATCGAAACCCAGGTATCCGTGACGACGCAATCGACGTCCGCGACCGCCCTATGCGGATCGTCGAGGAAATGCACCTTGGCGCCATGTTCTTCGGCATAGTGGCGCAGGCCCTCGCGGGGGCTAAGTTCCTTTGGGGTCGCGACGCGCAACTCAAAGCCGAATTTGACCGCGGCGTGCACCCACGAGGCCTGGACGTTGTTCGAGTCGCCCGTCCAGGCGACCTTGCGGCCCCTAATCGGGCCTTTCTTCTCCTCGAACGTCATGACGTCGGCCAACACCTGACAAGGATGCGAC
>Ga0187821_10000344_pt1 | contig 11666 bp, 8 predicted proteins | sample NC_wetland_sal_i_20_FD_132442 | JGI IMG/M metagenome (GOLD analysis project Ga0187821, IMG submission 132442) | Wetland sediment microbial communities from Neuse River Estuary, North Carolina, USA - SourceSoil_1 | ecosystem: Environmental > Aquatic > Freshwater > Wetlands > Sediment | place...
ACTACTGGAACAGCGGCATGTTTCTCTGGAGTGCCCAAACCCTCGCGGCTGCCCTGCAAGAGCATCTGCCCAAAACCGCCGGCGTGCTGGAACAGATCGCTGCCTCCTACGGAACCCGCCGCTTTGCAGAGGTTTTTCGCAAACTCTATCCGCGCTGCGAAAATATCAGTATCGACTATGCGGTGCTGGAGCCGCGCTCGGCCAAAGGCGAGGGGCGATCGCACATTTTCTGTATCCCGGCAGATTTCGGCTGGAATGATCTCGGCTCCTGGACAGCCCTCCATGAGCATCACAAATCCCGCAAAAAGAACGCGGATGGAAATGTTGTAACCAGCAGCGGTTCGTATACCATCGACGCTTCCGGAAACTACGTGCATGCACCCGGAAAATTCGTGGCGGCGGTCGGGGTCCGGGACATCGTGGTGGTCGAGACCGAAGATGCGCTCCTGATTACCACGCGCGACCGCGCGCAAGATGTTGGCAAGGTTGTGAAGTACCTGGATCAAGAAAAGTTGTCGAGATTGACCTGAAGCTGCGAGCTTCGAGCTGTGAGCTCCGAGCATCCATAGCGCTCCAGGGTTTGCCGTGTTCGGAGCGGGAATCGGAGAAGATCTCCTTAAGCAACTTTCAGAGTGATCTGTGGATTGCTCATGGCTCGTAGCTCAAAGCTCCCTATGACGGAAATCAAGTTCGGCACCGACGGCTGGCGCGGCGTAATCGCTGACGATTACACCTTCGCAAACGTGCGCCGCGTCGCGAATGCAATTGCAGCGTACGTCCTCAAGCACGAAGACGCATCCCGGGGCGTGATGATCGGGTACGACACGCGTTTCGGCTCACCCAACTTTGCGCGAGTGATTGCCGACATCATCGCGGGCGCCGGAATCCCTGTGAAGCTCGCGAATGACTACACGCCCACCCCGGCAGTCTCCCTGGCCGTCAAGCAGCAGGGCGCAGCCGGCGGTGTGATGGTCACTTCCAGCCACAATCCCTGGAATTGGAACGGCGTCAAGTTCAAGGCGAAGTTCGGCGGGTCGGCGACACCGGCCATCATGAAGCTGGTGGAAGCGGAACTGGGCGCCAATTCGACTCCGAAAGGCACGCCGGTTCCCGTCGAGGAAGTCGACTTCAAGCAAGCGCATATTGATGCCATGTGCCGCTTCGCCGATCTCGACCTGATCGCGAAAGCAAAATTCCGGTTCGCCATTGATTCGATGTATGGCTCCGGGCGCGGTGTGATAGCTCGAATTTTTTCCGACCGCGGCATCGACTACGTAGCCATTCGCCAGGAAGTGAACCCCTTGTTCCCCGGCATCAACCCTGAGCCCATAGAGCCTCACATCGCCATGCTGCGCGAGACGGTCACGCAACAGAAATGCCACGCCGGGTTGGCCACCGACGGAGACGCCGACAGAATCGGGGCCATTGCCGAAGACGGCAGCTTCGTAGACTCCCACAAGTGCTTTTCTGTCCTCACCCGCTGGCTGCTGGAACGCAAGAAGTGGCCGGGAGATGTCGTGCGTGCCTTCAACACCACGGGCATGGTCGATCGGATTGCCGCCAAGCACGGCCGTAAATCGCATGAATGTCCCATTGGCTTCAAATACATCGCCGACCTCATGATGGATCACGAGATCGTCATTGGCGGCGAGGAATCCGGAGGCATTGGATACTCCCGCTACCTGCCGGAACGCGATGGGCTGCTCAATTCGCTTTTGCTCGCCAATGTGATGGCTGAGGAACGCAAGCCTTTGGGGGTACTGGTGTCCGACCTCCAGCGCGAATTCGGCCCCCACTATTTCGGACGCCGCGACTTACACATTCCCGAAGATGTAAAACAGAGCGCCATCACCCGCGCCCGCGCCGAGACAACCACCAAGATTGGCCGTTACAATGTAGTGAAGAAAGAATCTATGGACGGGGTGAAGTTCTTCCTGGACGCGCCCGCCAACGGCAATGGCGCCACCCCTTGGGTTCTATTCCGTGCCTCGGGAACCGAGCCATTGTTGCGGCTTTACTCCGAAGCGGCCTCGCCAGAACTGGTTACAGAGATCCTGGAACGGGCAACTGGTTTCGTGAACGGCAGCGTCTGATAGGCCACGTCCGGGAGTGTGCGCCCCATCGTCCCACTCGTGATTGGACCTTTGGGCGAGTGCATTCTGTCAGGATGACCCGCGGTTCGGCGATAATCGTACCTGCGAATATTCATACAGATGAAGTTGGCTGACGACATTTCTACCTTGCCCGATACTCCCGAGGCGCGGCGCTACAACCGGATCCACCGCTGGCTGGAATTCAGCGATGTGGTGCTGGGTTTGGCCTTTTTGCTGGTCCTCTTGCTGACCGGCTGGAACACCCTGCTGCGCGATTGGGCCTACAGTGCGGCCTTTCAGAACTACACGTTCTCGGTCTTCATTTATGTGGTCATGCTGATGCTGGCGGCCAAGGTCCTCGGATCGGGGCTCGACTACTACGGGTTGCGATTGGAGCGCCGTTTCAAGCTTTCCACCCAAAAGACGCGCTCCTGGCTTTGGGACCAGGCCAAAGAGTTTTTGGTGGGAGTTGTCTTCGCCACCATCATTGCCGAATTGCTGTATTTCACGATTCGAGTTTCACCCCAGCACTGGTGGCTGATCGCCTGGGCGACTTTCATGGGGCTCTTCGTTCTGTTGGCGCAGATCGCTCCCCTGGTGCTTTTCCCAATCTTCTATAAGTTCGAGCCGCTGGAAAACGACGATCTGAAGAATCGCCTGGTGCGCTTGAGCGAACGCGCCGGCACCAAGGTCCGCGGAATCTATAAGTGGCATTTGTCGGAGAAGAGTAACAAGGCGAATGCCGCGCTCACCGGGCTGGGCGCGACCCGCCGCATCATCCTGGCGGATACTCTGCTCGATCACTATTCCGCCGATGAGATCGAGGCCGTGCTGGCCCACGAACTGGGACATCACGTGCATCGGCATATTTTTAAGAGCATCCTGATGCAGGCCCTGGTCACGCTCGCCGGATTCTGGGCCGCTAATTACGTTTTGCACCTGTCCATCGAGCAATGGGGAATGTTCGAAACCCTATCCGATTTCTCGAATTTGCCGCTGCTCGTGCTGGTCTCGACCGTGCTTTCTATTTTGCTGATGCCCGCGCTGAACGCCTACTCCCGGTTCAATGAACGCCAGGCGGATCGCTATGCATTCGAATCGATTCGCAGCGTCCAGCCATTCATCTCCTCGATGAACAAGCTGGCTGCACAGAACCTCGCCGAGCGCACCCCAGCGCGCTGGGTGGAGTGGCTGTTCCATTCGCATCCGGCAATCTCCCGCCGCGTGGCCGCCGCCGAAGCTTGGAGGGAATTGCGCCTCGTGGTGCGGCCGCAATCCTGAGAATTCCGACCACGTCTCACTTTTTGCCGAGAAGGCGAATCACCCGTTGCAGATCCTCTTCCGTATCGACGCCAATCGTGTCGTAGGGCGTGAATCCCACCTGGATCGCGATTCCGTTTTCCAGGAATCGCAACTGCTCCAGCCGCTCGGCTCTTTCCAGTGACGATTCGGGGAGCCTCACGAAGCGGTCGAGGGCCGGCTTGCGGTAAGCATAGAACCCAAGGTGCTTTCGATAGGCCGGACTGCTGCGGTCGCGATCGTGCGGAATGGTCGCCCGCGAGAAGTACAAAGCGCGTCCCGCCAGATCGGTGACGACCTTCACAGCATTCGGATTGGGAATGTCTTCCGGGCTGGCTGGCGTGGCGAGAGTTCCCACTTGCACGTTCGCATCCTGCATCACCGACAGCAACGCAGAAATATGTTCGGGGCGGGTCAGCGGTTCATCGCCCTGCACGTTGAGATAGACATCCGCCACATACGAGTTCGAGACTTCATGCACACGCTCGGTGCCGGACCGGTGCTCGCCCGAGGTCAGGCACGCTTCCCAACCGTGCTCGCGGCAAACGCTCAGAATCTCGTCGGAGTCGGTGGCCACAATCACCTTCTCTAGCATCTTCGAAGCCGCGGTCGCCTCATAGACACGCCCCACCATCGGCACCCCGCCAACCTCGCGAAGCGCTTTTCGGGCCAGCCGTGTGGACGCCAGCCGCGCCGGAATAATGGCGATCGCTTTCATGAAAAGGATTGAATCTTGGGCAGCGGGGGATGCACCGTCGCTGTGCACTCCGCAACCCATGAGGATACACGCTGAGGAAATTTCCAAGAGGCGAGCCATAGTGCGAAGTTTGACACTGCCGCGTTATGCCTCTTAGAATCAACAAGGTCGCGAAGCGGCCATGCCACGCTCCCCAGCAGTGAGACGCGCTCTCACTCCTAGTTTCCCGAAATGGCGGTGTAGCTCAGGTGGCTAGAGCGAGGGTCTCATAATCCCTAGGTCGTTGGTTCGAGTCCAACCGCCGCCACCACCTCTAAACAACTGAAAGTACAAAATCTGTGACGTGCGTCACAGATTTTGTGCTTTTTCTGTGCTACGGTCGCCTCAAGAGAAAGCGAAGCAGCCAATGAGCACCGCGCCACTCATCACGATCTTCGTTAGGCACTCCGAAGACTGCAAGTATGCCGGGGACGAGGTCTGCAAACGCTGCAATTGCCGCAAACACCTACGTTGGACGCAAAACGGCAGGCAGTACCGACGCAAGGCGGGAACGCGCTCTTGGCAGGAGGCCGAAGAGCAGAAGCGGCGACTCGAAGACGAGTTGGCGGGCCGCACCCCGGCTGAAACCAAAGACGCCCGGATGCCGGTGTCTACTGCCATCGAAAAATTCATGCAGGCCAAGCGAAATGACGGCCTGGAAGAGCCAACGCTGCAAAAGTTGCAGAAGACGTGCGATCGGATACGCGATTTTGCAGAGGCGGACGGACTCTTTGTCCTCGATAGCATCACGCTTGTTCATCTCACCAATTGGAGGTGGGACCGCTACTTTGGAACGGTCAATTCCCTGCTGACCAATCAAGAGCGGGTCAAGTCCTTCTTCCGGTACTTCCACAACGCGGGTGTGATTGCAAAGAATCCCGCTGCCGGATGGAAGCGAATCAAGGGCAAGGTGGAGCAGGTCTCCGGGTTTACGGCTGAGGAATACAAGAAAATCGCGGACAAGGCGAAAAAGAACGGCAGCCAAAAGCTGTATGCACTCATCCGCGTGCTGCGTTACGCCGGGCTGGGCATCATTGATGCGGCGTGCCTAGAACGCCAGCAGATCATCCGTAACGGTGAGAACTACCGAATCCGGCTCACGTCTCGGCAGAAGACCAGCAAGAAGGACCAGCCACAGATGATTGACAATGCAATCCCGCCCGAGTTGGGCATTGATTTGCTTTGCGTGCTCAACGGAAATCCGCGTTACGTCTTCTGGAACAAGCCCGGTAGAGCGGAGGCCACGCCCGCGGAAAAACGGGATGCCGTGAAGTTCTGGCAGAAGCAAGTGAGGACCTTGCTGGACTCGGCAGGACTTCCAAACGCGACAAGCCACAAATTTCGCCACACGCTAGCCATTGAAATGATTAGGCACGGCGCAAGCTTCGAGGATGTGGCTGCCGCACTCGGCAACACGGTAGCGGTGGTTGCCAGGTTCTACTCGCATGAGTGGAACAAGGTCCGGCAGGGCAGGACCGATGCAGCAATCAAGGCCGCATGGTGAAATCGCCCAAGCAGCTAGTACGCCAAAAGTTAGTATTCGGATTGAGGGCATACTAGAGGTAGGGAGACCTCGGAGTTCCCTGCTTCTCTTGGTGTTTCGCCGTCCGCTCTCCATTCTCCATAAAGGATAAACCACGGTTGAGCTCAGCACTCAGGTCACTGTTCTACACTTCCTGCATGCAGATTCCCACGATTGCGTCTCTTGCGGTTCCTATCCTCGAGACGGAACGGCTCCTGCTTCGGGGTCATTGTGTCGCCGATTTCCCGCAGTCCGCTTCCATGTGGGCTGACCCCAAAGTGATCCAACACATCCTCGAGCGGCCGCTTACAGAGGAGGAGTGTTGGTCCCGACTCCTGCGCTACGTGGGGCATTGGGCGCTGCTTGGCTTCGGTTATTGGGTAATCGTGGAGAAAAAAAGCGGGGATTTTGTCGGAGAAGCAGGTTTCGCAGACTACAAGCGAGAAATGGAGCCGTCGCTGGGAAATGTGCCCGAGGTAGGCTGGGTATTATCGTCGTATGCACACGGTAAAGGGTTCGCCACAGAAGCTGTTCGGGCGATCACAGCATGGGGAGACGCGGTGTTCCAGACAAAGACAGCCTGCATCATCGCCCCTGGGAATATGGCTTCATTTCGCGTCGCCGAGAAGTGCGGATACCGTGAAGTGCTTCGTACGACTTACCATAGCCATCCGATCGTAATACTGTCCCGGGAACGCGAAACGTCCAGATAGTAGGAGAGGATCTTCCCGACTCCAATCCTGGTCTGGCTGACCCTCGCTTTCTTTCACGAATCGGAAACGTGTAGAGTCCCATGTTGAAAACCAGCAGAACACGCTGCGCGGATACTACCGGCTGAGTCAGGAGACGTTGACAATGCGCGGATGGCCACTCTTGCTCCCGTTCTTGATCAGCTGTGCTGTGGCTAGCGTTCTCATCGCGAATCCACAACATTCTGAGGAGACTTTAGAGAAAAAACGCCAGCTTGCGTACTTTGCTGATGAGTCGCGCATTGACCAGCTCGTAACGGATCTGTCCGCAAAATATCACGCGCAAGACGTTCTCATCCGGAATGTCACGCTCATATCCGTGAACCAAGGACGTGCAATTCCTGACCAGGCAGTATTGGTACAAAAGGGGCGGATCACGCGAATTGGAAGCTCCAAATCTATAAAACGCTCACCTGGCACACGCATCATCGATGCGCACGGTCTTTTCCTCGCACCCGGATTGTGTGACATGCACGTGCACCAGCTCGTCTCCAGCAGTCAGCAACTTTTGAATTTGATGGAGGGAGTGACATCGGTTCGTGATATGGACGGCTTTCCTTGGACCCTCCGCATGCGAGAGACGGTGCGACAGGGCAAGCTACTGGCGCCGAACATGTACGTCACTGGACAGATTTTGAACGGCTCTCCCATGGACTTCTACGCCCGCGTCGTCACTACACCCGAGGAGGGGCGCGCGGCTGTCCGCGAAGATAAGGCCGCTGGCTACGACTTCATTAAAGTGCACAACGTCTTGAAGCCTGAAGTGTACGAAGCGATCCTGGAAGAGGCTCAGCGGCAGAAGATCGATGTGGTTGGCCACATTCCGCACGGCATAAAAGTAGCGGACGCGATCCGACTCGGCCAAAAAACGATGGAGCACTTTAAGGGCTACATCCTCGACAACGGTCTCGTGATCAGCGACGAAAATTACGTTTCAGCGACCAAAGGTGCAGACATCTGGCTCTGTCCAACGTTTTCGACCTATCGAAACTATCTTCGCGGGCCTGAACTGATGACCGCCTTGGATCTTCCCGAAATGCGCTACACATCTTGGCGTGATCGAAGCGATTGGAGAAAACGCGCCGAGGAACCTATCACGCCGCAGATCCAGGCGCTCCAGCGGATCCTTCCCATGTCCGAGCAGATTTTCAAACAGCTCCTTCCAGTGGGCGCCCGCTTCATTGCTGGTACAGACTCCGGCGGAGGGTATGCGTTGATGCCCCCCGGCTTCATCTTGCATGAGGAACTCCGCCTCATGCAAAAGAACGGGCTTTCGCCCCTAGAGACCTTGCGTACCGCGACAACAAACGCAGCGGAGGCAATGGGACGTTCCGCTGAGTTCGGATCGATCGAGCCGGGGAGACGGGCCGATATGATACTCCTGTCAGCAAATCCGCTTGTCGATTCCTCGAATCTCTTGCGTGTTGAAACAGTGATTGTTCGTGGGATCGTGCTCACTCGCAAGGATCTCGACGATATCGCCGAAAGGATTCGGGCAATTTACGACCCTCAGCCAACCCCCTCGTCACCGACAATCGCGACCACAGAGGACATCGACGTGATGATTCAACGCATGGAGCGACTTTGGCGCCAAGGATTCGTCTTCCGTACTCACACTCTGCATAAGATCGAGCAACTTCTTCGGGAGGATGGTCAGGACGAAGAAGCCGCCAGAGTCGCAAGACTACACTGATACCCTGCGATCTACATTTCGCCTCAACGAGAGCCTCCGGGCCGCAGCCCTGCACCTCTGGCCATCTCAAATGCAATCGAGCTCGCCAATCAGATCGTGGCGCAAATTGACCGGTGAAGGCCGACGAAGTAATGTCGCCTCGCGGTACAGGCCCGCAACACACACGAGACACTTTACATCTTTTTTTTACACTCAAGCCTTGAATGGCGATGTACGATTTTATATCCCAAGCCGTGTGGAGGCCTGTATGGACTCCGAGAAAAGCCGCAACGTCCCGGGAAGGACATCACGTCCGAGCTGGCAAAAGAGATTGATGCCTTTTAACTTATGCGCTGGGAAGATTGGCTAAACGGGGTCGTCAAAAATCTGAAACGTTTGTTGGGAGTCGGTGTCGTGGTTACGCTGCTGTGGGAAGTTTTACCTGTCAGCGATAATCCGACGTTGGTGCTAGGAAATCCTTCAACCGACTGATGCGCTGTACTTTGAATGGTCGTGCTTTTGTAATGGCAATAGGTTTGCATTCTTATCCATCGCTGATGACATTTATTAAGAACTGGAGGCAAGCGATGGCTTACGACAGACATGACGAACCGAAGCGCTGGCAAGAGATCGCCGTACTAGCCTCAAGTGAGTACGACGATGCGAAGCTGATGCAGCTTGTCACGGACTTGATCGAAACGCTCGATCAAGAGGCGCGGCCTTCAAAACATGCCCTTCCGCAGCCAATTTGACCTGAAAAGCTTTCCCTTTTGAGCGTTTGGGGGCAACAACTCAGGGCGCCGCAGGCGGCACGTTCGACTTTCTTCCGGGCCGCCTTTGCAAACTCTTTTCCCTTAAACGCGTGACGTTATGGTCCGGCCTGACTCCTGGCGCATTGGGTAATCGTTCGACGATTGCGACTCGCGCAACTCTTCCCTAATGAAGCCATGGCTCGGGACGGTACTGAGAACGCTCCCCTCAGCGATTTCCTACACCCATTTTGGGCCCCCGGACTGCCATATTCGGGCAATTTCCTGCAATGCACGGTCCGCCTACCGTTATTCGTGAAGGTGGTCGTCTGAAGAATTAAGCGTATCGCATAAAAATCTTCTCGCTTTCATGCGGTCTTCGATGACCTTGGTAACTTGGTTGCGAACGTGATGACCGTAGAATTCTGATGTGAAGGTCTGCCTAACGACGAGTCAGCGAATCTGGCTGGGGGGCCTATTGGTAGTGGTGTCTCTCGTCGCGGGCACGTCATTTGTGTTCTCGGCTTCTTTCCTTCTCACTGCAACAGGGGACATTGCAGAACTCCTGCTTCTAATCTCGCTCTCTGCCGCCATAGCCTGGAACATAGGTGTCACTCATGGTCCGGTACGAACATTCTGGACGCTGATGTTCGCTGGCGTGGGACTGTGGCTATCCGCACAAGGGATGTGGACATATCTGGAAGTGGTACTTCACAAAGAGGTACCGAATCCATTTGTGGGCGACATCGCTATCGTTCTTCACCTCATACCCATTGTGGCTGCTCTTGCGCTGCGCCCCGACATCGAGAGTCAAAGATTAGGGCTTAGATCCCTCGATTTCACCCTGCTCTTCGGCTGGTGGCTTTATCTTTATCTCTTCCTTGTCATTCCTTGGCAATACATTGTCCTGGACAGCAAGATCTATGGGATCGACTTCGATGTACTGTATTTTGCTGGACACGTAGTCGTACTTTCGGTCTGTGCCCATGCGTGGCGCAACAGCACGGGTCCGTGGCGAACCGCGTACGGGTCCATTTTTTGCGCTTCCTGCCTCTATGCGGTCGCATCAATTGCCGCAAGTGTGGCGATTGACTATGGAAAATATTACACCGGGAGCTTCTACGATATTCCTCTTCTTGTGTCGATTGTTTTGTTGACGCGGATGGCGCTGGTTGGAAGACACACAGGAAGTGTTTGGAGTTCTCATGATGCGCGTTTTGAATCGGCACATCCGTGGGTAACCTCCCTCGTCATCACGGCGTCAACCAGTCTTCCCTTGCTTGCTGCATGGGCTGTGTTTTCTAGTTCAGCCCCGTTGCTGATTCGCCAGTATCGGTTGGCCTTGACGCTTGCGATGATGGTATTTGTTGGCACGCTGCGATCAATTAGGCAGCACGTCATGGACAAGGAGTTCACGCGTATTAACGATGAACTCCATCAAGCATCTGTGACTGATGCGCTGACGGGAGTTCGCAACCGTCGCTTTCTGGCAAGCATGCTCGAAAAGGATGTCCAGCAAGCCCTTCGCTTGTACTCAACACTGGAAACTAACACTCGAAACCGGGATCTTATTTTCTACGTAGTCGATATTGACCACTTCAAGTTCGTCAACGACCGATTCGGGCACCAAGAGGGTGATGCTCTTCTCGTCCAGGTTGCAGAGCGAATAAGCGCGGCGATCCGACACTCAGATGTTCTGATTCGCTGGGGCGGCGAAGAGTTCCTGGTTGTTTCCAGATTCACCGACCGCGAAAATGCTGAAATTTTGGCGAGGCGCATTTTGCAATCCATCGGACGAGAAGAGTTTAACCTCGCTTCGGGGAAAGTGCGTCGCACATGTTCGATTGGCTGGGCCGCATTCCCGTGGTGGCAAGAACTTCCCGAAGCAGTTCGTTACCAGGATGTGCTCCGTTTCGCTGATCGTGCCTTGTATGAGGCGAAGAACGCGGGTCGCAATACGGCGGTGGGCATGCTCCCAGACCGGGCTGGTTCGGGGGATGTACACCGCCCTTTCGGGAGCCTGCTAAGGAAGGAGACGCCAACCAAAACAGTGCTCACAGTTGGACCCTGAGAGAGACCCTACGAAGCCCAGCAGGGGAAACTCAAATGGCGGCAGACATCGCAGCACATCGCAGACGCCGAACGCCGCAGGCTGACTAAGGCTCCGAATGCAGAAGCACCAGGACCAAGGCTCCCGAGCGGTGGTTGCCAGTTGGCGGATGACTGCCTCACTGTTAATAGCGGGCGTGTCCGCGTGGTTGACATGCAGGCAGCCGTAGACAAGTGGCTAAGGGCACAGCGGCAGTCAGGCATCATCATTGCGGGCGGGGCGAATTACGATTTCGACCGTGAGGATACCTTGCGCAAAAGGGGAGGCTAGTTACTTGACTTTGCTTTGTGCCTTTCGCCACTTAGCCCATCGGGCCTTCTGGGCAGCGCGGATTCTAGCAAGAGCAGCCTGCGATAGAACGCGTCTTCGCCGAGGTCCCTTTCCCGTCAGAGCGCTGATCGCGTCGTTGATCTGCCCAATCTGCTCCTGGAGGCGGGAACGTTCCCCTTCGAGTTGTTGGAGTACAGCTTTTAGGTTTTGCATGTTTTTGTTGTGACCGGTGCGAGTCAGACCGCTAGGGACTCGTGATCCGGTGTGCCTCCGCTTTCCAGAAGTCAATTCCCACCGCCTGCTGGGGAACGTCGACGGTGGCGACCGTTTTCAAGGCTTGCAGATCGATGACTTCGACCGTCCCCGGCTCCGAACCAATTCCTTCGACGGCCACAAAGGCGTATCGGTTATCAGGACTGATCACCACGCCATCGGGAATTTTGCGTTTCGTGGCGATTCGCGCGAG
>Ga0187821_10000345_pt1 | contig 11641 bp, 14 predicted proteins | sample NC_wetland_sal_i_20_FD_132442 | JGI IMG/M metagenome (GOLD analysis project Ga0187821, IMG submission 132442) | Wetland sediment microbial communities from Neuse River Estuary, North Carolina, USA - SourceSoil_1 | ecosystem: Environmental > Aquatic > Freshwater > Wetlands > Sediment | place...
GCTTCAGCGGGAAATTGTTGACATTAAGAACCACTCCTCACACTCGTGACATGTCAAGAAATTCGTCGGTAAGCAAGACCTCTGCGTGCGTGAGGGGGCAACGATTCCCCGTTGTGGTAGCGGCTTTCGTCCTGGCCATTATGGTCTGTGAGCGGGTGACGCTCGACCCTAATGCCCAGGCTTTGCAGGCTGAAAGCCAAACGGACAAAGAGACAAACTTCAAACGGCAGGCGTTAGGAGGATTGTTTAACCAATGGACGTTCGATACGCAGAAGCCGGATGAAGCTCCGAGTGGCTTCTCGCCGTTGGATCTCGGGGAAGGACCGGCTGCGGTATGGCATGTTGCCCCTGATGCCGAAGCTCCGACCAAACCCAACGTGGTCAGGGGATCCTCGTCATGCCAAGAGAGTACGTGTTATCGGCTGATGGTGGCAGACAAGTTCGAATATGAATATCCCGACATTACTGTCAGGCTTCAACTTCCGAGCCAGGGGGTTGTCGGAGCAGGAGGGGTCGTTCTTGGTGTCAAAGATGCGAAGAATTTTTATGCGGTGTCGGTTGACCTGGTTGGACAAACGCTCGAGGTCATTCGTGTGATCGACGGGAAGGAATCGATCTTGGACCGAGCCCCGATCAAACCGAAGGCGGTCGCGTGGCATACCCTGCGGGTCCAACGCAATACGATTATCAGTAAGGATTTTATGGAGACGTTTTTTGATGGGCAGCTGGCAGCCTCGGTGGAAGATCAGACCCTTGGCCTGGGTCGAATCGGCTTGCTGCTTCGAGGGAAGACAACCTTATCTTTCGACAGCTTGCACGCGGTTCCGCTCTTTTCTCAGCGACCCTTGTCTCCCCCTGCTGCATACTAGAACTGTCGGATGGTCTGCAGGAGTCGCGTCTCGTGCTTGATTTTTGCGAGGTTGTAAGGTAGAGTGCGTCCGTGTGTCACTGCGAAAGGCCTGGTAGTGATGCAATAGAAAGTGACAAGGCCTGAACTGATGTTGTTTTGGTCGTGCCCGGGAATCTGATCGGAAGCCAGAGCTAAGCCGCCACCGTGTTTGCGTCTTCGGCCCATTCCTTCCTCACTTCGTTCTCGAGTCCAAGACAACACCAATATCTCAAAGGAGGAACCCAATGGGTTCGAAGATTTATGTTGGGGGTTTGCCGTATTCCACAACCGAGCAGCAGCTGAGCGATCTGTTTGCTGCACACGGGACAGTGGCGTCAGCCCGGATCATCACTGATAAGTTTACCGGCCAGTCCCGTGGCTTTGGATTCGTGGAGATGTCCGCGGATAACGAAGCGCAGGCGGCAATCACGGCGCTGAACGGCACCCAGTTGGGTGGTCGCACGTTGACGGTCAACGAAGCACGTCCCCAGGAGCCACGGTCCGGCGGCGGCGGAGGCCGCGGCGGATTCGGTGGCGGGCGGCGATAAACCGCAACGAGAAGAAAACCATTGGGGCCACCGTCATGGTGGCCCCGCTATTTCCTTCCTAGAATTGCCCATCGTTTCGATGCCTCACTCGGTCGTCTGATTCGGCCGAACCGTGCAGTCCCAGGAAGTTCACAACACAAGGAGTGTTATGTCGACGTTTGCTGAAATGAGTCTACCCCTGTTCCTTGCCCAGCGCTTGCAGCATGCTGGGATGATCAAACCCACGCCGGTCCAAAAGGCTGCGATCCCACCGGCCCTCGAAGGCCGCGATATTCTCGCCCAAGCCAAGACGGGGAGCGGAAAAACGCTGGCCTTCTTGCTGCCGCTGATCGAGCGGGCGCTGCGCTGCGAGTTACTGTCGTTCGGATCCGGGCAATTTCCCAAGACAGGAGCCGGTCCCACCGGTGGACCAAAGTTTCTGGTGTTGGCACCTACCAGAGAACTCGCGCTGCAGATTGAAACCGAGTTGCGCAAGTACGCACCGGCTGCTCTCGCGTCCCTGGCCGTCTATGGGGGCACACCGATCGAGCGCCATTACCGTGCTCTGAAACGCCCGCCGATGGTCGTGGTGGGCACCCCCGGTCGTTTATTGGATCTGGCTGGATCCGGTCACCTGCGTCTTGGCGCCGTCACGTTTCTGGTGATGGATGAGGCGGATCAAATGTTGGATCGAGGGTTCTTGCCGGACATCAACCGAATCCTGAATCTGCTCCCACGGGAGCGCCAGACGTTGTTGTTCTCGGCGACGTTCGCGTCAGAAGTCCAGACCCTCGCGCAGAGCATGCAGCGCGATCCGGTTCGCATCTCCGTCGATCCCGGTCTGAACAGCCCGACGTCGATTGTGCATGCCTACTATGTTGTGCCGGCCGAGCAGTCAAGGATGCAACTGGTTCACACATTGCTCCAGACAGTGAAGCAGGGAGAACGGTCGATGGTGTTTTGCGATCAGAAGTACAAAGTACGTCGCTTGGCGGCGCGACTGGGCGGGGAACCGGCGTCGGTCGGTTCGTTGACCGGCAATCATAGCCAGGCACAACGGGAACGGACGCTCGGTTCTTTTCGAACAGGTCGGCTCCGTTCACTCGTCGCCACCGATGTGGCAGCGAGAGGGTTGGACATACCCGATGTGTCACAGGTCATTCACTATGAATTGCCTGCCAACCCGAATTCGTATGTGCACCGCAGCGGTCGGACCGGACGGGCGGAACGGCAGGGATCGACCTTCCTGATTTTGTCTCAAGCTGAAGAGCGAGAGTATTTGCACATGGTGCGTCAGTTGCGCATCAAGACAACGAAATTGCCTCTTCCCGCGCTCGCGACCTTACCGCCGGCTGCCGCGCCGACGAACGAAGACAAGCCGGCACGCCACCCTCGGCCTCAGCACAGACCAGATCGTGGGCCGAGAGGATTTCAGGAGAAAGATGGCCGGCTATCAAGCTCGAGGTACCGATGGTAAGATGACGGCGGGAATATCGCCGCCATGCCGCCGTTTCGCCTAGAAGCCCCGTTTGCACCCTGTGGAGACCAAGGGCCAGCGATTGACCAGCTGGCCGCCGGGGTTCGGGCGGGGACGAAACATCAAGTGCTTTTGGGAGTCACAGGCTCCGGCAAAACATTCACGATGGCCAACCTGATCGAGCGTGTGCAACAGCCCACGCTCGTACTGGTGCATAACAAGACGCTCGCCGGCCAGCTGTACCAGGAATTCAAGCAGTTCTTCCCCCACAACGCGGTCGAATACTTCATCAGCTACTACGATTACTATCAGCCCGAAGCCTATATTCCGCAATCGGACACGTACATTGCCAAAGATGCATCGATCAACGATGCGATCGACCAGATGCGCCATGCGGCGACAACCTCGCTCTTGCAGCGCAACGACGTGGTAATCGTGTCGTCGGTCTCTTGTATCTATGGGCTCGGATCGCCCGAGGTGTATCACGGTATGGTGGTCTATCTTGAAGAGGGGATGGAGATCAGACGGGAGAAGATTCTTGCGAAGCTGGTCGAGATTCAGTACGCGCGCAACGATATCGATTTCCATCGGGGGACTTTTCGCGCGCGCGGCGACGTCATTGAAATTTTCCCGGCCTCGAATGAAGCCGTGTCGGTACGGGTTGAACTATTCGGGGATGTCGTCGACGCGATTCATGAGATCGATCCACTGACGGGAAAGTCGCTGAAGAAGCTTCCCAAAGTCACGGTCTATCCGAACACGCACTACCTCATCGCGCCCGATCGGTATGAACGGGCCATTACGGGCATTGAAGAAGAGCTTGACGAGCGCGTGGCGTACTTCAAGAAGCAGAATCAACTAGTGGAAGCGCAGCGTATCGCGCAGCGGACGAAGTTTGATCTGGAAATGATCCGCGCCATGGGCTACTGCCACGGCATCGAGAATTATTCCCGTCACCTCAGCGGGCGAGCGCCCGGCGAACCGCCTCCCACGCTGATCGATTATTTCCCAAAGGACTTTCTGTTGATCGTCGATGAATCACACGCGACAGTTCCACAAGTCGGCGGCATGTACGAAGGTGACTATTCGCGCAAAAAGACCCTGGTAGAATATGGATTCCGCCTCCCATCGGCGGTGGATAACCGGCCGTTGAAATTTGCAGAATTTGAACGCTGTCTGAATCAGGTGGTGTATGTCTCTGCGACGCCAGGTCCCTATGAGTTGGAGCATGCGCGTGGGCATGTGATCGAACAGATTATTCGACCGACCGGGCTCATGGATCCCGTGATCGACGTGCGGCCGGCAAAAGGACAGGTGGATCACCTCCTTGGCGAGGTACAAGCGGAAGTGGCACAGGGAGGGCGGGTACTCGTCACCACGCTCACGAAGCGGATGGCCGAGGATTTGACCGAGTACTATCACGACCTCGGCGTCAAGGTGCGGTACCTCCATTCCGACATCAAGACGTTGGAACGAGCCGAGATTGTGCGGGACTTGCGTCGTGGGGTCTTCGACGTCTTAGTCGGAATCAATTTGTTGCGGGAAGGGCTGGATCTACCCGAGGTGAGCCTCGTGGCCATTCTCGATGCGGACAAAGAAGGCTATCTTCGCTCGCATCGCTCCTTGATTCAGACCGCCGGTCGAGCAGCAAGACATGTGCGGGGTCGCGTCATCTTCTACGGCGATGTGATCACCAACTCGATGCAATTGGCCATCGACGAGACGGCACGTCGTCGTCGGATCCAGGCCGAGTACAACCGCGCCCACGGGATCGTGCCTGAAAGTATCAGAAAGGAGATTCCGTCGCTCGAATACGCCACCGCTGAAATGGACTACGTCCAGCTGGATCTGGCCGCCGAACCCCAACCGGTCTACGGGAAAGACGAGGCAGTCGAGGAAACGATTCATCGGCTGGAACTGGAGATGAAAGCCGCAGCAAAAGAGTTGGAGTTTGAACGAGCGGCAGCGCTGCGCAACCGGATCCGAGATTTGAAAATCAGAGAGCTCGCGTTAAAGGATCAGGTGAGCGATTAGACGTTCTTGTAGAGATAGACGCCCAGGAACATGCCCAGCAGGCTAAGCAGATTAATCTTCACGCTGAAGCCGATCGTGAACTTGACCAAAATGAGGTCGATAGTCAGCGGGGGGCTGATCCCGGGAGTAAAGTTCGTGGCAAAAATCGCTTGAATGGTGCCTTGCGGCGCCATGACCCGCAGGATTTCTCCCAGCACCCCACCAAGTAATCCGCCGATCAGGACAAAAATGAGGAGGAGGAAAGGAGATTTTCTCACGATTCTGATCTCATAATTGGCTTGGTTGTCTCAAGACGACATTCATCAGGACCATAGCGAAAGGTCTCTAGTCTGTCAACAACTTGCGCCGTCTTCTCGTGTCGGATCGTCCCTTGACTTCTCCCCCCTCGTCCTTTAGACTGCCCGATGCTCTTTTGCTAGATTTTTCGAGGCGATCGGAGATCTGGGCGTAAGGCTTCGATGGCCTTTTTCTTTGTGAGCCCATGCTGGATAGTTTAAGCGAGAAATTCGAGAAAATTCTGAAGAAGCTCCGCGGTTCCGGGGTGCTGACGGAACAGATCGTTGCGGAGGCGTTGAAAGAGGTCCGCCTCGCGCTGCTGGAAGCCGATGTCAATTTCAAAATCGTCAAAGACTTCCTCGAACGAGTCCGAGTCAAGGCGCTCGGTCAGGAGGTCCTCCAGAGCCTGACTCCCGGTCACCAGGTGGTCAAGATCGTCTGGGACGAGCTGCGGGTGATGATGGGCCAGGAACGAGCCGGCCTTGCTCTCGTGTCCAGCCCGCCCACTGTTGTGATGATGGTGGGGCTTCAGGGGGCTGGCAAAACGACGACGTGCGGGAAGCTCGCCAGGTTGTTCAAAGGACAGGGGAGACGCGTGCTCCTGGTCGCAGCGGATCCTCGGCGGCCGGCAGCCGGTGAACAGTTGGCGAGTTTAGGGCGCGATCTCCAGATTGACGTCTACCGGTTTGATCAGGTCCACGCATCCCAGGCGGACGTAGTCCGTATGTGCCAGGCTGGCGTGGAACGAGGACGTGATCAAGGGTACGACCTCGTGGTGTTGGATACCGGTGGGCGACTTCACATCGACGACGAGTTGATGGAGGAATTAGTCGCGGTAAAAAACGCGGTCCATCCCCACGAAGTGTTGCTCGTGGCCGATGCCATGACCGGGCAGGATGCCGTGACAATGGCGACCCAGTTCGACCAACGAGTCGGACTCACCGGAGTCATTCTGACGAAGGTTGAAGGCGATGCCCGTGGCGGTGCGGTGCTGTCCATCCGGGCGGTGACCGGCAAACCGATCAAGTTCCTCGGGGTCGGTGAAAAGCTCGATGCGCTCGAGCCGTTTTATCCCGATCGGATCGCCTCGCGCATTCTTGGGATGGGCGATGTCCTCTCGCTGATCGAAAAGGCCCAAGAGACGTTTACCCGCGAACAGGCGGAGGAAGCGCAGAAGCGGCTAACCAGCAACACCTTTACGCTGGCAGATTTCCGAGATCAGTTGGGGCAGGTCAACCGCCTCGGCTCCTTGGACCAGATTCTGGGGATGCTGCCGGGCGGCCAGAAGCTCAAGGGGGCGATGGACGGGCAGCTGCCGGAACGAGAGATGAAGCGGGTGGCCGCGATGATCGATTCAATGACGCCGCGTGAACGGCGTGATCACACCATCATCAACGGCAGCAGAAAGAAACGGATCGCCCGGGGAAGCGGGACCAGCGTGCCCGAAGTCAATCGATTGATTAAGCAGTTTCTCGGTGCGAGGAAGATGGCGAAGGCGATGACAGGGACAGGAGGACGGAGGCAACTCGCGCAACTATTGCGCTCAATGTAGGCGAAGCAAACGAGATGGGTCTCGTCAACGAAGGAGGAAGACAGTGGCAGTTCATCTGAGACTAACCAGAACAGGACGACACAAGCGGCCGCTCTATCGAGTCGTGGCGGCTGATTCGCGCAAGCCTCGGGACGGGCGGTTTCTTGAAATCCTGGGAACCTTTGATCCGTTGAAGGAGCCGGCGGTGCCCGAGCTCAAGCAGGATCGTGTCCTCACCTGGTTGCGCCAGGGCGCGCAACCGACCGTGACGGTACGGACGTTGCTGCGCCGGTCCGGGCTGTGGAAGCAATTCGAGGGCGAGAAGGCGGCCAAGAAGAAGAGTGCGTGAGGCGTATGGAAGCGACGTCGACGGACCGAGTCACCATCGGAAAGATCGAACGACCCTTCGGTGTGAAGGGAGAGGTCAAGGTTCGGTCGTTGAGCGATGTCCCCGGCCGATTCGATCACCTCGAGAAAATCAGCGTCGTGGTGTCGGATGGGAAAGCTATCGAGGCAACGGTCACGCACGTGCGGTCGGCTGGTCCGGGTTTCATCATGGGTCTCGAAGGCATTACCTCGCCTGAGGAAGCCGGAGCGTTCCGCGGGGGACTGATTCAAGTGCCGCGTACAATCCCCTCGGTGTCGCCGGAGTACACCTATTACGAATGTGATCTCATCGGGATGACGGTGGAGAGCGACCTAGGAGAAGAAATCGGGACGATCGAGTCGATCTGGGACGTGCCGGGGAATCATGTACTGGTTGTGCGAAAAGGTTATCAAGAAGTGTTGATTCCCGCCGCCAGAGACCTGATCACGAAGGTTGACGTGGCAGGGCATCGTATGACGGTCCGCGCCATTGAGGGGCTGATTGAGTACCACGATGCGGTGTGACGTTCTGACGTTGTTCCCGGACATGATCACCCCGGTGCTCGACCAGAGCATGCTCAAGCGCGCGCAAGAGAAGGGGCTGCTCGAGGTACGCGTGAGGAACCTGCGTGACTACACCCTGGATCGCCACAAAGTCGCTGACGATGTGCCCTATGGCGGAGGGGCAGGAATGGTGATGAAGGCCGAGCCGATCCTGCGAGCCGTCGAGACGATCACGGCCGAGTACGAACATGCCGGGGAACACACACGGCTGCTCTTTCCGTCTCCGCAAGGCCGGCCCTTTACCCAGGAGTTTGCGAAGAATCTCGCCGCCGAGGGTCGACGGCTCATCATCCTGTGCGGACATTACGAAGGGGTCGATGAACGGGTGCGGCTGGCGCTCCAGCCGGAGGAGATTTCAGTCGGGGACTATGTCCTGACCGGTGGAGAATTGCCGGCGCTCATCCTCATCGATGCGGCCGCTCGATTGGTTCCCGGTGTGTTGGGCGATCCGGAGTCCATCGTCGAGGAATCGTTTTCAGACTCGACGTTGGAGTACCCGCACTACACGAGGCCATCGGAGGTGCGAGGGATGACCGTTCCCGAGGTCTTGCTCTCCGGCCACCATGAAGCGATTCGGCTGTGGCGGCGGAAAGAAGCCCTGCGGAACACGTATCGCAGGCGCCCGGATCTTTTGAGAGATCGGGTATTGAATGCAGAAGATCGACAATTATTGGATGAACTTATTCGCGAGGGCGTAGGATCTGCGCCTGTTCGTTGTGGGGAGGGGAGGATCACACCATGAATCGGCTTGAACGAATCCAACGCTCGTTGACAAAAAAATCGCTGTCTCGTTTTGAAATCGGAGACACGGTCCGCGTCCACGTGAAAGTGATCGAGGGAGAAAAGGAACGGATCCAGGTGTACGAGGGTGTGGTGATCGCCCGCAAGGGGACGCTGAACACCGAGATGTTCACTGTGCGCAAGGTGTCCTATGGCGTGGGGGTGGAGCGGATTTTCCCCGTGCACTCACCGATCGTGACCCGCATTGAGGTCGTACGTCAAGGAAAAGTCCGCCGCGCCAAGTTGTATTATCTTCGCGGGAAAAAGGGCAAGTTTGCCAAGGTCGAAGATCGCGAGTTCGTGGGAGAGTCGAAAGGCCAGCCCGGAGCCGCCCAGACTGAGCAAGTCTCCGAAGAAGCGGCTGAGCCGGCAGGGGCTGCGAAATCATAGTCACAGGCGCCTTCGAATTGTTCGCGACCACGCCGGCGGACTGTTCAACATCCTGCTGGGCCACCTCGTGGAACCCACCGACGATTTTGAAGTAGAAGCTCGGCGATGCGGCTATCGGCGCATCGCCGGTCTCGACGAAGCCGGTCGAGGTCCCCTCGCGGGTCCTGTCGTGGCTGCCGCGGTCATTCTCCCCGCACGCTGCCGCCTCACGGGAATCAACGATTCCAAACAGCTCTCAGAGTCCGAACGGGAAGGGCTCTATGACATGATCGTCCGGCGGGCGATCGGGGTCGGGGTCGGGATTGCCACGGAGCAGGAAATCGACACGCTGAACATTTTCGAAGCCACGCGAACGGCGATGCGTCGGGCGGTCGATGCACTCGCTGCGGCGCCGGATTGTCTGTTGACCGACGCGATGGAACTCCCGGGCCTCGACATTCCGCTGCGCGCCATCATCAAGGGGGATGCCCTGTCCCGCTCCATTGCCGCCGCGTCGATTGTGGCGAAGGTCACGCGGGACCGATTGATGGCGGACTATCATCGAACCTACCCCCAGTACAATTTTCTTTCCCATAAGGGATACGGAACGGAAGAACATTTACAGCGGCTGGCTGAGTACGGTCCCTGTTCAATTCATCGGCGCACGTTCGCGCCGGTTGCGGCTGTATTGGCAGGACGTGTGTCCTGAAGGACAGCCCTCACCGGCCGAAGCGTGCGATCCTACGGACGATTGAGCGGCAATGCTTGACCCCCGGCGACTCTTTGGGCAAGAAGGAGAATCAGTGGCGGAACGGTATTTGCGTCGGAAGGGCTATCGGGTCCTCGAACGGAATGCCCGTTCCTCGGTGGGGGAATTGGACTTGGTGGTGGAGGATGGCGCCGTGCTGGTGTTCGTCGAAGTCAAGTCACGCCACAGCGATGCCTACGGCGGCGCTGTCCATGCCGTGCATCGACGCAAGCAGGACAAGCTGATCCAATTGGCCGCCCAGTATCTGGCCCGCCATCACATCACCAATCGGCCGTGCCGGTTCGATGTTGTCTTGGTTCAGGGGACGGAAGCAAACGACGCTCAAGTCGACCATATTCAAAATGCCTTTGAAGTGTCCGGAGACGATCTCCGGTGGTGATCCCCAGATGATTCAACTGATTCATGTCTCAAAGTACTATAATCGGAGGGCCGCGCTCGCCGATGTCACCCTCGACATCGAAAAAGGCGAGTTTGTGTTGCTAATGGGGCCGAGCGGATCCGGGAAGTCGACGCTGCTGCGAATGCTGATCGGAGCCGAACAACCGGACGATGGCCATGTGTTTGTCCAGGGGAAGAACGTCACAAAACTCAAGTCGTCGGAAATTCCCTATCTGCGCCGGAAGATCGGAACCGTGTTCCAGGACTTCCGCCTATTACCGAAAAAGTCCGTCTTTGACAATGTGGCGCTGCCCCTGCTGGTGCAGGGAGCCTCGCCGGTCGACATCCGTCGCAAAGTGACGGAGGCATTGCGGGCCGTCGGTGTGGACCACAAGCGAGACCAATTGCCCATCGGTCTCTCAACGGGAGAGCAACAGCGCGTCTGCGTCGCCCGGGCGATTGTGAACGGGCCGGTGGTGTTGCTGGCCGACGAACCGACCGGGAATTTGGATCCCGGACTCACCAGCGAGATCATGGAACTCTTCAAGCTCATCAACGCCCGTGGTACGACGGTCGTCGTAGCCACCCACGACCCGCTCGTCATGGCGCAAGTCAATCGACGGGTGGTCAAGCTGGATCAGGGGATGTTGGTGCCGGAACAGCGGGTATGGGCATGAGGACAGTGTTCTACCTGTTAAGGGAGGCGTGGGCCAATCTCCGGACCAACCGGACCACGACGATGGTGGCCATCCTGACCACCGCCTTTACGCTGGCCTGTGTCGGGATTTTTCTGCTGCTCTACGTGAATCTTCGCGCCGCGGCCGGGTGGCTCCAGGAAGACGTGAAGATTATGGTCTATCTCGATGATCGGGTCTCACGGGAGTCGGCGGCGGCGATCGAACAGCAGTTACGAAGCGATCATGCGCTTGCGTCGCTGCTGTTTATTTCCAAAGAACAGGCGCTCGGTGAATTCAAAGCACAGTTTCCATCAGAGTCGCATTTACTCGAGGGGTTGGGCCAGAATCCGTTGCCGGCCTCGTTTGTCGTCACCTTATCCCCGCAATATCGCGCACCGGATGCCGTCAGGCGCTGGGCGGAACGTGTCCGGACCATTACAGGGATCGCGAAGGTGGATTATAATCAGGATTGGATCAATGCCTTGGCCACCTTCATTCGGTCCATTGAGTTGATCGCCATCGGTGTGGGAGTCGTGTTGTCGGTCGCGGCGGTGACGATTATCGGGAATACGATCCGGCTCACGCTTTATGCACGTCGTGACGAATTGGCCATCCTTCGGCTCATCGGAGCGACCACGACCTTTATTCGTGTGCCCTATCTGCTTGAAGGGGCGGTGTTGGGCGCGTTGGGCAGTGCAGTGTCGTTGATCATGTTGAAGATCGTCTATGAAGTGTTTCGGCAGCAGGTTCGCGCGATGGGCCGCCTGGCCGGCTTGGAGCAGATGGTCACATTTTTCTCTCCGCAGATCTGCTTGGCCTTGATCGTCGTCGGGATGGGGCTCGGTTGCGCCGGCAGTTTCGTCTCCTTGCGGCGTTTCGGGGAGGCGAAGGTATGACGGGATCGAGGCATCTCTTGCTCGCCGCAGTGATCGTGGGATGTCTCTATCCCATGGTGTCGATCGAAGCCGGGACCGATGCGCTGAGCGACAAGATCGAGAAGGAAC
>Ga0187821_10000346_pt1 | contig 11603 bp, 10 predicted proteins | sample NC_wetland_sal_i_20_FD_132442 | JGI IMG/M metagenome (GOLD analysis project Ga0187821, IMG submission 132442) | Wetland sediment microbial communities from Neuse River Estuary, North Carolina, USA - SourceSoil_1 | ecosystem: Environmental > Aquatic > Freshwater > Wetlands > Sediment | place...
CGATCCCCCGCCCACCGTGTAGCTGCCCGGCCCGACGAGCGCCATGCCCGCGGGCCGCCCGGGCGCCGGCACGGGACGCGGGCGCAGCAGCAGCGCGACGGCGATGGCGGCGGCGAGCACGAGCGCGGCGCCGACCACCAGCCACCGTCGCTGGCGCTGCGGGGTGGCGCGCCGCTCGACGGTCGGGGCGGCCAAGCTGTCCACGAAGCCGCGCGCCGACGCCGGCCGGTCGGCCGGGACCTTGGCGAGTCCGGCGAGCAGTGCCTGGTCCACGTGCGTCGGCACGTTGGGGCGGATGGTGCGCACCGCACGGGGCGCGTCGACGAGAATGCGCGCGACGATCGCCTGCGCATTGGGGCCGGTGAACGGCGGCTCGCCGGCGAGCATCTCGTACAGCACCGCGGCGAGGGCATAGACGTCGCTGCGCGCGTCGATGCGGCGCTCACCGCTCGCCTGCTCGGGGCTCATGTACGCGGCGGTTCCGACCGTCACGCCGGTGCCGGTGAGGGTCTTCCCTTCCTCGGATTCGGCGACGCTCTTGGCGATCCCGAAATCGGTGACGCGGGCGTGCTCGCCCGAGAGCAGGATGTTGGCGGGCTTGATGTCGCGGTGGACGATACCGTGCTCGTGGGCGTATTGCAGCGCGTCACCGACCTCGGCGATGATGCGAATCGCCTCCTCGAAGGCGAGCGGTCCCTGGCGTGCGAGGCGCTGCGCCAGCGATTCCCCCTCCACGTATTCCATGACGTAGTAGAGGAAGCCGTCGACCTCATCCGCTTCGAAGAGCGGGACGATGTGCGGGTGCGAGAGCCGCGCGACCAGCTGCACTTCGCGCTGAAAGCGCTCGCTGCCGAGGTAGGCGCGCGTGGTCGGGGGAAGCACCTTGATCGCGACCTCGCGACCCAGCTTCGCGTCCTTGCCGAGGAAGACTGCACCCATGCCCCCCTGCCCGAGCTCGCGAACCAGGGCGTAGCGCCCCGCCAGGGCGGTCGAGACCTGATCGAACAGCGGGTCGGTCATCCGCCGGAGAGACTGAACGGCAACAGGGCCTGGCGCATTTCTTCGGCGCCGGGCCACCGCTCGGCGGGGCGCTTGCGCAGCGCCCGGGTGATCGCCGCGGCGTATTCCGGCGCGAGCTCGGGGCGCAGGCGGTGCAGGTCCGGCGGCTCATGGTGCTGCTGCATGTCGATCACGACCGCCGGTGAAGGGCCGGAAAACGGAGGCCGTCCCGTCACCGCCTCGAACAGGACGATGCCGAGGGAGTAGAGATCGGTGCGGCCGTCGATGTCGTCCGTCCCCATGGCCTGCTCGGGGCTCATGTACTCCTCGGTTCCCACGACGAACCCGCTGCGCGTCACGCGATCGCCTTCCGACTGCGCGATGGCGCGCGCGATGCCGAAATCCACCAGCACGGCGCCGTCGGGTGACAGCACGATGTTGTCCGGTTTGATGTCCCGGTGGACCAGGCCCTGCCCATGCGCGTACCCCAGTGCTTCCAGGATTTCGCACGCCAGCCGGGCGGCGAAGTCCGGCGCCAGCCGCCGCTCGCGATGCAGCGCACTGCGCAGCGACTCTCCCGGCACGTAGGGCATGACGAGCCACAGCAGGTAGTCGCTCTCCCCGCTGTCGAGCAGCGGGGCGATGTGCGGATGATGCAGCTTGCCGGCATAGCGGATCTCGCGGAGAAACCGGTCGGCGGCGACCGACACCGCGAGCTCGGGGTGCAAGACCTTGATCGCGACGCGGTTCCCCGCCTTATCAAAGGCGCCGAAGATCGAGGCGTTGCCGCCGCGGCCGACCGCTGTGATGACCTCGTAGCGGTCCCCCAGCGCCTTCCGCACTCGTTCGATGAGGTCGCGACGCGGCATCGTCCTACTCTCTAGAGCCGCGCCAAAGATGCGATTGCTGGGGGCCTGGCGGAAGGTAGCTTCGCGTAGATGACGCGGCTGGAAGCGGTTATCGGGGACATTACCGCCCAGGCGGTCGACGCCATCGTCAACGCCGCCAACAGCTCGCTGCTGGGTGGAGGCGGTGTCGATGGGGCGATTCACCGGGCCGCGGGGCCGGAGCTCCTGGCCGAGTGCCGGGCCTTGCGCGGATGCCCGACGGGCGAGTCGCGGATCACCCGGGGGTATCGTCTCGCCGCGCCCTACGTGATCCATACGGTGGGGCCGGTGTGGGAAGGCGGCGACCGGGGCGAGGCGGAGCTGCTGCGCGGCTGTTACGTGACCGCGCTGCGGCTCGCGACGCAGCACGGGATCCGCTCGGTCGCGTTTCCGGCGGTCAGCACCGGGGCATACGGATATCCGGTCGCGGCAGCCGCGGCCGTCGCGGTGGAGGCGGTGCGGGAGCAGGTGCGCGGGTCGTCAGCCCTCGAGCTGGTGCGCTTCGTGTGTTTCCGCGAGTCCGACTGGGATGTGTACCTGCAGCTGCTGGGGCACCGCCGCGACGCTTGAGCAGGCGCATCGAATTCACTCCGCACCGCACATTCCCACGCCCTGTCGCCGGCCCGGTTGATGCAAGCTTGATGTGTTCGCGGGACCGGCCCAGGCGCCGGCGCGCCCCCGAGCAAGGCTTGAGAGGCGGTTGAGCGCTCGGGGCCATCGTGTGCGCCGCGATGGTCACCGTATGCACGTTGCTGCCGCCCGCCGAGCGACCGCGGTTCGAAGCCGTGGGCGACGGCTGCTACGTGTCGCTGCACGCCAATTCCTGTCGGGAAGTGTTGACGGCAGCGCGGCGGCGCCGGGTCGACGCCGTCGTGCTCTCGGTGCACCGCTGCGGCGGCGAGGAGCTGCCCACGGTGGCCCGCCTGGTGCGCGAGTTCCCGGCGATTCCCGCCGTCGCGCTCGTCTCGCGGCGCGATCCCGGTGCCACCGAGACGCTGCTGCGGCTCGGGGCGAGCGGCGTCCGGACGGCGATCGATTGCACCGACCCGGGCGGATGGCGGCGGCTGCGCGACTTGATCGGGCAACCCGCCTCCCCCGTCGCCGCGCGGATTCTGCACGTGCTCATCCCGGCGCTGGGCGACGAGCTCCCCGAAGATGCCCGCCTGTTCTTCGAGGCGCTCACCCGGCTCGCGCCGGTGATCCGCACGGTGCGCGCGCTGGCGCGTCATCTCCGCATCGGGGCGAGTACGCTGATGTCCCGCTTCCTGCGCGCCGAGCTGCCCTCGCCGAAGACGTATCTGGCCGGGATGCGACTGGTGCACGCCGCGTACCTGTTCGGCAATCCGGGACTGTCGGTCGCCGACGTGTCGTACCGCCTCGATTTCTCGTCGCCGCAGAGCTTCAGCCGCCACCTGAAAGCGATGCTCGGCGTGACGGCGGGCGAGTACCGCCGCCGCTTTCCATTCGACGTCGCATTGACGCGCTATGTGGACCTGCTGATTCGCCCCTACCGGGAGACGTTCCGCGCGTTCCGCCCCCTTCATGCCGGAGCTGGGGACCAAGGATCGGACGCCGCGACCGTCTTCCGGCTGGGGTGATTTCCTCAGACTTCGACGATGTGGACGGGTTGTGGCGTAGAGACCCGGACCGCCGAGGCGGCGCGATGCTCGGCGGTGATCTGCTCCCGCCGCAACACGGAGAAGCGGGCGATGCTGGCGCGGAGCCGCTCGGCCAGCTGGGCGAGCTGCTGCGACGTGGCCGTGAGGTCGGTCATCGAACCCACCTGGCCCGAGGTCGCGGATGCCGCGCCGTCGGCGCTCTCAGAGGAGCTGCTCGCGATCACCGCCACCTGCTGCAGCACCTGGGCGAGCTCGGCGAGACGGCTCGCCTGGCTGCGCGACACGTCCGCCGTGGCGTTGACGAGATCGCCGATCACCTGCACGCCCTGGTGCAGCTCGAGCAGCGCCCCATCGGCTTCCCCGGCCACCGCCCCGATATCCCGCACCTGCGACTCGCCCGTCTGCATCGCGCGCGCGGCGGCGTCGATCCCGACGCGCAACTCGGTCACGAGCTCAGCCACCTCACGGGCGGAGCGCGCGGCTTCCGCGGCGAGGGAGCGTACCTCGTCGGCGACGACCGCGAAGCCTTCGCCGTGCTCCGCGGCGCGGGCGGCCTCGATCGCGGCGTTCAGCGCGAGCAGGTGGGTCTGGCGCGCGATGCGGGCAATCGCCTGTGCGAAACCGCCAATGCGGTCCGACATCCCCGACAGTCCGGCGACGGTGGCCGCGGTGGCGCGGACTTCCTCCCCCACCGTGCGCAGTGTCTGATTGGCGCGTGCCACGCGCTCGCGGCCGCGCTCGGCCGCCGCGACGAGCCGCCGCGCGTCGACCTGCATCATCTCCGACCGCGTCCGCAGCGTGGAGGCCTGATCGGCCGCCTTGGCGCTTTCGCCCCGCGCCGCGTCTGCCAGCCCGCGCTGGCTCCCCAGCTCCTGCGCGAGCTGCGCCGCCGTGCTGGTCACCGTCTCGAACGTGGCGTGAAGCTGCTGCGCCGACGCAGCGAGCTGCTCGGCGAAGGCGGCGACCTCGTCGGCTTCGCGCTGCACGGTAGAGATCGTGGAGCCGATGCCTTCGAGCATGCGATTGAAGCTCTTTTCCATGAACCCGAGCTCGTCGGATTCCTCGGCCGGCGCGCGGACCCCGAGAAACCCCTGCTCCGCTTCGGCCATGACGCCGCGGGTTCGCCGGATGCGCTCGATCAGGGTCGCCGGAATGCGATTGAGCCCGACCGCCACCAGCATGAACGCGACCGTCTCGATGAAGGCCCCGGCGTCGAGTCCTTCCGCACCCGGGTAGAGGCGGCCGTGCCACCAGCTCGCCCCGAGGTAGGCGAGCGACGCCATGAGGACGAGGAAATCGCCGACCCCACGCGTCTGCTCGAACGCATACGGGAGCACGGCGATGAAAAACGCCGCCACCAGGCCGCCGTGTCCGAACCAGATCACGAGCGTCGCGACGTAGAAGACGTCGAGCAGCGCCAGGGTGTAAATGAGCCACCAACGATGCCAGTTGCGCTCGTGGATGACGCCGACGAGGATGTTCGCCGCGGCGAAGCCGCCGGAGATGAGCACGATCGTCCCGGCCTGTGTCGGTACGATGCCGCCGAGCCGTCCGATGAAGGCCAGTACGGCGCCTACGGCGATGAGAATCCAGCGTCGTGCGTGGCTGCGAGAAAACGTCTCGAGGTCCTTGAGGCGCTGCTCGAAACCGGAGTCCTCCCCCCACCCGCGCAGGCGCGTCGCGAGCGAGGCCCGGCCGCGATCGGCGGCGGCGCCCGGAGCTACAGCGATCGGTTCGAACTCAGTCGGATCCGGCACTCCCGGGAGCTTGGAGAGAGTGGAACGGGAATGCTAGGGGGCAGCGAGGAGCGCCGCCAGCGCCCGCTCGGCCGCGCGCGCGCCGAGGCGGCGGAACAGCGTCAGCGCCCGTTCGCGGGCGCTGCGCGCCCCTGCCCCGTCGCCCAGCGCGGCGAGCACGTCTCCCAGGTCCCGCTCGATCTCGGCCTGCGTATCGAGGGACGCTCCCTGGGGGGCGAGCGAACGAGCCGCGTCGAGCAGGCGGCGCGCCGCGGGGAGATCTTCCCGGGCGCGCGCGACGGCCGCCTGCAGGCGCCGCACTTCGGCGAGGCCGGCGTCGAACCGCACGCCGACATACGTCTCCTCGGCGCGCTGCAGCTCGGCGGCCGCGAGATCGGGGTCTCCTAACGCGAGGGTCGCTTCGGCGCGGGCCACGAGCGCGACCGCCAGCAGCGTGGCGTCGCCGACCTCGCGCGCGACGCGCACTGCCTCATCCGCGGCGTCGCGCGCCCGGCCGGCGTTCCCCATCGCGAGCCAGCTGATCTCGAGGTTGGTGTGCGTTTCGGCGATGCCGCGCAGGTTGCCCGCTTGCTGGTACGCCGCCAGCGCCAGCTGGTAGGTCGCCAGTGCCTCCTCGGGGTCGCCACGGAGGTTCTGGAGGATGCCGAGGTTATTGAACGCCCGCGCTTCGGCAGCGACGTCACGCAGCGTGCGAGCCAGCTCGAGCACGCGCTGGAAGTGCCGCTCCGCTTCGTCGAGCGCACCGCGCTGCCAGGCGATGGCGCCCTGCAGGTGTACCGATCGCAGCTCCGTCGGGGAGTCGCCCTGGATACGGGCCAGCTCGAGCGCGCGGGCGGCCCAACGGGCGGCTCCGTCGTCCTCTCCCAATCGCCCGAACGCCTCGGCGGCCAGCAGGGCGAGCGGACTGCGCGCCTCGGCGGTGCCGGAGGGCAGGGCAGTGATGCGGTCGGCGACTTCGCGGTAGCGTCCCTGCCGCGCGAGCGCCTGGAGCTCCTTGAAGAAGGTCGATTCGTCCGCGAGCGACGGCACGACCGGCTAGCCTCCTACCACGCCACGGCGTAGTGGCTGAACGAGAGGATCGCCGTCTCCAGATCCTCGAACTCTTCGGAGTTCGACGCCCCCTGGCTCGTCCACAGCGTGTCGGGCGGCTCCCGCCGCCAGACATTCAGCAGTGACCGGGCATGGTCGTCCTCGGTGTCGTGGTGACCATCGCCGTTGAAATCATGGTTCGAGTAGTTGTACTCGATGTGCAGCCGCGCCGGATCGGCGGGATTGAACTGCAACCCCGCTGGCGAGAAGACGAAGTCGAACGTGTTGGTATCGGGGACCGTCACCGTGATGAGGATCGAGTCCCCGGGCTGAAAGGCCGAGCCGTCGGGACGTTTCAGCAGACTGGCGGCATGCACCTCGAATTGAAGGAACGCCTCGCCCGTGTCGCTCGAATAGCCGCGGTAGAACAGCTCCACCCGGCGATCCTCACCGACTTTAGCGTAGAAGCTGGCACTGTCGCTCAGCAGGTGATAGACCGAGTCCTGCTGGACAAAGTGGAGCTGCGCGGCCGGGACGGGATTCAGAGGCCCGTCAGTCGTCGAGCAGGCAACCAGTACCGCCAGCGCCGCGAATGTGGCTTTCCGCTTCACAGGTCTGTCCTCTCGGGGTCGTCGACTTTTCGAGCAAGCGTCAGGCCGCCGCAAGTTATTGTCCTGATTGATGATAGAAACCATATCCTGATGCAGGACGATCCAAGTGCCTCAATTCGGCTCAGGGTGAATCCTCATCCTCCAGGGCATCCCCTGACCCGCGGAGCAGTCGCTGCAACCGCGACCGGGAAACGCCGAGGCGGCGTGCGGCTTCGGACCGATTTCCACCGGTGAGGTGGAGCATCGCTTGCGCCGCAGCCCGCTGCAGCTCGGCGAGGGTGCTGGGGAACGGCAGGTCGGTGCCACCCGGTGCCGGGCTGGTGAGCGCTCTGAAGCCTTCCAGCCGGAACTCGCCGGGCGGGGACAACAGCAGAGTGCGCTCCACCACGTTGCGGAGCTCGCGGATGTTCCCGGGCCACGGGTGCGTCTGGAGTGCGCGACGGCTTTCGACAGACAGGGACGGCTCGGGGATCCCGTACTGCGCGCAGAAGCGGTGCAGGAAATGCTCGGCCAGGAGCAGCACGTCATCCCCACGGGCGCGCAGCGGCGGCAGCTCCAGGGTCACGACGTTGAGGCGGTAGAACAGGTCCTCGCGGAAGTGCCGCGACTGGACAGAGCGGATGAGGTCGGCGTTGGTCGCGGCGATGATGCGGACGTCGATGACGCGGCTGGCGGTGGCGCCGAGGCGGCGTACCTCTTTCTGGTCGAGGGCGCGCAACAGCTTGCTCTGCAGCTCGACGGCCAGGCTGTCGATCTCGTCGAGAAACAGCGTGCCGCCGTTCGCTACTTCGAACAAGCCAGGCTTGGCCGTCTTCGCGTCGGTGAAGGCGCCGCGCTCGTGTCCGAAGAGCTCACTTTCGAGCAGCGTCACCGGAAGGGCGGCACAGTTCAGCTCGACAAACGGCGCCGTGGCGCGGCGCCCGCCATAGTGCAGCGCCCGGGCCAGCAGCTCCTTTCCAGTGCCCGTCTCTCCCGTGATCAGGACCGTCGCATCCGCGAATGCCAGCGTCCGCGCGGCACGCTCGAGCGTGGCGCGCAGCGTGGCGCTCGCGCCCACCATCTCGCGGAACGCGTGCGCCTGGCCTTCGAGCGTGGCGAGGGCTGCCCGGTCACGCGCGGCGCGGCGGCGCTCGAGCGCCGCGCGCAGGGCGCCCCGCAGTGCGTCACGGTCGTCGGGGAGAGCGAAGTAGTCGGATGCGCCGGCGGCCAGAACCTGGGCGGCGAGGCGATGGGAGAGACTCGCGCCGGCGACCAGTACGGGAGCGTCCCCGCGCGGCCCGAGGCGCTCGATCAGGGCGCCGACCTCGGACTCCGCGCCGCCCGCCGCGATGAGGACGGCGATGGGGTCCGCGGGGAGTGCCGGCTCGTCCGCCCCGCGCGCCACGAGTGCGACGCCCAGCTCATCGGCCAGCAGGGGCCACAGTTCCCCGAACGAGTCGCTGAGCGCGACGACGACGAGTGCGCCCACGCCGGGTGGGGGTGGAGTCGCCGCCACTACACGCGCAGCTCCGAGGCCAGAACGAGCGCAGTCGACGGGACCCCGCCAGCGGCGATCGCTTCCCGGCCGCCCTCCTCGCGGTCCACGACCGCGAGCACGCCGAGCACCTGCCCGCCCGCCTGGCGGACCTGCGCGACCGCTTCGAGCGCGGAATGACCGGTGGTGATCACGTCTTCGACGACGACCACCGGATCTCCCGCGGCGAGGTTTCCTTCGATACGGCGGCCCAGCCCGTGGCCCTTGGCTTCCTTGCGGACGGTGAAGGCGTCGATGGTCCGGCCGGCACGCCGCGCGGCGTGCGCGATCGCGTAGGCCACCGGGTCGGCGCCGAGGGTCAGCCCGCCGACGGCCCGCGGTGCCCAGGCTTGCTGGTCGAGTGCGGCGAGCCCCAGCTGCCCGATGAGCAGCTGGCCTTCACCGGACATCGTCGTGCGGCGGGCGTCGATGTAATAGGAAGACGTGCGGCCCGAGGCGAGAACGAAGTCGCCACGCGTGACGGAGCGCTCGAGCAGCAGGGAGATGAGGCGGGAGACCTCGCTTGAGCGACTAGTAGTAGTCATTGCTACTACTAACTACTGCCACCGATGAATCGGCGAATCGTGCTCAGGAATCCAGCGGCTGCAGGCTCGTCGCCGCCTTCCACGCCGGCCACGAATTCTCGCGCAAAGTCGGTCACCGAGGGTTGCCGCTTGGCGGGATCCCGGCTCAGCCCCTTCATGAGCGCGGCCTCGAGCGCGGGCCGGAATTTTTTCCCCGGCACCGCCTGGTTCAGGGGCAAGGGATCCTGTTGCAGCAACTGCTGGAACAGCTCGCGCGGATTGCGGCCGCTGAACGGGTGCCGGCCGGTGAGCATGTAGTAGGCGATCGTGGCGAGACTGTAGATGTCGGCACGCGCGTCGACCAGCTCTCCGGACAGCGCTTCGGGGGCGACGTACTGCAGCGTGCCGACGAAGAACCCGGTGCGGGTCAGCCGCTCCTCGGGCGGCAGCTCGGCGTCGCGGGCGATACCGAAGTCGAGCAACTTTGTGATCTTGCTCTTGGAATCGTAGACAATGTTCTCGGGCTTCAGGTCGCGGTGGATGATGCCGACCTGGTGCGCCGCGGTGAGTGCCGCCGCGAGTTGTGCCACGATCACCGCGGCGTCGGTGGGAGCGAGTGGTGCGTTCTGGTGTAGGAAATCAGCGAGGGATTGACCGCCCGCCCATTCCAGGGCGAGGTAGTACAGGCCGTCGCCTTCTCCATAATCGTACGTTCGAACCACGCCAGGGTGCTGCACCCGCGCTCCGTAGCTCGCCTCGCGCAAGAACCGCTTCACCGCCGTGGGGTCGCCCCGCAAGCGTGGCCGCAATACCTTGAACGCGCAGCGGTTGTGCTCCGGATGCTCGGCCCGATACACCTCTGCCGTGCCTCCTTCACCGACACGTTCGAGGAGGCGATAGCCGGCGATCGTCCGACCGGCGAGATTCTCATTGGCCATGGGGATCGGCGAAACTAACGTCCGGGCTTGAGGTTGAGCAAGTGATACGACGTGTTGTCATCGGATTCACGCTGATCGCCTCGTTCGTCGGCTGTGGTCAATGGCAGCGCGTCGGGTCGACCGACCGTCCGCGGCCCGGGTTTGAAGTCGCCAAGCTGTTCGACGCGGCCGCGATCTACGATCGCATGGGCCTGTTCGTCACCCCCGCGCCGCTCCCGGCGGTCGCCAACACGCACTTCCTCGCCGGCCCGTCGGCCGATTCGACGCTCGCGGTTTTTACCCTGTCGCTCGCCAATCATTCCCTCGGCTTTCACCGCGACGCCAATGAGTTCGTCGCCGAGTACCACGTCGAGGTGGCGTTCCGTTCCGACTCCGGGACGACGGCGCGTCTCGCGAGCGATCAGACGGTGCGGGTGCGGACGTTCCAGGAAACGCTGCGCGCCGACGAGAGTGTCCTGTTCCAGGGCTTCCTGCTGGTCCACCCCGGGGTGTATACCGCCGAGGTGCTGATCCGCGATCGCAACAGTCCGGCGTCGTCGCGCCGCGCGCGCGCCGACACGGTGCCGCGGTTCGGCGGACCCGCGCTGTCGTCTCCGATTCCGATCTATCAGGGGGCGGGCCGGGGGGTGCGCAGCGATCGCCCGCAGCTGCTCGCCAATCCGCGGGCCACGCTGCCGTACGGCGTGGACACGCTGCGCTTCTATCTGGAAGGGTACGAGCTGCCGCCCGGGACGCGCGTTGCTGCCGAAGCGATCGACCAGAGCGGGACGGTGCAATGGCAGGACACGGTCACGCTGCGCGATACGACGGGGCTCGCCCGCGCGGTGCTGCCGATCGCGGGCTCGCGCTTGCCGGTGGGGCAGGAGGAGCTCCGGGTCTCGGCGGTCGGCGGGACGGCGAAGGCGGCGTCGACGTTTCTCGTCAGCTTCTCCACGCAGTGGGTCGTCACCAACTACGGAGAGATGCTCAATCTGCTGCGCTACTTCGAGCGCCAGGACCTGGTGAGCACGCTCAAGAATGCCGCGCCGGGGCAGCGCGCCGAGGCGTGGCGCTCGTTCTGGACGGCCACCGACCCGGTGCCGCTCACGCCGGAGAACGAGGCGCTGGACGATTACCTGCACCGCATCCAGATCGCGAACGTGCGGTTCCAGGAGGAGGGACAGCCCGGTTGGCTCACCGATCGCGGCGAAGTGTTCATTACGCTCGGCGAGCCTGACGAAGTGACCGATTTCTCCGGGAACAATGTGTCGCGCAGCACGCCGCAGACGATCCGCTGGAGCTACACCACGCTGCGCCTTGGCCTGCTGTTTCAGGACCTCACCGGCTTCGGCCGCTTCGAGCTGACGCCGGGCTCGCGGGCGGACTATCAGCAGGTGCTGGCCCGGATTCGCCGCAGTCAGTGATCCGCCGGGCGTTTCTGGCGCTGTCGGGCGCCTGCTGGCCGCTCCTCCTCGCGGGACAAACCCTCGTCAATCCATCGCAACGCGCCGAGTCGCTGTGGCTCTCGGGCCGTCCGTGGCACGCCGCCGAGACGCTGCTCGACGCTGCCGCGCGGTCGCCGCGCCAGGATCCCGCGTTCATCGTCCAGGGAGCGCGCGCCGAGCTCGCAGCCCGCCGCTATGACCGCGTGCGCAGCTTGCTGATCGGACAACCGTGGCTGCAGGAGTACGGCAACGGCCAGGCGCTGGCGTTGCTCGGCGAGGCGGAGTGGCGCATGGGACAGTTC
>Ga0187821_10000347_pt1 | contig 11592 bp, 5 predicted proteins | sample NC_wetland_sal_i_20_FD_132442 | JGI IMG/M metagenome (GOLD analysis project Ga0187821, IMG submission 132442) | Wetland sediment microbial communities from Neuse River Estuary, North Carolina, USA - SourceSoil_1 | ecosystem: Environmental > Aquatic > Freshwater > Wetlands > Sediment | place...
CGGATTCTTCTGCGACAGCACCATCGTGATCGCTGCCGTCAACGTCGTCTTCCCGTGATCCACGTGCCCTATCGTCCCCACGTTGATGTGAGGCTTGTTCCGCTCGAACTTCTGCTTGGCCATTTCTTCCCTCCGACCGCGACGCTCGCTGGGGAGCGGCGGCTCAGCTCCCCTTGACCTTGGTCACGATTTGCTCGGCCATGGCCTGTGGCATCTCGTCGTACCGAGAGAATTGCATCGAATAAACGGCCCGCCCCTGTGTGATGGAGCGGAGCCGCGTGGAATATCCGAACATCTCCGACAGCGGCACCGAGGCGGCGACCACGCGCGCGTCGGAGCGCTGGAACATGCCCCCGATGCGTCCGCGCCGCGAGCTCAGGTCGCCGATGACGTCGCCCATGTATTCCTCGGGCACGACCACCTCCACGTCCATGATCGGCTCGAGGAGCTTGGGCTGCGCCTTGGCCGCGGCTTCCTTGAACGCCATCGAGCCCGCGATCTTGAAGGCCATTTCCGAGGAATCGACCTCGTGAAACTGCCCGTCGATCAGCTCCACCTTGACGTCCACCACGGGATAGCCCGCCATGATCCCGTTCTCCATCGCCTCGATGATGCCCTTCTCCACCGAGGGGATGTATTCCTTGGGGATCGCGCCCCCCCGGATCTCGTTCTCGAACTGAAAGCCCGTTCCGGGCGCGAGCGGCTCGATGGTGATGGTCACGTCCGCGAACTGGCCGCGGCCGCCGGTCTGGCGGATGAACCGAGTCCGCTGCTCGACCTTCTTCCGGATCGTCTCCTTGTAGGCGACCTGCGGCTTTCCGATGTTCGCCTGGACGCTGAACTCCCGGACCATGCGGTCCACGAGAATCTCCAGATGAAGCTCGCCCATGCCCGAGATCAGGGTCTGGCCCGAGTCCTCGTCGGTCTTGACCTTGAACGTCGGATCCTCGTCGCTCAGCTTTCCGAGCGCGGTCGACATCTTTTCCTCGTCGGCCTTGGTCTTGGGCTCGATCGCGACCTGGATCACCGGCTCGGGGAAGTGCATCGCCTCGAGCACGATGGGGTGGTCCTTGTCGCAGAGCGTGTCGCCCGTATGGACGTTCTTCAGCCCGACCGCGGCGGCAATCTCTCCGCAGTAGATCTCCTCGCGATCCTCGCGCTTGTTCGCGTGCATCTCGACGACCCGTCCCAGACGCTCTCCCTTTTCCTTGGTCGAGTTGTACACGTAGGTGCCCGCCTTCAGGGTCCCGGAATAGACGCGAAAGAACGTCAATTTGCCGACGTACGGGTCGGTCATGATCTTGAACGCGAGCGCCGCGAACGGCTCGTCGTCCGAAGGGCTGCGCTGCTCGTGCTCCAGGGTCTTGGGGTTCACGCCCTTCACCGCGGCCACGTCGATCGGCGCGGGGAGGTACGCCACCACCGCGTCGAGCAGCTTCTGCACGCCCTTGTTCTTGAACGCCGTTCCACCGAGGACCGGCACGATCTTTCCGGTCAGGGTCCCCTTGCGGATGGCGCGCTTGATCATCTCGGAGGTCGTCGGCTTGCCGTCCAGATACGCATGGAGCAGCTCATCGTCGTATTCCGCGATCGACTCCAGCATGTGGTGCCGCGCCTCGGCGGCCTTCTTCTCGAGGTCCCGGGGGATCGGGCCTTCCACGTAATTGGCCCCCTGCTCGTCCGACTCGTACGTGACCGAGTGCATCTCGATCAGGTCGATCATCCCGGTGAACCAGTCCCCGACGTAGATCGGGATCTGGAGCGGCACGGCCAGAGCGCCCAGGCGGTCCTTCATCATGCCCACGACGAAGTTGAAGTCCGCGCCGACGCGGTCCAGCTTGTTCACGAACGCGATCCGCGGCACGCCGTACTTGTCGGCCTGCCGCCACACGGTCTCCGACTGCGGCTCCACTCCGCCCACGCCGCAGAAGACGGCGATCGCGCCGTCGAGCACCCGGAGCGAACGCTCCACCTCGACCGTGAAGTCGACGTGGCCCGGCGTATCGATGATGTTGACCTGGTGGTTGTGCCAGAAACAGGTCGTCGCGGCGGAGGTGATGGTGATGCCCCGCTCACGCTCCTGCTCCATCCAGTCCATGGTGGCGGCGCCGTCATGGACCTCCCCCACCCGATGGACCTTCCCCGTGTAATAGAGGATCCGCTCGGTCAGGGTCGTCTTGCCGGCATCGATGTGGGCCATGATGCCGATGTTCCGCATATGAGAAAGATCGTACTGCCTGGGCACTTCGAAACCTTCCTCGACCGCTCTACCAGCGATAGTGAGCGAACGCCTTGTTGGCCTCCGCCATCTTGTGAGTATCCTCGCGCTTTTTGACCGCGCCCCCCTCGTTCTTCGATGCCGCGATCAACTCCGCCGCGATCCGCTCCGCCATCGAGTGGTCGGGACGGACCCGCGAGTACTGAATGATCCAGCGGAGCGCCAGCGCCGTCCGGCGGTCCTGGCGCACCTCCACCGGGACCTGGTACGTCGCGCCGCCCACGCGCCGGGATTTCACTTCCAGCACCGGCTTCACGTTCGCGAGCGCCGTCTTCACCACCGAGAGGCCATCCCCACCGGTCTTCTTCTCGATGATGTCGACCGCCCCGTAGAAGATCCGCTCCGCGGTGCTCTTCTTGCCCTGGATCATGAGCGCGTTGATGAAGCGCGTGACCAGGACGTTGTTGAAGCGCGCGTCGGGCTGGACTTCGAATTTATGGATCTTGCTGGCGCGGCGCATCGGTTACGCGGCCCCCTTCTTGCGCTTGGTTCCGTACTTCGACCGGCTTTGCTGACGACCGTCGACTCCCGAAGCGTCCAGCGTTCCCCGCACGACGTGATAGCGCACGCCGGGCAGATCCTTCACGCGGCCGCCGCGGATCAGGACGATCGAGTGCTCCTGGAGGTTGTGTCCCTCGCCCGGGATGTAACAGGTGACTTCCATCCCGTTCGTGAGCCTCACGCGGGCGACCTTGCGAAGCGCCGAATTGGGCTTCTTGGGGGTCGACGTATAGACGCGCGTGCACACGCCGCGTTTCTGCGGCGCGCCCTTCAAGGCCGGCGAAGCCGTCTTGCTGAGCTGCCGTTTCCGGCCGAGACGCACGAGTTGATTCAGAGTCGGCACCTAAGATTCCTCATGACAATGGGTTTGGGCGCAAAGAACGCACAGTGTACCCAGGTTCGAAAAACCCGGTCAAGCAGTTTTTATCTCTTCCTCCACACCCGCCACGCGCTCGGTCTCATCTTCCTCCTCAGCAATGACTTCGATCCCACGGTACCGCGAGATTCCGGTGCCCGCCGGGATCAGGTGCCCGATGATGACGTTCTCCTTCAAGCCGCGAAGGTGATCGGTCATTCCGAGCACGGAAGCCTCTGTGAGAACGCGAGTTGTCTCCTGGAAGGAAGCCGAGGAGATGAAACTCTGGGTGGAGAGGGAAGCCTTCGTAATCCCAAGCAAAAGCGGCTGATAGGTCGCCGGCTGCCCGCCCTCGGTCTCGACGCGGCGCTGCTCGATCCGCAGCTGGGCCTTGTCGACCTGCTCTCCCTCGAGGAAGTTCGTGTCGCCCGGGTCCTCGATTCGCACCTTTTGGAGCATCTGCCGGACGATGACCTCGATGTGCTTGTCGTCGATACGCACGCCCTGGAGGCGGTAGACCTCCTGGATCTCGTTGACCAGGTATTCCTGTACCGCCTGGATTCCCTTGATCTTGAGGGTATCGTGCGGGTTCACCGGCCCCTCGGTCAGACGGTCGCCGGCCTTCACGTAGTCCCCCTCCTGCACGTGCATGTGCTTGCCCTGCGGGATGAGGTACTCGCGCGTGTCGCCGGCCTCTCCGACCACCAGGAGCTTCTTCATGCCTCGGCTGACCCCGCCGAACTCCACGCGCCCGTCGATTTCCGAGACGGTCGCGGCGTCCTTCGGCTTCCGCGCCTCGAAGAGCTCGCTCACCCGGGGCAGACCGCCCGTGATGTCGCGGGTCTTCGAGATCTCGCGGCGGATCTTGACCATGGGCTCGCCCGCCGTGACCTCCTGGCCGTCGCGCACCAGGAGCCGCGCGCCGGTCGGAAGCGGGTAGCTCGCCACCCGCCGGCCGCCGGAGCCCAGGATGTCGACGTGGGGCTGCAGCACCTTCTCGCGATCGTCCACGATGACCATGAGGCGGAGCCCCGTGTTCTCGTCGACCTCGTCGCGTACGGTCACCTTCTCCTTGATGTCCACGAACCGGACCGTGCCCGGCTTTTCGGTCAGAATCGGTGTGTTGTAGGTATCCCACTCGAAGAGATCGTCCCCGACCGAGACCTTGGCCAGGTCCTTCACGTCCACGGTCGCGCCGTACGGGGGCGAGTAGCGGTGGCGGACCTTGCCTTCCGGATCCAGGACCTCGATCTGGCCCTTGTGACCCACGACGACCAGGGAGCCGTTCTGCCGCTCGACCACCTCGAGCTCGCGGAAGCGGACCGAGCCCGCGATCTTGGACTTGATGCGCGACTGCTCGACGATGCGGCCCGCGACGCCGCCGATATGGAAGGTTCGGAGCGTGAGCTGCGTTCCGGGCTCGCCGATCGACTGCGCGGCGATGACGCCGGTCGCCTCACCCAGCTCGACCATGCGTCCGGTCGCGAGGTTCCGGCCGTAGCACTTGCCGCAGATGCCGCGCGCGGCCTCGCACTTCAAGACCGACCGGATCGCCACCTTCTCGATCCGCCCGCTCTCCTCGATCGCCGCAGCACCCTCCTCGTTGATCTCTTCGCCCGCGCGGACGACCACGTCTCCGGTGTTCGGGTCGACGACGTCCTCGGTGGCGACGCGGCCCAGCACCCGGTCTCCCAGGGGCTCGATCACCTCTTCGCCTTCCTTCAGCGCCCCGACCTCGAGACCGCTCACGGTGCCGCAGTCCTCGATGTTCACGATGACGTCCTGCGCCACGTCCACCAGACGCCGCGTGAGGTAACCCGCGTCGGCCGTCTTGAGCGCCGTGTCCGCGAGACCCTTGCGCGCGCCGTGCGTCGAGACGAAGTACTCGAGCACGGTCAGGCCTTCCTTGAAGTTGTGGATGACGGGGGACTCGATGATCTCACCGAGCCCTCCGGTGATCTTCTTCTGCGGCTTCGCCATGAGCCCGCGCATCCCGGCGAGCTGGCGGATCTGCTCCTTCGTGCCTCGGGAGCCCGAGTACGCCATCATGTAGATCGGGTTGAAGCCGTCCCGGTCCGCGGCCAGCCCCTGGAACGTCGCCTCTTCCACCTCGGTGGTGACGTGCGTCCAGGTGTCGATCACCTTGTTGTAGCGCTCGCCGTCGGTGATGACCTTCTGCTGGTACTGCTGGTTGATGTGCGCGACGTCCTTCTGGGCCCGATCGATGATCTCCTTCTTGGCGCCCGGGATCAGGATGTCGTCGATGCCCACGGTGATGCCCGCCTGCGTGGCGTAGGTGAATCCCAGGTTCTTGAGCGAATCGAGGATGAGCGCGGTCGTCTTGTTGCCCAGATTGCGGTGGCAATCCCCGACCAGCTCCTCGAGCGCCTTCTTGTCCATCTCGGTGTTCTTGTAGGGAATGCCCAGGGGCACCAGGATTTCGTTGAAGAGCACGCGACCGACCGAGGTGTCGACCCGCTGCCCGTCCAGATGGAGCACGATCGGATCGTGGAGGCCCGCCTGCTTGTGGTCGTACGCCGCCCTCACCTCGGTCATGCCCGCGTAGTGCTTCGGCTTCTTCCCGGCGGGAAGGGGCCGCTTCCGCGTCATGTAGTTGCACCCGAGCACGATGTCCTGGCTGGGGGCCGCGACGGGACGCCCGTTCGAGGGGAGCAGGATGTTGTTGGTCGAGAGCATGAGCTGGCGCGTCTCGATCTGCGCCTCGAAGGACAGGGGCACGTGGACCGCCATCTGATCGCCGTCGAAGTCGGCGTTGAACGCCCCGCACACCATCGGATGGATGCGGATCGCCTTCCCTTCCACCAGGACGGGCTCGAACGCCTGGATGCCCAGCCGGTGGAGCGTCGGCGCGCGGTTCAGGAGCACCGGGTGCCCCTTGATGATGTCGCCCAGGATGTCCCATACCTCGGGACGCTCCCGCTCGACGAGCCGCTTCGCGCTCTTCACCGTCTGCACGAAGCCCTTGTCCTCGAGCTTCCGGATGATGAACGGCTTGAAGAGCTCCAGCGCCATGTTCTTCGGGATGCCGCACTGGTGGAGCTTCAGCTCGGGGCCGACCACGATGACGGAGCGGCCCGAATAGTCGACGCGCTTGCCGAGGAGGTTCTGGCGGAAGCGGCCCTGCTTCCCCTTCAGCATGTCGGAGAGCGACTTCAGGGGCCGGTTGCCCTGCCCGCGCACGGCGCGGCTGCGGCGCCCGTTGTCGAAGAGCGCGTCCACGGCCTCCTGGAGCATCCGCTTCTCGTTGCGCAAGATGACCTCGGGCGCGCGGATGTCGATGAGCTTCTTCAAGCGGTTGTTGCGGTTGATGACGCGCCGGTAGAGGTCGTTCAGGTCCGACGTCGCGAACCGTCCGCCCTCGAGCGGCACCAGGGGGCGCAGATCAGGCGGCAGGACCGGGGTCACGGAGAGGATCATCCACTCCGGCCGGTTCCCCGATTGCCTGAAAGCCTCCACGATGCGGAGGCGCTTCAGGGTCTCCTTCTTCCGCTGGACGGAGTTCTCGATCTTGGCGATGGCGCGAAGCTCGGCCGATAGCTCGTCCAGGTCGATCTCGGTGAGGAGATCCCGGATGGCCTCGGCGCCCATCTTCGCATTCAGCGTGATCGTCTCGTCCTGGGTCAGCTCGTAGTACTCGTCCTCCGAGACGAGCTGCTTCTTCTTGAGCCCGCTCGTGCCGGGATCGATGACCACGTAGGATTCATAGTAGAGGACCCGCTCCAGATCGCGGATCGACATGTCGAGCAGGTGCCCGATGCGGCTCGGCACCGCCTTGAAGTACCAGATATGCGACACAGGGACCGCGAGATTGATGTGGCCCAGCCGCTCCCGGCGCACCTTGGCCTGGGTGACCTCCACGCCGCAGCGGTCGCAGATGACTCCGCGGTAGCGGATGCGCTTGTACTTGCCGCAGTTGCATTCCCAGTCCTTGACCGGCCCGAAGATCTTCTCGCAGAAGAGACCATCCCGCTCGGGCTTGAAGGACCGGTAGTTGATCGTCTCGGGCTTCGTGACTTCGCCGTGCGACCAGCCACGGATCGTCTCCGGCGAGGCGAGCATGATCCGGATGGAATTGAACGCGAGCTTGCGACGCGAATTATCGCGGTCGTCCACGCGCGCCAGGCTGAATCGCTGACGTTCCGTTGCGAGAGGCGACTTGATTCCGAACAGTTCCTGCATCGTGCCGTGCCTCCTCGTCTACGCTTCGTCCCGAAGCTGAACGTCCATGCAGAGACTCTGAAGTTCCTTGACCAACACGTTGAACGACTCCGGCGTGCTGGGAGCCGGGGGATTCTCTCCCTTGACGATCGCCTCGTAGATGCGCGACCGGCCCACGACGTCGTCCGACTTCACCGTGAGTAACTCCTGGAGCGTGAAGGCCGCTCCGTACGCTTCGAGCGCCCACACTTCCATCTCTCCGAACCGCTGCCCACCGAACTGCGCCTTGCCGCCCAGCGGCTGCTGGGTGACCAGGGAGTACGGACCGATCGAGCGGGCGTGGATCTTGTCGTCGACCAGGTGCGAGAGCTTCATCATGTAGATGTAGCCCACGGTGACGCGCTGGTCGAACGACTCGCCGCTCCGCCCGTCGTAGAGGACGCTCTTGCCGTCCACGGGCAGCCGCGAATCCTTGAGGCAGCTCTTGATCTCGTCGACGGTCGCGCCCGCGAACACCGGGGTCGCCACCGTGAGGCCGAGCTCCTGCGCCGCCCAGCCCAGGTGCGTCTCCAGCACCTGGCCGATGTTCATACGCGACGGCACGCCGAGGGGGTTCAGCACCATGTCCACGGGCGTCCCGTCGGGCAGGTACGGCATGTCCTCTTCGGGCATGATCTTCGCGACCACGCCCTTGTTGCCGTGCCGTCCCGCCATCTTGTCGCCCACGGAGAGCTTCCGCTTCTTGGCGACGTAGACCTTCACGAGCTTGACGACGCCGGGGGGAAGTTCGTCCCCGCGCGTCACCTTCTCGATCTCCTTCTCGAGGTTCTTCTCCACGCGGTCGAGCGCGCGCGCCGCGCCCTCGAGGAGCGCCCAGAAGCGCTCGTTCGCCTGATCGTTCCGCGTGACCTGCGTCTTGTAGGGGATGGCTTCGAGATCGGCCTTGGAGAGGAACTCCTCGTCGATCTTCTTGCCGGCGCGGGCGACGGGCTTCTCCTCGTCCCCCTCCACCCACTTGTTCACGTACTCGCCCAGGAGCACGCGGCCGACCTCGGCCGCGCGGGTCTCGTGGATGCGGTCCTTCTCCTTCTTGGCCTGGCGCCGGAGGCGGTCGATCTTCCGCTTCTCCTGCTTCTTGGTGGACTCGTCCTTCTCCCGCCGGCTGAACACCTTCGTGTCGATGACGACCCCGTCCATGCCCGGCGGGGCCTTGAGGGAGGCGTCGCGCACGTCGCCGGCCTTCTCGCCGAAGATCGCGCGGAGCAACCGCTCCTCCGGGGTGAGATCCGTCTCCCCCTTCGGCGTGACCTTCCCGACCAGGATGTCGCCCGCCTTCACGCGGGCCCCGATCCGGATGATCCCCTCCTCGTCCAGATTCTTGACCGCCTCTTCGCTCACGTTCGGGATCTCGCGGGTGATCTCCTCCGCCCCGCGCTTCGTGTCCCGGACTTGCAGCTCGAACTCCTCGATGTGAATGGAGGTGAACCGGTCGTCCTTGATGAGGCGCTCCGAGACCAGGATGGCGTCCTCGAAGTTGTATCCGCCCCACGGCATGAACGCGACGAGCACGTTGGCGCCGAGCGCCAGCTCTCCGTTTCTCGTGGCGGCGCCGTCGGCGAGGAGCTGCCCCTTCTTCACGCGCTCACCCTCGAAGACCAGCGGACGCTGATTGATGCACGTGTCCTGATTCGACCTCTTGAACTTGGTCAGCTTGTAGAAGTCGACCCCCGCCATCTCCGAGTAGTCGACCGTCCGGGGCTTGCCCTCGGGCTGGTCGTAGCGGACGTGGATGGCATCGCCCGAGACCGACTCCACGACGCCCGCCCGCCGCGCGAGAATCAACGCGCCGGAGTCCTCCGCCACCTTGCCTTCGAGCCCGGTGCCCACGAGGGGCGCCTCGGTGAAGAGCAGGGGAACGGCCTGACGCTGCATGTTCGATCCCATCAGCGCGCGATTCGCGTCATCGTGCTCGAGGAACGGAATGAGCGCGGCCGCGGGGCTCACGAGCTGGATGGGCGAGATGTCCATGTAATCGACGTCCTTGGGCTCCACCATCGGGAACTCGCCCTTCTCGCGGACGTTCTGCTCGCCCATGAGATGCCCGTTGTCGTCGACCAGAGCGTTCGCCTGGGCGATCTTGAACCGGTCTTCCACGTCCGCCGAGAGGAACTGAACCTGCTTCTTGTCCATGACCCCGTTCGCCACGCGGCGGTACGGCGTCTCGAGGAATCCCAGCTCGTTCACGCGGGCATAGGTCGCGAGCGAGGAGATGAGTCCGATGTTCGGGCCTTCCGGCGTCTCGATCGGGCACATGCGCCCGTAGTGCGTGTAGTGCACGTCGCGGACCTCGAATCCCGCCCGGTCCCGGGTCAAACCGCCCGGTCCGAGCGCCGAGAGGCGCCGCTTGTGCGTCAGCTCGGCCAGCGGATTCGTCTGGTCCATGAACTGCGAGAGCTGGCTCGAGCCGAAGAAGCTCTGGATCACGGCCGAGATGGTGCGCGCGTTGATGAGATCGTACGGCGTCACCTGCTCGGCATCCTGGAGCGTCATGCGCTCGCGGATGATCCGGGCCATTCTCGCCAGCCCGACATTGAATTGATTCGAGAGAAGCTCGCCCACCGCGCGCACGCGACGGTTCCCCAGATGATCGATGTCGTCGGTGGTGACCGGCAGCCCCGGCACCTCCGCGCCCAGCCGCAGATCGATCAGGTAGGCGATGATGACGATGAAGTCTTCCGGACAGAGCGTGGTCTGCTCGTCGTCCGGAGGCGTGAGCGTGAGCCGCTTCCGCTTCTCCTTCGAGCCGAGGAGGATCTCGTGGGGGAGCTTGCGGTTCAGCTTGTACCGGCCCACCTTCGCCAGGTCGTAACGCTTCGGGTTGAAGAAGAGCTTCTTCAAGATGTCCCGGGCGGTATCCGCGCGCGGCGGCTCGCCGGGACGGAGGAGGTTGTAGATGCGCGTGAGCGCCTCGTCCTCGGTCTTGGTGGAATCCTTCTTCAGGGTATTGCGGACGATGTCCGCCTCGTCCCGGTGCGGAATCACGAACGTCTTCACGGTGGCGAACCCTGCCTTCCGCAGGCCCTCGATCCGCTCCATCGTGATGACCTCGTTCGCCTCGAGCAGCACCTCGCCGGTCCGCTCGTCGACGACGTCCTCCGCCGCGATCTTGCCCACGGCGTCCGGCTCGCGCTTGCTGCGCGCGCCCCCGATCTCTTCCTCCTCGGTGTCGTAGAAGAGCTCGAGGATTTCACGATCCGTGACGTAGCCCAGCGCCTTGAGCAGCACGGTCACCGGCAGCTTCCGCTTCCGGTCGATGTGCACGTACATGATGTCGTTCACATCGAGGCTGAACTCGACCCAGGATCCACGATACGGAATGATCCGCGCGGTGAAGAGCTTCTTCCCGTTGGGGTGGATCTGATCGTCGAAGAACACGCCCGGCGAGCGATGGAGCTGGCTCACGATCACCCGCTCGGCGCCGTTGATGATGAAGGTGCCCTTGTCGGTGATGATCGGCAGCTCGCCCAGGTAGACTTCCTGCTCGATGATGCTCTTGTCCTTGCGGCCCTCTTCGGTGTCCTCGCGGACCCGCAGGCGGAGCGTGGCCTTGAGCGGCACCGAGAACGTCAGATCCCGCTCCTGGCACTCGTCCACCGAGTATTTCGGCTCCCCGAGATCGAACCGCACGAACTCCAGCGAGAAATATTCGCGCGCGTCGCTGATCGGGAACACGCTGTTGAAGACCTCCTGAAGCCCTTCGTTCTTGCGCTTCAGGGGCTCGACATCGGCTTGTATGAAATTGCGGAACGACTCCAGCTGCACGTCGAGCAGGTTGGGGATCTGGATGTCCCACTCCCGCTCGATCTTGCTGAAGCTCCGTCGCTCTTTGCCGCGAATGGCTTTTATCACGTCGTTTTCACCCCTTCGAGAGAGGCCATGGTTCCACCCGACCGCGACGGCTTACCGGATTTCGACGGACGCGCCGTTCTCCTCCAGCTTCTGCTTGATCGACTGGGCCTCTTCCTTGGAGACCTTCTCCTTGACGGGCTTCGGAGCGCCGTCGACCAGGTCCTTCGCTTCCTTGAGTCCGAGTCCGGTGACCTCGCGGACCACCTTGATGACCTGGATCTTCTTGTCCCCGGCGCCCGTGAGGACCACGTCGAACTCCGTCTTCTCCTCCACGACCGCGGCCGCGGCACCGCCGGCTCCACCACCACCCATCATCATCGGCATGGCGGCCGTGACCCCGAAATGCTCCTCCATCTTCTTCACGAGGCCC
>Ga0187821_10000348_pt1 | contig 11551 bp, 12 predicted proteins | sample NC_wetland_sal_i_20_FD_132442 | JGI IMG/M metagenome (GOLD analysis project Ga0187821, IMG submission 132442) | Wetland sediment microbial communities from Neuse River Estuary, North Carolina, USA - SourceSoil_1 | ecosystem: Environmental > Aquatic > Freshwater > Wetlands > Sediment | place...
CCGCTATGGGCGCCATCGCGCGTTGCAACGCGAAAATACCGAATTGCGGCACCCAATGGGCAACGGAACGGTAATCACCCCGCCACCAGCTTGGCCGAATTAAATTCGTTTCGATGTGGTCAAGCGCAAGCGCGAGCATGTCCTCCCCACCACCCGCCTGCGCCAGTGCGAGGAGCGCCCATCCGCGACTAAAATTCAGAGCGTAGTGATGTGGTTTCAGTGGATTTGTAATCGGCCGCAACTTGCAAAGACGCGGGCCGGCGCAATCACGGAGCGCATCAATTCCGATCGCCCCTGCTCGCACGCTGAGTTCGCAGAACATCGGCGTGACTGCCATAAAATCGGGCCACATCTCTTCCTCGGAATCCTCGGGAATTCGATCGAACGCCGGCAGCATTCGAAAAGCGGCTTCCCGTACAATCGTGAGGAGGTCGGAGCGGTTCTCAACCTCTGCATAGTCCAAGAGGTTGACGAGTGCCCAGCAGGGGTTGTCGTACTCACGCAGAAAGGGGTCGATTGCACAGGACCGATATTGCACCGCGAGCGAAGCGGCGACTTCGCGCGCGACCAATTGCAATCGCGTCGAGCCTGTCACCAACCGGTCTTCGAGGGCTAACCGCAGGAACCACGCGCGTCCGTATGGCATCTCGAACTGAGGACGGGCAGCCAGATCTGCGCCCTCCTGGTTAATCTTCCCAGGCATGAGTATGCCGTCGACGATCGGCTCGTACTTGCGCTCCCCTGTTATCCTACGATGCGCCAGAAGCGCCCAGGTCGCGTGACAAGCGGAGTGCCAGTCAATGCAGCCGTGGAAAGCAGGGTGGTCCGTGTCATGCCGCAAGACATGCCGGGCTGGTATCTGGGCCAACAGATCGACCCAGTGGGGCACTTCAGCCTGGAAGGCATGAAAACGCGACGCAATGCCGGTCATTGATGGAATCCAAGGGCTACGGCCTAAGGATCGACGAGCACGACCTCGGCTGCAAGCTCGCCCTTTGGTCCGTCACCGGTTCGGATTCTCACGCGTTGACCCTGTCGTAGCTCGCGAATGCCATAGCGACGCAACGTTTCCATATGAACAAAAATGTCGGGTGTATCGGGGCCGCGCGTTACAAATCCGTAGCCCTTTCCTCGATTGAACCATTTTACCACTGCGTCAAGCGGCAGGCTCTTTGGCTCTGCGACAAATCGGTCCAGTCGCGCTCCGGCGACGGGCGCAGGTTGGGCAGTGGAGTTGTCTAAGGAGATCAGCCGACGGGCTTGCAACCCTCGTGGTCCCTTGACGGCCTCGCAGACGACTTGTGCGCCCTCATAGGCGGCCTTAAATCCAGACTGACGAACGCAGGTCTGATGGAGAAGAATATCTCCGCCAACACCATTTGACGGTTTGATAAAGCCATATCCCTTGTTCATGTCGAACCACTTGATCGAGCCAATGACCTCAAGTGCGCCGTCCTCTGGATCCGGCGATTTTGTTACGCGCTCACTCATGTCGTGTTCCATGTTCCCCGGCAAAAACAGATATTGATTTCCCCCAGTCGTCTTCAGAATTTGTCACGGCCGGAGCCGGCACCGATACCCCCCTATTTGAGGGATGGGACAAGAACGCTATAGGGCTCGTGCGGCTCGTTCGGAGGGTGTTCACATGGATTTTACTGGGCGCTATGCGATCGATGCGCCGCCGCAGAGGGTTTGGGACGGCCTCAACGATCCGGCAGTTCTAAGAACTTGCATTCCAGGGTGCGAACAACTGGATAAGGTCAGTCCGACGGACTTTGTTGCGACAGTGAGATTGAAAATCGGACCCTTGAGCGCAACGTTTAAAGGCAAAGTGACGCTGTCAGAACTTGATCCACCATATCGCTGTAAGATCGGCGGCGAGGGGCAAGGCGGCGTTGCGGGCTTCGCGAAGGGGACCGCTGAGGTGGTTCTGGAGCCAAACGGAACGGGAACGGTATTGACCTATTCAGCGACAGCGTCGGTGGGAGGAAAATTGGCGCAAATCGGACAGCGCCTGATTGATGGCGCTGCCAAACAAATTGCTGACGATTTTTTCAAACGATTTGCGGCCGCATTGGTGGCGCCCGTTCTGGTCCCTGACCCTGAGGTCGAAGCTGTAGTTTCACAAGCGCGAACGTCGGTGTCGTCCTCAAAGCGGATGGCCGGACTGTCGCCCGCCGCATGGACCGGGGCCCTCATCGTCGCGATCGTGATTTTGCTGTTGCTGTTCGGGGTGAAGCTTTAGCGCGGACCTTAGGAATGGCTTTGCCGAGCGGTTTTTTGAACAATGCATCCAGGTCCAAAAGCTCAGATGATGCACGGCGCTCGCTCAACAGTTCGCCGCCAATAGCCCAGTTGTCGCGATCATGCTCGAGGATCAGGACCTGAGTTGCGTTCTTCTCAAGTTCGAGGATCTCGGTCACTGCATCAGTGATCGCGGCGGCAAGACGACGGCGCTTTTCCAAGGGCCGTCCCCGGGCAATATGAACTGCGACAAAAGGCATGAAATTCTCCGTTGTTAAGCCCTATTATAGCAGCGCTTGACGTAGCCGCTTTGTACGCCGAAACTTTCCGTTCACAATTCACAATCGGGGAAATACATATGGCCGTTGTGTCGATGACGGTGAACGGAAAGGCGGTGTCGGCCGAAGCCGAGGATCGCACATTGCTCGTCTATTTTCTGCGTGAGCAACTGCGTCTGACTGGCACGCACATCGGATGCGATACCAGTCAGTGCGGCGCCTGTGTTGTCCACGTCGACGGCAAGGCAGTCAAATCCTGCAGCATGTTCGCAGTCCAGGCTGAAGGCGCCAAAGTGACAACAATCGAGGGTCTGGCCAAGGACGGAAAACTACATCCGGTGCAGGAGGCATTTCGCGATAATCACGGTCTGCAGTGCGGCTTCTGCACGCCGGGGATGATCATGACCGCTGTTGATCTGATTCGGCGCAAGCCCGTCTTAGATCGGGAAACGATTCGCCACGAACTGGAAGGTAACATCTGTCGCTGCACTGGCTATCACAACATCGTTTCTTCGATCGAAGATGCCGCTAAGCGCATGAGCGGAGCCACGCGATGATCCCCTACCCGTTCAAATACAAACGCGCCACGTCCGTCGCCGATGCCGAGACGTCATTGAAAGATTCTCCCGACACAAAGCTTCTTGCAGGCGGACAGACCCTGATTGCGGCGATGAAAATGCGGCTTGCCAGTCCTTCCGAACTCATCGATATATCGCACCTAAAAGAACTCTCTTATATTCGCGTTTCGAACGATGCTGTTGTTATCGGTGCAGCAACAACGCACTTTGAAGTCGCGGATTCGCCCGACGTGATCAAAAGAATTCCTGCACTTGCTCATCTTGCATCGATTATTGGCGACCCTGCAGTACGTCATAAGGGAACGCTTGGCGGATCGGTTGCGAATAATGATCCAGCTGCCGATTATCCAGCCGCTGTGCTTGGACTCAACGCAACAATCAAGACGAATAGGCGCGCCATCGCAGCAGACGAGTTCTTCACCGGAATGTTTTCGACTGCGCTGTCCAGCGAAGAAATCATTAGCGAGGTTTCGTTCCCCATCCCCAAGAGAGCTTCGTACAAGAAGTTCCCCAATCCGGCCTCTCGCTACGCAATGGCAGGAGTTTTCGTAGCGCAGACGAATTCCGGTGTACGTGTCGCCGTCACAGGTGCGGGCCCTTGCGTTTTCCGTGTCACAGCAATGGAGACGGCTCTCTCTCAATCCTTTTCCGCCGGTGCCCTCGAAGGCATAATAATCGGTGCGGACGGTCTCAATTCGGACATTCACGGCTCGGCCGAATATCGCGCTCATCTCGTTGGCGTAATGGCACGACGCGCGGTCGCGACAGCGGCAGCATGAGCTCGATACCTGAATCCGATGTGCTGACAACGGCTGCTCAGTGGCTGGACGACGGACGAAAAGTTGCGCTGGGTACGGTTGTCAGAACTTGGGGATCAGCGCCACGCCAACCTGGTAGCCAGATTGCAGTACGTGATGACGGAGCATTTGTCGGGTCGGTGTCCGGGGGCTGCATCGAAGGCGAAGTAATTGAAGCGGCCCTGGCCGTCATGACCGATTGCCAAGTGCGAAATCTTGAGTTCGGCGTCAGCGACGAGACGGCCTGGTCGGTCGGGCTGGCATGCGGCGGGCGCATCGAAATTTATGTCGAACCAATGCTTTGAATAGACAAACCTTAGCCCGCATCAATGAGGCACGCCGTGCTGCGCGCACGATCGTTCGCGCCACGAACCTTGCATCTGGCGAAGATCGGTTGATCGACCCCGAAACTGACGGAACTCCTCTTGGCGAGGCGGCTTCAGCCGCGGCGCGAGCAGACACAAGCGGGCCGTTCGAGATCGGCGGCCAGACGTGGTTCTTGTCGGTTTTTAATCCGCCACTCGATCTCGTGATTGTCGGTGCCGTGCACGTTGCCCAACCGCTTTCCGCAATGGCCGCTTTGACAGGATTTGGCGTACGAATCATTGATCCGCGGACGGCATTCGCAACTTCGGATCGCTTTCCCGGTATCGAGTTGAACCACGATTGGGCAGATGAAGCCCTGGCGCGGCAGCCATTGGGGCCGCGCAGCGCTTTTGTCGCCCTTGCGCATGATCCCAAGCTGGACGATCCGGGACTGGTCGCTGCACTGAAGTCACCGTGCTTCTATATCGGCGCCCTCGGCTCAAAAAAAACACATGCGGGCCGGTTGGCGCGGCTCAAGAGCGAAGGCTTCTCCGAGCAGGGGCTTTCACGGATACACGGACCCATCGGACTTGACATCGGCGCGCGATCACCCGCCGAGATTGCGATCTCTATTCTCGCGCAAATAATACAGACCTTGAGAGGCACCAAACGCGGTCCTACGACAAGGAATTAAACCCGGGCATTCAAGTTTCAGCGACGTTTGCGGTCTCCTGGTGCTCTACCTGCATCGAAACGAGTCCGCAACCGCGGTTTCATCTCATCAGGCGTGATCACCCCATCACGGTTTCGGTCAAGTCGATCAAACAGTTTTTCTGACGGTGCGGCGAATTCTGCCAGCCAAAGCTTCCCGTCGCCATCCGAATCGAGTCGTTTGAACATTTTGGCATTCGCGTCGCGAAATTGGGCCGCCTGTTCTGCAGCGAACTGAGCCAACGCCATGGTTGCTGCTCCGCCAGAAGCACGAGCGAACTCTTTCGCGATAATCGCGTCGAACTCGGAGCGAGTCACCTGACCGCCACGCGAGAGATCAGCGTCACCACAGAATCGGGCGCGCCCAAAGGAACCAGACCCTCGTCCCGCTCTGCTGGCCGCACTGCCCCTGAAGCGATAGTCGACTGCGCCCGCTGCCCCATAGCCTAGACTGGAACCTGAAGTAGGATTGCACAAGACCGTGCCGGCCCCACCCCGGTCCATCATTTCGAAATGCGCGCGTTGTGGGGCTGCAAATTCTTCTAGCGTTAACCGGCCATCACCATTCCAATCGGCGCGCCGAAACATCTCGGCAGTGTGCCTGGCAAAATCGACTTGGTGCATCGCGAGAAACTGATCAAACGTCATCTCCTTCGCCCCATGCGTCGCCGCGACAAATTTTGAGCCTAAGACGCCATTGAACTCAGCATGCGTGATCTTGTTGTCGTGATTGATGTCAAACTCTGCGAGCAGCCGGTCCGCCATGCGATCACGTTTGATCAAGCCTTGCATCGGTCCGTCTGGCGGTGCAGGGCCGTCAATTTGGGCAAAGGCCAATTTCGTGAGAGTGAGCAGAAAAACGGCGCCAACAAGTAGCAAAATTGGTTGTCTTACATGCATGCTGGGATCTCCCCCGTGTGGATTGGGGGAGAAGACGCCCCTGACGTCGCGAAAATGTGCCGGAACAAAACGTGATCATGTCAAAATGTACGACAACTAGATGCGCGTAAACTTTACGCCAATTCAGGGTTTGCAGGTGCAGCGTAAACGTCCGAGATTTGTCTGATGTCGAAAGACGAAACCAAGCCGCATTTGCTCATCGTTGAGGATGCGCGCGATATACGTGAGCCGCTCGCCCGCTATCTGCGCGAGCATGGCTATCGAGCAACGACCGCGGCTGATTCTGCGTCTGCACGCAGAGTGATGAAGGGGTCCGCAATTGACCTCGTGGTACTTGACATCATGATGCCAGGAGAGGATGGCCTCAGCCTATGTCGCTCCATCCGCGAAACATCGCAAATCCCCGTTATTCTACTGACAGCTCGCGGTGAGGAAGTCGATCGCATAATCGGCCTCGAGATGGGCGCGGATGACTATATTCCAAAGCCCTTTTCGCCACGTGAATTGATCGCGCGCGTCGCAGCCGTCTTGCGCCGTACACAAGCATTGCCCCCGCGTCAAAAACCTCCTGAGGCCGAGCGCATTCGGTTCGGTGACTGGGTGTTGGATACTGGTCAACGCGAGCTCATCGGTTCTGACAATGTTGCTCTCCCGCTCTCGAGTGGTGAGTTCCGTCTTCTGACGGCATTGCTGGAACGACCGCGGATTGCGCTGACGCGCAACCAACTCCTCGACCTCACAAAAGGCCGTGATGCTGATCTCTTTGACCGCTCGATCGACAATCACGTCAGCCGCCTGCGCAAAAAGATCGAACCGGACCCGAAGAACCCGCGCTACATCAAAACAGTCTGGGGAGGTGGTTACATCTTCGCTCTGGACCCGGAGTCGCAATGAAGCTGTGGCCGCGCACGCTAGGAGTTCAGCTGATCGTCGTCACCGCAGCAGCGGTGCTGGTTTCCAACCTCGCGGTTGCAGCCTGGTTCGAACTTGGCAACGAGCGGCTCTCCGAAAGCGAGTTGAACGAACGCATCGTCGAGCGCGCTGCGTCCACCGCAACGCTATTGTCCGCGATTCCGTCGCACGCTCGTGGCGAGGCAGCTGCGGCAATGAGTACCGGCTTTTGGACTTTTTCTCTCCGAAACGGAAAAGGGGTTCCGGGCCCAATGAACGACGCAGAAGCGAAGTTGGCGGCAAGATTGAAGGCGATGCTGCCTGTTGAAAAATCGCTACTCCCAATTTCCGTGCACATGGCGACCATGCAGCCACCAGATATCGGCAGAGGGCACGGACGTCGTTCTTCGACGGACGCAATTCAGTTCATCGTACCGGTTGTGCGTGGTAGTCATTTGGTAGCGACATTTTTCCGACCGCCCGCACCTGGGTGGCCGATGGAAGTTGTGATCGCCGCTGTTATGGCAATCATCGTCGCGTCAGCCGCGTCGGCCTATATCGCGCGACGCGTCGCGAGGCCCTTGTCCGCCCTCGCGCAAGCCGCATCGGTCGCTGCGCGGGGTGGAACAGCGCCAGCCGTGCCCGAAGAAGGCCCGGATGATGTGCGAAATGCATCTATCGCGTTCAATGCAATGACGGATCGCGTATCCCGCACGTTGCAAAGCCAGCGACAGCTGCTTTCTGCCGTCGGACATGATCTTCGAACTCCGCTGACAGCGATGCGTATCAATCTCGAGTTTGTCGAGGATCACGACTTGCGCGAACGGCTTTCGGCGAATCTGGACGAACTCCAGGCGTTAACGGAATCGGTGCTGTCAGCGGCCAGAGGTGCCGGCGGCGAACCCAAACGCCATATCGATTTGTCCGCGTTAATTGAGAGCCTCTGCGCCGATTTGGACGATCTTGGCGAGCCGGTGACTTGGCAGGCCCATAGGTCTGCCCCGCTAGCCTGCCGGCCAGACGAGATACGTCGTGCGGTCAGAAATCTTGTCGAAAACGCCGTCGCCTATGGCGGCAGGGCGCAGGTCCAAATCGTTGAGCGCCAATCAGCCTATGAAATACTTGTCGAGGATGACGGTCCGGGAATTTCTGAAGACGATAAGTCCCGCGTGTTTGAGCCGTTTGTACGCCTGGAGAGCTCGCGCAATGCCGATACTGGCGGCACTGGACTGGGACTGACACTCGTCCGCGCGATAGCTCAGGGCCATGGCGGTGCGGTCGAACTCGAGAACCGCCCCGAAGGCGGATTGCGGGCGAAGCTAAGTTTGCCGCGCGAGGGCGCAAGCGCCTAAACTGAGCACATGCAGTTCGGTACGGTACCAACGAGAGATGCCTTGGGCGCAATCTTGGCCCACGGAGTTCGTGAAGACGACATCCGCTTTAAGAAGGGCCGCATTCTAACAGAAGCGGACCTTGTACGGCTCGCAAACGCGGGTGTCGGTTCTGTAACAGTCGCGCGGCTGGACGCCGGAGACGTTCCCGAGGATCAAGCCGCGGCGCGCATCGGGGCGGCTTGCGCAGCTTCGGAAGTGCGTGTCGGCGCCGCCTTTACGGGCCGCGTTAATCTCTATGCCACCGTCGACGGTGTCGTCACAATCTCTGCCGAGACGGTCAATGCCCTCAACCAACTTGATGAGTCGATCACGCTCGCAACCTTGGCTCCGTTTTCGCGTGTGTCCAAAGGACAGATGTTGGCGACGGTTAAGATCATTCCTTTTTCCGCGCCAAAATCGTCGGTGGAGACCGCCGAACGCATTTTGGCACAACGCGGGGCAATCGTTGAAGTCAATGCATTTCGCCCGAAGTCCGCAGCCTTGATTTCGACGTTTCTGCCTCACACCAAACATTCATTGTTGGACAAGAACCGAAGTGCCCTCGCCGGCCGGCTCGATCCTCTGGCTTCGAAGATTGGATTTGAACGTCGCGTCCCGCATCAAGTGGATGCACTTGCTGCCGCAATAGAAGAAGCCGCAGTGGCTGGAGCCGACCCGATTTTCGTTTTTGGCGCGAGCGCGATAACCGATCGGCGAGACGTCATTCCTGCAGCCGTTGAGGCCGCCGGAGGCGAGATCGAGCATTTCGGTATGCCGGTCGATCCTGGCAATCTCCTGTTGCTTGGCAGAAAGGGCGCAACTCCCATTGTCGGACTTCCTAGTTGCGCTCGATCGCCGAAGCAGAACGGATTTGACTATGTGCTACGGCGTCTCCTCGCTGCTCTTCCCGTAGGCGCAAAGGAGATCACATCTTTAGGGGTGGGGGGTCTCCTGAACGAAATTCCTAGCCGTCCCCAACCTCGGGACGAGAAGCCTAATGAGACGCCGCACTTGCCCAGGGTTGCAGCGATCATACTCGCTGCGGGACTCTCTTCACGCATGGGGTCCAACAAACTGTTGGCCCCAATCGATGACGAACCGATGGTTCGCCATATCGTCAGAATTGCATGCGCGAGCGCCGTAGAAACTGTGATTGTTGTCACCGGAAACGCGGCCAAAGAGGTGCGCGAAGCCGTTGCGCCTCTCACGCCCGTCTTTGTCGAGAATCCTGAATATTCAAACGGTTTGAGTACATCCTTGAAGTGCGGCGTCAAGCATGTGCCAGAGGGATATGACGGCGTCATCGTCCTGTTGGGCGACATGCCGGGGGTATCTGCAGCTTTGTTGGACAGACTTATCGCCGCGTTCGACCCTTTGGAGGGTCGTGCCATTTGCGTCGCGACTCGGCACGGCAAGCGCGGCAACCCGGTTCTATGGGCACACCGCTTTTTCGAAGAGATTATGGCACTGGAGGGCGATGTGGGAGCCCGTCACTTAATTTCCCAAAATGCAGAGCTTGTCTGCGAGGTGGAGGCCGACGACGACGGTCCATTCACGGACATCGACACGCCCCAGATGCTCGCCGAATACCTCTCCAGTAGGGCCGCTCACCACGATATTGTTCGACAACGCAAATGAGCGACCCGTTATACAAACCCGCATTGCTTCGTTTGGCGGCCGACGCAACTGGCGCCGGCCGACTGAGCGTGACGTGCGCGACGGCAACTGCATTCAATCCCGCTTGTGGTGATAAAGTCACCATGGACGTGGCTGTTGAAGACGGCCGGATCGCAGCTATGGCACATGACACCAAGGCCTGCGTGCTGACTCAGGCGTCGGCCGCGATTCTGGGCGCTGAAATTATGGGACTCTCACACGACGAAGTTTCAAGTCTCCACAAGACAGTGAACGCCATGCTCGAAGGAGCGAAGCCGCCTTTGCCACCCTTTGATGTTTTTTCCGTGTTCGACGGCGTGGCTGAGCACCGCAACCGGCACCGCTGTGTACTATTGCCGATAGAAGCTCTGTTGTCGGCGCTGGACGCCTCAGAGGTGAGCAAAATGGGCCGCAAAGGGTCCTAACGATAAATGCTCACCTCTAACTACAGCAGAACCACAGTCGATGCCTAAAGACCGTGAGGCCGCGAAACTGTCACGGCGAAACACTGCTTGGTCACCGCTCATGTTGAAAATGCATAACACGCGCTCTTTTCCAAATGTCCGCAAGAACGCCAAAATGGGTTGTTCGGATTCAATGACCGCAATATCTCCTAGCCGCAGCGCGGCGCTCTGCCGCCGCGTCGCAAGGAGCCGACGCGTGTAGCAAAGCGTCGAGTCAGGGTTGGGTTCCTGCTCCGACACCGAGAGCGATTTATGCGCGGGACCGAGTGGAAGCCATGGCACTCCTGTAGAAAATCCCAGATTGGGAGATGAAGCATCCCAAGGCATCGGTGTTCGGCTGCCATCTCGACCTTTCGCAATGGGGAAATAAAGGTCGCCGACTGGGTCGCGAAGCTGATCGCGCCTGAGGTCGACCTCAGTCAGACCGAGTTCCTCCCCTTGATAAATCAGGACCGTTCCACGCAGTGCGAGAAGTAACGTGAGCATGAGCTTGGCGAGTGCCGGATTTCCGTCCGGCGGGGCGCCAAATCGAGTCACGGTGCGTGTCACGTCATGATTGGAGAACGCAACGCATGGCCAATGATCGGGATAGCCGTTCAATCCTTCGATATACTTCCGAAAGAAAGTAGCCCTTAAGCGGCTTGCTACGAGAAGTGCGAAGGTATAGCTCGCATGCAAGCCCCGATCCGGAGAGAGGTATGCGCCGGAACGCTCAAACTCTTCTGAGAATTCCCCGAATACAAAACGATCGTCGAACTTCTCAACGGTGCGACGAATGCTGTCGAGTTGCTCTCTGTTTTCGAGAAGATTCGAGTCATGCCAATGACGCTGCATGTTCGCGGCATGCGACCAGCTCGCTGCGCTGCGTTCCGGCGCAGGAATTGCTGGATTATCAGTCAACGTGGGGTCGTGCAAAAAGGCGTTGGCGACATCCAGGCGAAATCCATCGACCCCCCGCGCCAACCAGAGGTCGAGCACATCGAGCGATGCCCGACGCACGGCAAGATTTGTCCAGTTCAGCTTGGGCTGCTGGCGCAAGAACTTATGATGATAGTATTGCCGGCGTGCTGGCTGATAGGCCCAAGCCGGACCTCCGAACACTGAGAGCCAATTGTTGGGTGGCGTGCCGTCGTCCCGCGGATCGGCCCACACGTACCAATCCTTCTTGGGACTCGTAACGTCCATGCTCTCGCGAAACCAAACGTGTTCATCGGATGTGTGGCAAAGGACTTCATCCAAAATGACGCGGATCCCGCGCGCATGCGCTGCGCCTAGAAGCGCGTCGAAATCCTGCAGCGAACCATAGTCGTCATGCACATCTGTGTAGTCCGAAACATCATATCCCCAGTCTCG
>Ga0187821_10000349_pt1 | contig 11550 bp, 11 predicted proteins | sample NC_wetland_sal_i_20_FD_132442 | JGI IMG/M metagenome (GOLD analysis project Ga0187821, IMG submission 132442) | Wetland sediment microbial communities from Neuse River Estuary, North Carolina, USA - SourceSoil_1 | ecosystem: Environmental > Aquatic > Freshwater > Wetlands > Sediment | place...
CCGCCTTTTCGAACCTGGTCGGCAAACGCGTCGCCTCGGATGTGTGTACGATTGTAGATGACGGCACGTTGCCGAATCGCCGAGGCTCGTTAAACATGGATGACGAAGGAACAGCGACGAGCCGAACCGTCTTGATCGAGCGAGGAATCCTCCGCGGCTATATTACCGACAAATTGAACGCGCGTTTGATGGGTATTCCGTTGACCGGTAATGGACGCCGCGAAAGCTATCAAAGTGTGGTGCTCCCCCGAATGACGAACACCTTCATGCTGGCCGGAGAGTCTGATCCGCAGGATATTATTCGCTCGGTCGATCACGGGCTTTACGCCGTGTCGTTTGGCGGCGGACAGGTGGATATTACCAACGGGAAATTCGTCTTTTCCGCAAGCGAAGCGTATCTGATCGAAGGCGGGAAGGTGACGAAGCCGGTGAAGGGCGCGACCCTCATTGGCAGCGGTCCGGAGATTCTGACCAAGGTTTCAATGGTAGGGCATGACTTGAAGCTTGATGAAGGCATCGGGACTTGTGGGAAAGAGGGACAATCTGTGCCGGTCGGTGTTGGATTGCCCACCATCCGTATCGACGAAATAACGGTCGGTGGCACCCAAGGATGATTTGCGTGTGGAGTCGATGAGCCATCAGCTTCAACAAGGAAATGGCTATACGCAACTGGCCGCCGATGTACTCTGTCAGGCGAAGCGATCTGGTGCGACCGAGGCCGATATCATCATTGCTGAGGGAGAGACCTTTTCGGTACAGGTCCGCCTGGGAGCGGTCGATCGTTTGACGAAGGCTCGAGAAAAGCAGCTTGGGTTGCGAGTGTTCGTGGGGAAACGATCCGCCTCGACATCCACATCGGACTTTTCGAAAGAATCATTGGATGAATTGGTAACGCAAACCTATACGTTGGCGAAGGCCGTGGCGGAAGATCCCCAATCCGGTCTCCCCAGCGCTGAACAGATGGCGATCGAGAGACCGGATCTCAATCTGCATGATCCGACCAAGCTCGAAACCGACTATCAGATCGATTTGGCGCGACGGGCCGAATCCGCGGCCATGTCCGCGGATTCGCGTGTGACAAACTCGGAAGGAGCGGAGTTCGATTCTTCATCGGGCCGGGTGGTACTCGCCAATACGCATGGCTTTATCGGTGAATTTCGGAGTTCGAGTTTTTCGCTGTCTGTTTCGCCGGTCGCCACGGATCAGCAGAAAGGCACGATGCAACGTGATTCCTGGTATGGGATTCAGCGGAAATTCAGCAAACTGGAGAGTCCAGAAACCATCGGCGCAGAAGCTGCCCGGCGAACTGTCCGTCGATTGGGTGCCAGGAAAGTGGCCACGCAACGAGTACCCATCGTGTTCGATCAGGACATGGCTGCCAGTTTAATGGGGACGCTCTCCAGCGCGGTGTCCGGGTATGCACTATATAAAGGCGCATCGTTCCTCATTGATCACCTCGGGAAGTCGATCGCGCCAGAGTATGTGACGGTGTATGACGATGGCCGGATGGTCGGTGGTCTCGGCTCGCGGCCGTTCGATGGCGAAGGTCTTCCGACACGGAAAACCACGGTGGTTGAGCGAGGTGTCCTTACAAGCTATCTCCTTGATACCTATTCGGCGAAGAAGCTCGGATTGTGCTCGACGGGTAACGCATCACGGAGTGTGGGGGAGAATCCTTCGGTCGGGCCCACCAACCTCTATCTTGTGCCAGGGACAAAGACCGCGCAGGAGATTATTGCGAGTGTCCGACAAGGGCTCTATGTTACGGAACTGATTGGGTTCGGTATTAACATGGTGACGGGGGACTATTCCCGTGGCGTGTGTGGATTCTGGATCGAAAACGGAGAACTCGCCTATCCGGTCGAAGAAATAACGATTGCGAGTACGTTTCAGCAGATGTTGGCGGGCATTGAGATGGTAGGGAACGATCTCGTGTTTCGAGGGCGGATTGCCAGTCCGACCGTCAAAATTGTCGAAATGATGGTCGCAGGCAACTGAAAGAGCGCAAGAACGAATCGCCGGAGATTCTTTCTAGCTATCAGGCGGCGGCATGAGTCGACAGAGCCACCACACATTGGTAGCAGCCGCGCTCACAGCTACCATAACTGCTGCAGTTGCGTTGGCTCGTGAGGAGGGCACCATGCGCATCAGCTCGACGGCGTTCAGCAATCAGACTGCAATTCCGGCATTGTATACCTGCGAGGGCAAGGACATTTCACCTCCGATGGCGTGGTCGGACATCCCGGTAGGTACCAAGAGCCTGGCGCTGATTGTCGATGACCCGGATGCCCCGGACCCAGCCGCGCCGAAAATGACTTGGGTCCACTGGGTTCTCTATAACCTGCCAGCCACAAATGGCGGACTGCCGGAAGGTGTGAAGACGCTGCCCGTAGGAACGAAGGAAGGCTTGAATGACTGGAAGCGAACCGGTTACGGAGGACCTTGTCCGCCGATCGGCCGCCACCGCTACTTCCACAAGCTCTACGCGTTGGACACCGTGCTGCCGGATCTGAAGCAGCCGACCAAGGTAAAGCTCGAAGAGGCCATGAAGGGCCACATTATCGGCGAGGCGCAGTTGATGGGGACGTATCAAAAGAATAGGTGAAACGAAGGCAGTGCCGGGTTCCGGTCTACACGCGGGAGCTGTCCCGCTACGACACCTGCGGGGGAAAACCGGTCCACGGCCATGGACGCATGGACCAGAGGAAATCGTTTTTTGAACAACACTTGATTAGCTAGATAGGACACACCATGCCACTCGATGCTGAATTAGGGAAGAAAATGCTGCAGTTGGTTACGTCGCGCTATGATGATCGGCATTGGAGAAAAAAGATCGAAAAAACGTTGAGTCTGCCACAATCCGGTGTGGGCGATCCCGTTCAGCAGCAGATTTTCATGTATTTAAAAATCCATCTCAAAGCCTATAAGTCTCGGCGTGCTGATCCGGATGCTTGGATTGTTGGAGGATATGCGACCAAGGAAGTGATCGATCGGGCCAAGTTCCAGCCCAGTCTTGTCGGGCCATCTCTCGCCAAGGACGATGTGGCATTTCTCGGCAGCGATCCAGGCCAGGAGGTTGATGAACCCTGGTGGGACGAGATGCTCGTCACCTGGTTCGAGGTACCGGAAACAGAAAAATCTTCCGGAGAAGACGACGAAGGCGAGGAAGGCAAGTCGAACCAGTCGAAGAACTTTGAAGACGCTAAACCTTCCGTGTGACAAGTCTCTCGAAGCCTTGAGCAAGCCGCTGATGATTGGCGGCGGCGAGTTACGATCCAAACAAATCCATCTGAGAGGGCAGTGGTGATTCGATCTGTAGCGTGGGAGTTGCTGCGGGCGCAGTTTCGGTGGGCTCGGCTGGCTTGGTGTGGCGGTCGAGGAATTCCTTCAACTTCTTGAAGTCCTCTTTCAGCGGCTCCAATAATCCGCCTTGGTGCAACGCGGCAGCCGGGTGAAGGAGTGGGAACAGGACAAAGTCCTTCATGTAAAAGGCCTGCGCCTTCACCTTCGTAATTCCGACTTTCCGCTCCAAGAGCGTTTGGGTGGCCCAGTTCCCCAACGTACAGACCAGCTTGGGCCGGATCATCTGAATCTGCTGCATCAAGAAGGGTTTGCAGGTGTCCACCTCATCCATTTCCGGGTCGCGATTGTTCGGCGGCCGGCATTTGATGACATTGGCAATATAGATTTCGTCCCGCGACAGCCCCGCCGATTGCAGAAGATCATTTAAGAGCTTTCCCGCTGCTCCGACAAACGGTTCCCCCTTCTGATCTTCATAGAAACCGGGTGCTTCGCCGACGAACATAATGCTTGCATGGGGATTACCGACACCAAAGACGACCTGAGTCCGTCCGAGTTTGGCGAGTTTGCATCGCTGACAATTGTGAAGGGATTTCGCAAGTTCTTGGAGGGTCATGGCTGTCATGATTGAATAGGGTTGGTGAAAAAAAGTGGCGATATCTTAGAAAGGCAGGGCCACGTTGTCAATGCATGAGTCAGAGAAAACGAGGACCGTTTATGAATGCGCCAACGTGTATGTTCTTTTCAGTCTGTTTCTGCTGGCTTTCCCGTTGATCGCGGCCGCAAGTTCAATAGAGCTGATGGCTTCGAAGGACAAGATGTACTGTGAGCAGGTGCTCGAGCTGTTTCAGAGGAATATGGGAAGCGGGAGTCGCTTCAGTTTAAACACAGAACCGTTTAGTGCGATCAAGTGGGAACCGGTCTCGGTGGCAGGGGTTGGTCCCAAAGCCCGGCATTGTTCAAGTTTAGACAAAGCCCTCATCGATCTCGACAACGATGGCACCAAGGATTTAGTGGTCAAAACCACTTTCTGTATGAAAGGCAGTCCGAGCGATAGTTTCTATATTTTCCCTCTGGATAGTAAGGTCTTGGAGCAAGCGTCTTGGCAAGATATGTCACCGTTGCTCGCCACTTCGGACAAGTTCGAACGCACAGGTGGGACGTATCCTCTGACCGCACTTTCGATTCCCGGGTCTGAAAAATCTTCTCTCGTTCTGAACACCGTGTTCACGCTACAGCCGTTTGTTGTCGATGGGAAGATCTATGTGGCCCTTCGGGATGGCCGAGGCGAGTGGATTGCGGTTGCAAAATATCTTCGCGGCGATCGGTTTGAGGATCAGTGCTACCTTCGCGCCTCTTCCAAGTAAAGAATTAGAATTCAGAAAGTTGTTCCGCAGATCGATTTTGCCAAAGTGGACGTGCGGTCATACAGGCGAACCGGTAATGATCTCCACACAACGGTTGGCGCTCACGATGGCGCTCTCCACATTATTGTTGGGTGGCCAGCCGGTATCGGTCCAATCGCCGGCGACGAGGAAATTGGCAATCGGGCTGCGTTGAAGAGGGCGGCGAAGTTGCACGCCTGGTTCGAGAGACAAGCATCCTTCTTCATTTCTTTGGTAGTCAAATGACTCAACGATTTGTCCTGGACCAAGCATGTGTAACGATCGAAGAACCTCTTCTGCAGTTGCCTGTAATGTGTCTGAAGTTATTGAATCGGCCCCTGCTTCATTTCCGCCGGAGAATCGACAGGCCGTGTGACCCGTTCCGCTTGGCTGGGCAACCAGAGAATAGAAGAAGCCTCGGCTCAAAAGTAGGATTCGCGGCTGAGAGAAAGCGTGCCCGATCATGATTTGTGCACTGATTGTGGGACGAGTAATCAGTTCAGCGAGTTGTTGGAAGTAGGCGTAACGTGAGAGCCAACGTTCAGGTAGAAGCCTCGCGAGGTGCTGAGGGGGCAGTGCGGCAAGATACCAGTCTCCTTGGAGCGTGGATCCATTCCTGAGCAGGACTCCGGTCACTCGATCGCCTTCACTGAGCAATTGAGTGGCTTCAGTATCGAGCAAAACCGTCGCACCACTTGTTCTGAGCGCTTCGATCATCGGCTGGACCAGCAATGCCTGAAAAGACGGAACGATCGCCCAACGACTCTCACGGGCCGATCGAAGGAAGGTCTGCTCGATAGCTCCACGAAAGGTGTCGGCAGACTGATGTGTCAGCTGATTGCCGGTCAACCACCGAGCCAGCGGATCCCAAACATTCCGGCGTGCACACTCACCTTGTCCAAGTGCAGCCAGCCACTCATCAGCGGTCCGATGGGCGAGATCCGAAGGCGGTTGAACAGCTCCCTCCCAGATCTGTTCCAGCCACGAAACCAGTCGCCAGCGTTCTCGCCATGTCAGCCCATTGAAACGAAGAAGATTCACTGCAACATGTGCAGGTTGAGGTAGAGGTGTATACGGGTAGGTGATCGTGGTCCCATCTGGCATCCGGAACTCTAGCGGAATGTGTGAGAGGTGAGCAGGACTGATGTGTGATCCGAGCGAACGCAAGAGGCCCCACGTGGCTTGATGGCCATTGGAGATTGTCAGGGGCAAGGGCTCCCATCCCTTGCCCGGCGGGATGGCATTGCCTCCAAGGGTGGAACGTAGTTCAAGCAAGGTGACATGAGTACCATGGGAAGCCAGGCGATAGGCGGCAGTTAAGCCGGCGAGGCCGCCGCCCAGGACAATGACCGATGAAGGGGTTGGACGAGTCACGAGAATCGAGAGCGAAGCCACACTCCGGCTGCCACAGCCAGTCGGCTCGTGGTCGAGAGTCGTACACGGGCACCAAAAGGATGATACTCGGTCTGTTCAATGCGTCGCAGCACCCTGAAATATACGGCGCGCATGATTTCTGCGACCGTCAGGGCTCGGCGGTCCTTGGCGGGTAGGGCTTGCAGTGCGGCAGCCGCTTTGTCGTAGTAGGCATGTGCCCTCGCGGCTTCAAAACGGATGAGTTCTCGCAACGGGGGGCTGTCCTGCCGGCGTCGTAGAAGTTCGGCCGAACAGCCGAACTTCTCCAGATCTTCTTCGGGCAGATACACACGGCCCTGGGCGGCGTCGGTTCCAAGATCGCGCAGAATATTGGTGAGTTGAAATGCCATGCCAAGGTCGACGGCATAGTCTTGCGCCCGTGCCGAGGTGGTGCCGAACACATGCAGACAGATCAGTCCCACCACGGACGCGACCCGATAACAATAGAGGGAAAGGTCGCGAAACGTCTTATAGCTCGTCATCATCAGGTCCATCTCGACCCCTTTGATCAATTCCTCGAAATAGGCTTGCGGGATGGAGAGACGTCGAGCATGCTCGGCCAGACTGATCGTGACGGGGAAGGTGGGAGTGCCGTGATAGGCTGCCTCAATCTCTGTCCGCCATCGGCGCAGTTCCTCACGAGGATTGCTGCCTGGTGGGGGTTCATCGACGGCGCTGTCTACCTCTTTGCAGAAGGCATAGACCGTATACATCGCCTGCCGGCGTGCACGAGGCAGAAAGAGGAAGGAGTAGTAGAAGTTGCTCCCGCTCTTCTTGGTGAATGCCGTGCAATAGGCTTGAGCTTCTGCAGGAGTCATCGCATCTTCGGGTCCATCGATCGATCGGGCCATAACCGCTCGTGTAGTTCAGACAAACCGACTTCACTGAGGCTGTGGGCGACGGCATGCGCTTCGTGGAGATCCTGCAGGGTGTGGGTGTTAGCGACGGCGAGCACCTTCATGCCGGCGGCCTTACCTGCCCGAATCCCCGGAATCGAATCTTCTATGACTAAACAGGCTTCGGGAGCAATCTCCTGCCCCCGTTGTAGCCGATTCAAGCCTTGCAGCGCCTGGAGGAAAGGTTGCGGATCCGGTTTGCCCCGAGTCACGTCCTCCGCGCTTGTGATGTGTGAAAACTGTTTTCGCAGTCCCGCCTGCTCAAGAATCAATTCGATCTCGTGCCGGAGAGCCCCGGAGGCAATCGCTAATGGATAGGAAGCCGTTGCCTCCTGCACCAATTTGTGGACGCCGGGAAAAATGATCAAATCTTCCCGAATCGATTCAAGATAGGCCTGAGCTTTCCGTTCCATCAAACGGGTGATATCGACGGGATTGGTGGGGTGACCGTGTGCCTCCAGGGCAGCGATGAAACAGCCCCGGTCGTCATAGCCTAAATAGTTCGCATAGTAGTCGGATTCATTCAGGGTGATACCAATTTCAGCCAGCGTCCGGCGAAATCCGGCAAAGTGGAGGGGTTCGGTATCGGCAATCACACCGTCGAAGTCAAAGATCACCGCAGCCAGTTGACCCATAGCCACCGAAAATAAAATGCGGGTGTGAAATCGGCGGATTATAACATAGAGCGGAACCGTCAACGCCCTGCTGATTTCGAGAGAAGAAGAGAAAGACTTGGGATGTGAGGATCAGAACTTCAAACGAAGCCGCTTCTCCGGCACCCACCCTTTCATGCCCTCGTCGGTCCGAACCGAATAGACCCAGCTGTTTCCTTGTAATTCTCCATCTAAGACCGTGAGCGTCACGCCCGGCTTCACGATTGCGCCTGGTTTCGCCCCCGAGGAATCCATGGAGAGCGGGATACCTTCCCCTGGCGCCGTCGGGTCTGACGTGACGGTGACCTTCTGTCCTTCGGCAAACATGGGAATAGCCGCGGTTGCTGGCTGTGCAGTTTGGGTTGGCCCTGGAACTGCACCGGGCTGCGTCATGGCTGGAGCCGGCGGCGCAGGAGTTGCCACAGTCGGCGCCGGCTCTGGTGCTGGAGCCTGAACGGGGGCTGCAGTTGTGGGAGGTTGAGGCTTGGGAGTCATCACTCGTGGCGACGGTCCTACTACGGGAGCGTTCTCGCCTAAGATGGGATTTAACAACTCCGTCAGCATCTCCGGTTCCATGGCGACATACGCGATTCCGCCGACAAGAATCAGCAGCAACACCCACATGATGGGCCGTCCTCCGCCGGACTTCTTGCCCGGTTTCATTGGGGACATCGGACGTGTGGTCGTTGTTTGTTCAAGTTCCTCATCGGTGAACTCCAAGTCCGGTTCCGGCTGACGAGCAAACAGGAGACTCCATTGAAAGGGGGTCCCTGGCATAGTCAAGCAATCTGTGAAGGCCGCCATCGCATACCTCCCTGCTCAGCGCACGAGGCAAGATCCTGGTTTATGGGCAATTTGGAGAAGTACTTATCACCATCCCCCGATGGTGTCAATTTCGTTCGGGAATTTCGCCGGCTGATTTGAGGCTTACACGGATCAACAAGCCAGAATCTGTGTGCAGGAGAGGACCTGTTTTTCTCGGCTCCCTGAACGGAACACGGTCAAGCCCTTGCACCCCAGTTGATAAGCCAAGCGAAAGGCCGCAGCCACATCCGCCTGAGTGGAGGTCGCCGGCAAGTTGATGGTTTTTGACACGCCGCTGTCGCTGTATCGTTGGAACACCGCCTGCATTCGGACGTGCTGCTCGGGAGACACATCATGTGCGGTGACGAACAGTCGACGAAGTTCCGCAGGAATCTGCGTGAGATGTTGAATAGATTCGTGGGCCGCCACGTCTCGTTCAAGTTTCGCAAGATCGAGGCCGAGCGCACGTGCGCGGTGAGCAAACATCGGATGCAAGCCGGTCAGACGAACGTCCTCCATCACGGTACGGACGACTCGCACGCCATAGAGCGGTTCAATGCCGGGCGAGCAATCGGCGATGATGCTGATGGTGCCGGTAGGAGCGATCGTCGTGACGGTGGCATTGCGACGGCGCTGACCCATGGTGCTGAGCCGGCTGGCTCGATAGGCGGGGAAGGTCCCGCGCACGGCGGCGAGCTGCGCCGAAGCCTCGTGTGCGCGTGCTTGAAAAAATTTCATCAACGATTCCGCTACCGTCAGAGCTTCCGGAGAGTCGTACCGAATGTTCAGGGCGATCAGAAGATCGGCGAATCCCATGATGCCTAGTCCAATTTTCCTTGTCCGCCTTGTCGCTGCAGCGATTTGGGGAAGAGGATAGTGGTTTCGGTCGATAACATTGTCCAAAAAGCGGACGGCGAGAGCAATCGTGGCACCCAGCCTTTCATAATCCACCGTGGGGAGAGTTGTCGAGGGAGAGACGAACCTGGCGACGTTGATCGACCCGAGCGTGCAGGATTCATGGGCCAGCAACGGTTGTTCGCCGCAGGGGTTGGTCGACTCGATCGTGCCGAGTTGAGGCGTTGGGTTGGCTCGGTTGACCGTGTCGAGAAAGATCATGCCCGGCTCGCCGGTCGCCCAGGCCGCTTCGACGAGACGGTCAAAGACCATACGAGCAGAGAGGTGCCGAACCGTTGACCTGTCATGGGGATTAATCAACGCGTACGTGCGGTTGCGTTCGACAGCCTGCATAAACGCATCGGTAATCCCAACGGACAGGTTGAAGTTCGTCATCTCGTTCAGGTTCTGCTTGATCCCGATGAATTCCAAAATATCCGGATGGTCCACCCGCAGCACACCCATGTTGGCCCCACGTCTCGTACCGCCTTGCTTGATGACGTCTGTGGCCATATTGAAGATCCGCATGAAGGAGACCGGGCCTGACGCAACTCCGCTGGTCGAGTCGACGCGATCGTCTTTTGGGCGGAGGTGACTGAACGAAAAGCCTGTTCCGCCTCCAGATTGATGAATCAGGGCCTGGAATTTGACGGCCTCGAAAATGGAATCCAAAGAGTCTTCGACCGGTAGGACGAAGCATGCAGAGAGTTGTTGCAGTCGCCGCCCGGCGTTCATGAGGGTCGGCGAATTGGGAAGAAATTCGAGTTGGGCCATTAATTCATAGAATCGCCGGGCTGCGTGGGGCAGCCGGCCATTGGCCGGATAAAGTCGTTCGGCTAACGCAATGTCCGAAGCGGTTCGCCAGAGCAACTGCGCCGGTTTTTCTGTGACTGTTCCAGTCGGAGATTTGGCCAAATAACGCCGACGGAGCACAGTGAGCGCATTGGCGGAGAATCGGAGAGAGGGAGTCTTTGGGGGGCCGCTCTTGCCGGACGTGCCTGGTCGAGGCATGGTTCCCATTATACCGTATACTGAGACCGTGGAGCTGGCCAATGGTGAAGATGCGCGACCCCTTGCTTGCTTCCATCAGGGTACATTGGGCAGAATGCCATTCCCACTGGTTGACGGCAATGAAGTCCTACCGAGAAGAACTCTGGTTTGAAACAAAGACACGGCGTGCGTTCGTGAACATCACTCCTCAGGTTGAAACTGTCGTCCGGAAGAGCGGCGTCGTCGAAGGACTCGTCCTCGTCAATGCCATGCACATCACGGCGAGCGTGTATATCAACGACGATGAGCCGGGACTTTTGCAAGATTACGAGCGGTTTCTCGAAACCATCGCTCCGCAAGCAGCCTCCTATCGTCACAATGAGACTGGCGAGGATAACGCCGACGCCCACATCAAACGGCAATTGATGGGGCGGGAAGTGGTGGTGGCGATTAGTAAGGGCCGATTGGATTTCGGGCCGTGGGAGCAAATCTTCTATGGGGAATTCGATGGACGCAGACGCAAGCGGGTGCTGGTCAAGGTGATCGGTGAATGATGAACAGTCGACACAGAAGATCGCCGACGAGAATTAAACTTATCTGGTGCTTGCTCCTCGGGCGAAAGTTTGGCAACATGGTGGTTGGACACAAACCGGTTCGTGTAGTGCGTTGCCGGTTTTGCGGGAGTGCAACATGCTGAGCTGGTCACGTCCGGATCCCCTTACTCGGGACTTGATTCATCTGATCAATGCGCGCCGCCATGACCATGGTGATACCGGTGCGGCAATTGACACGCTCCAGGCGTTTATCGAACAGGGGCGGGAACACGATCTGCTGACGGTGCTTGCCGCGCTTGATGAGGATATGGCGGAGTGGCTCTTCGATCTGCTGGCTGAATCCACGTGCACGGTGCTGCTGGACGAGGAAGCTGACGAGAAGCCGCTGTATGCCGTCATGGCGGCGTTAGCCCTTCCGCTCCAGGCGAATCTAAGCCATCCGTTGAAGCTCAAGATCGACCCCGTCGCCACAGCGAATCTGCTCCATCGTGCCCTTCGTCTTCCGGCCGGGACTGTCGTCCGGGTGGAATCGCGATTGCTTACGGATGCGACGCTCGAGCCATTGACGCTTCAATCCGTTAATGAACACGTGAATGCCGTAGCTGATTCCCAGCGGGCGCAGACCATCGCCGCTCGACTTTATCCCCCCGTCGAAAATACA